>Ga0081455_10000316_pt1 | contig 63230 bp, 107 predicted proteins | sample TabmetS3T2R1_FD_70207 | JGI IMG/M metagenome (GOLD analysis project Ga0081455, IMG submission 70207) | Tabebuia heterophylla rhizosphere microbial communities from the University of Puerto Rico - S3T2R1 | ecosystem: Host-associated > Plants > Roots > Rhizosphere ...
AAATAGCATTACATGAAAGTGGTGGGAATCCAGGCGCAATAAATCTATGGGACATTAATGCAATACAAGGTCATCCATCGCAAGGACTGTTTCAAACGATACCATCAACATTTGCTGCGTATGCTGTCAAAGGCCATGGTAATATATTAAATCCCATCGATAATGCAGCGGCTGCAATAAATTATATCAAGAGCAGGTATGGTGATGTGTTCCATGTGCCCGGTATTTTGGCGATGAGTCACGGCGGGGCCTATGTCGGGTATTCCGAAGGTGGTCCTATATTAGAGCCTATTATAGGCAAGGGGTTAAGAACTGGTACTAACTATGCATTCGGCGAAAAAGGTCCTGAAACTGTGATTCCCGGGCCGTACGTTCCAAGCGGCGTCAATCTTGCGCAAATGGCACCAACTATCAACATAACCAATGTAATCAATGTCCAACCAAATGATTTCAATATTGATGGAAGGCGCATGAATAGAGCATTAGAACCCTATAGAGTCGAAGAGGCGAGAAGAATAACAGGAGCAAATATATAATGGCTATGTATCTTTCCACCGTCTTTGCGGATAATCCTAGCAATTACTTCAGACTCGGAGATCTCACGGGTACCCTTGCTAGAGATGAGGTTGTTAATCGATATATAGGCCAGATTCACAATGGTGTTACTCTTGGACAAGCTAGTGCTATCCCAAACTACACAGACGGTTCAATGCTCTTTGATGGTAGCAGCGGATATATTGATCTCACTTCAGCAGTCCCACAAAGCCCTGTCATCAGCGTGGAATGCTGGTTTAATCTCTCCAATGTGGCTTTTTCTGGTTATCCTAGGCCGCTTGCAAACGACAATGTAGGCTCAAGCAACAAAGGTGTGGAGCTTGGCATAATCCAGTTTGGCGGCGGCGTCTTCGTGAACTTTGGTTTCACTAGCTCAAATGTTGATGTGGGCTATGGGATACCATTGTTCCCTGGTGTATGGTACTACCTAGCCGCTGTGTACGATGGCGCCACGGCCTATCTCTACCTCAATGATAGCCTTGTAGGCTCAAGTTTGCAAAATCACACGTTGGCGGCTGGCACCTACGCTTTCAATATCGGAAGGAATCCGGCGTATGCCGGTGATTATTTCCCAGGACTCATAGACGAGCTGGCAATCTACAACGGTGTGGCCCTCAATGCATCCCAAATAGCGGCACATTATCAAGCAGGTATCCAAAACCAGCCAGAGCAATTCACTGTTCTTGTTTCGGGTGATCCTGTTTTTGTTGAGCAGGGGACACTGCAATGTCAGAAATCCATAGGAACTGGTGGAAGCGCTAGTTTCACCGCGCAAACCGATAGCAACACCCATTTTCGAGATGGACAGCAAACCGTCGTCTTCGACCAATTGGGAAGCTTGGCTTTTACTGGTTATATTCATGCTCCTTCGGAAGATGAAAACGGCTATAACACCCCCGACGGCTGGCAAGGGACTCTTACACAATCGATATCTTGTGATGATCAAACATGGCTTGCCAAGAAGAGAACAGTAGCAGCCACATTTACTAATAAGACCGTAGGCTACATAGCTCAATGGCTGCTCGATAATATTTTGAGTCAAGAAGGTGTTGTACGCGGTCAAATCTATGATGGATTAACGCCCTCTCCATACCTCTATCCTTCACCAACGCTCTACCCGGGCGGAAATATCGGTATCATTCCGCAAATCACCTTTAACTACTGTAGAGTCTCTGAAGCACTTGACGCAATAGTGCAAGCTGCTTCTAATGCTGGTATTCCATACTATTGGTTGATAGATATGTACAAGCGCCTATGGGTAGTGCCATATAATACGGTTGTTAGTAGCAATATAGTCGATGGGAGTTTTCAGGAGAATATTAAAGTCAAGAGAGCTAATCCAAAGTTTAGAAGTCAGCAAATAGTTTTAGGAGGAGTAACGCAAACTGTACAACAAGTCGAGACAAGAAAAGGTGACAACAGCACAACGGTCTTTTCAATGACCTATGATCTCGCAATGGTGCCTACTATCACAGTGAACGGCGTTGCCAAAACCGTGGGTATCAATGGGGTTGATAGTTCTCAAGACTGGTTTTGGAATAAGGGCTCAAAAGACATCACACAGAAAAGCGGCGCTACAAAGCTTATCTCTACAGATACGCTTAGCGTAACTTACATTGGTCAATATCCCAATGCAGCTATCTCACAAAATGCCGCGCAAGTCTCGGCGCGCGCCGCTATCGATGGCACCAGCGGCATTGTAGAGGATGTTATCAATAATGATTCCCTCAATGATGCTAACAGCGCTCTGCAAACCGCTTCAGCAAACCTCACACTCTATGGGCAAGATGGATTACAGCTCACCTTTGATACGATGGAGTCTGATTTTGCGCCTGGTCAACTTGTATCCGTCAATATGCCATGGCATGAAATCAATGATAATTTCCTTATCGAGAGTGTTTCCGCTGGTGACAATAAAGACAACTATAACATATGGTACTCAGTGCAAGCTGTACTAGGGCCTTATGATATTTTTTGGGAAGATTATTATACAAAGTTGCATGCTACACCAGCTATAGCTAATAATATTAATGTTGGTACGACGCAATCTGTGAACATTTTACAGCCATTTACATGTAGTGTTACTGACGCTGGTGTATTGACTACTAGTGTTTGCGCATGTCCCATTATGGGATCTTCTACTATTATGTCTGCTACGCTTATTATGTGTTGAGGTGATTTATGAGTGCAATAACGGTAACGAACACCGGTAAGAATTTACTGAGGGCTGGCAGGTCCGGTGCGGATAATCCAAAGGTGACTTATATCGCTTTGGGAACTGGGAGTACAGCGCCTAGTGCAAGTGATACAAAGCTTGCTGCTGAAGTATTCAGGAAAAAGATAACGAGTTATACGAATGGTGGAACTGGTGAAATTCTTGCAAATGGCTATATAGGCCCGACTGAAGCAGTTGGTACTATCATTGCAGAAGTCGGTTTCTTTGGCGGCAACTCGGCTAGCTCTACAGCCAATAGCGGTATCCTCATTGCCAGAGGGTTATACAGCCATACGAAGACAAGCACTGAGTCTTTGACATTGCAATTCGACGAAACGATAAGTTAGCAGAAATAGAGGTATGAAATGCCCACATATACCCAACAAGGCCCTTTTACAAACAACGTAAGTGCGTTAACAGCCACGATAATGAACAACATAGAAACATTCCTACTCGCCATCGATGATGCAAATATCAATGCGCCTGGTAGTGGACAATGGAATGTGCTTAAGCTTGCGTTGGCTTTAGGGACTCTCAATAGGATCAATCGCTTCAGCAGCACTGGTACCGGAGCGGCGCAAACACTAAGTCATGGCTTAGGAGCGCAACCCGATATCATCTTGTTTAACTACGCTGGGAACTTTGGTAGCCCGCCGACTCACCCAATCTACTATTGGAATGAAAATAGCACGCAAGTCAATGTTAAAGCGGATAATGGGTATTTTTATTATGGGCTAGCGATAAAGTTTTAGAGGTGCGATATGGGACAGTACACACAAGTCGGACCCTTTGTAGATGGGAGTAGCCCGGGTGTCCAAGCCAGCTTCCTTAATGGGGTAGAGACCGCTCTGCAGAGTGGCGGTATGACCTATTGGCTTGCAACGCCTTACCACCTAACAACAAACCCAACGGTCAATAACGGCTCGACGACCACATTGACATGCACAGGAGGTAGCACAGGAGTCCCAACGGGCGCAAAAGGCGTGATACTTGGCATTGGCCTCTTTAGCAACACGGCTGGCGGCGGATATGTCAACATCTACCCCACAGGCGCGGCGAACCCAGGGCAGTACGCTAATTTCTCGGGACCCGTCGCGAACCAGTACACGCTAGGATCTTGCACCGTTCCCCTATCGGCTGGTGGTCAAATCACCGTCAAAGCCAACGTGCAAAACTGTGTACTACAAGATTGGTATATTTACGGCTATATCATGTGAGGCACTATGCAAGCAGAGAAAGACCGCATACAAGCAATAGTCGCAGCATTGACAGCAAAAGGCATACAGCAAGCCGACTATGCCCAATTGAGGCAAGCATTGAATGAGCTGAAGAGACTTCAAGACAGTATTGCAGCAGAGCGAGGTGAGCAATTCTTTGAAGATGCTTTCAATGCAACAGCAGGTTTAGGGCTCACCAGAGAGCAAGTCGTTGCGTTTGCGCGGTTCTTGCGACGCTTTGCAGAGAAAGTTGTTGCATCACAGGCCGCGCAAAATGCGACTCCAACAAGTGATGTTTCTAATGTAGTTGATAATGTAACACCTGTAGATCCTACGGTATAGAACAGAAAGGATTTTGATATATGGCAGGTAAATCAACGTATCTTGAGGATAAACTTTTAAATTGGCTCAAGGGCACAACATTCCCCGCAGCGCCTTCGACGGTGTATGTAGCTTTGTTCACCGCCAACCCGGCGGATGACGGCACTGGTGGCACTGAGGTGTCTGGTGGTAACTATTCCCGTGTAGCTATCACCACATCTAGTGGATGGTCTGCAATTAGTGGAACAGCACCGCGCCAAATAAGCAATAGTGGCATTGTGACTTTTCCCACGCCAAGTGCTAATTGGGGCACTATTACAGGTATTGGTGTATACGATGCTAGTACAGCGGGTAATTTGCTGTATTGGAACTCAATAACGTCTCAAGTGATAAATTCGGGGGTTGTAGCTTCGATGGCTGCGGGAAACATCGTGGTCTCTGACGATTAGTGCAATATCAGCATTTGCTTCTATCGACAAAACAATATCGATAGAAGCAAAATACACAGAGAGGAGGTGATAAAGAATGACATGGTATAACGCCGGATATCTATACAAAAAAGCTATTACTCAAGATCATACCAAGGTGAGCACTGCTAATCAAAGCAACTTTGCTATGGAAGTTTCCAGAACCGACGCGAACCTCAAGACCGTTGGTAACGGTGGTCACGTTCAAAATTCTAGCGGCTTTGACATAATCTTCGTTGACAGCACTGAAACGACCAAGCTTGATCATGAAATAGAAAAATACGTTGCGTCTACTGGCGAAATCGTCATGCACGTCAGAATACCAACGCTCTCATCATCCACTGATACCACTATTTATATGTATTATGGCAATCCATCAATATCTACATCTCAAGAGAATGTCAACGGAACGTGGGATAGCAACTATAAGCTCGTTGCACACTTAAAAGAGTCTACAGGCACGAATGCAGCGGACTCAACGTCTACTGGCAACACATTAACGCAGACTAGTAGTCCTGTTCAGGGCGCGGCACAGATCGGAGGAGGCTTAACCTTTGACGGAACAGCTGATACGCTGAGTAAATCAAGTCCATCGGGGCTTAACTTTGAACGCACCGATTCATGGACATTTTCGTTTTGGGCAAAGCCAGACACCAGTAACACTGGTCTTCAGATACCGCTATCACATGAGTCGGGTACTGGAAATTTCAATGGCTATGCGATTATCACGAATTACAAAGCTAGCACGGGTGCCTCCGCTGGATTTATATCGATTATTCTGATCAATGTCCCTGCAACCAATGAACTAGCAGTGCAAACGACAAATGCAACAAATCTCAATAATGGGTCTTGGCATAAATACGATTTTACCTATGATGGCAGTAGTACACCAGGTGGACTAAAGATTTATGAAGATGGAACATCATTAGGCCTTACAACAGCATTTAATAATCTAAGTGCCACTATTCAAGTAGCAGCAGATTTTATAATTGGTGCAAGATCTGACGGAAACTACTACAAAGGCCAGCTAGATGAGATCAGAGCATCGAATGCGGTTCGTAGCGCTGGATGGATCACAACGGAATACAATAATCAATCATCGCCTTCTACGTTCTACAGCGTTGGTTCTGAAGTTCCGCAGCCTGTATCGCTTTCAGTGACACTAGCGGGGCAAGGAACACTAGCACCTACACTCTCAGCTAATCTTGCACTACCATCAACAACACTAGCTGGCCAGGGGAGCCTATCAGCTTCCTGTGCCCTCTCTACGTCGCTCTCAACAACATTAGCTGGCATTGGGACTCTCACACCAGCATTGTCAGCTTCAATGGATCTCGGGAGTGCAACATTAGACGGCACTAGCTCCCTCAGCGGCACCATAGATCTCTCTACAGCCCTCACAACGTCGCTAGCGGGGCAAGGAACGCTCTCTGCTGTGCTAGATGCTGCAATGTCCCTATCAGCACAATTCGATGGTCTCAGCACGCTTACAGCGAATCCTACGCTGTCTACCGATTTAGCGACGACATTAGCGGGGGTAGGAGCTCTCAAAGCAAGCTTTGATCTTAGTACATCGCTCTCTGCAGAGTTCGACGGTACCAGCTCGTTAACAGCAGCACTCTCAACGAGCAACACAGTAGCTCTCATGGCAACCATGGCTGGCACGGGAACACTCGATGGGGCTCTATCGCTAGCAACAAATCTCGCAACAAGCCTTGACGGGGTTGGAGCTATCACAGCGTCTCTCTCGCTGTCTACAGGGCTTTCAGCAGAATTTGATGGTATTGGTACGCTATCGGCAAGTCCACAGCTCTTTACGTCGCTCTCTACGAGCCTTGACGGCGTTGGTACCCTCACTGCTACTCCGCAGTTGGCAACGAGTCTCTCTGCAAATCTCGCTGGACAGGGATCATTGTCGGCTACGCTCTCGACGGATGACACAGTGAATCTTGCTGTGACGATGGCTGGCCAGGGGACACTATCGGCTTCTCCAGAGTTCTCGCTAGCCCTTGCTGCAGCATCTTTGAATGGCTCCAGCTCTCTCGCTGGTAGTATCTCGCTTGCAACAAGCCTCGCTGTGGCTATGGCTGGACAAAGCACGCTAGTAGGTACCATAGGCCTGACCACAGCACTCGGCGCAACGCTAGCAGGCATATCGTCACTATCGGCTTCGTTGTCTGTCCCTGTGATGCTCTCTGTGGTTTTCGCGGGACACTCAGCGCTCTTTGCTAATCTTATTGGACCTCCAGTGGATCTTAAGCCAAACATCACGCTTTATGTGCGTACTGGAAACGCAACGCTCTACACTAGAGAAGGCAACATAACGCTTTACGAGAGAGGAGAATGATATATGGCAGTAGTACCTATTGATGATTATTCGCCAATACGTCAATATGACACAGCAAATCCTTTCATTGTACAGATTTTGCATTTCTACACAAAAGAGTCTCAGGGTATCTCAGGGGCTACGGTATCCATGCACATGCAAAATGTTGATGATGATACTGATATCAAGACGTGCATTGGACCATGGGTTATCAATGCTGAAGAGGGCACGGCTTCCTATCAATATCAAGCTGAGGATGTTGATGAACCGGGTAGCTGGAAAATGTGGGTAAAGGTTGAGATTAATTCTAAAATTGTACATCCGGACGATGGAAGAGGTGAACCAAAGGTATTAGTGATATCACCGCTCCCTGATGGAGTGTAAGGAGGTTTTATGTCCGATTATCAAAAAGCGCTTTGGATACCTAATAACAACTATTTCCCTAATAGCGGAAAGAAAAGCTTTGTCATATTGCACGGTACTGCAGGTGGCTCATCAGCACAAAATATCGCTACCTACTTCCAAGGCACTCAAGGAACAACCAACCCTGTAAGCTCGCACTACATTGTAGGCAAGGACGGTACTGTAGTTCAAACCATAGCTGAGAAAGATGGTGCTTTTGGCAATGGAGTAGTAAATAACGATAATTGGCAAGGCAACCCGAATTTATACACTATATCCATTGAGCATGTGAAAAGCACTACGGACAACTCAGAGCCCTTGACACCTGCTCAACAATCTGCGAGTTTTGCGCTTATCAAGGACATCTGTCAACGCAATGGAATAGGGATGCATGATGCAGACGATACGACAGGTATTACTGGTCATTTTGCTATTGATCCTATTAATAGAGCGAGATGTCCAGGTAACTTTGATTGGAATGCTCTTTGGAGCTATTTAGGAGGAAATAAACCTATGTCTACAGTACCGCAAGGATGGAGCGACGATGGCTCTACCCTCAAAGCGCCCGATGGAACACCAGTTCATTTAGGTTTTCGTGACCATGTATTGAGCTCTGGCAACTGGGACCCTGCCAATGTCCCACTTGAGCCAGAACAGCATTTATCCATCATTGAACAGAGCAACCCGGGGCTAGGCGCTGGCCAGCGTCAAATCTTTCGATGGAAGTCGTTAGAATACACGCCGAAAATGGGAGTATTCGAGGGCTGGCTAGGGCAAGAGCTCATGTGGTACATCAAGCAATACGCAGCTTTGCAAGCTCAAATCGTCGATCTACAGAAGCAAATTGCTGCAATGCAACCTGATGCGGCTGTAGTTGCGTTAGCAGCATTGCAGGCTAAAGTAGCGCAAGCAATTGAGGACTTGAGCTAATGCTATGGAGAAAGATCCACGCGTGGATAAACACGATGCGCTGCTTGACAAGCTTGTTGAGCAGCAAATAAGGCTTGAAGAGATACTTAAGGCTCAAGTTCGGCGTAACGATATCGCTGACGAGGCACTAAAGAAGAAAAGCGAGAATGATGTTACAAAAGAGCTTGAGATGGCAAAACAGCTAGCAATGATAGGGCAATCCATGACCATGATCAAGTGGGCTGCGACACTTATAGGTGGCACGCTAATCATTGATATATTGCAACGTATACTACCCAAGTAAGGAGGTGAGTATGCTTACTATTTCTTACATAGATGTACTTCAAATCGTTTTCTGCCTAGCTGGAATTATCTTGCCTCAATTCTCAGCAAAATCAAAATATGCTGGTGTAATTGTTATTGCAACAATGTTTGTTGTGTCGTTTTTTGGCGCGTGGATTGTTCATACCCTTGACAAGGTTCAGGCGTTTAGTGCCATCAATGCACGTCTATTTTCGCTTATAGGCATATCGCATTTAGTATTCATCACCGTGCAATCATCGATGTATTGGAAGCTTATCTTTGAAAGAGTAGGCTTTTACAAGAAGGAAGGAGAAGAGAAGCCATGAAATTTCTCGCAGATAACGCACAAACCATCTTTGCCCTCGTTGGCGCTCTTATCGTCTACACCTATCATATTGTTGCACAGCATATCCCAGCTCAACAACGAGCCTACATCGAAAAATGGAGCTCTTCGGTGGTATCCATGGTCGAGCAGCAATATGCCGGGAAGCCTAACGATGTAAAGAAAGCCATAGCGATGGACGAGATAAAGAAATTCTTTCAAGCATTCAAGCTTCCCGTGCCACCTGATGACATTCTCAGCTCATTCATTGAGGCTGCAGTAAATGCATTGCCACCTAGCGAACCGCCAAATCCTCCGCAGGTTCGACGCGCTAGCCTATAGCTTGACCACGCTCGTATTGTCTATTAGAATAACAGTACCAATCCGCAAAATCAACGCGCATACAAAGCCTTGTTTTTGTCAAATAATATCAATCGATGGAGTGACATATCGTCATATGCGGATTGGTACCACATTTTGAAGAGGCTTACCATGCTTAAAGAGCCGTATCACATTCCTCAGCAGCCTTCACAGCTTGATCCATCGTGGTCAGACACTGGTCAGCTTCCCGCTATTCCTCAAATTAGCGGACTCTCAACGTGGGCTCAAATGGAGCAACCTCAGAAATCACCAATAACACCAGCACCGAAGAACTGGCATGATGATTTGCCAAAACCTGTGTACAAACAATGGAGCATGCCAAGGGAGAAGATGCCTTTTGATTTCGATAAATTTAGCGCATATGCGATGAAAGTTACCGTTATTGTCTTTGCTTTTCTGTTTTTGCTCATATGTCTCATAAAAGCTCTTGTTGATTTTGCTTTTATGAAATAAAAAAAGAAGACCATAACAACAGCGGTCTTCTCACTTTCTTACATTCATTCAATGCCAGGAATTGTATTCTTGTTGCTTCTTTTGTTGCTCTTTCTTGATAAGATCATTTCGATATCTCTCTTCAATGCCTATCAATCTTTTGCTCTTGTTGATCTCTAATTGCAATCCGATCTCCCCCGCGATGTACGCAGCTCGTCGCCCCACTCTTTGATGAATGTAGCTTACCATAGAAGGTGGCACGGTTGGTTGCTTAAAATGATGATAAGAGCTCAACATAAGTTCTCCTTGCTTGCAAAGATGCTTGTGTTGTTATTTGTTGCATCTTTGTATTCTTTCTGCATTTACTAAAAACAACCTCCAAACGATTATAACATTATAGCATACGATGTAAAGCGCAACAAAAAAGCCCCCATATTTCAGGAGGCTAGGATTTTGACGGGAGACTACTGAATTCCGTACAACTTATCTCGGAATTCTTCGTGGTCTTGCGCCGTGCCTATTCCGCGCTCAGCACAAGCTTTTAGATACGCATCAACAGACCAGCCTTGAGCATCACGCTCCTTTTTGATTTTCATCCAATTGACAACTGCTAGAGGACCATAATAATCTCTCGAATCGCCAAAATGCTTACACTTGCTATGGTCACCTTTAGAGCACTGTTGAAGGTTATGCAACCCTGTTGTGATATTATTGGTCATTGTTCTTTCTCACTTTCTTTTGCTAAACTCTAACACACTCATGCTCGAAACGCTTCCAAGATCGATTGGGAATTTGGTATTAGGTTTTGGGTTTTGATGCTAGCTTTTCGGGCTAGCTTTCAATGCATCTCTAAGCTCAGATTCAATCACATCGCGCTCGTTGTCAAAACCAAGATTGAGATACTCTTCCTCAGTTCCACCGTTCTCAGCGAACTCTGCCATGTCCTCACAGCCGAGGGCTGGTAGTGCAATAATGACACCATCGCTCTCATAGCGGTTACCGATCTGGTTAGCCCAAAGATTTTGCCACGTCCCATCCGGTGAAATCTCGACTTTGTAGGAGCTCCCACCCCATGACGCTTTTGTTGAGTCGATGACGCCTTGACGAAAATCATTGCTACGAAGATACCGCTCTAGTGTTTGTGCTAGTTTTTGTGCCATTTGAACACCTTTTCTTTCCGCTAGCTCTCTAATAGCCAGCTTAATAACATCATTCTCACTTACTTTACTAATACTTGTTTTTCCAAAGTGCTCAACGAGAGCTTTTAGGAGTTCTTTCTCCTCTCCGTCTAGTCGAACACTGGTAGGGAAGGAAGTTCTTTTGTCTTTCATTTCCTCACCTCCTTGACTACATTGTATTCGATGTAACTACAAATTGCAAGAGGTTTTGACACCAATTTTCGCTCAACTTCTAAAACCCATAATGCCCCTATTGCACCATCTCAAAGCGCAACAAAAAAGCCCCGCGCTTTGACGGGACTCCTCTGCTACTCAATATTGCTTGCTAGGCTGCATCAGTCTCTTCTAAGAGCTTCATCAGCGTACTTCGTTTGACGCGGTACGCCTGACGTTCTCTGGCATGAGGCAATGTGACAGCTTCGAGCACGCCGTTTTTGATCCAGCGGCGCACTGTAGTATCGTCTACACGAAGTGCCTGTGCTACCTCCGATACAGTCAATAGATCGCTCTCAACAGCAGCGCTAGCACTGCGAGATTTGCTAGATTTTTGAGCCATGATATCAATCTTCCTTTCAGCTTTCTTGTGTTCGCTGTACACAACTATTGCGCTATTATATCGAATGATGTCAACTCTTGTTTTGCTTTTGTGTATCCACTGGTCTCCCACGTCGCCTATGCGAAAGGTCTTTCGCTTTTTGGAGATACCGCGCTTTTGTCGTCGCTTGCTTCATATCCTTGATCAGATCTTGCGCATATCGCAGCCCAGAGAGGTACATTCCTAACAAGACTCTTGATCCGGTTTTGGTAAACCTTTGAGATGCGACATCAGTAATTTCCTCTGGCAACTCGTATTTCTTGGCAAAATTACCAGATTTCAGGGAAAGTACAGGGATAGGGACAACCGTGTTGTGCTGGTAGCAGACAATGAGATCTGGCTTTACTTTTGCCAGATGATAACGCAATTCGTAGTACTGGAATGAGTTCAGTAAAATCACAGCACTGGTATACTGAACACCTTCCATAGCAAGAGAGTAGGCACGTCCGCGAATATGGCTAATACCCTTCACTGCATAGTTGTCAGCGCGTGCTTCAAACATACGCAAGATATCCACCTCTTTCATGACATGCCTCACTTACTCAAAACTCATTAACGCCTTCCAAAACCGCGCTCCTGTTTGCCGCTGTCATCGTCCTTTAATGCCTTCTCCATTTTCTCCATAATGGAGGACATCACCATTGAGACAGCTTCACCGATCTTCTGACTCAAGTCTTCTTGAATCTTTAGAGTAGCCTTCATCATTTGCTCTCGTAAAGCAGCGTTTTTGTCGGCCTCTTCAATGCCCCTTTGAGCATCTGCCAACTCACCGATAGCCGTCGCTCTTTTGCGGATAGATTCGATATGCTTTTGCAGAGACATCCCTTTGAACATCAGCACAGCAGCACACCCGAGGTCACACAAAGCAATCGCAGTCACACGGGCTATCATCACAAATTCAGTGAAGCCTGATGCATTGCCACCTCTGGTGATAACGAGGTAGAGCCCAAAGGCGCTTGAGACGTTCAACACCAGCCATATGCCCATAATTGCAACCATGCGGCCCCAATTGGCTTTCCCACTTGCTATCTCACCCCAGGCTCGTCCCATTGCGATGGTACATGCTGCAATGACACATTCCATCGTGTAAGCAAGGCCATATGCTGACATCGTTCCCATGGAACCTTCAAAGTATTTGCCAAGGTCGGAGCCAATCCAAAGCACCATGACAAAGGGACCGATATAGCCGACGACTTGCATAAAGAAGCCGAGAAATCTTTCCCCTAAACCTTTATAATCCTCATCGAATTCAGCGACTTTATCTCGCATCTTTTCGATGGCAGAACGGTTATCTTTCTCTTGGTTTTGACTGCTATTCGAGACAATTTTAAACTGGCTTTTTCGCCTATCATTCCATCCGTTAAACCAGTTTTTTATACCGTCTAAAGGACCCGTTTTTGGAGCGATAGCCTCTTGCATACGCCGTCTCATTCTAGGATGTTCTACTTCCCAAAAAAAATCCCTGTCTTCTTGAGAAAACTCTTGCTGCGTAGTCTGCTCTTGACTCACAAAAAACCTCCAAACTTTTTCGTGGGGGTGTAAAAACGTTTCGTGGGGACACACTACGATTTACTGCTAATTCGATGAAAAACATCGGTAAAAATGGAGCAATTCAGAAAAAAATGGGGTAAAATCCCTGCTTGTATCCTACGTTTTGCCCGCGTATCCCCCACGGAATGCGCACGCAATTCTAGGAGATATCCACGGGCTTGTGGAAGATTTTTAGGATTTTACCCTAGCTTCATAGTGATTATTCATCACCAGATTGACCGCGTGCCTCTTCTTTCAAACGCTTGCCTTCTTTGCGTATGAAGGCCATGTTATCTCTCTTAAATCTGCCACGGATTTTATGGCATTTCGCAGAGACATTCGCCAGGATAACAGTGTACTCTTGAAGCATAAACACGCGTCCGTCTTCGCGTGCTTTATGGACAAGATCCTCTAAACTTTTCTCGAAACTTTCCAACTCTTCCAAGTCCTCTTCGCGAACTAAAGAATTGACTTGGGCACTGGTTAAACCAGAACCTTGATTACGACTTTGCATTTTAGAAATTCCTTTCGTCTTTACTCGGTTACCCACATCGCTTTATAATCAATGCAGACCTATGGGTAACCATTGGTTGGTTAAGGGGCCTCGTCTTGCTTTGCTGGTTGGGACGAGGCCTTCAACGTTTTTGGCGCTACAAGGGATGCGCTACAAGAAAACTTTAAGTCTAATTTCAATGTTTACAATGTCTACGTGTAGTACTATACCATGCAAATAACACAATGTCAAGCAAACATGTTATAATATCACAAAGTTACCCAAAAGTACAAAGGATTTATTGTATGAGTAAGAGATCAAAAATGTCTTCTGGCTTTTGCACTGGCGTGGAAGCTGCTAAAAGGCTAGGGATACCAGTAACCACTTTCTATGATCAAATCAGGAAAGGGCACCTCAAACTTGAGAAGGTTGTCCCGCCGGGAGATCGCAGGAGCAAAGAAGGTTACTTTATTCGAGAGGAGGTCGAGAAATTGGCACAAGCACGGGAATTATTCACATTGCTCTATTCAATAGAGTCGGCACTATTCAGCAGAGCACAAACTGAAGAAGACGTAAGAGGCATTGTAGATATGTGTGTTGCTATCTATGGCATAGGTGGCACGCCTTCATATGAGACAAGACTAGGCATATGGGGAAAAAATCCGCTAGCCTATTATGTTCTGAAGCAAGAGGGAATAGTAGTGGGATACTCATCGCTGATATGGTTCAACGATGTAGCACTTGAGCATCTTATGGGTAAAACAAAGAAGTCTAGTATCACGCAAACACCTGCAGGCACCGGCGTCTACAGTGTGACTGGTCCTGAGAATATGATTGTCCCTGAAGCGGGAAAGCCCATAGATTCACTCTTCATTAGCTTAGGTGTCCGACCAGGCATGAGCAATAGCCAGCAACGTGAGTATGGATTCCATGTGATCAGGGGGACAATCGATGCAATCGCAGACTTTTATCACAATGGAATGCCAGTTCGCAAACTGCTAGGTACTGGTGAAAAACACGATGGGATTATGTTGGCAAGAAAGATGGGAGCAAGAGAAGTTAAATACCCTGGCGACCCTCTTCCAAGATACGAACTTGACCTAGAGCACGCAAATACGAGGATAGCTAGGGCTATGAGAGGGGAATAGAGAGGGACTAACAAAGCGGCACTTGTTGATGTGCCGCTTCTTTGTTGCCTTTTTGTCGTTCGCTTTTTCCGTTCGGAGTAATGCTATACTGAAGCATCAAAATTTTAGGAGGACCTTCTAAATGGCAAAAGTGATCTGTATTGCACTGCGAAAAGGCGGTAGTGGCAAAACGACCACATCAACAAATCTAGCCGCTGGATTGCAACTACGAGGGAAGAAAACCACCTTTGTGGACTTAGATGACCAGGCAAATGGAAGCATGTGCTTAGGTATTAATCCGTTCGATTTGAAGTACTCCATAGCTGACCTTTTTACCAACATATCTTTAAAGACCAGTGATGTTATTCAGCAGACCGACTATGGTCTATCAGTCATCCCAGCGACTCAGGAATTGGAACAAGTAGCCGCTGGTATGACAGCTCGGTCTATTGGAGAACTCCGACCGATTATAGAAGACCTTAAAGCCGACAATGATTATATTATTATCGATACACAACCAGGGCATGGATACCTCTCTTTATCGGCTTTAGTTGCATCGGATTATGTGATCATTCCACTTCAAGCACACTACCTTGCAATGGAAGGTGTAGCTAGAATTATGGGAGACATTGGAGAGGTAAAAAACGGTCTTAACCCTACTCTTTCAGTTCTTGGAATTGTCCCCTGTATGGTGCAAAATACGACGATTTCAAAGGCTGTTTTAGATAAGACAAAAGAGGATTATCCAAGCCTTGTTTTACCTGTTGAAATAAAGCTTTCTGTCCAATTTGTGAACAGCACTTTAGAGGGTAAACCGCTCGTTATTTCTACCCCTAATCATGCTGGAGCAAAAGAGTATATGAGTCTTGTAGATACCGTGATAAGCAAGCTGGAGCCGGACCATGGCTAAAAAAGACTTCAAGGACCTGCTAGGCAAGAAATCACCTAGCGAGCTGCGCAAAGGAATACAACAGATCGATATTCTCAAGGAAGCCTCCGAAGCATTATCTTCATCGAAAGATGAGACCGAGAAATCAGAGCAAGAATCTACATCGGTCAAAGAGATCGATAAACCCGTTGTAGAAAGTAGATCGGTAGATCCATCGATTAATCAGGTAGAAATTTCCGATAATCAAAAGCAGTCGATAAAAACGAAGAAATCTACCGATGACAAAACCGAACGAACAAACCGTTCGACTTCTAGGAGGAAACCAAAGGTGTTTAGCCAGAAAGATATACAGGCTGTTTTGGAAGTTGATAAGCGTGCTACAGAGCGGTATAGCTTTGAAATTTACAGTGATCAGAAGGAAGATATTCAACAAGTTTGTGACCAGTATGAGAAGGTTACAGGCAAAAAGCTATCAGCTTCTCGACTCATCAGGGAAGTACTAGACACCTTCTTGCCAGATGCACTAAAAACGTTCGAGTCTACCGAGAAAAACTAGTCAGGGGAATAGCGGGTATTCTTATCGTTCGCTTTTTCCGAACGGCTAGAATCGGCTCTCATTGCGATTTGAGGGCATTGTTATTTTCACTGCTCTCTCTCGTTTTGTTTTGTGTGTATTTTATGCGAAACGAGAGGAATTAACGTGAAACGATTATTGCTATGCTTTCCATTGTTACTATTATTAGCGGCTTGTGGTGAGTCGCAGCAGCCCGCAAACTCAGCACCCGCGCCAAAACCGACGCCGACCGTAGCACCGCCACATTTCTACAAAGTCGGCGAAACAGTGACATTGCAACCCTGGGAAGTCACGCTAAAATCAGCAAAGATTATCGATCCCAGCACTATCCCACAACATGACCAGATCTTTCCTGGTCTCAAAGCTGATGATAGATTTCTTGTCCTTGACGAACATCTCAAGAATGTATCGTCGCAACAGCAGAATATAGCTGGTATGCAGTTTGTACTTCAAGACAAAGCTGGCAACAATTTTGCTATACAGCTCGGCGTCCCTGATGTGTCTGGTAGTGGACTCGGAGGTGACACCGCGCCAACAATGGAGCAAAGCGGACAGCAAGCCTACATTGTGCCTGCTAGTGTGCATCAGTTTTATTGGGTGTACAATCCTCGCGAGGGGAATCAGGTGATATGGGAGATTGATGTCTAGACACTGAGTCCAGATGGTATACTAGGGCTACACGTCGTCTACCTCTGGTCAAACAGGAGCTATTGAAGAGAGTAGCGCGGCACTTATCGCTACTCTCTTTTTTCTTGTTGCCACATCAATTGTGTCTGGACATATTCCGCAAAACAGCCAAGTCTCGATTGAGCAATTCTCCGGGCGGCAATTCTAGCTTTCCAGTTAACTCTAACTCGGCAAGTTTATCTTGACGCCACTCTTCTTCCCCTATGTTCCACTGTGCCTCGTATGCGGTATTAGAATAGAGATTTAGCATTGACTTAAACTCTCTTGCGGTAGGTTGCGATATTCCGTATATCTCTTGTATGAATCTTGCATAACGTGCAAATCCCCTGTCTAAAGATGAAGGTTTATCGGTAAGCCCACTCTCTATTTGGTTAGATTTGGCAGCGATTTCTTTGCTTATCCGCAAATTGGTTAACAGGCATCCCTGGTCGAGATAATGATTTATCCAGTATTCCTCTCTCTCAAAAGCAGCATCTCGTCCCTCGTAGACAATTTCTATGATTTCCATGATAGGTTCCATTCCCAATCTTTTGAGCTCTTGTATCCATGCGTCCTTCACTGGATTGCTACCATCACACATTAAATGGCTGTGATATCGTCCATTAGGATTACTCGTCATTCCAACGTACCTTGTACATAAAATCGGATCTGGCTTACGTGGGTCTTTCCATCGATAGATGAAATTCATCATGCTATAATTTCTCCATGTAGTTTAGAGCTTGCCAGTGTTCGCTTTCTCAGGGCAGGAACTGGCAAGCTCGGCTATGCGGCACTAGGCTCATCATTATCAATGATCAAGTCCCGCGTCTTCAATTCTTGACCTGTGAGACTCCCAATCGCCTTAGCTATCTTCTCTAACTCATCCAAGTCAACCCTCTGAACATTGTTGTTCCAATAGCGACTAAGCAATTGAACAGTCACACCAGCCCTTTCTGCAATGTCCTGCTGCTTCAGCTTTTCCTTCTGAGCAACCTGCTTTATACAAAGTCTGGCCATAAGTCCCTCCCTCATTAACGAACAACTTAACGACTTCATTATATCAATTTCTTATTAACTTGTCAAATTGGCTACTTAAGTACTTGACAACTTAACGAAGTTGTGTTATCTTATAAATGTGATCGATGAGGTCACAGAAAAACGAAAAACCCCCGATCGCTGCGAACGTCGGCAAAACTTAACAGCGAACGAGGGCCTTACATCAGAACCCCAAAGGGTTCCTAGTTCACAAAGGAACGCCAAATATGTTAACACAAAACACCGCAACCGTCACCACTACCGCCGAACAAGCAGAGCCAATCCGCGTCATTCGCAAGATCAACGGTAAATATCAATGGGTGTTTCTCAACTCTGAAGCTGAATTAACGAATGATGAGCGTAGAGCAATATTTGTAGCAGCATTTTTGCAATAAACATCAAGGAGACACATTGTGAAAATCAAGCTTACCTACATCACAAAAGACGGCAAAGTCCGTGAAGAGATCGTAACAGATCCACAGACACTTGAAGATCTCATAGCAATTTTAGAGCGGAATGGTGCAAAGTACACAAAAGAGGACATTAGTGGCAATGGGTATGTGAGGATACCAGCATAGGCGTTAGTCGGTCTCGGCCTATCGCTACGGTGGTAGGTCGGCGCAGGCTAAATGCCACAAAGCTTTAACAATTCAATAGCGTCACTAGGGAAGGCAACGTTGGTCACACTGGTTACTTCGGTAGACTTGTCCCGATGCAAAACGTACTGACGATGGCAAAGCTTAACTACAGTCACTAGTGAGCAGCATAGGCGATGGGATTAGCCCTAGTTCATCATAGAACAATCGCCAATCCCTGGCACAGAGCTGGGAAATAATCGCTCTACAGAGCGGGAAAGGATCTACAAAATGCCACGCACATTAGACGACGCTTTATCTATTAGCCCTAGAAATATGGCGCTTATTGAAGGCAGTGGGGAATATCCTGACACATTAGTCCGTCTTCAAAAAGACGGAAGCGCTAAGGGGCTGCAGATGCAAAACGGCACTGTGCTCAAACGCGTAACGCTTACAGCCTCAGATTTTGAAGCATTTAAAGAGACCGTAAACGCCAAAAGATTTAATTGTCGACCTTTAGATTGTTAGTTGTTGTAGCTTTGAAAGGAACATTAAACCACCAAAAATGTTAAAACCCGACGATAAAGCCATCGTTACCAGCGATCGCCGCATTTTCCTCATCGGAAGGCGATGCAAAATCTTGCGCATTAGCGGCGACATTGCAGAGGTAGAGTTTGAAGAGAGCATAGTGCGCATTAACCGCGCTAGAGTGCTCTTGAAAGATTTGAAGAAAGTCGAGGAAACATGATCAAGAAATGGCTACGCCCACTTATAAGGGCATTGAGACGTCGTAACCCTACATTTGTCAAAGTATATTGTCCATCGTGCTGGGAATACTATAGTGCTTTTGAGAAGCATAGTTGTTAGGAGGCAACCAGTGGGACAACCCACAATAAAATGTCAGTCTTGTAGTCGTAGAGTCAATCGCGTGTATCCTGTCAAGATGCATGGATTGATCATGCAATTATGCCTAGATTGCTATAGAGCATACAAGGCTAATAGGGGCGGATCTAAAATGAGACACGAAAACAACATGAAGTGTGAGTCTTGTAAGCAAAAAGTCACAAAGAAAAGCGAAACACGTACTATTGTTTACTTTGAATGCCCTTGCGGCAAGAGGAAGTATAGTCGCAGTAAAGGATTATAAAAATGGGAAACAATCCATCAGAGAGATTACGGCGGCGTATCGTTAAGCGGTGCCCGCATTGCAAAATGCCCAAAGCCTCTGTTAAACGCTCTCAAGGTGTGTGGAAATGCACTACCTGCGGCAAGGAAGTAGATGCAAAGTACTTGGAGCTTGAATGAAAACAACACTGTACACCCTGTGGCTACTAGCCATCGGCGTAGGGCTAGGAAGTCTATGGGTACTCACACTCCAAACCTACGCTGGCAAGCTTAGCATGCTCCTCATCTGGTCGTCGTTATTCGTCATCCTTGGAGGCCTCACCGTCTGGACAGTGAAGCTTAGAAAGCCAACCAAGAAAGCATTGCCAGCTCGGAGGAATGTATCAAAATCTCGTAGCGCGGCTAGAGGAAAATTGAAAGTTGTCGGGAGGTAACGATGAATTGTCCAAAATGCAACAAACCACTCAAAACATTTGCTGACAAGAGGCAAATCAAGAGTGGTCTCTACACAGTGTTCTGCGATCCTTGTAAACTCATTTTCGAATGTATCAATGGTGTCTTAGTCAAGAAATAGGAGGTAGCAGTGAAAACAGTAGCGTTCATCATAGTATGATGTGTTATAGGGTTTATATTGTACAACGTGTGTTTTTGGTTTATACCAAACAATTTGCTTGCACGGTAGAAGGTAGAGGATGAAGATAATCATAAGTGTGGTATTTATGCTGATATTAGCATTTTTCATGATATCAGCATACTATACTAAAAAATGGGATGCTTCAGATACTTTTGTTGCAATAGTGTTCGTTATCGGCCTTCTAGCAACGATTATCGCAGTGCTAGATAGCAGAAGAAAGTTGTAGGAGGGAAATGAAGATTTTTACCAAAGCTAATACCCAAAGAGAAGTACCGCAGTCTTTAACGCAATGGGACTTTGAGGGTGTTGGGAAACGCAACAAAGGCAAAAAGTACAGAGAGTACGCGGAAACTTTGGAAGATGCAAAATTAGGAGTATGCACAGGATACCGCATAAGCCCTAATGATATTCAATTAATTCGCTAGATTAGCGGCTAGGGTCGACCAAAACTTTCACCGCTAATCATTAGCTCACCATCGCGAAACAGGGAGCTACCTCCATATTAACACAGAGGTAGCTCCGTTTACACAAGGAGTTCCATCAAAAATGCAACAAATCCAACCAAAATCAAGCTTTGGCCCTACCATCGGGCTTATCGCCGTCGTCGCTATAGTGCTCATGGTTGTCATGGCGGCGTTTGGGCCTGGCACCAAGGGTGGCAATGCTTGGCAATATCTCACATCGGGTAGCACTGGCAATAGCGCAAGCCAGGCACCTGCTAGCGGTTCATCAATCGTCGGCGGGCCATCGCTATCAGCACAAAAAATCGATACGATACTGGCGAACGCTGGTAGCCCCGCCGCTGGCAGTGGACAAGCTTTATATGATCTTAGTGCTCAATATAACGTTGATGATGCTTTTGCGCTTGGAGTGTTTCAACATGAATCAGGATATGGCACAAGGGGCGTAGCACGTCAAAGCTTATCCCTTGGCAACCTACGCTGTATAGATGGCTACGCCTGTCAAGGCGGCTATGCCTACTTCAATAGCTGGCAAGAGGGCTATAGAGCCTTCTACGCTTTGATTTCAGGCCCTCTGTATGTCAAAGCTGGTCTTACTACCACATCGGCTATCATGCCCCGCTATGCGCCTTCTGAGGACTCAAATGACCCTGTTGGATATGCCAATGCTGTAGAGCAATCAATGGCAGTTTGGAGGGCATCATGAACGCAATTTTCATTATTGCGATAACCGCAATAATTGCAGCATTAGTCTACATCGTATGGAGGATATCGTCATGAACACACGGGAAACAACAAAATGGCTATGGCTTCTTATAGGGCTTTACTGTTTCTTTTGGCTGGTAGCGGCATACAGCTTTCCACATGGTTATCTTGCTCCATTTATTGCAGCCTTTCTAGCGGCCATTGTGGGGCTTTGCATCTCATTGGTAGTCGAAGGGCGCAAAAAAGCATGAGCATCTATCCCTGGGCCGCATTGCCATGCGCAATGGTTCTTGCTGGTGTCTTCGCAGGACATTGGCTCGGCAACAAGAAAATGCCAATTCTCGAATGGTTCGCAGTGTTTCTTGTAGCGTGCATCGTGTTGTATGTTCTTTATCTCGTATGGCTTGTTTTGAAGTAGTGAGGTGATTATGGAGCTACTGATGTGGCTAATGGAAATTGAAATCTGGCGTCTTCAACGAAAGGAGCATGAAACCATGGCAAACGATAAAATCACTGGTGATCCTAAAGCGCCTACTGACATTTACTGTGATCCCTACGCGCTTGAAATGTACCAACGTGCAACGGATCGATATAGACAAGCTGCAAAATCGGGTGATATTGTCCATTGGGTACAATCCGTGCCTGAATGGTATCAAAACGAGGTTGTAGTTCGGGTTATTGATGATGCCAAGCATGGCAGACGATAGGCAGTCAACGACCAGGCATTGCACTTTGTAGCGCCTGGTCTTCATTATCAGATGGAAGGGTACACAAATGAACACTATCCAATCAGCACAAAGCAGTACTGCAGACGTCATTTGTTTAGGTGGCTATCACTCACAACACGTTCCGTATTGCAAAGGCGCATCATGCTGGTGTCATCTCTCCGACCAATGGCATGCACATATCCATGAGCAAAAAGAATACAGTCAACAAGAAGTACAACAGTATTATCGTGATTTTGGAATATTTGTTCATAGTTGCCAATAGGCAAAGGAGAATTTGAAATGTTGCTAAAGTTTTTCGAGCATTTAGCAGAGTTGTTGAAACAAGCTCTTGAATATCTTGAGCTTGACACAGGCTATGGGCCTCATGAGATTGATAGTGTCCTATTGGAGATCTCTCCAATAGGACAATGCATCTTATGGTTCCCCAATATTGGCGTGAAATATTTTGCATCGCATTGGAGCAACGGTCTTAGTGATGCAGATTGGCAGTTCAATTCGTAGCCTAGCGCGGGGCTCATTGCGGGTCCCGCATTTTCTTTGGAGGGCATAATGAGATGCACAATATGCAGGCAAGAAACCGATAGAAAAGTTGAACACAACTTTATGAAAATCTGGAAAGAGTACCATGAGTGGACAGATCTGCCAATGGAAGGCATAGCATGCAAAGACTGTATTGGATGGATAAAAAAAGAATTGTTCGCAAAGTCACCTCAATACAATGATCCTATGCCTCACATCACTGGCCCGGAACCTTGGGATGATGACGCAAAAGGCACCGTGATAGCCATATTTGACAGTAAAATCATCGGGCTGCGCTGCGCAAAGATCAAGTACGGTATCGATGCTGTAGCTGAAATAATACGAGGTTACTACTATGAAGATGAGCGTGGGGATCACATCGTGAGGATAACGGTAAACGATGTACCTGAAACAACTCAGTGCAGCAATTGCAGGTGGTCATTGTGGGCGTGCAATGCGTCGGAGGTGACAATATGAACAATGATAGGCACCCCATAGTCTATCCCATCGGTTACAGCACGCCAGGGTCCAGAGAGCGCATTGACGAGCTGCTGATGAGCCCTAACGTCGTCTTAGTGGACACCAGAATCACTCCATGGTCCTGGGACGACCAATGGCGCGGTGAAGCTCTCAAAGAGCGTTATGGTGGCAGATATCGCTATGCTGGGAAGTACCTTGGCAATACTGGGAAAGATCTAGGGCTTATCAGGATAGCCGATATCGACACTGGCATGCGCGGGCTTGTATGGTACTTTGACAAGGGATTTGATTGCATAATGCTCTGTCAGTGCAAAAAATTTAATAGCTGCCATGTGAGCAGTATTATCGATCATATGATGGATTTCTTTAAGTTTGATGTAGTCCACTTTGGGGAGGCTATTGAATGGACGCAACTGTCAAAAAGGTAAGGGAAATAGCTACAACGATCCTTTTTGCAATCATCACAACCTTTAGCCTCACGTACTTCTTTATGGGCATTGCGCCTATTTGTACGGTGCGTGGTATGGGTTGTGGATCGTGTTCTGGCTAGGTATTGCAGCATGGCTAGCGAATTGCGTCATAATCATGTGTGTGAGGAAAATATTAGATGGCCTAGGGTAGCTCCTAGGCCTTTTCTTCGTTTTTGGCGCAATTTTCCAAAAAGCCGTAACAAAATACCAATATTTTCGTCTATATCTTGAATGCTTTTGATCTCATTGTGTTCGGAGTGTTCAATTTGGATGTTTAATGTTCTGTGTAGCTATGGCACCATAAACGATACGTGAGGCTAGGAGGGTCTTGCAAGCTATAGCTATGGGGGAACAGCAAAAGGCACGTTGGTTGCGTGCCTTTTTGTGTTTTATGCTACTCTGGAGACATTGTTTTCTTCAACGCTCGTATCATCGTCACAACGCAGCCCTCATGATGTTCTACCACAGTACCCTTGAATGGATCGACACGCACGAAAACACCACAGAACTTACATTGTCTTATGTCGTCGGCTGCGAAGTAGGGCTCTAGACGTGTGAGGATTTGGAGCACAAGCTTTGATTGTTCTGGTGTCATTCTTTCGCTCCTTCAATAGCTTTATCAGCTTCTATTGCATTTTCAATGATCGCTAACCTATCATTCTCTTGTACTTCATACATTAAACCATGTCCATCAGGGCATTCAACGCGTTTACTATCTCCTTCTTGGTATTTCTCGCCTTTATAGCCTCTTGCTACGGTTTGCGCAAAAGAGAGCCCTAGCCCTCCGAAGCGTCCGCAGACTTTGCAGATATATAATGGTAAGATCATATATCCTTACCTCCTTTCAATCTTTCTATCACATTGCCTATACTAATATTCTCCATTTCCTCTACAGAGAGCACTACACTTCTATCATGATAATGATACACGATCCATCGAACTACACCACTAGACGCTACTGTAAAACACTGGCTGCGAGCAGGAAATCTGCCATCGATATGCAATGAGTTCTCTTGAATGCTGTCAACGAAGAATCCTTGCCCTTTGGCGAATTTGACAGCTTCGATGATGTTCTGCTCAAGACTTAGCTTATCGTCATCTTTGACCCATTCAAGCGCCGAGTCTCCATTGATCCTATATCGTCCTGTGTCGCGATGTCGTATCCATCCATCGGGTTCTTTGTCCTCTCCTAAGATGTTCTGAAACGCAATGAGAGCCGCTTCAGGGCTATCGTAGTCGTAGGTAGTCTCGTATCCCCCATCGAATTCGCCAGGGGACCCTAAGCAAAGCCTAGCTCTACGGAATGTTTGGCGCTCTACTGAGAGGAAACGACGGTCTAGCAGCCGTGTGCACTCAATGATAGATTGATGCTCTTGCGACGTTAGCTCTGAGTAGAGCGTGCTGTCCTCCCAACCTTGTTCCCAGCCACGAAAGAAATCTTTGCGGTCTTCTTCGCTCTCATCACAGAGCACTAGATCAGTGATACGCTGGCCAGACTCCATAAAATCGTTGCGCTGTACGTCGCGACCACCACAAACAAAATAGGCCCGTGCAATATCGCGACCTTGCTCTTTTGTTATCTCACTCATTCTTTCCTTCAATCTTTGCTATCCAATCCTTATACGCGTCAACCACCTGCTCTGCTTTATCCATCCATATCTCTGTACAGACCAATGCCATCTTAGATAGTTCGTCCCATGTTGGATCATCAGAGGCGCGTGAGGCCTCATACAAAGCTCTACCGATCTCGTTGCGCAATTCTGGATTCATAGTCCCTCTTTTCGTCCCTCTCAGCTATCATTGCTCCAATAAAAATACTCCCAAAACCTACAGCGCAAACAACAAAGCCTATAGCACCGATGAAGGCACCCCATGTTTCTCCATCGCGTATGCCTACAGCGAAAATTGTTGCAAAGCCAGCGACGATGGCACAAGCATTGAAGCCATACCAGATATTCTGAAATTTGGTCATATTTCCCACCATTTCTCCTTTAGCATCTCAGGATGCTCATAGACATTTCCAATAATCTTTGCATGGATATCCAGTTCATCTATGTCTAGCTCTCTGAACTTCTCAGAAACGTCATACAAGAAGAACGATGCTTTGCTCTCATCATACCTCACAACCTCAATATCACCAGCGTCATCTAGGATATCACCATCATAGAAGTCCTCACCAGTGGTGTGAATACTGCCTACCCGTTGTCTTAGCTCAATATCATCGAACTGGTAGAACTTCGTAGCCATCTCCTTCTCGCCAGAGGTGAAGTCAGTGACCCATTTGTCGAATACTTCAATGCCACCATCTTCACCTAGATGCAAAGTGAGCACTGAATACATCTTCTTCTCTGTTTTATGCCAAGCTTGATATTTTGGTATCATGCTCATTTCACCTCACTCAATAACGCTAATACAACAACAGCTACAATAATCGCCACAAAAAGAAATCCCCAGATCGATTTTAGACCTTCCCAGGTATTGTCGATCCATCTAAAAACGGTGTGCATTATGTTCATAAATTGCTGCATAACCTATTGCCTTTCTATGCTATACTAGGCTAGACCAGAGCACATTACTGTTTTTACGCTGTGCAACCTTACTGCCCTTAACGCATCCGCTCTGGTCAAACCCAAACAATGCTACGCTCTCCATTGCCCCATATCATGGCAATCACAGCTACACACTACATCTCTTTGCATGCAATGCATCTTAAAATCACTTCTGCAATTGCATGTATTAAATACTTGTACGTGCTTCACTGCAAGGTCCCCATAAGAATCGGTGAGCCCTTGTCGAATATTTGCTTCGTTCTCAGCATATGCTGAGAACACGCGGGAACTGTTATCAAATCGATAAAGCTTTTTCATTCCTCGTCCTCACTTACTCTCGTGTTGTACATCATGCGCTTGTATTCTGTACTTGAGTACTCTTTAGGCCTATCGCTACGGAAGCTGTCATGAGCCGCAAGGTAGAATGTGTTTCACGCAATTCAAGTAAATTAGGCTAGAGACTTGCCATAAGTTCCGCCTTTCACTGGAGTCGGTACTCATCCGGCCAGAAATGGGACAAAATGCCAGCAAATCTAGACAACTTGGAGTCCAAAAAAGGGCCGAGTTCCATTTCCATTCAGCAAGTCGGTACTTATACTCTCAGAAGTCTTGCTTGAATAATGCATTCTGGATTGAAAAGCTCCTATTGCAAGATACCTTGCGGCTGGTGACACGTTCCGTAGCGCTGGGCCCTTTAAGCGGTTTCGACTCTCTATACTCCAGCCAGGACTTTACAAGTTTGTCCATTACCTCACCACGCATGCTAATGCTCTCTACGTCCCCATTTTCATGCACCTTCATGAGGAGAGCGGCACCGTAGTCGCATGTGAGGTAGGTTGTGGATGTGTCTTTTCGCTCTAGAGCGACTGTTTTGATACGTGGGTCTAGATCGATGATGTTGTCTGCCACAATGCATCCTTTCTTCAACGAGAGGAGAGTTTCCCCTCAATCTGCTATTCTACTTCAATCGTCTTCGTTTCGGAGCATCGATTTCTTCAACTCCTATCAATCGCGATGGTGAGTACTCATGCTGATAATAGTCAGCATACTCTATCCGCAGCCATTGACGAAAATCATAAAGCATCTCTATCGGGTAAATCCAGACCTTGACGCGGTTCTTGAGATTCGGAACGTGCAAGTATCCTCGTTTACTCTTGCTAAGCAATGGATGATTGATGCTTGTAAGGTAGTTTCGCCACTTCGTACCACATGATCCATCTGGCAAGCTGCTAGGCTTTAGCTCTTTCTGGAATGCTTCAAGTGTCCAAGCTTCTCGCCACATCTCAGTAACGACACACCAGTAATCATTGGGTAGCAGTGCCTCATTGAGCATACAGCGTCTCTGGACATCCTTTGTGAAGATTTGCTCTTCAATATGCTTTTGCTTCGGAGCTTCTTCAATCTTGCGAAAGTAGGTATCAACCAATTCCTCGTACACTTGCCAAGCTTTGTCAGTGTTGACAGATTTGGCATGCATGAGAGCACCTTTTTCAGTCCAAAGGTAAAGGGTTTTAGCGTTTTTTGAACCGTCGTGATTTTCAAGATAGTTCGTTATGAACTCATTCTTTTCCCTTCCTTCCAGAGAATAATAATGCTTCCCATGAACATAACGCTTCTTGTTGTTGTTAAAGTTATACGAGATGATCTTTTCTGTTGTTCCATAGAACTCTGCAATCTGCTTAGTCGTCAGTATGCGCTGACTGCCATACTCAACAACGATCGGGTCTTTCATCGTGTGATATCCTTTATGTGCGTGCTACAACACGCAAACTGGCTAGCACACCCTCCCAAGGACGTGCAAAACAGTGGTCAAGACCTAGCGACTCATGGCCGTCGGAAGCAACGTGTCGCTAGGTCGGGCTAGGCTACACTCTCCTCTAAATCTCTTCTCTTGGCTTTCCCTTGCCTATTCACTAGGATATTGACCCCTGTTACCTTTCTCAGGTAGAAGGGCCTTTTATACAAGCCGCTGAATGTATCCAGCAGCTTGTTCACAGTGCTAGGATAAGCGGGCTTGCCATCGCGAATACGAGCTAAGGTAACCTCATTAATCTTGCTTTCTTTGCTGAGTTCTCGTATCGATATACTCAGGTTATCGAAAAGCTCTCTAATATCATAGATTTCCTTTTCTTCTAGCACATGCCTCTCCTTTCTATATAGTTTGGCTTGTTATTTTCTAACTAATAGCAAGTTTACACGAATATTTTTGAATTGTCAATATTCATCATTATTTTGCTTGACTTTGGCTTAATCTTGTTGTATACTACCTATAGATCAAGAGAGTTAGTCAAAACGAAAGGACAAAGCGATGGTTACCAGAAAAGAGCAGAGAAACGTACTAGTGTTACGTAGATACTACATCAAACAGGATTATGCACCTAAAGGACTCCATAAAGGTGATATCGTTTTGATCGTTCGCAATGACCAGGGTAAAGAGCACGAAGTCATTTTACGTAGGAACAAAGCTCACTCTTGTAGCTGTATAGCTGGTAAGAATGGCAACAAAAAGTGCTACCATCGTGAGCACTGTATCGCGATAGAGAACACTAGATTTGACGCTAAGAAAGCCGCGAAAGCCAAGCAATCAGCGATGTCTGAAGGCTTGTACACCAAGCTCGCAGCGCTCAATGAAGCAAAGCCAGCGAAGGTTGTTGAGCTTCGGAGCACTCTCAATGGAGCTCAACAGAGCGCGTCATTCTGGAGTGGTCTCCCATCGAGAGCAATAGCATCATAGAAAGGTAAAGATCATGAACGTACAAGCTGAATTGGCATTAGACTTACTCAATCACTATCAAGGTTGCTTGATAAATCAACCGGAGAAAGCAGAAATGCTTAATATCGCGATTGATAAGTACATCGCGATACTGCATCGCAACAATGTAGATGTTTCATTAGATGAACGTGCAAATATATGGAGAATTGTAGAAGAGAAAGGACAAAGCAATGCTTAATAACATGTCAATCTACATCGGTCATATGTGGAATGCAGTAGCGTCTTTCATCGTCCAAAACCCTGTGATCTTTGGACTTGGCGTAGCTGCAATAGTTGTCACTGTAGTGTTGAGTGTACATAGTTCTCAAAAGTAGTCATAGGAAGTCGAGAGGGTATAATGCAAAACTTTATCATCACGTTTCCTGAGAGCAACGGCGCTCTCAACATTCAAGACAATGCTGGTAGTGTCGTACAGCTCAACCCAGTGCAAGCAATGGATCTCATGGATTTCCTCTTGAGGCACGCACAGATCATCAGAGCTTGCATGAGCACCGATGCTATCGAAGAGAGAGCATGGGAGGACTTTCTGAAGCAAAACGCTGTCAACGGCGTTGCACCATTGGAGATCTCTGAAGCTGAGAGATTAGCGTTGTTAGAGCCCACGCCTTTTGACGCTGGGATTTGTAAGTGTGGGGCTTTTGTTGGATCTGGTAGGCTTCATGAGCATCGTTGCTCATAGATTTTGGGAGGGAAGGCTAGACAGGCAAAACAAGCCTTCCCGATGGGAATGGAAGGGACCGACCTTCGACAATCGGTCCCGAAAAGAATCATACAGTAAAGTTATCATTCAAGCAAGAAAGGCAACAAATATCATGACAAACATCGTCACAGCAACAAGCACTGAGATTTACGTCCCATTTGGCGGCGCGGACATCGTCCTTGGTGAAGAGGCAATGACCCCTACGCCAGAGTATCCCTTGCTTCAATATGCAACAGGGTTACCAGCACAGAGACCAAAGCTCGACGAGAATGGCAATCACCTCATTGACGAAGAAACTGGTGAACTCCTCTTCGACAACCTCTATTATGCCGGTTTCTTCACAGCATGCGATAGAGACAAAGAGCTTGACGCGGCTATGCAAAAACGAGGCATGCCATGGATCGACATTAGCCATGGCAGTGGTGAAGTGGTGCGGCACTGGATGATAGAGCGACCTGCATTGTTCCTGATAGCTATGGGGATTCCATCGAACGCGAATAGCAACGGACAATATGGCATTGCATACCAATGGAGAGCAAAGAGAAACAGCACAAAGTCAGAGACCATTCTCTATGCACAGGTGGTCATTCGCCAATTACTACCAGACTACACAAAGCCATTCGTCTTCACAGTGAAGTCAACGCAAACCGCCGATGCACTCAATGCTCTACGCCGCCAATACAAGGTTCTGGCCAGGGCTCACGACGAGCTGCGACGAGCTGGCCGTGATATGGCATTGCCATTGTGGGCATACTCAATAGTCGTCGGAGCATCGAAGAAGCAAGAGCAGCGCGGTCAAGAGGGAGCATCGAAGACGATATTCCCGATGCTCTCGGGGGTGCCTGATGAGATCACACCAGCGTATCTCCAAAGGCATGAGGTACCTGTTGAGTACATTGACCATTTGAAAGAGGCAACTGTAAGTGCTGTAGAGTGGGCAAAGAGCTTGTCAGAGCGCATTGCTAGCGGCGTAGAGGGCCATGAGCCTTGGAAGCAAGGCAATGGAGACTCTGCAGAGGAACATCCTTTTTAGATTTTAGTGATTAGCGGGCTGCTCACAAGGGTAGCCCATAGGGAGACATAAAATGACACAAGAGCAAAGATTGCAAAGAATTGTCTTTGAAGATTCAACAGAGATAGAGATGTGTATTGTGTATGGCAGTGCTTTCCATGTGAGCCCCTACACTATGCGCAATGACAGAACAATATATCTCCATTGGCATTCAGATATGAATGTGTTTTATCCGAAATCGATGTCTCTGGAGAGAGTAAGGCGAATTTGCGGATTTTAGTGATTAGTGGGGCCAGCATTGCCAGCCCTAGAAAGCGAGTTCGATATGAAGCTACCAGAGAAGAAAACCCTTTCAGTTCCACAGTTCAATGCCAAACGTGAGGCTTTAGCGGCTTGCGCAAGAGCCCTCAGAGAGCATCAGCTTGAGATCTGGACACAGTATGAATGGTGCGATAGAGCCACAACGCAAGAGATTTCAGATGAGTACTACAGTGTTATTCACGGTATCGAAAGGCAGATTGTGGAGTTAGACAAAAAAGAGGCATAGCCAACAAAAATGGCTGGTATCAGCACACGAGATACCAGCCACCGCGTACACAGGAGATACACATCATGCCAGCACCAACAGCAAAAAGTCAAGACAAGCCCATTGATCCTCTCAAGAGAGCACAGCAAATACGCGATGCTCTCTCTAAAGGGCGCATCAAACGAACTGAGGTAACCGACGAGATTTTAGCGTTGATCGATGAAATTGCGAAGCAAGAGACAAAGATAGCTTAGGAGGGCACAATGCACAGTGTCGAAGAAACGAAAAAGGTGTTAGAAGCTATGAAGATAGCTGAAATTAAAGCTAAAAATGCAGAAAATCAACAAACAGATTATGATACATTGCAAGCATTAGTAGCAATGTATCCTGAAACAAAGACATGGACTGGTCATAAATTTATGAATATCGTCCGCACGATTAAAGCACAGGTGAAGCAATGAACAACACAACAAACATGCAAGAGCTCGCATTGATGCACGAAGAGGACCCATCGCTCTTTACAAGCATTGAATGCATCGATCTTATAGAAGATCTTTATGTGAGATTGCTAAAAATAAAGCATCAATATCCCGATGCTACGAAGTTGCCACAAGAGTATCGCGATGAGCTGGCGATCATCTATGTTATGATGGGAGACATTGATAGAGAGATGCGATTTAGCAGAAACGATAGAAGAAATTAAGGAGAAAGCTTTGAATATCGAAGGCATAGAGTTCAAACAACGCGGTAAAACCAATCTAGTAGCCGTTATCGGTTTTGGCGAAGCTGCAAACGTCAATGCTATCACTATCTGCACATCAGTTCAGGCTAAAGAATCTGCAGAAGCAATTCTGAGGGCTCATCCAATAACCTTGGAATTTGGGGTCTATGATGTTCGCATTGAGGTTGCAGCGCGTGTTGGTGTGGGCTATGAGGATATCGAAAGGATACCAAAGCTTTTAGCAGAGAGTGAGGGCAACGTGCTCAACGGGACTCTTCTGATGACTGATGAGCAAGTCGAGAAACTTAGAGGGAAACGCGATGAGTAGCACAATACCAACCACAGAGAAATTGGCACAGGCCTTGTCGCTAGCAGGGGCACCCAAAGCCATGATCGACAAAGCCACACAGGGATTTTACGATGACTACAAAAGCCCCATAGCTGGGAACATCATAGCTCTTGTGCGTGATGCTAGAGCCGCTGGACTAGAAGACATGCCAGGCGTGCTATGGATGGTGAGTTCGACGGTACCAAAGAAGAGGCCGATGAATGGCAGAGAGGGCCGGAAGGGCAAGAGATTTTTCAAGAGTTCATGAAAGGGGCAACGAGTGGACAAGGCAAGCAAAAAAGATCTCACTGAGAACGATTTGAGCAACGTCTTCTTTCGTACTCAGGGCGAGAATGAGCAATGGTTTAACCAGAATGCAAAAGACGCTACGGACAAGCAGTTTGACGAGTGGGCAAAGAGCCGCATAGGGATCACGGTATCGATGTGGGAAAAACCTACGCTAAGCAAATTTGTGTTCTCTTAACCTCTCTTTTCCCACAAGACAGATACAGCTTGTAGAGGTGATATGCCATATATGACAAGCCAAAATGAGGGTGGGAAAAGGGACGATTTGGCATCTACAAGTTCTTAGCGTAATCATTTCAGCTCAAATCCTGGGAGTAATCTCCTTAGCGTAGGTTTTTTCCGTTTAGATACAGTGACCCCGCATAGAGATCATAGGAAACGATGATGGACAATGGAGTCAAGATGATCGTAGGGCATTTTGTAACATGCTCTGGCAAAATGACAAGCTTACTATGCCAGTTCGGCTATAACCATGCTTCCCAGTGAGCCATCAGCAGCCAGGCACTAACCAGCCTGGCTTTTTTGTTTGCCAGAAACATTAAAATCCTTTCATGAAATTCTGTGTTAAAATGTCAAAAAATTCATGGAAAAGGAAGACTCCATAATGAAACTAGGCAAAAAGGAACCTCGACACGACGCGAGGACACTGCAACTGCTGAACTACTTAAGCCCTTCGACATTGCCAACAATACCAGCGCAAAAAGATTGGAGCAGCAAAGTTCCAGAGTGGAAGATGCTATGCAATGACACTCTGGGATGCTGCACCATTTCGGGTGCAATGCATATGGCGATGGATTGGACTGCTAATGCATCTACAGAGTTTATTCCAAAGGATAGCGATATCATCAAAGCCTACTCTGCTGTTTCAGGCTATGACCCTGCCACTGGCGAAAACGACAACGGGGCCGTCGAACTCGACGTGCTCAACTACTGGCGACGGCACGGCATAGCTAGCCATAAGATCTACGCCTACGCATCGCTAGAGCCGCGAAATACAGCACTGATCAAAGCCGCTGTGTATTTGTTCGGCGGAGTCTATATAGGCCTTGCCTTGCCGCTCTCAGCGCAAAATCAGAGCATATGGGATATCTCAGAGCACGGCTTTCGTGGCGACGGGAGACCCGGAAGCTGGGGCGGACATGCGGTGAATTGCGTAGCATTCGACAAAGACTACATAACGTGCGTGACGTGGGGAGCATTGAAAAAGATGAGCTGGGCTTTCTGGTCGCATTATTGCGATGAGAGCTATGCAGTGCTATCGAAAGACTTTACAGACAACAAAGGCATTGCGCCAAATAGCATCAATTGGGCTGCATTGCAAAGCGATCTCAAGCAGGTTGTGCATTAGCAAAATAGGGAGCTCATTGCGGCTCCCTATCCATCACCTCTATCAATGTCTTCATAGCATTGTCCTTGCCCACGCTATCCTCCAGACGCTCCAACAATCCTCCTAATCGATCATACTTAGCAGTGATGATCTCGTGCTTTGCGACTTCAGCATAGCCATACATCGCTAGCCGAGCTGCTTCATACTCCGCTTCCATTTGTTGACGTATCAGTGCTACCTCGCTGTTATTTTGATCATTTGTTCCAATAGTTTGCATAATTCTCCTTTCGCGTTATACAAGATCGATGCACTTCTTTGTGTAAAAGTGTATCACAACGGGAAATAAAATAGGGCCAAAATGGTCCGTTTTGCAAGCCTTGTCTCTGCTATAGTGTGCTGAAACCAGATAAGGCCTATTGTGCTAGAAGACCTTTTTCCATATCGCCTCAAAGAGCTTCGGAAAAAGAAGAAGCCAAAGATGACACAACAGAAGCTTGCTGTCATTCTTGGAGTAGACATCAGAACAATCAGGCGGTGGGAAAAGGGGGAACGCTGGCCGGGGCCAGGAGACATTCAAGCTCTAGCACAAGCTCTAGGAGTGCGTATTCGAGATCTCTTTGATTTTCCTGAACATCCAGAAATATAAGGGCACGCCAGGCACACTGTAGTAGGATAAAGATCAAGTCGTACGACATGCCCTTAAAAAGTCTATCACAACTCTACTAGTTTTCTAGTAGAGCTCTTTTCATGTTCGTTACCAAATCTCTACCATCCCACCTCAATCTTTACCAGATCTTAACATGTGTCTTACCGAGTTTCGTTGCCTGGCATTAGTACGTTCTTGATTCCTGTGTATTCGACTCGTCTAGCTGAACAAGGAGATCATCATGGCCAGGATAATCTTTTGTGAGGACACGCCTCATCTCCAGAGACTATTTTACGTATCTCTACGCAACACTGAACACGAAGTGCACTTAGCCAGTGATGGTATTGAAGGATTGAAGCTTATCAGAGAGAAGCATCCCGATATCGTCTTGGCAGACATTTCAATGCCCAACATGGATGGCTTTGAGATGGCAAAAGAGATTAGGAAGGACCCACAAATTGCTCACATTCCTATCATTTTTGTGACGGGATTTGCGCAAAAATACGATAAGGACGAGGCCGCTTCGTACAATCCAGCAGCCTACCTTGTCAAACCATGTACACGGAAACATCTCAAAGATGTTATTGAGTCCGTTTTAGCAGAGGAGCGCTAGATTTCTCCCATTTTCCTCATATGCTCCTCGCGTGCTTTTATAAATTCTGGCGAATCTTCTTTGATAAGATCTTTATATTTATCGTATGCCTTACGTACTTCTCTAGGAGATCCAAACAAAGCAAGGTGCCACAAGTCATCTTGCAGATCTTCAGAGAAGTCCTCTCCAATTTCATCGAAGTATTGTTTCAATACATGGAAAATGATGTAGATCTGCCCATAGGTCGGGGGTCTCCTTGCGTTGACAAGGCGCGATATGCCAGTTCTCCCCGGGAAGCCCTCCGTGCTATCAGGGTAGCGAAACTTCTTTGCTTTGAGATACTTGTCATGCTCTACCGCTCTTTCCCCGAGCTTGCTTTGGCTTGTGCCTACCGATTCTATGAAGTCCTGCAAAATGAGGCCAAACAGGAAACGCGCTTTCCATAAAAATATTTCAGCAGTTTCCTGTTGATCTATAAGCTCTTCCTTATCCATTCGGTGCCCTTTCGATGAAAAATTGCGAAAATGAAAATACTGTAATCAAAACCGCTTCCAAACATGCATCCACATCTATTATAATAACGATCCTAGTGCCGCGACGGCACAATGACTCAATGCATTGACGCAAGAGGAGGGTACATGCAAAAGAATCACAGCAAGATTAAAACGTATGGAAAACACGCAAGAGTCGCTTACAGGACTCGTGGGGACGGATCGCTGCAAAGCCATGGCAACGAAGCCGATTTGTTTAAACAATTTTACCCGATACGTGCACATGGTGACAATGTAGATTCAACGACTTTACGCGATTTTAATACACCTGCTTTCCCATAGATCAGCCTCCCCGTACGACTGGTCCAAAAATAGTTATCGCGTTTTACGTAAAATTACGGAATATTCCGTAAAATTGCGTAATGACAAATTATACATTCACTCCTTATAATTGCGGATATATAGACCTTTCGTTGAAGCACGGTAGAAAGAGAGAATCACCATGAGAAGGAAGGGACCGCTAACCCCGAGAGAACACGAAGTTCTTCGCTTACTCGCAGAGTTACACGGCTACGAATACATCAGCAAAAAACTTGGCATTAGCTTAAAAACCACTTATGATCACGTTTTTGGCATTATGAGCAAAATAGGCAAACACAAGAAAGAAGAAGTTATCAAATATGCTTTGGAGTACTATGGAAGGAATGGTGCGCCAGCATGAGTATCTACATCCTTCTCCAGGGCCCCGAGAATTTCAAAGCACGGCTACTCTACAGAGCCCTCGTTGCACACCAGAAAACAGCACAGTGCCCACAATGTCGATGCTACCCAAAGTACGACTCAATGCTGGTCAAGGACGGCTTTCTTGAGCACATCAGGACTGTTGCTGGCTTCAGCTTCGATAGATCCGATTTCTTAAAAATACGAAGAACAGGCCTCATTTACACACAACGTGTATCACCAGAACAGCATAGGATTATCTTCAATGACGCAACGCGAGAGGAGCAAAGCGCATGATCATCAATACCCTCAACGCCCTCATCATGCTTATTGCGCTCTTACCAGAGAACGTCAAAGCTTTGTTGCTTTACGGGCTCTATGTGCTGTTCTGGATTGTCATCACAGTTATCATCACACGATACAACAGAGCGCATCAACGCAAGCACAAGGATGATTTTGCGTTTCAATATGCAGACAAGGAAAGAACGCAATGAGCACGCTTCAATGGTTGCTGTGGATTGGAGCTATGCTGGTGTCCCCATGGCTTTTGTGGCCTTTGCTAATTGCGATAGCATGGGCGGTATTTGCTGCGAGGATACTCAGAAGACACCATGTGATACCAGAGGATATATTACTGATGAAAGGTGATGATAATGCACAATGATGACTACGACGCATTCCTGCTATTTGGCGCTATCTACCTCACATGGTGCGACAATTGCAAAACGATGGTGCGTATAGCGAACCACACTGACGAACGCTGTGAACGCATTAGGAAGATTATGGAGGACTTTTGGCCTTCATTGAAGCGTACAGAGGTTCCTAGCGCGTTTTATCGTGCTTTTGAAGGTGAAGACAAAGAAGATACGGAGCAAGCATTATAGGTACAACAATCACATAGGAGTGTGCTATATGAATAACGAGATATTGGGTATTTATGGAACGACGCGAAATGTGTTGAAAAGTCCATTGTCACGTGGTATTATATTGTCAGATCAAGAAAAGGAGATGGCACATGATAGCGATGGAAGAAATGCTGACAACAGAAGACGTAGCGCGCATCTTGCGGATATCGGAATACACTGCCAGGGGACTATGCAGAAGCGGAGAGCTGAAGTCCAAAAAAGTTGGCAGAAATTACCGAGTCAAGCAGGAAGATTTGAGAAACTACATCGACAATCTGCCAGAGCAAGAAGACAAAAAATAAAGCCAGTTGCTAGCTGGCAAAGGACAATTAAACAATTTACAGCAGTTAGCTTGCCTCTTTTACAGCCTGAGAAACTTGCAAGAGACAAGCCCAGAACCAATCTGCTCACTTTTAGTATAGCCGACTGCGCTAGAGCAAGTCAATGGCTATGTAAGATGTGGGCACATGGAAGAAGGTGTGCTCATGAGTAAGCACGACGACACGTATAACAAAAACTTTACGCGGGTACCAAATATCATCTTCGTATCCCCAAAATATGCTCATCTTACCAATGAAGAGCTATTTCTTTATTGCAAGCTTAGAAGCATCTATTGGGATACGAAACTTCACTTTCAATCCCTCAGAGACATAAGCGCCAAGACCAAGTACTCCATAGGCGCTTTAAGCAAAATGCTCCCACGTATTAGCGATTGCGGGCTTGTCCATGCAGAGATCATTCAGGAATACCATCCTGATGGCGCAAAGAAGGGCAAGCCAAAATATCGCATTTCTATCACAGATATCTGGGAAGAGAACCGCGAATACTTTGAAAAATGTTCATCAAATGAACAATATCAAGATGATAACGTTCACGAAATGAACAATAACGTTCACGAAATGAACAATAACGTTCACGAAAAGGTACGACAACGTTCAGCAAATGAACACAAAAACGCCTCTAAGGGTGCTTCACAGGCTCGTTCACAGCTCTCTAAAGATAATAAAGATATTACTAAAGATTCTTTAAAGATAGAGAGTATAGGTAACGAGGTTTCAGAAGTCGAACCATTAGCTCCTAACGTCGCTCTCTCGTCTGCTTTTCAATCATCTTTGCCTCAAAAAGAAACAGATTTTCCTATAGGCGATACGGCTACACGAAATGCTCTATCTGTAGAACAAGAGTCCTTTATGCCTATAGAGAAACCTAAGGACTCTTCCAAGAAAAAAGAGAAGCACACTGAACCGCTTGTTCCCAAGAAGGTACCAGAAATGCCACCTGCTGAAATGCAATGGGGGACAAAAAAGTGTTTGCTGATGTTTGATGCATGGAGGGGACATGTCCTCATAGGGACGTATAAGCTTTCTCAAGCTAGCACTTGCGCAAAGGGATTAGCGGAGCAATATGCAGAAGAAGAAGTGAAGCAAGTGCATAAGTTGATGAATGAGTCTCCTTATTGGCAAGAGCGCGGGTGTGCTGATGTATGCGACGTAGCAAACAATATCCACAAAGAGATTAGAAAAGTGAGATTAAGGTTAGTAAAGACATCGCCTCAAGAAACTGAAAAAAGACCGTCGTTCCTTGTAAGTGAAGAACAAAAGCAGAAGAATATTGAGAAGTTACGTGCATTAGCCGCTGCAAAAGCAGCAAAGGAGTAAAATAATGGGAAATATTCAATTACCTAAGAGCTTAGCAGCGAAATTTCGTGCACTGCCAACGGACCCACAAGAAGTTACCTGGGAATGTGCGACATGTGGTGTACAAAATCCTCACACCTTTGATGTAGACGGTATTAATCACTATGGGCGGCGTATGATGTGTCCTTGCCAGGAAAGGGAGAAAGACCGCAAAGAGAGAGAGCAGAGACATCTTGAGTGGGTAGCAGTGCAATCAAAGCATACCTATAGCTGGCTTGGAGGTCGATGGGCGGATGTTTCCTTGACGAAAAAGACCTTTGATAATTTCAAAGCTGAGAAACAACCAGACGCCTATGAAATGGCTCTACTCTACGCTGCAAATCCGAACGGGACCCTAGCACTTTACGGCACGTTCGGCACTGGCAAGACTCACATACTCGCAGCGGTTTGCAACGAAGCTCTTGCTAAGTATGGGATTTCCAGCCTTTTCACAACAGCCCCTGATTTTTTTGGTGCTATCCAGCAAAGAATATCGCACAAAGAGGACTACTATGATTTAGTAGATAGAGCGGCAAAAACACCACTGCTTGTGATAGATGATATTGATAAAGCAAAGTACTCAGAGTTCAAAGAAGAGATTTACTTTGCTATTATTGACAAGAGAACAAAACGAGAATTGCCTACAGCAATATCAACGAATAGGCTAGATGAGCTTGCTAGCTTTGTGGGCGGCGCTGTGTGTTCAAGATTGCAGATAGGGCAAATCGCTATACCGATGAATGGTAAGGACTACAGAGAAGAATTGTAGCATAGCCATAGACAACAAGAAGAACGAGGGATTTTTGATGAGAAAACCAAGATTGCTAGATTTGTTTTGTGGCGCCGGCGGGTGCTCAATGGGATACTATCAAGCTGGCTTTGAAGTTGTTGGTGTCGATATTGAACCGCAACCACGATATCCCTTCGCGTTTCGCCAGGCCGATGCACTGGATTTTTTGAAGACGGTAGACCTGGCGCAATTCGATGTGATCCATGCCTCACCACCATGTCAGTCTTACAGCAGTACTCAGCATTTTCCTAATGCCAATATTGAACCGGCGCCCAAATTGATAAAGCCAGTAAGAGAATTGCTAGTGAAGTCTGGACAGCCATGGATCATTGAGAACGTTGTAGGCAGCTCACTCCCGGATGCTATCCAGTTGTGCGGTTCGATGTTTGGATTGCCTATCGAAAGACATCGCTGGTTTTCATGCTCGCATCTACTCTTTGTACCAGGCTCTTGTAGACATACAGAAGGTTTCTACAACGTGGTAGGTGGAAAGGTCCGGGGCTACGGCACGTTTGCCAGCGACACTACCTATGATTGTGCGGATGGCCGGACGCGTCGACGGGAAGGGTATTATAAACGCGAAGTAGGCTGCAAAGCTTTTGGTATCGATTGGATGACTGTAGCTGAATTGTGCCAATCCATACCCCCGGCGTACACCCATTGGATAGGCCAGCAACTTATCACTATGCTCGAATTGGAGGACAAAGCCTCATGATCAAGCGACGAATAACAAAGCCATCAGCATACACGCTAGAGCAAGCTGCAAAGCTAAAGCCAAAGCAAGAGCAACAAGAGGCACAAAGCCCTCTAGCGTTCCAAGTGATGAAACTAGGCGAGAAATGCGGATATCGTGAGATAGAGGTAAATAGTGCTCTTGTAATAGGAAGTGGTGTATGGTTCTGGCGTGCTTATGCTGATAAAGCTATCAGTAAACGTATTGCGCAGATCGAAAGAGTGATAATGCTCAAAGAGCTTGAAGAGACAATGGAGGATAAAGCATAATGGAGCCAATATTAAAATATCCTGGCTCAAAATGGTCATTAGCACCTTGGATCATTTCGCATTTTCCAGAGCACAAAATGTATGTTGAGCCCTATATGGGTTCTGCTGCGGTGTTCTTTCAGAAAAAACCAGCTGGGCACGAGGTCCTCAATGATCTTAGCGGCTCCGTCGTCAATCTCTTTCGAGTGGCTAGAGATCGCGGGGAGGAACTGGCCAGCGCTGTCTATCTCACGCCGTGGTCTGAAGAGGAATATCAGACTGCTGGGAAGGATTATGCCACTGGTGATGAGCTAGAGCAGGCACGGCGTTTCCTGGTCAGACTTTGGCAGTCGCACGGCGGTACTCTCAACCATGTTAGTGGATGGCGACATAAAGGCGTTAAAGGCGACGCTAGCACCAATACGCTGTGGAATAAGCTTCCGGTCCGTATCCTAGCAGCTATTGATCGCTTGAAGATGGCAGAGATTAGGAACCGACCAGCATTGGAGATTATCAAATCCTACAATTCCCCTGATTGCCTGCTTTTTGTCGATCCTCCCTATCCGCTATCGACACGCAATAGAAAATACTACTTGCACGAAATGACAGACAATGATCATATTGAGCTATTAGAGCTACTTGATAAGCATCAAGGGCCCGTTGTTCTTTCTGGCTATGCGTGCCCTCTGTATGATGAGAGGCTTGCCACCTGGCAGCGGGTCGAGATGGCTGTTGCCGGCGAGAAAGGCAAAAAGCATGTAGAGGTTTTGTGGCTCAATGGCAAGGCTCAACATCGCCAGCTGGGTTTATGGGAGGATGCATCGTGACCATATCAGAACTTGAAGCCCTCGTTACCGACGCTGGACTCATCCTCATCTCAAAATGGGCACCGCGCTTTCTGGTGTCGTTGCGAGTGCCGACAACCTACGGTACCCGTTGCCAGGCTGGCAAGATTGAATTTGTCTCTCAGCACGCTTTTGAAACAGCGACACGCGATGAGGTCACGGTGGCTATCAATGAGATCAAAGCGCGGCTAGAGCGGGCTGCAAAGACGATACAAGGCGACGTTGCCAAGGGCGGCACGGTCTTCGTGGGTACCCAGTGTGCCGTTGCGTCGTCGGGTGTTCAGTATCCAGCACATTGATGTTAAGATGATCAAAGTCTCTACAATGCCCCAAAATCGTCACCAGATCGTCAAGGAGGGGCATTGTAGAGCCGAGACGATAGGAATGGACGTTTAAGAAATCTCGGGCCTCTGTTGAGGCTCTCAGCGATTGTTGAGAAATGGAGACAATCAGTGAACGAATATCAGCAAAGAGCGATAAAGCATCATTGTCGCTTGGCAATAGAAACAGCGCATCCACGCTTTGGGCAAAAGAAGGGGATGTATACCATAGTTGTCACTGTGAACAGCGGCTATGAGTGAATTGAACAAAAATATGGAGGGCCAGTTTGGCACTCATCAGCGGCAATGGCACCCGGATATGTGCCTAATGAACAGTTCTTGCAAAGAGCAGCGCAAGACGCTCTACAAGGCGTAGGAAGCAAAGCACTCGGAGAATGGATAGAGTGGACAGGGACGTATTATCATATTAGGCGACGATTAACCAAAGATGAGCAAAAGAAAGTAGGAGACATGGTAGATGTACGTGGTACCGATGAAGCTATGAAAAGAGCAGAAGCAGTACAGCGATTTCTACCGCAATATATGAGAGGAAAGATAGAATGATCCAAGGAAAGACCTTCGGGAACGCAATGACTCGCAAAGAGACCTTCGACGAATACTACACCAGAAAGCTCGAAAGTCTTGCAAGAGAACTCAAGGTGTGCATCAAAGGCGATATCCCCTATGCTACCAGCGAAATCTATGCATGCGGTATGTGTCAATATCGCCTCAAAGTACATTGCCAGGGCCATATTCATTGTCTAGGATGCGATGTGCCTGCTAGCTGGTCAAAGGAGCTCAAGGCGTGTGTAGCTTCGATTTTGGAGAGGTACCCACGCCTTGAAGAAAGCAGGGGAGAATGGGAGAATACCAGCAAGGCAAAGTCGCCAGATCCCGACGAGGGCCGCGCAAAAATAGCAAAACAAGGCGATATTGTGCTGGTGACGCGTATTAGGGAGGCAAGAATAGCAAAGGGTTGGACAAGGGAATATCTTGCATCTAAGATCTTAAAGCCGTTTTTCCAAGGGAATATTGCGACATCGACAATACAGGCTTACGAGAATGGCAATGCAAGAGCATCTAGGTATGTTTTAGAGCAGATAGAGAGAGTATTGGAGTTGAAAGGATTGCAAGATGAATAATAACAACAAAGACACAGAAGAATTTGAAATGGATGCAAAGTATCCGGGGAAGTGCTACAACTGTGGATACGCAATAGATATAGGGACTCGCATCATATTCAATAGGGCGAAGAAAGTAGCATCACATAAAGAATGCCCTAAAGCTGATTATAGCGGCGGTAGGCAACGGAGTGTATTTGATGAGTGGATTAAGAGAGCGCAAGAAACGGAGAAAAGCAATGGATAATATCGTGAAATGGGATACCTTGACTGACAAGGACAAGATAAAGCTGATATTGCAGCACATCTATGGTTACTACTTTGTCGAGAGTGAGCAGTATGTTGATGAGCATCTAGGAAAGCTGCCGTCAGACTTCCATTGGCCTATTGCAATGAAGTCAAAGCATCCTGGCAAATGCTACAATTGTGGCTACAAATTCGGTATAGGCACAGAGATCAACTTTGACACGAAAAAGCGTGTTGCATCTCATGTTGAATGTCCGAAGCCTGTATATGATGGCATATTCGATATATGGGTAAAGCGTGTTGAGCAAGCGGATAGAGAAGCTGAGGAGAGAATGAATATTCCTCCTAGTCCGCATTTACCACAACCTGATGAAGATATGGAGAATTAAAGATGGATAAACGTCAATTGCCAAGTGAAATAGAGCGTATGGTAGTATCCGCGCAAAAGCGAGAAAATACAATGCTCTCTCTCAATAATACTGTAAAGTACTTAACGGACTTATATGAGCATGACAAGAATGAAGCATACTTTGTAGTTGCTGCTATGCAAAGCATTGTATTGGCTTATACTGTGAGTCCTAGTGAAGATGAACCAACACGTGAGGAGATTTTTGCTAGAGCTGAGAAAATGCTCAATGATTATGCAATTAGGGTAAAAGAGGGAAAGAATGAATAACGCCATACTCTTTATTATATGTTACGCTGGAATGTCATTTAGCATAGCAATGATAGTATCATTGATAATCATACGGAGAAAGCAAAAATCTAGGGAAGCTTCTATAGAGGCTATATTTGCTTCTTTGAGAAAATTTAGGAAGGACGAATGAATGAATGAAAAAATAGTGCCGGATGATGAAAAGCTCTATACCATGAAGGAAGCTATGGAATATCTAGGAATTGGCAGAACCAAGATGTACATGCTAATGTATTCAGGGAGAATACAAGGCTACAAAGTCGGCAATACCTGGCGATTCTTTAGAAAAGATGTTGTTAGCCTTGTAACTAGTGGGATTGTTGTATTAAGCGCAAAGAACGAGAAAAGCAACACCGAACAGAGTTGAACAAAGGCGGAAATGATGGTACAGAAAATTTGACAAAAATCCTTCGATTGCCTTATACTTTGTCTAACACTGATTAGTCACAGTTGCATGAAAGGCAAGAACGATGGATGAAAGCATAGACCACGCAACGCAAATAGAGCGGTATCAACCGTCTCAACTGGCAATCTATGATGTTGCAAAAAATTGGTTAGCGACAAAATTTAGCATAACTGGTAGCGATAAGACAAAGAGAGCGTACCAGGATACTCTTGATAAGTTCAACATTTACTTACAAGAAATGGGATGCAAGTTAGATAGTGATTCCAGAGTGGTAGGGAGGCATGCGCAAGTATGGGCGTCTCTACCACAAGAAAGAGAGAAAGTATCCTCAAGTACAGCAAACCAGCGACTAGCCATACTTAGCAGTTTCTACAAGTTTGCCATCAAACACGGTACATGTGAATATAATCCCATTGATTATGTAGAAAGACCTAAGCGAGTTATTCAGCATGCAGCAAGGCATATGGACGCAAAAGAGATAGCTGACAAAATAAAGGCTATAGATATATCAACGCTAGAAGGCAAAAGAGATAAGGCTTTGATTAGCTTAGCTCTTGTGACTGGTAGAAGATCAAATGAGCTAAGAAACCTTTTATGGGAGGATATAACCATAACTGGTTATAAGATGATTATCATTTGGAGGAGGTGTAAAGGTGCAAAGGTGATGACTGATGATATAAATCTAAAAACTGCGGCGGTGCTTCTAGAATATCTTAGAGAGGTTTATGGAAAAGAACTGGAAAATATTAGACCAGTGTCGCCTATCTTCATCTCATTCTCAAATAACAATCGTATGGGAAAGATAAGTATGCAAGCAATATCAGACATCTATAAAAATAGATTAGGAGTGACCCAGGTACACGTTACCAGGCATACGTTCAGTGTCACAATGGAAGCAGCGGGTGCTAGTTTGTCAGAGATTGGCGAAAGACTAGGCCATAGCAACTATAAGGTCACAGCAGATTATATGAAGCAGCGTCATAGCAGTGAGAATAAGTATGCCAGTACTTTAGAGGAGATGTTTGGAATATGAACCAACCCAACGACCGCTTAGACAAAATAGAGCAACGCCTCGACAAACTAGAGCAAGACCGCGACGGCGCCATAGAAAACGAAAAGCTCCTATTGAAACTCGCCAAATTCCACCGTGCCGGACTGCAAGAGCTCAACGGAAAAACAGAGCGTTTGGAGCTTGCGCAAGGAGATACCAATGAAAGGCTTGACGGGATTGACCGGAAGCTAGATACACTGGCAACGAAGGATGATATAGCTCGCTTAGAAGCTCTGATCAGGCAGTCCTTGCAATCGAGAGGGGAATAGCGTCTTGACATTGCATGCTAGTATAGACACTGCTACATTCAAAGGGATTTTGACCTTCGATGGGAAACTCTGACAAACAAAAGGCTCTAGCATTTCGCTAGGGCTTTTTTGTTGCCTTGTGACGTGCTATACTGGCTCCGTATACCAAAGCTACAAGAGTACTGGCAAAGGTCTTGGATGCAATGCCTGGCATGAGTTACTTGTGGTAGCATCCCGATGACATAGTAACATCGTTAAAAATTATGCACATAGCCTCAAGTATCGCTGTGACGCTCGTCGAATAAGACTGAGTATGGTAGCGAGAACGAGGCTTTTTTTGTTGTGCTATACTAATCACTGCAGTTCTTGGTTAGTCGATAAACTTTGCAGTGCGCCGCTAGAAAGCATCCCACTCCTACAGGGATGCTTTCGTCATCTTTATGATCCTCACCAGATGGCCTAGAAGTGCCCTTGCAAGCCATCAAACATATTCAACACCTACCACGATAGAATACCCCTAAATCGCACTGAGAGCGCAAAATTTACCAGTCCGCGCTACAAGCCACTTCAATATTGTCCATCAAAACTACCCAATAAATACTACGCAAATAGTGGTGTTATCCATAAACTGATAGAAAATACTTAGCAATTATGCTATACTTGCGTTAAGTAGCAGGGAATTGTTTCTCCATAATCCGCAGCGAAGGCTTGGCATATTTGGGGAGATCTATGTTAGGCCTTCGCACTTTTGAAAGAATGAATGAATGAATGATGTGGCTGTCAATCCGACGCAAGAGCATCCTACGCAAGCACCGGGTGATACAGAGCAACAATGCGACCACAAAGGGCATTATCGCCTTTCCGGTGGTGCCTACTGTGCTATCCGCTATTGCATTGAATGCGGTAAATCCTGGCGTACGTGGATAAAGCCAGAGTACAACAATGTGCCGCTAGCGGAGTGGGAAGAAATCAAAGAATATGCTGAAGTACCGCCGTTGCCTCAGAGCTTCTATGATGATCCTAGTCCTTTTGGAGTCGGCGATGAGTATGAAGACGACGATGAGGAATTTCCAGGATGATACCAGGCGTTATTAGGCCATATCTAGGACAAGATACATGGAGGTATCAGAGACCTGAAGGGTATTCTTTAGGCGGACATCCTATACGTCTAACTCGCAAGGAGTGGGAAAGTGATCTTGACGATAACTTAAGCAATGCTGTTAAAGAGTTCTATCACTGTCATTTTACCATGTATCAATGGTTAGAGTGGACAGGCAATAGTGAGTGTGGGGGATATGATTATGCTGAAGTTATCGAAATTTATTTATGTTGGAAGCCATGTGATCATAAGCGATGCTCTAAGCATATGGTGTTTGGGCCGCATAAGAACCCAAATCTTGCAAGAGAGAAGGCGCTGAAGTTTCTTGTTGAGCATAGTTTAGTTGAGCTAGTCGGGGAGTGAGATGGATGAAGAACGCAAATCCTGGGAGCAAATGCTTGATAAAGGTGAGTCAGATCTCTGGTTTGGCCGCTTCAGAGCTTATTTGCTCATGGGCTTCAGGCGCTCCGTCCAAGCTGTCTTTCAACAGGAATTGGAGGAAAATGGGGGGAATTGGAGGGATGAAGCGCATGGGAGCTGGTATGAGTATGCAAAAAAGTACAACTGGCAAGCGAGAGCTGCTGCATACGATGCTCATTGGCTAGAGGAACAAGACGAATTGATAAAGCAAGAACGCGAGATAGTTTTACGTACTGGCTTTGCAGTTCAACATAGACGTATTCAGTCATTAGATAAGATTTTAAATAAACTTCTTGAGATGACAGAGGACGAGGACAAGGTGTGGTTGCCAGATGTGAAGGCGATAGGAACAGGAGAATTTGCAGAAAGAGTTGATCTGGTGAACTTCAATGCTCCACTCTTTACACTTATCGATAAGTACAAAGCCGCCATAGCTGCTGAGATGGGTGAAAGGGTGAAGAAGAAGGAAATTACCGGCAAAGACGGCGGTGCTGTAGAGTTCGAAATTGAGTTGGTAGGGAATAGACCAGAGGAAGACGACGAAAGCGAGGGATAATGATCCCTCTTCTATTGTTCTGGCTACTGAGCATGTTCAGTATCACCAGACCTGCACCTAAACAAAAGATACGACTGAAGTTTTCCCCTCACAAGGGACAGTGGCGTATCAATAAAAGCAAAGCACGCTTTAGGGTTGTGGCATGTGGCAGGCGATTTGGTAAGACCCTCATGGCAATCTATGAGATACTCAGCTTTGCGCTTAGCCATAAGAATGTCAATTGCGCTTGGGTGGCTCCCTGGTTTAGGCAGTCAAAGATTGTCTATCGGTTCATTCGCAAAATCTTTCATAAGACCGGCAAGTCAATCATTGTCTACAAATCGGACACGGATCTCCGCTTCGAGTTTGCTAATGGGTCGGTTATCCAGTTCTTCAGCGCTGAGAACTATGATGCGATGCGAGGCGATGGATACCATTTTGTGGTCATCGATGAGGCCGCTGACGCACTCAAAGATCCGAAGATGTGGACCGATGCTATCAGACCTGCTTTGTCTGACACAGGCGGTATAGCGCTCTTCATTGGGACTCCCAAAGGCCGCAATCTCTTCTTTCAACTCTTTAATCGCGGTGATGATCCTGAGTATCCTGACTGGGAAAGCTTTCACGCATGCACTCACCAGAACCCCTATATCCCCAAAGCTGAGATTGAGACAGCCAAGAAAGAGTTGCCAGAGGATACCTATAGGCAAGAGTACGACGCAGAGTTCTTGGAAGAGAGCGCGGGTGTCTTCAGAAGAATTGAAGCTATTCTTGAAGGCATTCTCAATCCTGAGTATGAGCCAGAGCTAAGGCATAGCTATATCTTGGGGTGGGACCATGCAAAATATCAGGATTACAGTGTTCTCACTCTTATGGACACAACGACGCGAAAAGTCGTGTGGTGGGACCGCTTCAACCAAATGGATCACACAAAGCAAGTGGATCGCGTGGTAGCAGTTGCTAAGAAATTTAATGCTTTTGTATTGATGGACTCGACGGGGGCTGGTGATGTGGTCTTAGAGTTACTTAGAGCAAAATATGAAAATTGCGATGGCTACGTATTTACCAATGCATCGAAGAAAATATTGATTGAAACATTGCAACTAGGTATTCAAGATAGAGCGTTTACTATGCCAGATATACCAGTAGTAGTTAATGAATTAAGGCAATTTGAGTATAAAATTAGCCCTAGCAGGAATATTATTTACGAAGCCCCACAAGGGGCACATGATGACTGTGTAATTAGTTTAGGGCTCGTTTGGTTTGCCACACAAATGCAAGGTATCCAGGTCTTGGACGAGGCAACGACGAGCGCTATCAATCAACACATATGGAGCTGACAATGGGGATATTAGACTCAATGCAATCAGTGTGGGGAAACCTTCAAGGAACATGGAATGCATTTCAAGCGTTTCGTCGTATCTATGAAGAACCAGCATACGACTACATACAGCAGAATTATTATCAGCGTGAGATGGAATACATGCTGCTGTGGTCATACTACAATGGTAGTGTCTTTGAAGAGACAACGCGCCTGTTGAATGCATGGAGTACCACTGGCTGGTCAACGCGTTCGTGGCGTGCCTATATCTCCCATTATCGACTCCCAAAGACTATCAGGCCTATCTACAACCCCACACGGCGGCTCGTTGACTTCTACCCTGGCGCTGTGTACCCTGGCGTGCTCTCTGAAGACGGCGAAGACTTGCCAGACGGAATGCAGAGCGCTATACCGTTCTCAGAAGATACATCACCTCAACTCAAAACAGCGATAGCGCAACTTTGGCAGTGGAACAATTGGCAACAGCGCAAAGATGTGGAAGTCACCTATGGAGGCGCTCTAGGTGATGTCATGGTGGAAATTGTAGATGATATCGATAGGGGCAAGGTGTGCTTTGAAATCCCGTGGCCTGGCTATGTGTGCGATATGGACTTAGACCACGCTGGCAACGTGAAGAGTTATACATTGGAGTACGGAGCATACGACGAGGACGAGGGCGGTTTTTACCGCTTCAAGAAAATCGTTGATGATCAATATTTCCAATATTTCAAGGATGACGAGCCGTATGCATACGACTATGGCAGTGCTGTACTCGAAAATCCGTATGGTTTCACGCCTGCCGTCTGGATTAAGTTCAACGACACTGGTGGGGATCGTGGTTCCCCTGCCATCGCAGGCTCAATGAGCAAAATCGATGAGCTCAATGGCCTTGCATCGCTTATCCATGATCAGGTTCGCAAAGTGGTGAGAGCTCCTATTATCTTGTGGTCACAAGGCAACATGGGCGGGAATTTTGGCAATAAGCCAGCGCCGGATACAGAAATGCCTACTAGCGATCAAGAGGAGCTCAAGATCATGAAAGGCCCGATGAATGGCAAAGTCGAGTCTTTGGCTGGTGACCTCATTGACCTTGCGCAAGCCGCAGTACACATGGATCGCCTTGTCGTTGAAATTGAGAATGATCATCCCGAATTGACGCTCTACAAAGAGCTCCGTGCCATGTCGCAGGTTACCGGTCCAGCGGCTGCGAGGCTCGTCGGCGATGTTGAGGTTCGTGTCATGAAAGCACAGGCGATCTTTGACAGGGGGAACATTGCGCTCTTTCAAATGGCAACGGCTATCGCTGGCTTTAGGGCTAACGAGAGAGCAGGTGGATGGGCGCGTCAAGATCGACAACAGCAAAAGTTTCTGCCGTTCAATCTCGACTCTTACCAGGCGGGAAATCTTGATATGTCCATCATGCCAAGACCTCTGCTCACTCCGACAAAGCTAGAAAGAGCGATGGAAAACCAGGCGATCTGGACTGGTGTCCAAGCAGCAGCAAAAGCTGGTGTACCTCTTGAGTTTGTCTTAGAAAGCGAAGGATGGACAGAGCAAGAGCTGCAAAAGCTTACTGAAGCCAAGCAAAAGGAGGACGCAGCAGCACAACAGAAATTCGAGCAACAGCAAAAAGCCATAGCGCAAAACGCTAATAATCAACAGAATGACAATAACCAGCAACAAGATATGCAAAATGGCAATAAGCAAGCGATAGGACAGAAAGGATAATGTATGGCTAAGGAATATCGATATAAGCAATCCCCTGAAAATATTGTGAAAGCAGAGCAGTTCATACCGGGCGCACGGATTCCGGAAGGTATGAAGCCATGGGGTAGCATTGAAGAAAGGTCTAAGTGGAAAGCAAGGGATATGAGTTTTGGCTATGTTAATGCTCCGACTCCGGTGGGATGGCAAGATGTATGTGCGAATGACTGGATTATCACAGACAGCGAAGGCAGCCATCAGAGACTTGATGATGATGCTTTTCATGAGCTATATGAACCTGTGGAAACAAACGGAGGTTTTGAAAAATACGGCATTAATCTTGAAATACTCGTTGTGCGTACCAAGGACTTTATGTTAAATCTGCTAGGAAGTGGCATAGATCCATCATATGTTTCTCTAGAAGGCTTTAAATATACGAAAGATGTTATGTCTGCATATGATTTTAAATTGCCTCATGAGTCCTTACGCGGTGATGTCGCTAGTGTAGTCACTGAAGAGGCAACAAAGCGTGCTGGTATCCATAGCGATCAATTGAGAGCGACAAGAGAGCAGAGGGGATGAATGAATGATTGAAGACACCATGGCTAACAGCAAATGGCAACCAGTCCTCCTCATGCTGCGACGCGGTGGCAGACTTGAATGTCCATGCGGGGCTTTAGCGGTGATAGTGCTTGGACAGCGCCTTTGCGATACAGAAACAGACGGTATACAAGGCGTAGACTACTATTGCCAGTCATGCTATTTCAAAGCCGTGCAAGAAGAAGTTGAGAGACAGTCTGAATAATGCACAGAGGGCCATTAGTGCGCAAGAGACCACGCAAACGCAACAAAGACGGCACGTGGCGAAAGAAACGCTCTGATACTGGGAGAAAGCGAGAGAAGGTTATGGATAATGAAGATGACGATGACATTCCTCAAGAACCGAGGTACGGATCTATCGACTATGTAGATCACTGCATGAATAATCTTGGAATGTCTCTCAATTTTGCCGATCCTGATGGTACCATAAGTAGCAAAGGGTACAAAAATGACAATGAGAAGCAAATCTGGCAAGCAGTATTGCTTGATTATAGAACGCTATCAGATGCTATAGCAGCACTGAGAAAGGACACCAATGAGCAAGAAAACAAAGAAAATCAAGGCTAAGCCGATGAAAGGTAAGGGTGGGTATTGATATGACAGTCGTTGAGGCAAGATACCCCGATGGGAGCCTCTGTGAGCTAACGGAAGCAAACCTAACAAAAAGTGGGCTGTTGATCATGATCACTGATACTCGAGCGAATCAGGTCCTTATTCATCGCTTTGCCTGGGATAATCTTGTGAAAGCTATCAATGAGCTTTTTGAAGAGGAAAAGTGGCAATCCGAAAAGACATTGAAAGGGATGCTTGAAAAGGAAGATCCTCATCTATAGAAAGGATATTGATGACTAAAGAAGAATTAATAGAGCTGCTAGCAGATAAAGAGCATGCGTCGTGGGCGCGGTGGATGCAATATTTGTTTAGCAAGAGTGATGCGCATGGTGATGGTTCTGTGACAATTCCTGCTGATTTGGCATTGAGATGGTTCAGACAAGCCGATACGCCTTATAGTGATTTATCAGAGCGTGAAAAGCAGTCTGATAGAGACGAAGTAGACCACATCATGCCTATCATAGAACAGTATGTAAGCGACAAATTAACAAATGCTGTTGTGAAAACAATAAGTCATGGTGGAATAATGAATCCTTTGCGAAAACCTTTGCAAGGATAATCTTGACAATTTATAGAAAGGTCATGTACCATATGAACATACCACCGCAAAACACCGATCCATCCCAAGGGGGCGGAAACGGTACACCTCCAGCCCATGGGGCTACCTCCGGATCTCATGGAGATCAGAGTTCTACATCGACACCTTCCATTGAGGAGTTGCAAAAGCAACTAGCAGAGCTTCAAGCGAAAAATGCTGAGTTTCTTGCTGACAACAAAAAATACCGTGCAAAGCAAAAAGAGCAAGAGCAAGCAGCACAAGCGAAAGAAGCTGAAGAAAGCGCAAAAAAAGAAGCGCAACTTCGTGAACAAAACCAATTCAAAGAGCTTGCTGAGAAGTATGGAGCTGAAGTACAGCAGTTAAAGCCAGTACAAGAAAGCTACACCGCTCTCTCATCGGTTATCGCTGATCAACTCAAAGAGCAGACAAAGGGCTGGCCTCAAGAGGTCAAGGACTTACTGCCACCCGATGACACGCCTATTGAGTCGAGGTATGCGCAAGTTCAAAAGCTTCAAGCGTTCGTTGATAAGCTCAATGAGAAGGCACCAACAAAACCCGGGAATGCGCCGGGGCCAAAGCCATCAGCGAAAACACCGGATGATCTTCAAGCGCACTTTGAGAAACAACTGCGAAACACAGGGAAATACTAAGCTATCCTGTGTTAACTGAAAAAGAATAAAATCTCTTTTTGACCGCTCTTTACAAGCGGGGAAGGAGTTGCATTTTGGCTGTTATAACAAAGAATGGCAAGCCTACTCTTAGCACTGCTGTGCCTCCGACAACGAGCAGTCTTTCAAGTCTGCTAGCGGGGGAAGCCATCGCACAGGGAGACGCTTGCTACTGGAAGGCATCAGACGGAAAAGTTTACCGATCGAACGGCACAGCGGCTAATGAAGCTGCTATTGTTGACGGTTTTGCTTTAGAAGATTGCCCCGCTGGGGAATATCTCTCCCTCTACTGGAATGTCAACCTCAACTATGGGACCGGACTCACACCAGGACTTGTATATCTTGCTGCAACCGCTGGTGCACTGGATACCGCTGCAACAACGGGTGGAACTGTCTCGATTGGAAGAATCCTCCCAGATGGAAAACGCATCTGGTTGAGAAAGAGCTACTAGGCTATAAGCCAGAAAGGAGATAGCTTAGATGGCTTTCGGTACATTATCGCTTTCAGATACCCTAGGAGCACTGCAAACAGCAGAAGATCAGAAGATCAGTAAATATGATCCTCAGACGCTCTACAACATCATCAAAGCATACATCGATGCTCATAATAAGCTATGGGATGACCTTGAGTCAGAGTTAGTTCTGCCAACAAATGCACGTCAGTCAACATGGGGCGGCTATGATAGCGTGCAAATGCAGCGCGGTGACCAATACTCACGTCCTGATGCACAGAAAATGGCAGTCTCTCCAGTTGCCATGGGATATCCAATCTACTTGAGTCAGGTTGCTTACCAGGTTACTCAGCTCTTCATGGAGACAAAGAGCTTAGGGGACTTGGACAAGGTTGTCAATGCCGCTGTAGACGCCGATAGACGCGATAGACTCAACACATTGCGTAGAACGGTCTTCAATCCGACGAACAATCTTACCTACACAGATCGCCTTGAGGACTTCTATCCTCTCCAAATACGCACATTCCTCAATGCTGATAGTACGGTCATCCCTCCTGATCAATATGGCAACACATTTGACCCTGCTACTCATACTCATTTCTTGGCAAACTCAGGGTTAACTGCAAACGTTGCAAAATCTGCCATCAACACCGTCAAAGAGCATTATACTGAAGGCGAGATGGTGGTTTACATCAGTCCTACCGATGAGGATACCTTCACAGCTTTAACAGGCTTTAAAGGCTATGTTGACCCGCGTATCACGCCGACTATCACAGCAGACCAGGCGCTACAATTCCGCTTGGACATCTTCAATACCTACAACAGGCGCATAGGTATCTTTGGCGCTGCTGAAGTATGGACAAAACCATGGATTCCCAGCAACTATCTATTCGCTTTCAATAAGTCAGCTCCAAAGCCGATATGGCTACGAACACGCAATGCTCAACGCGGAAATCTTCGTATCGCTGCTCAAATTCCGCTCTATCCATTGGAAGCTACATTCATGGAACGTGAATACGGTATGGCTGTGAATGAACGGACAAATGGTGCATGTCTCTACTTTGGCGGCGGAAGTTACACACCACCTGCTGAATGGAATGTAGCCTAGTTCATACTATGAGGTGAAATAGATGTCAAAGAAGGATGATGAGAACGCAAATCAAGGCAAGGATGAAGCTGAGAACGCAACTCCTGATTTGTCGCAAAGCATTGCTACTGCCTTAGCGTCTCTTCTAGGTCCAAAGGTCGCTGAAACCACTCCAGAACCAGACGTGAAGCTTGACGAAACAGTCAAAGGCGGTCGGTATCTGGTAGGGGATCGCTATGTTGACGCGAATGGAGACACCATTAAGGAGTAGCAGTGGATAGAACATCAGCAAAAGCTTGGCTTGTCGAGAAGTTCAGAGAGCTATCAGTATACGCCGAGTTCACATCAACACAAATTGATTCGGCGTACGCTTGGACTACCGACATGTCTTTGCGTCAATTGAAAGTTGCTGAAGCGGATCTCCAAACTGCTGATGTTGCCGACGCTGATGTGCTAAAGTTTCTTGCCTTGCTCAACTACTACGCTCTTGACCGCTTTGCAACGCTTGCCTCACCGCAATTTGATGCAAAAGTCGGCGGAGGTGCTGCAGATGCGAAGCTTTCACAAGTGTTCGATATGGTGCAAAAGCTGAAAGCGCAAGCCTCTGCTGAGTTAGCGCAATATGGGCTTATCATAGGCGGCTCTGCTAGCTTTGAAACTGGTAGTTACAACCTTGACTTTCTTGAGCCTAGTATGACATCGGAGTTCTGACATGCCGCTCTTTAGTGATGCTCAACTGCAAAAGTTTGGGAAGCTGTACAAAAAGTATGGTATGCCAGACTCTTGCATCATAAAGCGCAACGTGACCACTGATGTGCCATATGGACAAAAAGATGACCCCGTGGTTATTGGAGAGTCGCCGTGTCTCGTTGGAGATCCTGGCGCTGGCGCGTCGTCTCATTTGCTTCAAACATACGCCGATCGACTTGGTAACTTAGCATCGTGGCCTATCTCTGTTCCTCTTGGAACTGATATTCAGATCGGGGACATTCTTGAGGTCACTAGTCGCCTTATTCCGCAAAGCCAGGAAATGAAGGTACAGATTGCTCTTTCACCAGAGTCTTTTGCTGTATCACTAAATTTCATCGCGTCTGAGGTGGTCACATGAACCATTGGGCAAACATCGCAACCGCGCTTCAAAATGGCTGTGAGCAATGTGTAGATGCTACCGCTGAAACTGCTGTAGTCAATATTCAGCGAAAAATCGAAGCTAACGGACAAGTCGATAGCGGCGAAATGAGAGATACCATCTATCGCACATCGCAACGAAGTAGCACCTATCACGCTGATGAGCATTCCTTACCTGAAATACCAAAACCTGATAGCTCAACAGAGGCAAATGTAGCAGCAGCAGCAGAATACAGCATTTACCAGGACAAAGGCACGGTCTATATCCCAGCTAGACCATTCTTTGATCAAGGTCTCGACAACACAAGAGGAGACTTTGAAAAGAACATGCAATACTACGTTGTTAGAGCATTAGAAGAGGCTGCAAAGTAAGGGGATGCAATGAGTGTTCATGAGGGAGCAAGCGGTTTGAGCTTTTTCTTGCAAAGATTGCGGAATGACTCTGCCCTCATGAGCAAGAGTCCAGGTGGTGTACAGATCGGCGCGGCCCGTGTTGGCACTGCATTCCCATGTACCATTGTGCAATTTCAGAGCGGCATAGACATCTGGTATGCCAATAAGCGGGCCTTTGTCGATGCTTTATATGCTGTAAAAGCAGTAGGTCCTGACAGTGATCCCGATGCGGTTGTTGCTCTTGCTTCACAGATTGATGACACATTAGGAGGCGATGAAGGACTAAAGCATATTGACGTTACTGGTGGTCATATATTGAATTGCAAAAGAGAAGGTATCTTGCTTTATCAGGATAGTACAGCAGGTGTGCAACACACGCACATGGGCGGAACATACCGCATTAAAAACCAGAAAAAGTCAGTCTAGAATAGGAGGCAAAAGACTATGACATGGGCTCCAGAGCGGTCGACAGTCAACCAGACTTTGCAACTCGTTCCAGAGGTAATACCAGGGGTAGCGTTACCAGCGTCAAAACGCTTGGATTGTGTCGCATTTAAGTTCGGAATCAAAGGAGACTTTAAGAAGACAGCGGGTACGGGTCGCAAATATGACGCTGTTCAACAGTTGAATGCAGAATGGACTGAAGGCTCTTATGATGGATCGATGGACTACAATGGGCTACTCTATTTATTTGCGGGGGCTCTTGGTATTCCTACGCCAGTTGCACACGGATCTAGCGCTACTGCAAAGGACTGGATACTTGATGCAATCCTCAGTGGATCTAGGCAGCCTCAGACGTACTCATTTGAACAAGGTGAGAACGCTACAAGAGCGCAAAAGTTCGCTTACGGGCTTATCACAAAGATAGGCTACAAGCTTTCTCGAAAGACCGATGCCTCTTGTTCTGGTAGCGTGCTAGCGCAAAGTGCAACCGATGGTATCACGATGACCTCTAGCCCGACGCCGATACCTTTGATCCCTATCACTGGCCAGCAATTCAACCTCTACCTTGATAGCTCGTGGGCTACTATCGGACAGACACAGCTCACAAAAGCATTATCCGCAGAATTTAGCATGGATGGTATCTACGGCCCCGCTTGGTATGCCAATAGAGCTAATTCAAGCTTCTCTGCTCATGTTGATCTCAAGCCGAACGCAAGCGTGAAATTTAGTGCAACTGCTGATGCTATTGGCATGGGGCCACTTGCCAACATGCGCAAAGGTGATACGCGGTTCTTACGAGTCGAGACAGTAGGCGATGTAATCGACAATACTCAAACGGTAACGCTTACAGGCGGGCCTACAGGCGGTACGTTCACATTGACGTATAAAGGCCAAACAACGTCAGGTATTGCGTACAATGCAGCGTCTTCTGCTGTGCAAACTGCTGTGCAAGCGCTCTCTACTGTTGGTCCTGGCAATGCAACCGTATCAGGTTCCGCAGGCGGTCCTTACACAATAACGCTGGCTGGTGCGCTTGCCAAGGATCTTACGGCGTTTACAGGTAGTGGCGCTGGTCTTACAGGTGGAACATCACCTTCAGTCACCATAGGCCAAACGCAGATCTACAACGTTTTCTGGCATGATATGGCGATCAAAATCGGACAACCAAGCGAATGGGGCGATTCCGATGGGATCTACATGATTGAGTGGGATTGTGGAATTTTTGAAGATTTGGTAGGAGGTCACTCACATCAAGTGACGCTTACCAACATTTTAACAGCACTTTAGGAGCTTTATGCCTTTATCCTACGAACAACTTATTAACAATACAGTACCAGTCACTTTCAAGTATGAAGGTGAAGATATAACAGTTCACTACTGTCCAGGTAAGATAACAGACAGCGTGTATGCAAAGATCATGAACTTTGCACGTTCTGGCACTGAAACTACGGAAGATACGCTTAAAGCGGTAAATGAGATGCTAGTGTCTCTTCTGCAAAAATGGGACATTTACGAGGATATAAAGCAAACGAAGATGTACCCGCTTGATCCGGTGCGTCTTGCCAACCTTCCCGTATCGCTTAAACTCACTGCTTTGATAGAGGTGGCAAATCATGTCCGCCCGGAAGGGGACAAGCCCTAGACGACGAGATGATTGCTCTAGGGCGCTGGCTGGCAACAGATGGGCGTGTTGGCTACTGTCCTTCTGATTATCCTTTATGGATAGCTTCGGAGCGGTGTCATTGTCCACCGTGGGAATTAGCGGCACAAAGTGTATGGTGGCAAGACCGCGCATTAAAAATACTTGATAGAGAAAGCTACGCAAGAGCAGAGAAAGCAAAGCATCAATGAGTGAAAGTGTTGATTGAAGCAATTCTTTTTCAGTTTGAAGAATATCTTTTCAGGGCAGCAAGACACTGCAAAGGTAGAACAGACACTCTTTTGCATCATAACTTTTCCAAGCAGCAGTGTTCTTATTCTCACGGCCTGAGAGACCATAAAAACGGTCTTTTACGCCACAATACGAAAAATTATGGTTCAGGCATGAGGCCGCTTCTGAAGAGCGCTGACAACACAATATGAACGGTTATGGTTCAGAAAGTGACGTGTTTTGCTTTTGTTTGGTCATCACAAAGTTTGAGAAAAACAGTTCAATACTGTCTGGAAAAGTTATGATGCAGGACAGATGAAAAGCAATCTATCGTCAAGACTCCTCTGGAGAGCTTTCCTGCGATTGGCTAGAAAAGATATGCTTCGGAAAAACGAAGATTTACGGTTCAATCAACAGAAAGGAGGTAGTTACTATGGTTACAGCGGCCCAGCTCATAGGCAAAGTTGCCATAGAAGGTGCTGACCAATCAAAAACTATCCTCCTCAACATGGCCGACAACTCGCAAAAACTACAAGATAACTTCGATAAGCTCCAAAATGCTGCGAAAATCGTTGGCAACTCACTAGGTTCTCAGCTCTCCAATCAAATTAAAAATGCTCAAAGTAGCTTTCAAGACCTGGGATCACGCGCCAAAGATTCCGGACTTAACATCGATAAATTCACGACTTTGCAAAGCAAGGCTGCAGAGGCTGCTGCAAAACTTACCACTGCTGAAACGAGAGCAGCAGAGGCGCAAGCTAAAGCCAACACCATGATCTCCAATGGCAAGGCAAGCGCTGAGCAAATCGCCGTGGCGCAAGCAAAAGCCGCTGAAGCTGCGTCAAAAGTCGGCATAGCTGAAAACGCCGCTGGCATTGCTATGCAGAAAGTCCAGACTGAAGCAGCAAGGCTTTCTGAGGCTATGGAGCAAGACTCCGCTGAGACATCGCTTTTCTCGCGTGCTCTTGATAGCGTGAAAGGCGCATTAGGAAGCTTAGGGGAGAAGTTTCAACTGGCTAGCAATGAGGCTACTGAATTTGGAGAAAAATCTCAACAATCATCTGGTGGTCTCCTATCGGGATTTAAGAATGCTGCAGGGGGAATTGTCGATTTCTTTGGTAAAGCGGGACTAGCCCTCAATGGGGCTCAAATGGCATGGCAAACAGCGATAGGCGTCGGGAAATTCCTGCTCGGCGCTAACGCTGATATGGAGCAAGTTCGTGTCTCTTTCCAGGCCTTCATACCAGACGCTAAAGACCTCACAGCAACCCTCGCAGACCTCAAGAAATTTAGCGCTGTAACACCTTTTGAAGCCCCTGAAGTCAACAAAGCGGCTCTTGCCCTCCTCAATATGAAAGTGCAAGCCAAGGACCTCACATCATGGATAGGCAACATTGGCGCAGCTGTATCTAAAGTCGGCGGCGATGGGACCGCGCTCGACGAGGTAACCCAAATCATTCAGCAAATGGGCGTTAAAGGCAAGGTCACCACTGAGGAGATGTTGCAACTATCAGAGCGCAATATCCCAGCTTTCCAAATCCTGGCAGACGCGATGCACGTCCCCGTTGCCTCTTTGCAAGATATGATCTCTAAAGGTCAGCTCGGCAAGGATAAGATTGAGCTTCTTGTGCAATCCATGGGCAAGTTCGGCGGAGACGCGATGGTACAGCAAGGCAAGACCTTCAATGGCCTCCTCTCGACTCTCAAGGACAATGCGGAGCAGGCGCTAGCATCCTTCACAAGCCCTCTGTTTGACGCTGCAAAACAAGGTTTGACCGTGCTAGGTAACCTCGTTTCCTCGCCAGCATTCCAGAATTTCGCAACAGGGGCCGGACAAGCCATCGCGAATGCGTTCGGATCGATCGGGGGTGCTGTAAGCAGGGTTATCGATGGTGTAAAGGGCTTCGGGAATGCTGTCCAGAGCGCGGGTATTTTAGGATTTGTTGCGAATTTCAAGCATTTTGGTGATGAGCTCGGTGGTGTCGTTATCATTGTCGAGCGCTTAGGGGAGTCCATTTTTCAAAAGCTTTTCACGCCTCTTTCACAAACAAGTGGCATAACTAACGGTGTCGCTGAAGCCATACGACACCTCAGTGATTGGTTTTGGAATACTGGTGAAAGTCTTCATCATCTTGAGCAGTTTTTAGGGGACATTGATGTAACACCATTTACTGATAGCATCAAGCGCATAGCAGGTCTTCTAAGCGGCCAATTTCAACAAGCCCTCAAATTCATAGGCGATGAAGCAAAACAGGTAGGAGAGTGGTTTAACTCAACTCTCGCACCTGCCATAAAAGACGCTATGCCTGGCTTCACAGCTCTTGCAAACGCCATTCTCAACAATGCATTACCAGCAATTATACAGATACACGGTTTTCTCAATGAACTTATTGAACAACGCTTAAAAGTATTTATAGATGTTATGGAACGTATTATACCGCCTGTCGTGCGTTTTGCTGGTATTCTGGCGGGGCAAGTAGCAGATGGCATAAAGTTTATCACGCCTTATGTCGTAGATGCAGCAAAAGCAATAACAGACTTTGCAATAGGCATAGAAACCCGTGTAGAGCCTATTGTGAACCAATGGATACAAAGTCTTATTCCGCTTGTTGAAAATTTCCTCAAAGGCTGGTCTATGACCTGGCCGACGATATCCGGTGTCTTGCGCGGCGTTTGGGACGAGGTGGTAGGTATCGTCAAGGTAGCGTGGGCTTTGGTGTCTGGTGTGGTCAAAATGGGCTTAGACATCATGTCGGGCAATTGGGGGCAAGCTTGGACTGACATGAAAGACATGCTTAAAGGTGTGTGGGATGGAATACAGACGTGGGTCAAGGGTGGCATAGAGACCATGGTAGGGGCTTTCCGACCTATGTTGGAAGCCATGGCGAATATCCCAGGTCCAGCGGGTGACATGGCAAGAAAGGTTCTTGAGTCCTTCGGGGGGATGAAAGACGGTGCTCAGCAAAAAGCCACTGATATGAAGGTCAAGACGCTTGAGCAGACGGCGGCCATGCACACACAAGCGGCTCAACACCTGGACCAGATGCGCCAAGACCTTATCAATCAGATGAATAACACCTCTGATCCAGTGCAGAAAAAAGCACTGGAGATGAAAATCAATACCACTGCTCATATGGAAGAAATGCATCTTAATGCAGCCCAAAGCGCAAATAAGATGAAAAATGATGTGGTAGGGCATGCCAAGGAAATGCATGATCAGTCTAATAACTGGTTTTCTGACATGCTTAGCAGTGTAAAAAACTTTTTCGGCGGTATAGGAAAATGGTTCTCTGATAGATTTACAGAAGCAAAAAATGGCATAGCTTCAGCATTCGGCTCGATAGGGCAATGGTTTCAAGACAGGTGGCATGATATTCAAAATGTTTTTGCTGGTATTGGCAAGTGGTTCGGGCAAAAATTCGCAGAAATCTATGCACCCATAAAACCAGTTGTTGACTATATTGGTGCGGTTTTCGAGACTATCGGGCGCATAGTGCACGCAATTTTTGATAAGATCGGTGCGTACTTCAAGGGCAAATGGGATGAGGTTACAACGGCAACGGCGGGATTTGTGGGCATGCTCGGCGATAAAATGCATCAAGCTTGGGATAAAGTTGTTGGAGCTTTTCAGTTTCTTGGCAACTGGTTTCATGATCGATGGGTAGAAGTTTCAAATGGTTTAGAATGGTTCAAAAACATCATAGGCGACAAAATAAACCAGGCTTGGACAAAGGTAACAACAACATTTGCGCCTATTGGAGGCTGGTTCCATGATAAGTGGAATGAAGTTGTAAGTGGTGCTGAATGGCTGAAAAATCTCATTGGAAGCAAAATAAGTGAAGCTTGGACAAAGGTAACGACGACATTCGCACCTCTTGGAGGCTGGTTTCATGATCAATGGCAAAAAGTTGTAGATGGTGCTGAATGGCTAAAAAACGTTGTTATGGATAAATTTAATGCATTGAAGACAGGAACGGCAAATATCTTTAAAGGATTGATAAATCTGATAATAGATCAATTAAATAATGGTATAAGCTCAGTAGAGTCATTCATTAATTTCTTCGGGCAAGGCCTTGACGACATCGCTAAAGCTTTGGGAACAAAGGGAACAATACCCATAGCACATTTAGCGAGGATACCGCATTATGCGACGGGTACACCGGCAAGTGGACACCCCGGTGGCCCTGCTATTGTCGGCGAAAAAGGGCCAGAACTCGCTTTCTTGCCAGCGGGGACAACGGTGGTACCTCACGATCTGACAAGCATGCTGCTCTCAATGTTCGGTGGCAAGGTACCAGGTTACGCTGGTGGCATTGGAGATATCGTGGGCTCGATAGCTGGATGGATATCGGGAGGCGCTAAGAGCTTGCTAGATAACGTGGTCAATACGTTGCATATCCAAGCTCCAAATCTCGGCCCAATGACGAACCTCGCAACTGGCATTTTTGATAAGGTCAAGGATTGGGCATTGTCGTGGGTAGACTCGATATTGCCAAAATTCTCTTTCGGAGCGCAAAACATCAATGTGCCTGGCAATCTTGCGAGCTGGATAGCAAGCGCAATGGGGCTCACTGGTGTTCCGGCTTCGTGGGCAAATCCTCTTGCTCAAATAGCATTACATGAAAGTGGTGGGAATCCAGGCGCAATAAATCTATGGGACATTAATGCAATACAAGGTCATCCATCGCAAGGACTGTTTCAAACGATACCATCAACATTTGCTGCGTATG
>Ga0081455_10000317_pt1:0-57500 | contig 63219 bp, 54 predicted proteins | sample TabmetS3T2R1_FD_70207 | JGI IMG/M metagenome (GOLD analysis project Ga0081455, IMG submission 70207) | Tabebuia heterophylla rhizosphere microbial communities from the University of Puerto Rico - S3T2R1 | ecosystem: Host-associated > Plants > Roots > Rhizosphere ...
GGCCGCCATCGAGACGCTCGATCACGCACCAATCCGCGAGGCCGGGCACGATCAACCGGATCGGGAACCCATGTTCCTTAGAGAGTTTCTCGCCGTTCATCAAGAAGGCGAGCATCACATCGTCCTGCATCGCCCTGGTGAACGGGATGCTGTCGTCGTACCCGTCGATACCGCGAAAAATCACGTCGCGCGCGCTGTCTTCATCGGCCCCGGCGTCCTTGAGCAACTGCTTCAACGAGATGCCACGCCATGTCGCATTCCCGAGGCTGTCACCGCCGGGCAAGGTGTCGATGCACATCAGCGTCGCCACTTGGTCGTACGAATCCCGGTTCAGAATGTCCCGCCATCCGAGCGACATCGGTTTCTTGACTTCACCTTTGACGTTCAATTTCCATTGCTCGATGTTGACATCGCGGGACACCGACACGACGCTGTCGGCATAATTCACGACGTAAAACTTTGCATTGTTGGTGAAATAGGTCGTTTCACGGGGCGGGACGGCGAACATACGGCCAAAAACGCCGCCTACGGCGTCACAGCCGCCCGTCATGCCAAACAGGGCGCCAAGACCGGTGGCTTTCAGGATCGTTCGGCGCGAGATACGCATAGCTTTACCTATTATCGTACACGCGTTAACCCTGCTGCAATGTGCAGGGCGGGTTGTGGTATGGTGCACGTCTCATAACCAACCGGAAGGTGACGCATGATGAAGCTGCTCTCGACGACAACGCTCTTGGAGGTGGTGTTTTTCGTCACGTTGTTGATTGGAGTTACTCTTCCAGATAGCACCTATTCTGCCGAATCGCCGAATGTCTCGCCAAAAGACAGCTCAAGTCACACAGAGCAATCTCCTGAGGAGGCGGCAGGCGGGAAAGAGCATTTGCAGCGTATGCGCCAAGCGTGCGATCAAGATGTTAAAAAACTCTGTCCGGACATCAGGCCCGGAGGCGGACGCATCCTCCAGTGTTTACACGGCCATGAACCGAGTCTGACTCCCGCCTGTCGTCAAGCCATAGGGCCTCATCCCTCGAATCCTTAATCTGCACCGCTAATGAGGTTCCCGTTCCCACGCCCCACTAAGGGCGTCCCTGCTGTCGGTTTTGACAGACTCTCCTCTAGAGGGCTACATGACTATACAGCCTTCTGAATTCATCCTACTTTGAATGCAAAAGAACCACCAGTTGAGCTGTTTCAGGCTTTTGTTCTCTTGCCAGCTGATTCTTGCCATTGTGTTTTCCCTATGGAACATGAGCTTTGCCGAGGAGCCTGCAGCTCCGGTACAGGGACCTCCGTCACCCCACCAGCCGTTGCCTCCCGATGGAGAATCTTCAAGTACGAGCCAGCCCAGTGCAGTCTTTAAACCCGTTCGCGACTGGTGGAACGACAAATTGTCTTGGGAGTCCGGCGCGGGACGAAGTTATGTCCTCCCGGCCGGCGAGATTCTCTTGTATGAATTCCTACTCAATCGTTTTGATCGGAACTTTGTCGAGCCCACGTCCGAGTACGAGACGAGTTGGGACACCATTTGGAAGAATCTGACGGATTCCAAGTGGGTCATTGACAACGACCAATTCAAGGTCAATCAGTTTCTTCATCCTTACGGAGGGAGCATTTACTACGGGCTAGCTCGCTCTTCCGGCCTCAACTTTTGGGAGTCGTTCCTGTACAGCGCCGCCGGGAGTTTCGTCTGGGAAATCGCCGGCGAAACCACAAATCCCTCCATCAATGACATGATTGCCACGCCGATTGGCGGTACATTCATTGGCGAGCCTTTTTTCCGCATGGCAAGTCTGTTGCTGGAAGACAGCGAAGGAACACCCGGCTTCTGGCGTGAGCTCGGCGCAGCGCTCATCTCACCTCCGATGGGATTCAACCGTCTCGTATTCGGCAGCCGATTTGACGACGTCTTTCCGAGCCATAAACCGGCGACGTTCATGCGCTTCATGGCGGGAGGTTCATTTACCTCGAGCAGCCGCAATGTGTCGTCGCAAGTTGAGGAGACAGGGGCCGTCGCCGACTTCACGTTCAGTTATGGTCTGCCAGGCCGTCCCGGCTACAGTTATGCGCGCCCGTTCGATTATTTCGACTTTCATGTGACCGCCGTTACCGCGAACGTGCTGGAAAGTCTCAACACGCGCGGTTTGCTCTGGGGCAAGCCCTACGCAGGTGAATCGACCCGGGGCATCTGGGGGTTGTACGGAATGTACGACTACATTTCGCCTCAAGTATTTCGTGTGTCGAGCACGGCCCTAGCGGTGGGCACCACCTGGCAAACATGGCTGTCATCAACCGTGGCGTTGCAGGGGACGGCGCTCGCCGGAACGGGCTATGGTGCAGCGGGCAATATGGAAGCGCAGGGAGAGCGCGACTATCATTATGGACTGACGCCGGAAGGGCTCCTGTCGCTTCGGTTTATTTTCGGCGACCGGGCGATGATCGACCTCACGGCGCGCGAATTCTATGTCAGCGACGTGCTGTCTCCCGATCAGGAGGCTTGGGAGAATATCCTGCGTGGAGAGTCTTCGTTGACGGTGCGTATTTACGGCCGTCATGGCTTAGCCGTCCGCTACCAGCACGCGCATCGAAATGCAGGTTATCCCAATATCGACTATCGGAACCAGGACGTCGGCATGGCCAGCGTGATGTACGTGTTCCTGGGCGAGTCGGGATTTGGAGCGGTGGATTGGCGTTGATCTCATGTCAGCCTCGTGGCTACACTAGCGCGCCATCGCTTCGGGGAGACGAGAAAGAAACGCAGGTTGTGGGAAGTTGGTTTGAAAAACTGCTATGGAAGTGCCGTTATGCTCCCACATACTGACGTGATGAATCGCCTTCGACGCATCCTTGGCGCTTTCGTGGTTGGCCTGGTTGTCGGTTGTGCCGGAGGGTCGCCACAGCAGGATGCTTCCTATAAACTGGTGCCGATCAACGAGATCGGGATGGTGGTTGGCGAATGGGAAGGTCTGGCGAAGAAGGATCATGCCACCTTCGCCCAGAGCTCGGTTCGGCTCATGATCCGACCCAACAGCACCTATCTCTTTGTGGGTCAGAGTGCTTCGACCGCAGCTGTTGGGTCCGGAAATCTTGAGATTCGCGATGGTCGATTGGTCGGGGACACGGAGAAGCGGGCTGTGATCTTCACCTTGTACGACCATAAAGGAACAGCCGTGGTTCTCGTCGAATCAACTAACCATGAAACGGGAGAGCGATACCGCGGAGAATTCACCAAAGCCCGGTGAGCCAATCTTGAAGTGAGGATGGTGTGTGTACGAAGATTGCATGACCTCACGTGAATCAGTGCCATGCTGATGTTTCGATCGAACACAGGGTCCCTTTGCATAAGCATTGGTTTCGCAGCGATCTGCCTGATCCAGGCCTGCGCCGAAGACAGATACCACGCGGTGGTGGATGCGGCGGGATCGGGATTGAGCTCCCTGACGCTGGCCGACGACTATCGACACCAGCGCCGGTTACAGGAGACTCTGCTTGCAGAACCAGGATTTGCCGGTCTTGTCCTGTCGAGCTACGTCTTCATGGATCACGGATATGTCGTCGGTCATGTGCAGAGTTCCGAGCAGGCCGAAGCCGTCTATCGGGCCGCCAGCAAAGTCGAAGGTCTTCGATCGCTCAATGCATTTCTTCCCGTCAAACGACCGTCGACCTCAGAAACGCTTGGGAAAATTACAACGGATGCAGACTTAAGAGCGCAGGTCGAGGCGTCACTTGCACGCACCCCCGGCCTTGTCGATTCACGCGTGCATGTCGAAGTCCTGGACGAGCGTGCGGTATTGCTCGGTGTCGTCTCAGGAAACGAGGAAATGAAACGGGCAGAACAGGCGGCGGCGTCGACTATCGGCGTGAAGCGCATTATTAACTGGTTGTTGTTGCCGGAATCCGATTATTTGGCCATTCGATCTCAGGTGTTTTGAGAAGTGATGCCATGGAGATGCTCAGCTTCGACAGTGCCGATCGACTCCGGTTCATTGGCCTGCTCGTTTCATTGCTTGCCGCAGTCCTCATTGCCGCCTGCGCGCTCTCATCGCACGAGACCGTACGAGAGCCGACCGGCATCCCGTTGGCGCGGATCAAGTTGCTGACGTACAACACGCTGCACGGACTTGAACCAAGCGGGCTAACGGTCAAAGCGGGTGAATCACCGGAGGCACGGCAGGCCAGACTCGATCTCCAATTTCGACAACTCTCCCTCATCCAACCAGACGTCATGCTCCTGCAAGAGGTCAATCCGCTTCCTGAGATGGCCGAGCGATATGTCTCGGCGATGAAGCGCTTCGGTTTGCACTATAAGTCGGTCCATCAAGTCGATGCCTGTGGAGTTCGTCTGGCTCCCGGACTCGCAGTGGTTCCAGAATTGAACAATGGCTTGGCCGTGCTCGCCAAGTCTCCGCTCGTACTGCGAAAAGTGGAGGGCCTCAAGCTCAGCGGCGGTTTTGGAGGTTGCGACGATTACATGGGCTTTCAAACGGGTGAGCTTCGGTATGCGCTGATTGCCGAAGTTGAAAACCCGAACACGGGGAGAAAAGTTCTGACGGTCAGCCTCCACCTGCACTCCGGCATCGAACGCAATGCGTTTTTCATCCAAAAAATCGACGAAGCAGTGAAGGGGGGAAAGGCACGGCGGGAAGATTTTGAAAGCATTGTGGCCGCAATGGAGCAAGACCAGGAAAGACGGCTCGATGAGATTCGGTTGCTCCTGCAGGAGATTCAGAAGCTCTATTCGACAGGAGTCTATCTCGGCGTCCTTGTGGGAGGTGATTTCAACTTTGAACCGGACGATCCGGAGTACCGTGAACTCGAACGGGCCGGGCTGAAAGACACGTACGCGATGGCGAGTCCGGAAACGGAAATCTACAGCCTTGACCCTCAGCGAAATGTGATTGCAGGCCATGGGCTCAATGAGGTACCTTCCACGCTCCGTGCGGCCATGAAGCGGCTCCCGAAGAGCCAGCAGCAGAAAATTCTCGAAGGGTACCTGAAGGGCATCAGTGAGGCGAGGCGGGTTGATTTCCTGTTTCTCATGAGAAAGCCATCCGAGGGTTCGACAGGTTGTTTCCGACAGGAACTGTTCGGTGAATCCGAGGCTGTGTCGGCCTCACCTGGGTCGGATCACTACGGTGTGCTGGTGACCTATATCGCCGACCAATCTCAGTGCGGCCAAGTTCTTTCGCACTGATGGATGATTCACATGTCCATGCCGCTTCATGAGATGATCGGCGTTGTGGCAGGCTTCGGAACCACATTTGCCGCCATGCCCGACCTGATTGCCATGTTGAAACGGCGATCTTGCGAAGGCATGAATCCGACCATGGCGGCGATCATGGGGACGTTACGGAATTCTCGTCGAGTCGAGACCGGTGATCGTATGGAATATGATCGCGGTGGCGATCAATTTTCTGGTCGTGGGGGCCTATTTCTATTTTGCAAGAACTACACGGCAGGCTGGAGTAGGTCACGATTCACATCCGGATGAGAAGAGTCAGCCTGTGAAGGGCCGTTCTGAGAGAACTAACGAACGGTGGTCCGTCCATAAGATGGGCGACACCTGGAGGCGCCTCATGCATCGTTGCGTACCCGTTTGCGTGCTAATGGTCATGGCCTGTGTGCTGCCGGCCTGTAACGACTTTAAAGTCAAAACCGATTACGATTCGACGGCGGATTTTTCTGCGTTCAAGACGTTCACCTTTGCCGGGCTGACTGCGGAGAATAAAGGTGGAATTCTCGATAATTCGTTGATGAACAAACGCATCGAGTCCGCTGTGGTGCGGGAACTGACAGGGAAAGGACTGCGCCAAGTCTCGCTGGATGAACCTCAGGATTTGCTGGTGCATTACTGGGTTAACATCCAGGACAAGCAACAGCTCCAAAGCACGGGACCGACCGTCGGCGTGGCCCGAGGGCCCTACGGTGGGTATGGGTGGGGAGCCGGGTATGGCGGCGGCGTGACCACCTACGAATACAAGGAAGGCACACTGATCTTGGATCTGATCGAACCGACGAAGAAACAGCTGGTCTGGCGGGCAACGATCGTGGGCACCTTACAGGAGTCGACCAGGGATAATGTGGAGTTAGGCAACGAGGCGATCGCCAAAGCCTTCGAAAGTTATCCACCGCCTGTGAAGGCACCGTGAACTTTTTAACCCAAGGAGGGACAATTATGAAAAGGTCAGCGACAGTTGTTGCGATATTTATGGTTCTGTTGCTTCTCGGGCCAGGCCGAGGCCTGGCAGATGATATCGGCGATGCCAAAAACATCATTAGTCAGGCGGAAACCACCCTCAAAAACTTCATGAACGATCCGGATATGAAGTGGTTTGGCAGCCACCTACAAGAGGCCAAGGGCGTCTATATTGTGCCAAGACTCACAAAGGGAGCCTTCATCCTTGGCGTCGAAGGTGGCAACGGGGTCGTGCTCGCGCGCGAAGAAAAATCCGGTGCATGGAGCGAACCGGTGTTTTATGAAACCTCGGCAGCCAGTTTTGGCCTCCAGGCAGGAGCCCAGGCATCAGAGGCGGTGGTGTTGATCATGACACCTAAAGCGGTAGATTCGCTGTTGGCGAACAAGATCAAGCTTGGCGTCGATGGATCTGTGGCGGTCGGGCCAAGGGGGGGAGGGGGAGCCGACACGAACCTGACCGCTGATTTCGTGACGTTCACGCGTGCGAAGGGGTTATATGCCGGCGTCTCTTTCGACGGAGCATCGATCCGGTCAAGGGACGAGCTCAATGCCGCCTATTACGGGCAGGACGTGCGTCCGTCGGACATCATTATTGCCCATAAGGCGAAAGCGAACCCGAACTCCAAGCAATTGCAGACTATGTTGACGACGGCCGCGACGGCGAAACCGTAGTCTGCGCGGACAGCAGCGCGGCAGGCAAGGCAAGCCATCAATTGTCCGCTGCGCTGCCGGTGACCTTCTGGCTCTGTCATTTTTGACAGTTCCTGTCACAGTTGAATGGTGTTAGCGTGTGCGCTCCGATTTGGTCCTGTCGCACTGATGGCGAGAGGTTCCATGCGGCGCATGTTACGGCTACGTGCACGACCAAAACAGTAACCACTCTTGCATTGAACGACCCCTAGCAGAAAGGACGATAATCATGAGAATAGTCACAGCAGCTCTGTTGGCCGGCCTGATGACCTGCGCCGTCCCCGCCATCGCGCAAGAAATGTCTGACGCCAACATGGAGATTCTCAAGCAAAAGTTGAAAGCTGATAAGAAGCTGATCGTGGCGTCAAACATGGAATTGGCGGATGCGGAAGCCAAGCAGTTTTGGCCGATCTATGATGCCTATCAAAAGGACTTGGAGCAGGTGAATCAGAAGCTCGGTCAGACAATCAAAGCCTATGCTGAGGCGTTCAACAAGGGCTCGCTCCCGGACAACACGGCGAAGAAGCTGCTCAGTGATGCGCTGTCCGTCGAGGAGCAGGAAACCAAGCTTAAGCGGACCTACTCGGAAAAGCTTGAAAAGGTCATCCCTTACGCGAAGGTTGCACGGTATATTCAGATCGAAACTAAAATCCGGTCGTTGATCAGAATGGAGTTGGCCCAGCAGATTCCTCTCGCCTACTGAACACGGAGTCTTCTATAAACGGTTCGCGCAATACCGCTTTGGCGCGGTGACGGAGGAGCTGTCATGAAGTTGAGTGCAATGATCGGCCTATGCCTCTTGTGTTTGGCAGTGGGTCCAGCGCTGAGTGCCGAGGATACCCAGCTGAAGGTGGTCCGGATTCGTCCGAACCTGGACACCGAGAAGCTTCGATACATTCTGTCCACCGAGCGGAAGGCGGTGTTCGAGCGGAACATGAATCTCAATGAGGAGCAAAGCGAGATCTTTTGGGGCGTCTATCATCGATACGAGAAGGAAAAGGAGCAGCTCGAGGCCAAGCGGCTCCGTCTGCTGGGTACGTACATTGAGAAATATGACTCACTCACTGGCGCCGAAGTTGTGAAGATCGTGAAACAATCCGGTGAGAATCAGCAGGCCGACTTGGCGTTGCGCCAGAAGTACTTCCAGATTTACAGCAAGAAGTTGAACCCTATGGCTGCCGCCCGCTTCATGCAGCTCGATGACATGGTGGGAATGGTCACGCGGCTCGCAATCCTGGGCAATGTCCCGTTAATCGGTGACGTCCCACATGTGGCCGCGTCCGAGGCGCCCGCCGGTCAGTCCTCACAGCCGGCGGTTCCCGATGCAGCGCCGACCATAGACCAGTCTTCGACAGACGCAGCGAAATAATCACCACGAATGTTGAGCGTGCAAGGAGACATTATGCATCGTTCACGATGGCTTCTGATCGTGATGGGGTTCCTATTCATGTCGGATCAAGCGTTGGCGGGCATGGAGGTGTTCGTCTATCCCACCAAAGGTCAGACCAAGGAGCAGCAGGAGCAGGACGAGTTTGCGTGCTACAAATGGGCGAAAGAGCAAACGGGGTTTGATCCCACCCAGCCGATGCAGCAGCAGGCGGCAGCGCCTCCGCCCCAGGGTGGCGCCGCGAGGGGCGCGGCAAAAGGTGCCGCGATCGGTGCCGTCGGAGGTGCCATCGGCGGCGATGCGGGAAAGGGAGCGGCCATCGGAGCGGGAGTCGGTGCTGCCGGCGGCGCGATGCGCAGGCGGCAGGCCGAGCAACAGCAAGCCATGACCCAGCAGAAAGCCAAAGATGCGTATAATGCCGAAATTGCCGGCTACAAACGGGCCTTCTCCGCCTGTATGACGGGACGAGGTTACACAGTCAGTTGATCGGCGATGGATTGCTCCACCCACGGGGAAACGAATTGACGCTTCGGTTCCGTTATTCAACGCCACAACAGCTTGGCATCATGTGTTGTTCGGTATTGCTCGCTGCCGCCTATACGGCAAGCGGTTGGGCCGCTTCGCAACTTGACATTCCCAAGCCTACCGATCCGCTCAAGCCTGCACCCCCGCCGCCTCACTTGGAAGCGTCCGTCGTTAATCTTGAAGTTCGGATCCCTGCCGAAGAGCTTGCTTCAGCCGTCGATGACGGTTTTCCTCAGGTCGCCGCTCACGAGGACGATTGGAACGATGCCGGGACGCTTGGAGACCGAGAGGATGTTCGGTTCTTGTACCGCGTCGTTAGGGGATCATTTCGATATCGCATGGAACAGGATCAGTTTCATGTCTGGTTCGACCAGGTGCGCTATCGGATCTGGGCGCGAAAAAATCAGGGGGACGGGTTCATCGAAGGCCGCTGCGGCCACGGCGATGATCCGCCGAAACGGCTGAATCTTGCTGCCAGATCGTCACTGTCCTGGTCAGACCGATGGCGGCTTCGATCTCGCACGACCTTTGACGAGCCTGTGTTCGTCGAGCCGTGTCTCCTCAAAGGACTTGATTACGATGCGACGCCGGTATTGAAAGCGGTATTGCAGCCGAGGCTTGCGGCGCTGGCCCAAAGCATCGACCGAATTGTTCGCGAGCGGACGGAAGCCAAGCAACGTGCCGAAAAGGTGTGGCAAAAGCTTCAGGAACCCATCGAGTTCGCTCCCAACCAGTGGCTCCAGTTTCGTCCGCGAGATGCCCGTGTGAGTCCGATCACATCAAATGGAACACTCGTGCTTCTCACCTCCGTGAATTTGGTGATGGAGCCCAGAGTCGTGAGCGGCTCCAAACCGGACCTCGGGGCCATCCCATTGCCACCGCTGCAATTGGCACCTATTCCTCAGGAAGGGTTTCATCTGGCGCTGCCAATTACCATCGACTATGAGCGCATCAATCGGCGTCTTAAGCAGGATATGGTCGGACAAGAGTTTCAGACACCTCTTGGCGATAGCGTCAGAGTCGAAGCCGTGCAGCTCTATGGCAGTGGCGACAAACTGATTCTCGCACTCCAAGTGTCGGGAGGTGTCAACGGGACCCTCTATGCAACCGGGACACCGGTCTTCGATGAGGGGTTTGGGACCTTGAAGTTCGCCGATCTGGATTTCACCATGGACACCCGCAATGTGTTGGTGCGTTCGGCAAACTGGATGTTCCACCAAGACATCTTGGCGTCTCTGAAGTCTCAGGCCGTCATCGACCTCTCCAGCCAGCTCCAGACGCTTCGTTCTCGGCTTGAAGCGGCGCTGACGCGCGATTTGGGGCCGAATGCCAGGCTTGAGGGAGAAGTCACGACTCTACGGCCCCGCGGCGTCTACCCGACGGCAGGAGGGGTGGAAGTCCACATCGTGGGAGAGGGGTCGATGTGGGTGGAACTGCGCTGACAGGGAAATTCTGAATGTGAGGTATCGGTCAAAGGAGGCGGCACCGATGAGCGTATTCAAGCGGATGGCATGCGCCACGGGGCTCGCATGTCTCGTGTGTCTGTTACAGACAGCTCCCGCACGTGCAGCCACGGACGGTATGTCTGAATCCGACTTCGAACTCATGCGCTCCGATATCAGGACGAAGAAGGCGGGGTTGATCGCTGACCGTATGAAGTTTACGGATCAAGAGGCTGCGGCGTTTTGGCCGGTATATCGTCAATACGAAGCCGATCTCGCGGCGATTAATGACAAGAAAGCCTCGATCATGAAGGACTATCTTGGTCACCATCAGACGCTCACCGACAAGCAAGCCAAGCAGCTTGCCGAAGACGTCTTCGATGTGGATCAGAAAACGTTGGATCTCAGGACAAAATGTTTTGGTTCGCTGGAAAAGGCGCTTCCGGGCAAGACCCTCGTCAGATGGCTCCAACTCGAACGACGGCTCCAGCTCCTGGTGGATGCGCAGATTGCACAAAACCTTCCCATGATTCAGAAATAATGCACGACGCCTCAATGGGCGGGAGTGCACCCCCACGGCGGCCCTGTCGACTATTGGCGTGAAATCAGATCCGGGGAAACGAAGGTGTGTCCTTCGAGCGCTTCCCGAACGGCGAGAAGCAGGTCCGTGCCGAGCCGCGGTTTGATGACATAGCCGACGGCTCCGGCGGAAAACGCTTCCTCCACAAACTCCTGGTCTTTGTGCACGGTGAGAAAGACAATCTTGGCTTTGGATCCAAGGCGGGTGAGAAGGCGCGCCGCTTCCAGGCCATTCATGACGCCCATGGAAATATCGAGAACGAGCACGTCCGGCTTGAGGGATTCCGTCGCCTCGAGGACGGCCTGGCCGTCATCGACGGTGCCGACGATCTCGAACTCCGGCTCAAGAATCCGGCGTGCGGCCTGCAGCATGGAAGGGCTGTCGTCCGCCAACAGGACGCGGATAAATGTGTGGTCTTGAGGGCCGCTTTCCACCGATGAGGCCATCGCCGCTCCGTTCAGACGAACGACCAGAGGCGCAGGTTCTTATCACTTAGCTCGTTGTCAGCGATACTGGCAAAAGTAACAGATTCCTTCGGTCCTGCCGTAGACGAGTCTTCCTAGGTGATTCAGAGGAACTCGTGGAGGAGCTGTCCGGGCTTGATCGAACGAGGATCGAAATTAGCGGCGGCTGCCGGTGGAGGCGCCCAGCGTCAGCCGCTGGTCAATCGCAAACTGAATCAGTTCTGCGTTGCTCTTGAGGCGAAATTGCTGCATGACGCGGTATTTGTGAAAGGCGACGGTGCGCGCGGTCACATGAAGGACGCCCGCAGCCTCTTTCATCGTGAATCCTTCCGCCAGCAACTGGAGCACCTCCCGTTGGCGCGACGTGAGTTCGCCGCCGGCCGAGCGATCACCTCCCTGCACGAAGGATTCCACCATGCGCTGGGACGCCCGTGAGGTGACATAGGTGTCGCCGCGCATGACCGTTCTGATCGCCTCAGGCAGTTCGCGGGCAGCCGACGTTTTCAGCAGGAAGCCGGAGGCTCCGAGGCCAAGCGCTTCCTTGGCAAGGTCGGGATCCTCGTTCATCGTCAGGAAGACGAGCCTCACTCCAGGCATCGATTGCTTGAGTTGCCGTCCGGCATCCAGCCCGTTCAATAGCGGCATGCCGATGTCCAACACGATGACGTCAGGACGAAGGGCGATGGACTCGGGAAGGAGCGCTCGGCCATCCGTCACAACGCCGACGACTTCGCACTCCGGCTCGAGCAACGTGACGCAGGCCTCCACGACCAGCCGGTGATCGTCGGCGAGCAATACGCGTGGACGTGGCATGATCCTCCATTTGCAGCGGTCGGCTCAGGCCGCCAGGTGGACAGAAATCCTCGTGCCTCTTGACGGCCGGGACTCGACAGCGATGGTGCCGCCGGCGGCCCGTACTCGTTCCTGCATGCTGACCAGGCCGAGATGTCCCTTCGCCGAAACCGACTGTGGATCGAAACCGGCACCAGCATCAGAAATGCACAGATGTAAAGCGCCTCGGTCTCCAAACAGCTCGAGCTGTCCTTTCCTGACACCGCTGTGCTTCATCGTGTTGCTCAGCGCTTCCTGGGCGACTCTGAACAGGCAGAGAGCGGTTTCTTTCGTGATGTCATTGGGGACATTGCGGTGCACGAAGTTGATCTGGCCTCCGTATTGCTCAGACAGCTCCCGGCACAGTCCCTTGATGGCAGGGACAAGACCCAAGTGCTCGAGCTTGGCGGAATGGAGCTGATGCGAGAGACGATGGACGTCCGAGGCGATGCTTTGTGTCAACTGACACAAGTCCGCCACCTGTGAGGTAGCCACTCCCTCCGAGGGGAGCCCATGTCCCAGCCGCTCGAGGCCGATGGCCAGCAATGCCAGCCGTTGATTGAAATCGTCATGCAGTTCACGGGCAATCCGGCAGCGCTCTTCCTCCTGTGCGCGAATCAATCGGCCTGTCATTTCGATCAAGGATTGTTCGGTGGCTTTCCGGTCGCTAATGTCCATCATGACGCCGATCAATTCCTTACAGTCGCCGTCTTCCATGACCGAATGGACGCACTCGTGAAACCAGACTTCCCGGCCATCCGCCGCGGCCATCCGATAGTCCAATCGGTAATGTGTCTGATCCTGAGCGGCCTGTCGATAGGCGGCGAATACCTTCATGCGGTCGTCCGGATGCAGGCGTGTTTCTTTGAAGTGTGAGTGCCGAAGCCAGTCACCGACGGGATAACCCAGAACGCACTCCGCCTGTTCGCTGACGTAAATGTGCTCAAACGTGGCGGCGTCTGCACGCCAGACGATAGCCTCTAAAGACCCCACCAGTTCCACATACTGCTGTTGGCAGCGTCGGGCGGCGGCTTCTGCCTGTGACATCGTACCGGAATGATCCGGTTTCACGGCTTGGGCTGAACACGTCGTGGCAGGCATCATGACCTCCGAACAACAACCTCGATTGCCGGCGGAAAGGAAGGCAAGCATGAACTGCTCCCATGCTCCAGTCAAGTGCGTTCATCGGACTTTGTCCTATGCGATTGAGAGCATTATCCACAGCCCAGAGCCTTATTTCGGCAGAATTCATGCCTAGGGATTTCAGCGTGTTACATCCCTGTTAAATTTGACAGTGTCCTCCGCGAAATCGGCGTTGTACAGTGCTGGCCGCAATCATGTTCCGTCCATCAAGACTCAATGCTGTCGGCCGCCTAATCAGGCGAATTCCCTTTGTCCATTTCGCGCCAGTCGTCAGCCGAGGAGGATGCCATGACTGAAGAACATCGAAGGCTAGAAGCTGCGCGCCATCTCAATACACCGTGGAGACGATGGGGCCCCTATTTAAGCGAACGCCAATGGGGAACGGTGCGAGAGGACTATAGCCTCGACGGCAATGCCTGGGACTATTTCAGCCATGATCAAGCGAGATCACGCGCGTACCGCTGGGGAGAAGACGGTCTTGCGGGATTTTCCGATGACAAGCAGCGGCTGTGTTTCGGCCTTGCGTTGTGGAATGGCAAGGATCCCATTCTCAAAGAGCGGCTGTTCGGGTTGACCAATAGCGAGGGCAATCACGGCGAAGACGTCAAAGAATATTATTTTTACCTCGACAGTACACCGACCCATTCGTACATGAAATATCTCTACAAATATCCTCAGCATGCCTATCCCTATGACGATTTGGTGGCGACCAACCGGCGTCGGTCCCGGAACGAGATGGAATATGAGTTGCTGGATACCGGCATCTTCGACGACGACCGGTATTTCGACGTCTTCGTGGAATATGCCAAGGAATCTCCGGAAGAAATCCTCATCAAGATCTCAGCATACAATCGCGGCAAGGAGGCCGCCTTGTTACATGTGCTTCCGACGCTGTGGTTTCGCAACACGTGGTCGTGGTCGGAAGGTACCCAGAAGCCGAGTCTGGAGCAGGCGACTGAACCCAAGGGGATGACCGTCATCACCGCTTCGCACCCGGATCTCGGGACGCGGTACCTCTGGTGCGAAGGAGAGGTGCCCCTCCTGTTTACTGAGAACGAAACCAATACCCAACGGATCTTTGGGCAGGCCAATCGAAGCCCGTACGTGAAAGACGGCATTCATGAGTACGTGGTGCATGGCCAGCAGGGGACGGTGAATCCGCTTCGTACCGGGACGAAAGCTTCTGCGCATTACCAGATCAACGTGGCCGGTGGTGGAAGCCAGGTCCTTCGACTCCGGTTGAGCGCCGTCGTTTCACCGGAAACGGCAACCAGCGGCTCGAGCCAGTCCTTTTCGAAACGATTCGACGAGACGATGAAAAAGCGGTCGCAGGAAGCCGACGCGTTCTACACTTCCCTTGCTGCGCCTTCCCTGAGCCAGGATGCGAGGCGGGTCATGCGTCAAGCGTTAGCGGGGATGCTGTGGAGCAAACAATACTACTACTTCGACTTGGATAAATGGTTACAAGAACATGGTCTCAACACGAAAGGAGCCGTCAAGTCCCTGCAGATTCGAAATCAGCACTGGCCCCACATGATCAATGACGATGTCATTTCCATGCCCGATAAGTGGGAGTACCCCTGGTTTGCAGCCTGGGACCTTGCCTTCCATGCGGTTGCGTTGGCCATCGTCGACATCGACCTCGCCAAACAGCAGCTCGAAATGATGCTTCGTGAAGTGTATCTGCATCCAAATGGCCAGATTCCCGCTTATGAGTGGAATTTCGGTGACGTCAATCCGCCCGTTCATGCCTGGGCGGTGATGTTCGTCTACACGATGGAAAAACAGCGCCGAGGGGAGGGCGATATCAAGTTTTTGGAGCATGCGTTTCAGAAACTGTTGCTCAACTTTACCTGGTGGGTGAACAGAAAGGATCCAGGAGGGCGCAATGTTTTTGAAGGGGGCTTTCTCGGTCTCGACAATATCGGAGTCTTTGACCGGAGTGCACCGCTGCCGACCGGCGGGAGTTTGGAGCAAGCGGATGGCACGGCCTGGATGGCCTTGTTCAGCCAGAACATGCTGCAGATTGCACTGGAACTAGCCTCGTATGATCCGGTGTATGAAGGCATGACGACGAAATTCTTCGAGCACTTCTTCCGGATTGCGGCCTCCATGGACCGGGTGGGAGACAATCAAGACGAAATGTGGGATGAAGAAGACGGATTCTTTTATGACTTGCTTCGACTGCCGGACGGCAACGCCACACGGATGAAAGTGCGGTCGATGGTCGGTCTTCTTCCACTTTGTGCGACCACCGTCTTACCGGAGGAATTTGTCACCCGGTATCCCGGCGCAGTCGAGCAGGCCCGCCGGTTCTTACAACGCAATGCCGAACTCGCGAAAACGATCGCTCCGCCCAACAAGCCGGGCGTAAAGGGGCGGCGTATCTTCGCGATTCTCGATGAGACCAAACTGCGCCGCGTGCTAGCGCGCATGCTTGACGAGAATCGATTCTTGAGTCCCTATGGCATTCGCTCCCTCTCCCGCCACCACCTCGAGCATCCCTTCCTCTTTCACGTGCATGGTGATGAATATCGCGTCCAATATCTGCCGGCCGAATCTAACACCGGCATGTTCGGGGGAAACTCGAACTGGCGTGGCCCGATCTGGATGCCCGTGAACGCCCTGATCATCAGGGCCCTCCTACATTTCCATCTCTACTATGGCGATGAGTTCAAAGTGGAGTGTCCGACCGGCTCCGGCAGGTTCATGAATTTGTTCGAAGTCAGCCGCGAAATCGCCGAACGACTGGAGGCGATCTTCGAGTGCGATGGGAAGAATCGACGGCCCGTTTACGGCGGCTCAAGCAAATTCCAGACGGATCCGCACTGGCGGGACCTGGTGTTGTTCTATGAGTATTTTCATGGCGACAACGGGGCCGGGTTGGGCGCCAGCCACCAAACGGGCTGGACCGGGCTGATCGGCACGCTGATCACGCTGTTTGGCCAGCTCCACGAGAAGGAGTGGCTCGAGAGCGGAATCGCCTTCGGGGTGAAACAAGCAAAGCTTTCCGCGCTGAGCGACACACCCGAGGAGTCCGTGACCAAGGTCACGGCGACCTCGACATGACATCGAGCGATGACCCGCTGGCCCAGGCATCCGACGATCTATGAGAGCAACACGTGGGGCTGGCTGCATGAGCTGAGCTGGTGGCCTGGTGCTGGGAACATGAGGACACACGCCACCTCATCGTCGTCAATCTGTCCGACCAGTCATCGCAAGGAAGAATCTGGATTCCAGCCTCGGCTCTCGGCGATAAGACATGGCACATGACGGAGAGCCATGGTATGCCGTGGGGTTCGGGGCGGAGTGGCGAATCAAGTCAAGGAGGTCTGTATGTGGCGACAACGGGCATGGTTACCGTTCTTGATCCTAACAGCACTGCTTCACGGGGGTTGTGCGGAGATGCAATCCATGGGCGCGACGGACACGCTGACGAAATTGCTCACCAGCCAATTAGGCGTGTCCTCGAATCAGGCGATGGGAGGGGTTGGATCAATTCTCAGCCTCGCGAAGGAACGGTTATCGGGAATGGATTTCACGGTCTTGACCAAACTGATCCCTGGCGCAGACACTTACATGAAGACTGCGAGAGATTTGGGTGCCGTCACTGGACCGGTCGGTGATCGGAGTGGATTAACCGCTGCCTTCTCACGGCTTGGCATGGGTTCCGACATGGTGCCGAAATTCAGCCAAATTCTTTCAGATTTTGTCGGAAAGGCGGGAGGGCAGCCGGCGAGTAATCTTGTGATGCAGGCGGTCCAGTGAGCGGGGGTCGATCGAACGTCATGACCACACGCCTGAAGCGATATGGGTGGACGGCACTTGCGACAACCATGCTGCTGGCGGCCTGCTCGACCATGCCCAAGGAATACGAGATGCTGCGAGTGCATATCGCCGACATGACTCCCAAGGATATGGCCATCTTTGAACAACGGTTCGACGTCAAGCTTCGGATCCAAAACCCGAACGAGGTCGAATTCAGCATCAATGGCCTGAAGTTCGACATAGCATTGAACGAACACGACTTTGCCAACGGCATGTCGGGAGAACATGTGGTGGTGCCGCGCTTCGGGTCCGAGGTGGTGAACGTCGAAGTGTTTACAACCCTGGCGAGCTTCCTGCGGCAGGTTCAGGAATTCAGCGGAGGGACGGGACAGAAAGTACGGTACCGGCTCAAAGGGACGGCGTTCGTCGATGCGCCAGGCAACTTCAAGGCGCCGTTCGACGAGAAGGGTGAGATCGAGCTCAACCTTGGCGCCGGGTTTGATAAGCCACCAGACGCCAGCATCGACGAAAAGGAGAGGCGCCAATGAGCCCACGGATGTCGCGTGTGTCTTTAGCGCCGATCCGCGTGATGGCGCGCGCTGCAATCTTGGCCCTGCTGTCGATGATTGGATCGAGCCCGGCTTTCTCGGCCGATGCGGCCGCCCAACAACAGATCGTGGATAAGGCGCAATTGACATTGGAGGCCTTTGCGAGCGATGGCCAGTTGAAGGATCAGTTCAAACAACTCAGGAAGGAAGCGAGAGCGCTCTTCATCATCCCGCAGTTCATGCGGGGCGCTTTCGTGTTCGGCGGCGCCGGCGGGACTGGGGTGTTGATCGCGCGGGATGAACTGACCGGCAAATGGGGCGATCCGGTGTTCTACAACATCGGATCGGCCAGCTTCGGCTTGCAGATCGGCGCCGACGTTTCCGAGATAGTGCTCGTGGTGCGGACCAAAAAAGGACTGGAAGAGTTCTTCACCAACGACTTCAAGCTTGGGGCCAATGCCGGAATGGCCACCGGACCGGTTGGGGCCGGGATGTCCGTGCAGGGCATCGCGGCGGATATCCTTTCCTATGCCAGAAAGAAAGGCGCGTTCGCGGGCATGGCCGTTGACGGAGCGTTCGTCTCGATCTCAAACGATTCCAATCAAGCGTATTATGGTAAGCCGGTGCGCCCGACCGATATTATTGTGAAAAAAGACATTGGCAATCCCAAGTCATTGCAACTTCGGGCTGCCGCCGATAGATTAATGAAGTAGCCGGGACTTCAATGATGTATGATCCGGCTGCTCATGAGCGAAACGTCACGTCGTCGACCGGCGCGCCTTAGCGTAGTTCCTTTTTTCTTGCTCATCCTATTGTTCTCTGGTCATCAGGAGGCCATTGGACAGGTTTCGGAGGCACCTGCGACGTCAGAGGAGCAGGTGACGGACGAACCTGCTGCCTCAGAAGACGAACCTCAGACACCTGATTCACCCTCCGATACACAACCGAAGCGTCGAATCTTCAAGCGGATAGGTCCGCAGCCCATGACGGCGGAGGAGCGGGAGGAGGCCGAACGGCTTCGGAAAATCGCCGCAAGGTATGGAACGGATCCCACGGCGATTGTGGGGCGGATGCAACTGACCAGCCAATATCTTGATTTGCCACAGGGCGCAAACGCGACGGTTACCACGGCGCGCGTCGATCTTCCTTTCCGGGGCGATTATCTGCTCCGAATGGATCTGCCGTTCCTCCGAACCACCGAGCCCAACAGCCCTATTATGGGCAGCCAGCGTGGCCTGAGCGATCTCTCGGTGGTTGCCGGATGGCGCGCGTACAACACACCGGAATACGCGCTCCTTGTCGGCGCGGTTAGCACGTTTCCCACTGCTTCTGAACCCGCGCTGGGCTCGGGCAAGTATACGTTGGGGCCTACAGTGGCCACCGCCAGGTTTCTCCCGCGGTTGGAATCATTTCTGATCGGCCTGTTGCAGTATCAGACGTCGATCGGGGGTGATCCGTCCAGGAAGGATATCTCGTTTTTGAATGTAACCGCGCAGATCAATTCCTTCTGGGCTGAGCGCTGGTGGACTGTTGTTCAATCGGTTTGGCAGGTCGATTTCGAGCGAAGCGGGAAGAGTAGCATGGTCATGGAATTCGAAGCCGGCAGAAATCTCATTGGGAGGTTTGGTGCTTACGTCCGGCCGGGGGTGGGAATTTGGGGTCAGGATCTCGCTGGAGCCTACCAATGGAACATCGAGGTCGGCCTTCGCTACATGTTTGCGAGTTTCTAACCGTTATTTCAGTGCTTCGGCGCCGCCGACGATGTCCATAAGCTCTTTGGTAATCGCGGCCTGCCGTGTCTTATTGTAATAAATCGTCAGTTTCTTGATCAGTTCGCCGGCATTGCGGGTGGCTCCGTCCATGGCGGTCATGCGTGCGCCTTGTTCTGCGGCCGACGATTCCAGCAACATGCGGTAGGCCTGGACGTGGAAATTGCGGTGTAGGAGCTCCTGCAGGACCTCGTCTTCACTCGGCTCATAGAGATAGCCGCCGGGCATTTGCTCCGTGGTCAGCTCGGTTTCCTTCACGTCTGTGATCTCGACGACCCAATCGATAGGAAGCAGGCGTTCGACGACCACACGCTGCTGGATGGCTGATTTGAATTCATTGTAGATGGCATAGACCGCATCGATTCGTCCAGCCACATAATCGTCAATGGCTTGAAGCTCGGTCCCTAATAGCATGCCGTGTTCGAACGAAAGCTTGTCGAAAATGTCCACTACTTCACGGCGGACCTTCCAATGACGTCTCCGGAAAAAATCGCGGCCCTTCCGGCCGATGACCGCCACCTCGATCTGCATCCCTTTCGACTCGAACTCCTTCAGCGCGGCCGCCGCTGTGCGAAGGATGTTGGCATTAAAGGCGCCGCACAACCCGCGGTCGCTGGTGACCACGGCCACGACGACCCGACGCTCTTCGCGCTTCTTGAGCAAGGGGTGCGCGTCTCGATTCACCCGACGGCTCAGCGATCGAATCGTATCCCGCATCTTGTGGGCGTACGGACGCGCGGCAAGAATGCGGTCCTGCGTACGTTTGAGCTTAGCCGCAGCGACCATTTTCATCGCTTTGGTGATTTTTTGGGTTTTCTTGACGGAATCGATCTTCCGCCTAACGGATTGAAGGCTCGGCATAAAATGTTCCGAATGAGAAGCAGGACGCTATCATTTGCCTGCACGCAACGTCAAGATGCGACACAGCCGGCTCGACGGTGTGCGCGTTGCTATCAGCCGGAGGGTATTGTACCGTGAAGCGATTACACCAATAAGAAGGTAGCGGCATGCTTAACCATGAGTTGTTGCGCGACGATGGTATTTTGATCCTTCGGCCGAAGGGACCTCTCGAAGCGGCCGATTTCACGTCGCTTGCTTCAGTCGTCGATCCCTATCTCCAAGAACACGGTACGCTGCACGGCATCATGGTCGACGCTCCGTCCTTTCCTGGATGGGACTCCTTTGCCGCGCTGGTCTCACACCTCCGATTTGTTCGCGACCATCATCGTCTGATCGGGAAGATCGCCGCCGTTTCTGATAGCCCGGTTCTCTCCGTCGCTCCACAATTGGCCAAGCATTTCGTCAAGGCCGAAGTCCGCCATTTCAACGCGAGCGAGCGCTCAGCGGCGCTGGCTTGGCTTCGCCAATAGTCCCTTCCTTCCAGGTCTTACGCTGCTTCCGCTCAAGGTACCTCCTCGGGAAGGCCCTAGGGCCGAGCTACCCGCTTTTGGGGGTCTGTCAAATTTGACAGTGTTCCCGTCCAAGTCTGCGCTGTAGAGTACTTCTCCGGCCGCGGAGTTCGCCGCCCGACAATGATGACAATCAACAGGCACTACAACGATCTGATCCGCCACTTGAGGTACGCGCCATGAAAACTCACGAGCAACAGCAGCAGCAGATGAAGACACATCCCGGTTTCATCGCCGCCCTGGACCAGAGCGGTGGCAGCACACCCAAGGCGCTGCATCAATACGGCATTAAGGAAGGGGCATGGTCAAACGACAACGAGATGTTTGCGATCGTGCATCAGATGCGTACGCGCATCATGACCAGTCCCAGCTTCACCGGAAAGCGAATCATTGCGGCCATTTTGTTCGAAGACACCATGAATAGAGACGTCGCCGGGAAGCCGACTGCGGACTATCTTTGGAACGAGAAGCAAGTGGTCCCTTTCCTCAAAGTGGACAAGGGCCTTGCGTCTGAACAGGATGGCGTCCAGTTGATGAAGCCTATGCCCGGGCTTGCAGCGCTGCTCGAGACAGCGAAGGCGAAAAACATGTTCGGGACCAAGATGCGCTCGGTGATCAAGGAAGCCAATGGACCCGGCATCAAGAACATCGTGAATCAACAATTCGAGATAGCCGGGCAGATTATCTCAGCCGGTCTGGTGCCGATCATCGAGCCTGAAGTTGACATTCATTGCCGCGAGAAGGCCAAGGCGGAGTTGATGCTCAAAGAGGCCATTCTCAAGAAGCTCAACGAATTGCCGGCGAGTCAGTTGGTTATGCTCAAGCTCACGATCCCCGATCAAGACGACTTCTACGTGGATTTGATCCGACATCCCAAGGTGTTGAGGGTCGTCGCGCTGTCAGGCGGTTATACAAGGGAACAAGCTAATGACCGTCTACGCAGGAATCACGGCCTCATTGCGAGTTTTTCCCGGGCGCTGGTAGAAGGACTATCGGCCCAGCAATCCGATGCCGAGTTCAATGCGATGATGGATAAATTCATTCAGAGCATCTTTGATGCGTCCAATACATAAAGCAAACGGTCTACCCGCTCGGACTGGCATTGATGACTGAGGCGCAGGATCTGAGACTTCAGCGCTAACATGCGGATCCTGGTCATCAACAGTGGAAGCTCATCAATTAAATTCCGGCTCGTGGAGGTTGTGGAAGAGAACAACAGTCTGGGTATGCGACCAGCTCTGTACGAAGGAGCCGTCAAAGGCATAGGAGACGTGGCGAGCCTTGATATACGGGGACAACATCTGGACCATTCAACGACCATGGCCGAAGCGCCAGACCATGCGCAGGCGATGCGTGTGATCTTCAATCGGCTGGGTGATTCGTTGGGCAACATCGAAGCGGTGGGACATAGGGTCGTGCACGGCGGAGATCGGTATGTCGAGTCCACCCTGATCACCGAACAGGTCGAAGCTGGAATCGATGCGCTGTCTGAGTTGGCACCATTACACAACCCGGCCTGCCTTGCGGGCATTCGGGGGGCAAAGGCGGTCATGGGATCAACCGTTCCAATGGTGGCCGTCTTTGATACGGCGTTTCATCGGACAATGCCTGAGGTCGCCCGGCACTACGCCCTCCCAACCGATCTCGCCGATCGCCACCACATCCGCCGCTATGGATTTCACGGGATCGCGCATGCGTCGTTGGCCAATGGTTATGCGGTCTGCACAGGAACATCGTTGAAGCAGGCGCGGATCATTACGGTCCAATTGGGCAACGGTTGTTCTGTCGCTGCGATTGCGGAAGGGAGATCGGTCGAGACATCCATGGGGTTTACGCCGTTGGAAGGCTTGGTCATGGGCACACGCTCAGGTGATGTGGATGCCTCTCTCGTGAGCTTTCTGGCCCAACGGGAGAAAGTCGAGCCATCCGAGGTCGAACGATGGCTCAATGAGCGATCAGGACTTCTGGGTCTTTCCGGGCGATCAAACGATATGCGCGAACTATTGCGGGCAGCAGAACAGGAACGGGACAAGCGCGCCGAGTTTGCCATCGATCTTTTCTGCTATCGCGTGCGCAAATATCTCGGCGGATATCTGGCCGTCTTGGGCGGTGCGGATGGAATCGTCTTTGGAGGCGGAATCGGAGAAAACGCGCCGGAGGTTCGCACACGCATCTGTCGGAGTATGGAATGGTGCGGGATCAGTCTCAACGCAGACCGCAATCGGAACGCCGTGGGGCTCAGGCCAGGGGCCGCGGCGAAGATCAGCACGGAGGACTCAAAGGTAGCGGTCTATGTGGTGGCGGCCGACGAAGAAACCTGGATTGCGAAGGAAACGGCTCGCTGTGTGCGGGCCATCAATTGATTATCTTGCAGGCGCCGTCCGTCGAATGGGATGGCGGCAGGGAAGGAGTGGCTCATGGGAAATGCACTGTCGGAAAAAGAGCTGAAACTCATTGATGCGTATTGGCGGGCGGCAAACTATTTGTCCGTTGGACAGATTTACCTGTTCGACAATCCGCTCTTGAAACAGCAGCTGAAGAAAGAGCACGTCAAACCTCGTTTGCTTGGCCACTGGGGCACGACGCCGGGGCTGAATTTTCTCTATGCGCACTTGAACCGAGTGATCAAACAGCGGGACCTGAACATGATCTACATCATCGGTCCCGGGCATGGTGGTCCTGCGATTGTCGCCAATGCGTATATGGAGGGGACCTACTCCGAGGTGTATCCGAACATCGCTCAGGACGAAGAGGGCATGAAGCGCTTATTCAAGCAGTTTTCATTTCCGGGCGGCATCCCGAGTCACGTGGCTCCGGAGACTCCCGGCTCCATCCACGAGGGCGGCGAATTAGGCTACGCGGTGTCGCACGCATACGGAGCGGCGTATGACAACCCCGATTTAATCGTCGCCTGCGTCGTCGGAGACGGGGAGGCCGAGACCGGACCGCTGGCCACTTCGTGGCACTCGAATAAGTTTCTCAACCCGCTGACGGACGGCGTCGTGCTGCCGATTCTGCATTTGAACGGCTACAAAATCGCCAATCCCTGCGTGCTGGCCCGTATCAGCCATCAAGAATTGGATCAGCTCTTCCGGGGGTACGGCTACACGCCTTATTTTGTCGAGGGAAGCGATCCCGAGAAGATGCACCAGATGATGGCATCCACGATGGACACGATCATTGAAGACATTCACCGGATCAAGACGGAGGCGCGACGAACTGGCGCAAAGAAGCGACCGTTGTGGCCGATGATCATACTCCGTTCACCCAAGGGATGGACCTGTCCCAAGGAAATTGACGGGAAGCGGACCGAGGACTTCTGGCGAAGCCATCAAGTACCGATGGGCGAGATGCACGAGAAGCCGGAACACGTCAAAATTCTCGAAAAATGGATGAAGAGTTACAAGCCGGAGGAACTCTTTGATAAGACCGGCCGCCTGAAGACTGAGCTGATGGAGCTACCGCCGAAAGGCGATCGCCGCATGAGCGCCAACCCCCACGCCAACGGGGGATTGCTGCTCAGGGACCTGCGCCTGCCGGACTATCAGGACTATGCCATCCAAGTGACCAAGCCCGGTGCAGTGAACGCAGAGTCTACCCGTCAGATGGGGAGGTTTTTACGAGACACGATGAAGCTGAACATGGAGAGCCGGAACTTTCGTCTATTCAGCCCCGATGAGAACAATTCAAACCGGTGGCAGGACGCGATGGAAGTGACTAACCGGGCTTGGATGGCGGAGATTTTCCCATACGACGATCACCTGGCGCCGGATGGCCGGGTGATGGAAATGCTGAGTGAGCATCAGTGCCAGGGATGGCTGGAAGGCTATCTGCTGACGGGCCGGCATGGGTTCTTCTCGTGTTACGAGGCCTTCATCCACATCATCGATTCCATGTTCAATCAGCACGCGAAATGGCTGAAGGTCTGCAACGAGATTCAGTGGAGGAGGCCGATCGCTTCGCTCAATTACCTATTGAGCTCCCACGTCTGGCGGCAGGACCACAATGGATTCAGCCATCAGGACCCTGGATTCATTGATCACGTCGTCAACAAGAAGGCGGAAGTGGTGCGGGTCTATCTTCCTCCCGACGCGAACACCCTCTTGTCCGTGACCGATCACTGCCTGCGAAGCAGGAATTACATCAATGTCATCATTGCCGGCAAGCAGCCGGCCCCGCAATGGCTGACCATGGATCAGGCGATCAAACATTGCGCCGCCGGTATCGGCATTTGGGAATGGGCCAGCAACGACAAGGGCGGAGATCCCGACGTCGTGATGGCCTGCTGCGGGGATGTGCCCACACTCGAAACACTCGCCGCCGTGGATATCATTCGGCAACACGTGCCGACATTGAAGATCCGGGTCGTCAACGTGGTAAACCTCATGAAATTGCAACCGCCCTCCGAGCATCCCCATGGGCTTTCGGACTTCGATTTCGACGCACTATTTACAAAGGACAAGCCAGTTGTCTTCGCCTTCCACGGATATCCATGGTTGATTCATCGGCTGACCTATCGAAGGACCAACCACAAGAATCTGCACGTGCGAGGATACAAGGAAGAAGGCACCACCAGCACGCCGTTCGACATGGTGGTTATGAACGATCTCGATCGATTCCATCTCGTCGCCGACGTCGTGGATCGTCTGCCGCAACTGGGATCACGTGCGGCGTATGCTAAGCAAGCGATCCAGGAGAAACTGGTCGAGCACAAGCGATACATCGCCAAATATGGCGAGGACATGCCGGAGATCACCGATTGGCAATGGGGGCAGGCGAGCGGCAAAACGAAGCGCAGGAGTTCAACGGAAGGCGATAACGTCTAGTCAGGACGGTGTTCTGCCCAGCGGAGGGTGCCATGAATCAGGAACGTATCAAGGAACTGCTTCAACAATATGGAGTCGGGCCCATCCAGTTTTCCGGCGCCACCGACGCACTGTATGAGCGTCATTTAACCTTCGACAACATTGTCGATATTAAAAAGGCCACTGTGCGGGAACAGTTCGAAGCAGCTGCCCGATCTGTCCGCGATATCATTTCACAACGTTGGCTCCTGACCGAAAAGAGCTATCTCGAGAAGAATCCCAAACGGGTCTATTACCTTTCCATGGAATATCTTCTGGGAAGGTCGTTTGCCAATAACGTCACGAATGCCCTCATCCGACCATTGGCGGTACAACGTCAAAGCCAGTTAGGTATCGACGCGCTGGCATTGAACGAGGCAGAGCCGGATGCGGGATTGGGGAACGGCGGCCTTGGCAGGCTGGCAGCCTGTTTCATCGATTCGATGGCGACGATGGAGATTCCCGGCATGGGATATGGTCTGCGCTACGAATACGGCATCTTCAAGCAAACCATCAAAGATGGCTGGCAATGCGAGCAGCCTGATAATTGGTTGCGGAGACCTGATCCATGGGAGGTCGCACGTTTGGATGAAGCGGTGGAGGTGAAACTGAATGCGACGTTCGAAATGCGGGAAGGGATGCTGCGTCCTGTCATCGGCCGGCCTTCGATCCTCCTCGGCATTCCGTTCGACCGCCCGGTGATCGGTTACGGCGGAAAGACGATCAATACGCTTCGACTCTGGGCGGCGGCCACTCCGGATTATTTTGACTTTCAGCTGTTCAGCCGGGGGTTCTTCGTCGGGGCATTCGCAGAGTCCCTTGCAGCGGAATCGCTGACCCGAGTGCTGTACCCCGACGACTCGACCGCGAGGGGACAGGGTTTGCGATTCCTACAAGAATATTTCCTGGTGGCTTGCTCGTTGGGAGATCTCGTGCGGCGTTTCCGGCGCACTAATTCAGACTGGAATATGTTGCCTGAGAAAATCGCCATCCAAATGAATGACACACATCCGACCATGGCCGTTCCCGAGCTCATGCGGATCCTGCTCGATGAGGCGCACCTCGGCTGGGATCACGCGTGGGATCTCACGCAACGGACGCTCGCCTATACGAACCATACCCTCTTGCCGGAGGCATTGGAAACATGGCCGCTTGAATGGTTCGACCACATGCTGCCACGGCAGCTTGAAATCATTCTCGAGATCAACCGCCGCCTCGTCGATGTCGTTCGAAACCGCTATCCAGGAGACGACGCGCGGGTGGCACGCATCAGCCTCGTTGAAGAAGGAGCCAGGCGTAAGATCCGGATGGCCAATCTGGCCATTGTTGGATCACACAGTACCAATGGGGTGGCGGCCATTCACTCCAAATTGCTCCGGACGATGACGGTGAAGGACCTGGCCGAACTCTATCCGGAGCGGTTCAACAATAAGACCAATGGGGTCACGCCGCGACGGTGGATGCTGTTGGCAAACCCGGCGCTCTCGAAGGCGATCACCGAAGCGATCGGCGAGGGCTGGATCAGCGATCTCAGCCAGCTCAGCCAACTCAAAGCCCTCGCCGGAGATCCGGCGTTCCGCGAAGCGTTCCTTCGCGCCAAGCGCGAAGCGAAAGTGAAATTTTCTCAATGGCTCAAGACGACCTCCGGACAAACCGTCGATCCCGACAGTGCTTTCGATTGCCAGGTCAAACGCATTCACGAATATAAGCGGCAGCTCCTGAACGCCTTGCGCATCGTCGTGCTATACAACCGGTTGCGCGAGAATCCCAGTCAGACCATGGCGCCGAGGACATTCTTTTTCGCCGGTAAAGCGGCGCCGGCCTATCACTTGGCCAAGGTCATTATCAAGTTCGTCAACAACCTCGCCGGCACGATTGACGGTGATTCCGCTGTTCGCGGAAGAATCAAGGTGGTGTTTCTGCCTGAATACTGCGTGTCCCTTGCAGAACGCCTGATTCCGGCCGCCGATGTCTCCAATCAGATCTCCACAGCGGGCTATGAAGCCAGCGGAACGAGCAACATGAAATTCATGATGAATGGCGCCCTGACGATCGGCACGCGCGATGGCGCGACGATTGAAATGGCAGAGGAAGCCGGAGAAGAGAATTTCTTTCTGTTCGGCTTGACCGCGGACCAGGTCGCCGGGAGCCGGAACTGGTACGACCCTCGCTGGCATTATGAGCATGAGCCGGAAACCCGGGCGGCACTCGACCTGATCTTTTCGAATTACTTTAGTCAGAATGAACCGGGCGCCTTTGCGGCGCTGGAACAGGCGGTGCTGACGGGTGGCGATCACTACATGCATCTGGCTGACCTCACGTCCTACCTGAACGCCGACCGGGAGCTGTGCGAACTCTACGGCGATTCAAAACGATGGGCGCATAAGGCGATCCTGAATATTGGGAGCTCCGGAAAATTCTCCAGCGACCGCACCATCGCGGAATATGCGGCCGGCATCTGGAATGTGAAGCCCTGTCCCGTGACGTGAGGATCAATTGAAGTGAGTGCTGTCATGGCGGAGAACCTTCCTATCGTCTACGTTGCGAGGCATGGTGAAACGGCTTGGACCATCTCACGCCAGCACACCGGACTGACCGACCTGCCGTTGACAGAGCGTGGCGAGGATACGGCACGACGACTGGGTGAGCGGCTGAAAGGGTTGACGTTCTCTGCAGTGCTGACCAGTCCCTTGCAGCGTGCCTCCCGGACCTGCGAACTGGCTGGCTTCAAGTCGCTGGCCGAAATCGAGAAAGACTTAGTCGAATGGAACTATGGTCAATATGAAGGACGCCGGACAGCTGAGATTCGTGCAGAGCGTCCTGACTGGGAACTCTTCCGCGATGGCTGTCCAGGAGGGGAGTCGCCCCATGACGTCAGCGAGCGTGCGGATCGGATCGTGCGCCGTATTCGTGCCGTGCCGGGAAACGTTCTAATGTTTACGAGCGGGCATTTCCTGAGGGTGGTCGCGGTGCGCTGGTTGGGGCTGGAGGTGACCGTCAACTGCAAGTTCTTCATGCTCAGCACGGCGAGCCTGAGCGCTCTCGGCTACGAGCATGATGTGAGCCGTCCGGTGATTCGACTGTGGAACGAGACTCGGCATGTGGATGCGATGCAGGATGATTGACCGCTGAACGGACACGAGCGGAATAAGGAGACCATTACGACTTATGACGACGACAACTCGTAAAGCTCGCGCGAAGGCCCCGCGCGTCAAACCGCTGGCCAGGCGTCAGGCGTGGAAGATGCTGCAAGCTCACGTCAAGACGGTCCGAGACATCCATCTGCGAACCCTCTTTGCCGACGATCCTCAGCGTGGGACTCGCATGACCGTCGAAGGAGCAGGCCTGTTCCTGGATTATTCCAAGAATCGAATCACGGACGAGACACTGCGGCTGCTCGTGCAGCTGGCGGAGGAATCCGGCCTGCGGGACCGGATAGAGGCCATGTTTCGGGGTGAGAAAATCAATATCACGGAAAATCGAGCAGTCCTTCACGTGGCCTTGCGCGCTCCTCGAGACGCCTCGATCACAGTTGATAAAGAGAATGTCGTGCCCAAAGTCCATGCCGTCCTTGATCAAATGACGGCGTTTGCCAACCGTGTCCGGACCGGTGAATGGAAAGGTCATACCGGCAAGCGCATACGTCATGTCGTCAACATCGGGATCGGTGGATCAGATTTGGGCCCCGTGATGGCCTATGAGGCGTTGAAGCATTACAGCGACCGCAGCATGACGTTCCGATTTGTCTCAAACGTGGACGGGACGGACTTCGCCGAAGCCGTCAGAGATCTGCTTCCCGAGGAAACGTTGTTCATCATTTCCTCAAAAACGTTTACGACCCTAGAGACGATGACGAACGCGAACACCGCACGCGAGTGGTCGCTCTCCGGCTTAGGTGGCGATGCGGCATCGGTGGCGAAACATTTTGTAGCGGTGTCGACCAATGCCGAAGCCGTGGCTAAATTCGGGATCGACACGGCCAACATGTTTCCATTTTGGGATTGGGTGGGCGGGCGCTATTCCATGTTCTCGGCCATCGGACTTTCGACAATGCTGGCTGTCGGACCGGAGCATTTCCGCGCGATGCTCGACGGGGCTCATCAAATGGACGAGCACTTCCGGCGGACGCCGTTGGATCAAAACCTGCCGGCACTCATGGGTTTGCTCACGATTTGGTACAACAACTTTTTCGGCGCTCAGACCGTTGCCATTCTGCCCTATGAGCAGTACTTGAAACGATTTCCCGCCTACCTGCAGCAATTGACGATGGAGAGCAATGGGAAACACGTGACCTTGAATGGAAAGGATGTGTCCTACCAGACGAGCCCCGTGTATTGGGGAGAGCCGGGGACCAATGGCCAGCATTCGTTTTATCAACTTATCCATCAGGGCACGAAGTTGATTCCCTGCGACTTTATTGCGTTTCAGCACTCGCTTAATCCATTGGGACGGCATCACGATCTACTGCTGGCCAATGTCTTCGCGCAAGCAGAAGCGCTCGCTTTCGGTAAGACAACGGCGGAGGTGCAACAGGAAGGAACACCCGACTGGCTCGTGCCTCACCGGGTATTTGAAGGCAATCGGCCTTCCAACACCATCCTGGCCGAGCGGTTGACCCCCGCCCTTCTGGGGAAGTTGGTCGCTCTCTACGAGCATTCCGTGTTTACGCAGGGAGTCATTTGGCACATCGACTCGTTTGATCAATGGGGTGTCGAGCTCGGCAAAGTGCTGGCCCAGCGCATTGCTCCGGAACTTGAAGGCAAGGAAGAAGCCGTGCTTCACCATGACAGTTCAACCAACAATCTTATTCATCGGTACCGTGCCAAGACTCGTGCGAGTTGAGGATGATCTTTGGATAGGGTGAGGCCTGGACCGGCAGGCACTAGGCCATTCGCCATGCAGTCGGGAGGCAGCAGCGCTCCGCTCGGCGCGACGGTTGAGCCGGGCGGCGTAAACTTCAGTCTGTACTCCCGCGAAGCGTCGGGCATCGAGTTGCTGCTCTTCGAAGCACCGGACCATCCCAAGCCTTCACAGACCATCGCCCTTGATCCCATCTCGAACCGAACCTATCACTACTGGCACGTTTTCCTTCCCGGTCTTCAACCCGGTCAGATCTATGGTTTTCGCGCCCATGGTCCGTTCGATCCGGGACGTGGAATGCGATTTGATCCCACCAAAGTCCTGCTCGATCCCTATGGCCGCGGCGTCGTCGTGCCGAAAGCCTACAGCCGGATGGAAGCGAGTCGTGAAGGAGGGAATGCATCGACGGCGATGAAAAGTGTGGTCGTGGATCCCTCCACCTATGATTGGGAAGGTGATGCGCCGCTCAAGCGGCCTTCCGCCCGCACCATTATTTATGAAATGCACGTGCGCGGATTCACCCGCCATCCCAACTCCGGCATTGAAAACGAAAAACGTGGAACGTATACGGGACTCATCGAGAAGATCCCCTATCTCCAAGAACTGGGCGTCACGGCGGTGGAACTGCTGCCGGTCTTTCAGTTCGATGCGCAAGATAGCCCGCCGGGGAAAATCAATTATTGGGGGTATGCTCCAGTCTCTTTCTTCGCGCCACACCAAGCCTACAGTTCGCGCCAAGACCCCTTGGAGCCGGTGAATGAATTTCGTGACATGGTCAAGGCGCTCCATCGAGCGGGAATCGAGGTCATCCTTGATGTCGTCTTCAATCACACGGCAGAAGGAGACGAACGCGGGCCGACGTTCAGTTTCCGCGGGCTGGACAACAACACATACTACATCTTAGAGCAGGACCGGTCGCGCTATGCCAACTACACCGGGACCGGGAATACCCTGAATGCCAACCATCCGGTCGTTCGCCGCATGATCGTGGACAGTTTGCGGTACTGGGTGCAAGAGATGCACGTCGATGGCTTCCGTTTCGATCTCGCATCGATCCTGACTCGTGACATGTCAGGCCAAGTGCTTCCGCACCCGCCGGTCCTGTGGGATATCGAGTCCGACCCGATGCTGGCAGGTACGAAACTCATCGCTGAGGCATGGGATGCCGCGGGACTCTATCAGGTCGGCAGTTTCATCGGGGACAGCTGGAAGGAATGGAATGGCAGATTCCGCGATGATGCGCGGGGTTTCTTCCGCGGAGAGGACGGTTCACTGGCGCGTTTTGTCGACCGCTTGGTCGGCAGCCCCGAAATCTATGCGCATAAGCAGCGTGAACCGGAGCAGAGTGTGAACTTCGTGACCTGCCATGATGGCTTCACTTTGAACGATCTTGTCTCCTACAACGAGAAGCATAATAAGGCGAATGATGAAGGTAACCGTGACGGTGCGAATGACAATCGGAGCTGGAATTGTGGCGTTGAAGGGCCGACCAACGATCCCGCGGTCGAGCGGCTGCGAAACCGACAGATAAAAAATTTTGTGACGGTTACATTGCTCTCCATGGGGGTCCCCATGATGCTCATGGGCGATGAAGTGAGGCGTACACAGCAGGGCAACAATAATGCCTATTGTCATGATAACGAGTTGAATTGGTTCGACTGGAGTTTGGCGACCAGACATGAGGATATGTTCCGGTTCGTCAAGCTGCTCACTGAGCGGCGACTTCTCAGGGATGTCGAGCATGAGTATCAACGACAGACTCTTCCTCAACTCATTCAACAAGCCAATAAGTCCTGGCACGGGGTGAAGCTCGGCCAACCCGATTGGAGCGCGACCTCTCACAGTGTTGCCTTGCAGGTAGAAATGAAACGGGAAGGGCGCCTGATCTATCTTATTTTGAATGCCTACTGGGAACCGCTGGATTTCGAGCTGCCGCCTCTGTACAGTGGCGGCCCTGCACAATGGTGCCGGTGGATCGATACGGGGCTCGATTCACCGATGGACATCGTGCCGTGGCAGCAGACGGTTCCGGTTTCTGGGGCGTCCTATCGGGCGCTGCCGCGATCGGTTGTTGTGCTTTCCGCCGACGCCAAGGGCGCATAGACGTGCACCGGTCTTAGAAGGGAGTGCCAATGGGGAAAGATCGAAAGAAGAATCACGACAACGGCGGCGACAGTAACTCCAAGCTGAAGCGAAAGGAGTACGAAAAGGAGCTGCATCGTCTACAAGTCGAATTGAGTCATTTGCAGGCATGGGTCAAGGAAACTGGAGCGCGGATCATTGTGCTCTTCGAAGGCCGTGATGGCGCGGGCAAAGGCGGCACGATCAAGGCCATTACAGAGCGTGTCAGCCCGCGCGTTTTTCGTGTGATCGCACTTCCTGCTCCCTCTGATCGTGAGAAGAGCCAAATGTATATCCAACGATATGCTCAATACTTCCCGGCGGCTGGCGAAATCGTCATCTTTGATCGCAGTTGGTACAACCGTCTCGGAGTCGAGCACGTCATGGGGTTCTGTACCAAGGAGCAATACAAGCGCGCGCTCGAATTGAGTCCCGTGTTTGAAAAGTATCTCGTAGAGGGTGGGATCAGGCTGATTAAATTCTGGCTCGAGGTAAGCAACGAGGAACAGGCGAGGCGCTTCGAGGCGCGCGTCGAAGACCCCCTTCGCCAATGGAAGCTCAGCCCGATGGATCTGCCTTCACGCGAGAAATGGTACGAGTACTCTCGCGCTCGAGACCGGATGCTGGACGCCACCGATACCAAGCATGCGCCGTGGCATCTGGTACGGTCGGACAACAAGAAACGCGCGCGGTTGAATTGTATCAAGCATCTGCTGAGTTTGATTCCGTATAAGAAGGTGGCCTATAAAAAGGTCAAGTTGCCAAAGCGGTCGCACAAACATCAATATGACGATCAGGCCTCACTGAAGGGTAGGAAATTCATACCGGAGGTCTACTAGTCTCCGTGCAGCGCCTCAGTTGCGAATGATTTACAGAACTCTATTGAAGGGGCCTATATGCCGAAGCAGCGGATGACAGGAAAGGGGCAAATCATGAAGGAGAAGAAGGCGGACCTCACCGTTGAGCACGAACGGTTGTCCGCTGACGGACAGGCCTGGAAGCGGTGGGGACCGTACCTGAGCGAACGACAATGGGGAACGGTCCGAGAGGATTACAGCGAGGGCGGCGACGCCTGGAATTATTTTACCCACGACCATGCACGCTCCCGGGCCTATCGCTGGGGCGAGGATGGCCTTGCCGGCATATCCGACGACCAGCAGCTACTCTGCTTTGCACTCGCCCTTTGGAACGGCAAGGATCCCATTTTGAAGGAGCGTCTGTTTGGTCTGACCAACAGCGAAGGCAACCATGGAGAGGACGTCAAAGAATACTATTTTTATCTCGATAGCACGCCGACGCATTCCTACATGAAGTATCTTTATAAATATCCCCAGATGGCATTTCCGTATGATGACCTGGTCCAGACGAACAAGCAGCGTAGCCGGGAGATGTCAGAGTACGAACTGTTGGATACCGGGGTCTTCGACCGAGATCGTTATTTTGACGTTTTCGTGGAATATGCGAAGGCTGGACCCGAAGATGTTCTGATCCAAATTACGGCAGCCAATCGCGGGCCGGAGGCGGCTGAGTTGCATGTCCTGCCGACGTTGTGGTTTCGAAACAATTGGGCTGCGTGGCAAGCCAGGCACGCCCCCAAACCGGTCCTGAAACAAGTGACGGGACCATCGGGCGCCAGCACCGTCGGGGTCACACACGAACTTCTTGGCCAGTATCTGTTCTATTGCGAGGGTGACGTCCCGCTCCTCTTCACTGAAAATGAAACCAATAACACGCGGCTCTTCCCGCAATATCCCGACGCCAGTCCGTATGTGAAGGACGGCATCAATAATTATGTCATTCATGGTCAGCAGGGTGCGGTCAACCCCGACCGGACGGGAACCAAGGTTTCTCCGCATTACCGCTTCACGGTCGGCGCGGGCAAGACGGCGACGGTCAGACTTCGACTAGTGCAACAGGTTGCAGCAGCTTCCGAGAAAGCCACAAGGAAGACCAAGGCCTTCTCTCCCTTCGGTACAGGTTTTGAGGCGATCATGAAAGACCGCCTTCGTGAAGCAGATGAGTTCTACCGGGGCGTCACTCCCCCTTCGGTCGGTCCGGATGAGGCGAGTGTCATGCGGCAGGCCTTGGCAGGCATGCTCTGGAGTAAACAGTTTTACTTTCTCGATGCCGATCAGTGGTTGGAGGAGCATTTTGCCCATCCGCTTCACAGCGGAAGCCGGGAGTTCCGCAACCGCGACTGGTTCCACATGGTGAACCGGGACATCATTTCAATGCCGGACAAATGGGAATATCCGTGGTATGCGGCCTGGGACCTGGCCTTCCATACGCTGCCCATTTCCATCGTGGATCCCGAATTCGCAAAGCAACAGATGAGACTTATGCTGCACGGGTATTACCTCCATCCGAGCGGCCAGATTCCAGCCTATGAATGGAACTTCAGTGACGTGAATCCGCCGGTCCATGCCTGGGCGACCTTGTTTCTTCAGCGCACTGAGCAAGCCGTGAAAGGAGGAGACGGGGACATCCCCTTTCTCAAGGGCGCCTTTAACAAACTGCTGCTGAATTTTACATGGTGGGTCAATCGAAAGGACCGGTTCGGGAAGAATGTGTTCGAGGGCGGCTTTCTCGGTCTCGACAACATCGGAGTCTTCGACCGAAGCGCTCCGTTGCCCACGGGCGGCCATTTGGAGCAAGCGGACGGGACGGCATGGATGGCTCTCTTTACGCAGAACATGCTCGAACTCGCCGTCGAAATTGCGCCTCATGACCCCACCTATTCAGACATGGTCGAAAAGTTCGTTGAGCATTTCCTTTACATTGCGGCGGCCATGAACGGCTCTGGCGCCGACGGGATGTGGGATGAGGAGGACGGATTCTATTACGATCTCTTGCGATTGCCGGATGGAAGGGCGACCAGGCTCAAAGTACGGTCCATGGTCGGTCTGCTGCCGATCTGCGCCACGACCGTGTTCGAACCTTGGCAACGGGAGCGGGTACCAGAGGTGACGGCAAGACTGCAACAGCGCGCAGAACAGATGCCTGAATTACTAACGTTCATACACAAGACAGGAAAGGCACATCGAGGAGTCGCCGATCGCGGCATTCTCGCGTTGGTGAATGAAGAACGGTTGCGCCGGATTCTTGAAAAAATGCTGGATGAGAACGAGTTTTTTGGCCCCTGTGGGATCCGCTCCCTCTCGAAGTTCCACCAGCAGCACCCATTCGTGTTTCACGTGGGAGGTCAAGTGTACCGGGTGGACTACCTTCCGGCTGAATCCAACACGGGGATGTTCGGCGGTAACTCCAATTGGCGTGGGCCCGTCTGGATGCCGGTGAATGCCATGATCATCCGCGGCTTGCTGTCCTATTATCTCTACTACGGCGACAACTTTAAGATTGAGTGTCCGACAGGGTCGGGACGTATGATGAACCTGTACGAGGTGAGCAAAGAGATTGCGAACCGCCTGATTGGCATTTTCTTACGCGATTCACAGGGCAACCGGCCGGTGTACGGTGGAACCGAAAAATTTCAGTCAGATCCCCATTGGCGCGACTATCTGCAGTTCTACGAGTATTTCCACGGAGACAACGGCGCCGGCGTAGGCGCGAACCACCAGACCGGCTGGACCGGTCTGGTCGCGAAACTGATCGACCTCTATGGTCGACTCGATCCGAAAGCGCTTCTGCAGGAAGGCAAACGTGGCGCGCATGGTAAGGGAAAAGCGGATAAGTAAGGCGGGTATCTATTTTCTATTCGAGCGGCCAGCGGTTTGAACCTACGCAAAAGGAGAGCTGATGGCACGCATGTCTAGGACTCAAAAGGTACTCCTGTCAGTTCTGGTCGGCATCGCAGCCGTGGTCGGCGTGTTGATTGCGATTGCCTGGGTCACCAGGACGCCCCTCTATGCCTTGCAGGCCGCGGAGCAACCAGAATGCGTGACGCCGACACCGGATCGTGAAGTGCTGATCGGCCTTGCCGTTTCCGGAGGAGGGAGTCGGGCGGCGCTCTTTGCAGCCGGCGCATTCGAGGCGCTCGGCAAGATCCGTCAGGGGCCCGAGCAACGGTCGCTGCTCGAGCAAGTGTCATTTATTTCCAGCGTGTCCGGGGGCAGCATGGCGTCCAGCTATTTCGTTGCGCGCAAGCCGGGCAAGACGGTTCCCTTTCTGACCAGAGACGGCGCGCTCACGCCGGAGTACCAGATTTTTTTCAATCGCTTCAAAGAGGACATGAAGTTTGATTTGGAAGGTCTCATCCTGAGGCGACAGCTCTTCCGGCTTCGCTGGGTCAATCCCGCCTGGACCGCCTGGTCTCTCGGGGAATTGCTCGACGAATCGTACCTACACGACATGACCTTTAAGGATCTAGCGGTTCGAGAGGCGCAAGGCGACAGCCCTCACCTGCTGGTCAATACGACGCTCTACAATAACGGCCGCCGCTTCGTCTTCAGCACGCTTCCCCAGGAGGCGTCGCAGTACGACGTGTTTCTCGACTTGAAACGACTCCCCGTCGTGGGCAAGCCCGACGAAGAGGTGGAATCGATACTTCGATCCCGATGGGAATCGTTACATTCAGTGACACCCGAAGACATCAAATTAGACACCTGTCATGTGAGAGTGGCTGCGGCAGTGGTCGGTTCGATGTCCTTTCCACCGGTCGTCGGACCCATTAGTTTCAAGGTCAAAGGCCAAGACACGTATTGGCACATCGGTGACGGAGGACTTTCGGACAACACAGGGGTGGAATCGCTCCTGATGGTTTTCTTGAAGAAACTGCAAGAGCGGAAGACTCGACGCGCTCTGATCATTTCGTTTGACAGCTCGTTTCCATTTCTGGTCGGCGGCGAGGAATTGAGCAGCCGGGCCGAAGGGTTCACACTCTTCAGCTACGATTTTTCTCGGATTCCGAGCATCATGGAAGAGCGGGCAACTGCCTATCGGGCATGGTTCTTCCGAGTCGCGCAACGACAAGGGCTCATCCCCGGCCCGAGCCAACTTGGATTGATCACCCTCCGGCACACGGACGCAGAATGGAAGGAGGACCTGAGCGATCTTCCGGAGTCCTGCCGCAATAGTGAGAGGCACATGACGAAGCCAAGAGAAGTCGTCCGGCATTTGGCCGGGATCGCCACACGGCTCTGGCTGGCTTCTCCTTGCGATCGTGATCTCACGATTGTGGCTGCCGCCAAGGTGGTGGCTCAAAACGAGGAAAAGATAAAACGATTTCTTGAAGCTACTTTAGAGGAGGGAAAGACGAAACGACTGTGACGTCATTCTCAACCTACAACCTGACCTGGAAGGATCGAATTCACCAAGGGGACGGCAATGGACAGCCTTGGGTGTTTTCTGTAGACTACGCGCGCGTATGGCGCGCGGATATAGAGTTTCGACACTAATCCAGGAGGCATCATGAAAACGTATCTTGTGACAGGTTTGATCCTTTGTGGCGTGGCCCTAGTACTCTCTGGCTGTTCCAGTCATTACCGAGTGACTGATCCAGCCTCCGGCAAGACGTACTATACGACGAAAATCGACTCAGCCGGAAGGGCGGGAGCGGTCAAGCTCAAGGATGAGAAGACCGGAAATACGGTGACGTTGCAATCCTCCGAAGTGAAGGAAATTTCAGAGGATGAATATGAAGCAGCACTTAAGGCGGGAACGCCTGCTCCGAAGTGATAGGGGAAGGCAGGTCTCGTTGCGGCACTCGCTGCTGTCTCTGTCCACGGACTGCACCTGATCAGGAGGTCACTCATGCATGAGTCGGTGCTGCTCAAAAGCGGATGTGTGCTTCTTGTCAGCTCGATTCTGATGCTGGGATCCACACCACCGATCAAGGCGGAAGAGACAAAAGCCGAAGAGAAAAAGGCCGAAGAGAAAAAGGCCGAAGAGAAAACCGAGGCGCCCTTCCACGATAAACTCATGATCCGGGGCGGCTGGGCCTATGTCTTCGGGGCAACGGCTAACGTGGCGGTCGGCGGTCCAGTGTTAGGAGTGGGGACTAATGTGGACTTTACCCAGACCCTCGGAGGAGACACCAGCACCGATGCCTTTAGAATCGATGCACTCTACCGATTCAATGAACGTCACGCCATCGGATTTTCCTGGTATCGCGTCGGCTTGAGCGGTGATAAGAACCTCAACCAATCGATTCAAATTCGTGACAACGTCATCGAGGCCGGTGCGGCGACCCAGACCAGCTTAAGTTTTAACACGTACCGGCTGCTCTATAACTACTCCTTTTACCGGAACGACAAGGTGGAGCTCGCGGTGTCTCCCGGCCTCTATATGATGAAAACAAACTTCAATTTCGCAGGCCAAGGCACCATCAATAATACACCCGGTAGCGTCGTCATCGTAAACCAACAACTGACGGTTCCACTGCCATCAATCGGCCTCGTCGCAAATTACAACATCACGCCGAAATTGCAGTTTCAGAGCCGCTACGACGTCTTCTATCTGTCAATCGGTAATTATGCAGGCTCAATGTTTGAGTTCTACGCCGGTCTCGAGTATCGAATCGTTCAACATTTTGCGATGGGTGCCGCCTATGACCGTCTGCAGGCCGACTTGAGAGGTAACGGACATGAAGGATTTAGTGCCGATTTTAGCTATAACCTCGCCTACGTGTACGCAACAGTCTATCTGTTCTAACGAGGCTCATGACGTTCGCGAAAGACCATACAGGCGACGATGGTGATGCAGAGGGTCGACAGTCCTAATAGCTTGACCCAAACGCTGAGACTGCTTGAGTGAAGTCTTCCATTGAACAGGCTTCTGTTTCGCCCTCCGACTCGCCTTCACGACACTCATGTCATGCACCTAGTTGAATCTCTGTTTCTCACATTACACAATTGCTCCTCCAGTCGTATCTGAAGGTATTGCATACAGCTCGAAAAGAAGAAGGAGGTCCGGCCATGAACAACCTTGAACGTCATATCCGTTTTGCCCTTATGGTCGGTGTCATTTTGGCAGCCGGTTCAGTATGGATGACGTCACTCGCAGCGGAAAGGGATGCCGAAACACCGAGTCTGAAGCAGATCATGGAAAAGCCATCCAAAGGACCTGGTGAAGGCGAACGGTTGGCACCGGGGATTCCGGACGATTCGCTGGGTCGAGGCACGCCTCGGTCGAGTGTGCGCGGATTTTTATCCGCAGCCAGAGACCGAAATTACACGCAAGCCGCCGAGTATCTGGATCTCCGCAATTTACCTCCCGGCCTCACCGAAGCGCAGGGGCCCGAATTAGCGCGTCAATTGAGAATTATATTGGATCAAACCCTCTGGATTGATGTGGATGCGTTAAGCACTGATCCCGAGGGAGATCGGAGCGACAACCTTTCTGTCGTCCGGGAGCGGGTCGGACGCATCTCGGCCGAAGGAAAGAATTATGATCTGTACCTGCAGCGCGTGCCTCGGGGCGATGGTGTCTATATCTGGAAATTTGCCGACGTGACCGTCGAGCAAATCCCGCAACTGTATCAACAGTTCGGATATGGGCAGCTCGAACGGGTGTTGCCGGCCTGGATGTTCGATGTCTCGGTCCTTGGCATCAATCTCTGGCTCTGGGCAGCTGTCATAGGCCTTTCGATTTTACTCTTTCCGGTCGCCATGCTCGTCACGAGACTGCTCACGTTTGTGCTCCGGATCCTGCACAGAGAGATTGCGGAGCAATTTGAACGATTGTTCAGCGGCCCAGTTTCGCTGTTGATCTGGACCGTGATGGTGCGGAATGCAGCGGCGGTGCTCGGATCGTCCGTTGCCTTGAGCGCCTTGAGTCAGGCCAGGACGGTTCAAGTGATCGGTCTTGCCTGGTTGTTTATGCGAGTGGTCGATTTCGTCGTGCAACGAACCGGAAGCAACCTCGAACGAAAAGGGCTGGCTGGGTCTCGCGTGTTGTTGATGCCCGTCTCGAGGCTGATCAAGTTTATTGCCATCGCAGGCGCCATATTGCTCTGGCTCGACAATGCGGGGTATAAGGTCACGACGCTCCTTGCCGGCCTCAGCATCAGCGGCGTGGCCGTGGCCCTCGCTTCGCAAAAGAGCCTGGAGAATATTTTCGGAGCGATCACCTTGTTCACTTCTCAGCCGGTGAAGGTTGGTGACTTCTGTCGGTTTGGCGACAAGATCGGAACGGTGGAAGAAATCGGCCTGCGCGCGACTCGCATCCGAACCTTGGAGCGGACGGTGATTACGGTCGCCAATGCCGAGTTTGCCAACCTTCATCTCGACAACTTTTCAGCCCGCGACCGCTTTTGGTATCACCCGACCTTGCAGCTCCGTTACGAGACAACCCCTGATCAGATCCGATACGTGTTAGTCGAAGTACGCACAATGCTATACGCGCATCCGAAAGTGCTGGCCGAGCCTCTCCATGTGCGTTTCAAAGGGTTTGGCGAATACTCTCTCGATGTCGAGGTGTTCGCCTACATGGGTGCGAAAGACTACGATGAATCATTGGAGGTCGCCGAGGATCTCAATCTCCGGATCATGGACATCGTCAGCGAGTCAGGATCCGATTTTGCATTTCCATCAGAGGTGCAATACTCGCTGCCGGGAAAACCGGTAGATGAAGATCGCGTAAGAGCGGTGGCGCTAAAAGTCAAGGAGTGGAAGACCAAGCAGGAACTCTATTTGCCGAACTTTCCTGCCGAGAAGATCGCGGCCGTCAAAAATTCATTGAAGTATCCGGTCGAAGGCTCGCCGCAATTCTCACAGGCGCGCGGCTGACAAAAACATATAGAGGGGACGAGAATGCAAGAACGGTTTAGACGTGTCTGGGCGTTACTGCTGCTGCTCGTGATGGCGGCCATGACGGGGTGCGAATACGTCCGCCCCATTCCAAATGTGCCGTTGAACAAATGGGAGCCCACCGGGGGATACCGTTTTACCAATGTCGCGCCTCCAGAAGCTGAAAACTCCGATAGTTTGCTGTTTATCGCTGCCTTCTCGGGCGGCGGCACCCGGGCATCGACGCTTGCCTTCGGCGCGCTCCGCGAGCTAGCCAATCAACAGATCGTCTGGGAAGGCAAGAGGAAACGTCTGCTCGATGAGCTCGATCTGATTCATGCCTTATCGGGAGGCACGTTTACCGGCGGCTACTATGCGCTCTTTCGCGATCAAATCTTTCACGACTTCGAGCATCGGTTTCTCCGGAAGGATTGGGATACCGAATTACGGGAGCGGATCCTCCGGTCACCCAGCAACTGGATCCGCCTGTGGTCGCCTTATTTCGGCCGGGCGCACATCATGGCCGAACTGCTCAATGAAGCGCTGTTCGAACAGAAGACCTATGGGGATCTTGCCGCACTGCATCAACGACCCATGCTCATCATCCACGCATCAGACATGGCCACCTTGTCCCGGTTTGAATTCACTCAATTCCAGTTCGACTTCATCTGCTCGGATCTCAGTCAGTTGCCGATTGCCGACGCCTCCGCCGCCTCTGCCGCGCTTCCTCTGGTGCTAAGTCCGATCTCGTTTAGGAATTTTTCGAACAAATGCCAGTACGTCGCGCCGGCATGGCTGGGACAAGCAAAGCGAGGAGGGCGAGTTGGCGCCCAGCGGGCCAACGAGTTGCTCTCGTACATGGACGCCGAGAAGCGTCCATACGTTCATTTACTCGACGGAGGGCTGTCGGACAATCTCGCGCTTCGTGGAATCATCGAAAACAGCGGGGTGCAGGGAGGCTTCGAGAAGTTGTTGGTGACAGCAGGGGTGAAGAACGTGAGGAAGTTGGTGATTCTTGCAGTCAATGCCGAAACCTCTCCCGATGTGATGGAATTTCGGAGCGACCATATTCCGGTTCTTTCCAAGGCCATGAGTTCCTTGATCGACATTCCGATCAACCGCTACTCGTTCGATACCACGACACTCATCAATATGGGCGTAGAGAAGTGGAAAGCCGAGCTGAAAGTGAAGCCAAGAGGTCCAGACAGCCCTTGGGCGAAAGACGCTGAGATCTATTTTATCAACGCAAGCTTGAGTGAAATTGAGGATCCCGACGAGCGGATTGCGCTGATGAAAATTCCGACCACGTTGTATTTGAAGGATGAGCACATCGACCGGTTGGTCCTGGCGGCATCCAAACTGATCCGCGGCAACAAGGAGTTTCAAAGGCTCATGAAGGACATTCAAGCGCAATAATGCGGCATCCTCTGGGCGTGCAACACCACACGGAATAGGGGACCAGCCGCCTGTCACTTTTGACAGTTCCATGGGGTAGTAAATGATGTTATTGATGCCGCTCGCTCAAGCGGCAAGTAGGGGTGTGTGACCTTCAACTGAAAGGATGCATCATGACGATCAGGCGGATGTTGTGTGTCTTGACCGGCGTTCTCTTGCTGGCAGTTCCGGCCTTTGCCGAGCCGGTGTCGGATACGAATATGGAAATCTTGAAGGAGAAGCTCAAAGCGGACAAGAAACTGCTGGTCGCCAGCAATATGGAACTCTCGGACACCGAAGCCAAACAGTTTTGGCCCCTCTACGAGTCTTATCAAAAAGATCTCGAAGGTGTGAACAAGCAACTCTTTAAGACGATCAAGGATTATGCGGATGCGTTCAATAAGGGTAACATTCCGAACGACACCGCAAAGAAACTGCTCGGCGAAGCGATATCGGTCGAGGAACAGGAAGTGAAATTGAAACGCACGTATTCGGAGAAGCTTGAAAAAGTTCTCTCTGCAACGAAGGTCGCCCGCTACATTCAAATTGAAACGAAGATACGGTCTTTGATCAAGTTTGAGATGGCGCAACAGATTCCACTGGTCTATTAGCTCCGAACAGGCGAGACGTCCGGCCATCCTCCTCGGCGGAACAACAGGAGGCCGGATTTCCTTGCCATGGCAAAGCACCAACGCATCGAGAGGTAAGGCACGTATGGCTGTCGCCGATCCTTCTGGTCTTCCCGTTCTGCAACAGGTGTTCCATCCTTCCGATTTCACGCCCGCCAGCGAGGTGGCGTTTGTCCATGCGCTGAAAGCGGCACTGGTCGCCAAAGCGGAACTGACCATTCTGCACGTGTCTCCCAAGCACGAATTGGAGTGGACCGAATTTCCCGGTGTCCGGGCGACGCTGGAGCGCTGGGGACTGCTGCCGAAGCACAGCGCACAAGCGGATGTCGCAAAGCTCGGGATCAATATCAAGAAAGTCCAGGCCAGGCATGACGATCCTGTGGAATCAGTCACCAACTATTTAGGGACGCACAATACCGATCTGATCGTGCTGGCTACCGACCAGCAGAAAGAGCGAGCCCAGTGGCTCAGCCAGTCGATTGCCGCTCCCATCGCGCGCAAGTCTCGTCAGATGACGCTGTTCATCCCTAAAGGCATCGAAGGATTCGTCTCGGCCGGCGATGGGTCCGTGTCGCTCACGAGCATCCTGATCCCTGTGGCCGAAACGCCCGCGGCACAGCCGGCAATTCAGGCGGCTGCACGAATGGCCAATCGGTTGGGTTTGCCTTCCGGTGTGTTTACGATTCTTCACGTCGGTGAGACCGCCGGCATCCCTCAAGTCAAGTCTCCGGACGTCGCCGGCTGGAGTTGGAACACGGTCGTCCGGCAGGGCGACGTCGTCGACGTCATCAGCGAGACGGCCTCAGCGGTCAGAGCCGGGCTCATCGTTCTGACTACCGAAGGACGGAACGGCTTTCTCGATGCGCTGCGTGGAAGCCATAGCGAGCGGATTCTCCGAAAGACTCCCTGTCCGCTCCTGGCGATTCCGGCCAGCGGCTTCATGGCCTCGGTGGTGTAGGCGACTTGTCGTTTACGTTGGAAGCGCTCGGGTGGGGAACGGTTAGCATGACCCGATCGAGAGCCCGCTTGGCCATGAGCCTGCTGCTCGTGACCGTTTTGGCGACAGGCTGCTCGAGTTCGATCTATGGATGGCAGGTGCGAACCAGTTCGACAGCGCTCTCGCCCTCATTTGATTTGGGGATGCTCGGGCTGGAATCAGTCGCCGTGTTGGGAGCCCTCACCATGCCTGGACTCCGTGGGAATGAGGTGGGGATGGACCACATGCTCGGCGAAATTCTGCACAAAGTCGCTCCTCAAATACGCATGGTCGACCCCCGGTATGGCATCTCGCAAATCAATCAACAGGGTCTGGCGGCGGAATATACACAGATGAGGGCTGACGCGGAGCAGAGCAATGTTCTCAATCGTGAATCGTTAAAGAAAATCGGGACAGCCATTGGCGCTCGATTCGTGTTTCAACCCCGCTTGGCCGCTTTCACGCAAGTCATGCACGATCGCTGGACCTTTCCCGCTTTTGGAATAGTCGTTTCGCAAACGCGGCAGAGCGATCTGCGTATCTCGGTCCAACTCTGGGACGCCAGCACCGGCGAACTGCTGTGGTCCTCGACGGCGGAAGGGACCATGCAGAGTGAGGCCTTTGCGAAGGACCCTGTGTACCTCGAAGATGCGGTACGAGTGACGTTAGGTAGCATCGTCGCCGACTTCTTGAATCGCAAGACGGCGTCGACCTATACACCGCTGAACAAGATTGTCGACCAACTGATACAGATTCCATTACCCGAACCAAAATCCAACCCTGAGAAAGAGACTGATTCACCCAGCCAGTAGGATGATGGTGGCGCATCCTTCAGGCGAGTCAGGAGCACGTATGCGAACATCTGCGCAATGGTCGATGACATGTCTCATGTTCTGCCTGGCGATGAGCTATGGCTGTCAATCAATGGAACATGCCGATCCGCCGCAATGGATTCAGGTCCCTATTGCCGATGTCTCGGACGTCGCGGGAAAGTGGGATGGCCTCATGCGCCGGATCCCGCCGGATCGAAGGGATGATTGGGTTACCGTGGCCATTGCCTCGGATGGACGATATGAGTTTACTAGCCTTCGAACGATTGGTGTCTTCAGCGGACATGGCGAATTTGCAGTGAACGAGGGGAAATTGCAGTCGCGTTCCGAACGAGGATCCGTCGAAGCCGTCCTGTACCAAGCCGGCACTCAGCGCATGCTCAAAGCGAAGGGTCGGGCCGCTGACGGAACCGAGTACACAGCGGAAGTGAAGCCGGTCAAGTAAGATGAAAAGGAAGACACACCCAGTCTGGAGATAATCCCATGGGCATGTCCCTGTCAGCTTTTGCTCGAAGACATGTGCTCACGACAGGTCTGCTTCCGCTGCTGCTTGTGGCCGCAGTGGGCGCTTGCTCCATCAACCCTGTCAGCAACCTCCCGGAAGTCACGCTGATGACCGTCGAGCAGGAGAAAAAGCTTGGCGCGGAAGAAGCGAAGAAGGTTGACCAGGAAATGGGCCTGCTCAATGATCCGGCGTTAACGGCCTATGTGGATGCTGTCGGACAGCGGCTGGTCAAGGAGTCTCCGCGACAAGATCTGCCCCACGAATTTCATGTCGTGGATATGATCGAGCCCAACGCCTTTGCCCTTCCCGGCGGTTATGTCTACGTCACCAGGGGGTTGCTGGCCTTGCTGAATACGGAAGACGAATTGGCCGGTGTTGTCGGCCACGAGATAGGACATGTCGCGGCGAGGCATACGGTTCAACGTATTTCTCGTCAAGGGCCGTTCGCACTCATCACGAATCTGGTTTCCGGCGTGACCGGCTTCTTTGTGCCCGTCGTCGGCAATATCGTAGGGGGCGTCGGCAATTTGGCGCAGAGCCTCGTCTTTTCTCCGTACAGCCGCTCTCAGGAGAGCGAGGCGGACAAGGTTGGACAGGAAATGGCGGCTAAGGCCGGCTGGGATCCGGTCGGGCTGGCGACGTTCTTGGCTACTCTCGGACGAGAGGAAGCGCTGTTAGCTGATGGTCCGCGGAAGCCCAGCTTCTTTGATTCCCATCCGGCGACGCCCGACCGCGTCAAAAATACGACCAAACACGCGAAGGATCTGACGAAGGCCTCACGGGAGCCGATCTCCCCTTCACACGACGCGTTCCTTGCCAGGCTCGACGGTCTGGTCGTGGGTCAGAGGGCGGCGAACGGCATTATTCAGGGGGCGATCTATCGCCATCCTGACCTGAACTTTTTCGTCGAATTCCCGGCATCGTGGAATGTGGACAATACGCCCGTGCAACTGGCTGCGGCGCCCAAGGACGGCGGTAAAGCGGTCGTGCTCCGTGCCGTGGCAGAGGGGAATGATCCCCTTGATGGCGTTCGCGCCTTGGAAAAGGCGAGTAAAGCGTCTCTCCTCGATAAAACACAGAAGATCACCATCAACGGACTACCGGCCGCCAAGACCCGGGTGGGCGACTCCAGGCTGACGGTTGATCTGACCTGGATTGCGCATGGCGGCATGGTCTATCAAATCGCGGGAATTGCGGAGACCAGGAATTTTGAGAGCGTCCGGTCCCTCTTCCAGACAGTCGTTGAGAGCTTCCGGCCTCTGTCGGCGGATGAACGAAAGAGCATCCGCGAAAAGCGGATTCGGCTCGTGAAAGCTCAAGGCGGGGAAACGGTCAAGGCTTTGACAGCCCGCTCCCATTCCGCCTGGAAGGAGGGTCAAGTGGCTGTCGCCAATGGCCTGGAGGAATCAGTCACACTGCGGGAAGGACAGTTGATCAAGATCACTGTCGAAGAACCGTATGAAGGAAAGCAAAAGCCATGACGACTCCTGACCGGCATATTTCTCCTGCAGCATCCACAAGCTCAGAGGGCACGCGTCGCCGTTTCTTTGAAGTGGCGATCAAGGCGGCTGCCGGCTTTATTGGGCTGAGCCTGACGGTTCCATTGGTCGGCTACCTCATTTCTCCCGCTTTTAAGCGGCGTGCACAGGCATGGGTGGATGTCGCGTCTGCAAATGAAATTCCATCCGGCGTCCCGAAGCAGCTTGAGTACGTGGCGACGGTTCGAGACGGCTATCTCGAAACGAAAACGCAGAAGGCCCTGTGGGCGATCAAGCAGCCTGACGGACAGGTGACGGTTTTTTCACCGATGTGCACCCACCTGGGATGCGGCTACCACTGGGATGGCGAAGCGCAGCAGTTCAAATGTCCTTGTCATGGAAGCGTGTACGATATCTCTGGTCGCGTGCTTGCGGGACCGGCACCGAGACCACTCGATGCCTTGCCATCAAAAGTGGACAACGGTCGCCTCCTTGTCGTGTACAAGGAGTTCAAGTCAGGTGTTCCGAGACAGATCGAATTGTAACGGACCAAGGTCATCCGGGGCCTTGGATGAGGAGAGATCAATGAGTGAAATCGATGGCCGTGCCCGCTGGGCCTTGAGCCTTGGACATCGATCGCTCACGAGAAGACTCCTGTGGATATTCGTGTCCGTACTGATCATGATGTTGACCGAGGTGATGACGATTCATGCCGCTCCGGGGACGTCGGCCAAAGTCAAGAGCCGCCCGTCGCAGGGGAAATCGGCTGTGCAACAGGGTGGCACGATCCCGGCAGTTCTGACCGATGCGCCGCTGGTACCGCCGCGAATCACACGGCGCCAGCCGGCCAAGGTGGTGGTCGAACTGGAAGTGAGCGAGGTCAACCTGCCGATGGCGGATGGCGTCGAATACACCTTCTGGACTTTTGGCGGCAAAGTTCCAGGAAAATTCATCCGGGTGCGTCAAGGCGATACGGTTGAATTCCACCTGATGAACCATCCCGACAGCCGGTTTCCCCACAACATTGATCTTCACGCGGTCACCGGTCCCGGAGGCGGAGCTGCGAGCAGCAACACCGCTCCCGGTCGCCGCACGCAGTTCACATTCAAGGCGAGGAATCCTGGACTCTACGTCTATCACTGTGCGACGGCTCCGGTCGGCGAGCATGTCGCCAATGGCATGTATGGACTGATCCTGGTCGAGCCGCCGGGCGGATTGAGCCCGGTCGAGCGCGAGTACTACGTGATGCAAAGCGACTTTTACACCAAGGGACCGCACCACGAGAAAGGTCATCAACCGTTCGACATGGAAAAAGCGATCGAAGAGCATCCGACTTATGTCGTATTTAACGGAGCCGAAGGCTCCTTGTTGGGGGAGAAGGCACTGAAAGCCAAAGTCGGGGAGCGCGTACGTCTTTTCGTCGGGAACGGCGGACCGAACCTCGTGTCGAGCTTCCATGTCATCGGGGAAATTTTCGACCGTGTGTATACGGAGGCCGGTACTCGCTACTCTGAACACATCCAAACCACGGTCGTGCCGGCCGGCGGCGCCGCGATTGTCGAATTCAAGGTAGAGGTGCCCGGCTCGTACAAGCTCGTCGATCATTCGATCCTGCGCGCGTTCAATAAGGGTGCGCTCGGTGAATTGAAGGTCGAAGGGCAGGAAGCCAAGTCGATGTATTCGGGAAAGCAGGCGGAATCTGAATATCAGGGAAAGGGCTCAGTTGCCGCCAAGACGCCAACCGCTGTCACGATGAAATCGGGAACCGCTGGGCAGAGCCTGTATCAAACCTACTGCATCGGTTGTCATCAAGCGGAAGGACAGGGAATTCCGGGAACGTTTCCGCCGCTCGCGAAATCGGATTATGCCTTGGCCGATACCTCTCGCTCGATCGAAACCGTGTTGAACGGACTCCAAGGTCCGATACAGGTGAATGGGCAATCGTACAACGGGATCATGCCGCCGATGGGTCATCTGAAAGACGAAGAAATCGCGGATATTTTAAGTTACGTCCGGAGTTCCTGGGGCAATGCGGCGGACCCCGTCTCGGCGGGTGAGGTGGCAACCGTGCGGGCGAAGAGTTCTCACTGACAGGTGACTAGATGATACGCCTTTCTCATGCGACGATCCTTTTAACGACAGTACTTTTGGGACTCTTCCTGCCGTCCCCGTACCCCGTTGAGGCTGCGGGGGACCCCATAAAAGGGAAGGCCTTGTACGAAAAGCACTGCCTCGTGTGCCATGGACCACAGGGAAAAGGAGACGGGCCCGCTGGCAGGATGCTCAAACCGCCGCCCGCCAACTTCACGAGTGCGGCGAGCCAGAAGAAGTCCGAGACCGAGTTGATGCTGATCGTGGAAGACGGGAAGCCCGGGACGGCCATGGGTCCTTGGAAGAGCCAGTTGACTCCGGTGGAGCTGAAGGACCTCATGAGCTATCTCATGACGTTGAGAAAATAGTGTCTGTCATGGGCAACGAGGAGCATCGCAATGGCGTCCCGCATTTTTGAGTGGCTGGATAGCCGGCTGAAACTCGCATCTCTCGAAAAGACCTTGTTGGACGAGCCGATTCCCGGCGGTGCGAGCTGGATCTATGTCTTTGGCTCGGCCACACTCTTCCTCTTTGTCCTGCAAGCCGTGACTGGCATGTTCCTCGCGGTCTACTACGCACCGGCGCCGGATCATGCCTACGACAGTGTGCAGTTCATTGAAAATGAGGTCACGTTTGGTTGGTTTGTCCGGGGTCTTCACCATTGGGGCGCCTCGGGGATGGTCATCGCGGTCGGCCTGCACATGCTCCAAGTGTTTCTCTACGGTGCCTTCAAACCCCCGCGCGAAATGATGTGGATGGTCGGCGTGGTGCTTTTTCTTCTCGTGATGGCGTTTGCCTTCACCGGCTATCTCCTCCCATGGGACCAAACCGCCTATTGGGCGACCCAGGTAGGCATCAATATGGTCGGAACGGTTCCTGTGGTCGGTGATTTCCTCGTCAAGGTCATGCGAGGCGGAGAAACACTGGGTGCGCTGACCCTCTCCCGATTCTTCGCCGTGCATGTGCTCTTTCTGCCGGCGATTATCGTGATTGGAATTGCGTTGCATCTGTTCATCCTCAGACGCGTGGGACCGGCGGGTCCCTGGGATGACCGCAAAGCGGCCGCCGTTCACGAGCCCTTCTATCCACGGCAGGTATATATGGATGCCGTCGTCATGTTGGGCGTGTTCCTCGTCCTCGTGTGCTTGGCGATGTTCGTGCCGTTTCCGTTGGCCGATAAGGCCAACCCGGCGGACACCAGTTTTGTGCCGATACCGGAATGGTATTTCCTCTTCTACTATGAACTGCTCAAGCACATTCATGGACCGTTGGAACCATTGGCGACCTGGGTGTTGCCGGCCATTGTTATCGTGGTGATGTTGTGCTGGCCGTTTCTCGACTGGCAAAAGACTGTACGGGCTCCGGCATCCCGCCCTGTAGGCATGACCGTCGCCGCCCTGTTCCTGATCACCGTTTTCTCACTTCTGGGCATCTCGTTGAAAAATCTCTACGGGATGAAGCGCACCGATCCGTCCATCGCGCATGGTCAGACGCTCTTTGCGAACCTCGGCTGCACAGGATGTCATCGCATCCATGGGAATGGGGGCGCGATTGGACCGGATTTGTCTTACGAAGGCGATGCGAGACCGGATCGGGAATGGCACATCAAGCATTTCCGTGACCCACAATCGGTGTCGCCTGGGTCGATTATGCCGAAGTTCCCTCTAACGGAGCCGGAACTCCACGACCTGACGAGTTACCTGCTCAGTCTCAAGCGGACGACATAACATCTGTGGTCAGGACAAGCCCTGCCTTGACGATGTCGGGAGGGCGATTGTATAAGAGATGCCCCGCCCGATTACCGGAGAGTGTATGAACCATGCACTTAGAGGCCGTGTGCTCGTCTCGGTCCTGTGGGTAAGCCTGCCGGCACTGGCCCTTGTTCACTGTAAAGGTGAAACGGCTTCGGCTCCACCTCCCCCCTTAGTCCAAGTCGAAGTCGCCGACGTGATCCAGAAAGAGGTACCACTCCAGATAGAATGGGTTGGCACTACGGACGGCTCCAATAATGCGCTCATTCGGGCACAAGTCAGCGGCTATCTCCTCAAGCGGCCTTACACCGAAGGGGCCTTTGTCAAAAAGGGCGATCTGTTGTTCCAGCTCGACCCGAGCAAGTTCCAAACAGCCCTCGATCAGGCGCTAGGCGAGCTGGCGAAGGCTCAAGCGCAATTCACGAAAACCAAGCAGGATGTTGATCGCGATACACCGTTGGCGAAGGCAGGAGCCATTAGCCAAAAGGAGTTGGATGATTCCGTTCAGTCTCATGCGGCGACGAGGGGCTCGCTCGCCGCGGCAAAGGCCGCCGTTGAACAGGCGAAACTCAATCTCGGATGGACAAGGATCACGGCCCCGATTGACGGCGTCGTCGGCATTTCAAAGGCGCAAATCGGCGATCTCATCGATGCGAGCACCGAATTGACGTCGGTTTCGACACTCGATCCGATCAAAGTCTATTTTCCTATGAGTGAACAGGAATACTTTGAGGCTGCCGAGAAGATCCAACAAGGCTACAGGGATAAAGAAGAGGGGAAAGAATACAGCTTAGCAACCCTCGAACTCGTCCTGGGCGGCGAAAAGGTCTATCCCCACAAAGGACAATTTCACCTTGTCGACCGTCAGGTCGATCAGAAGACCGGTACCATTCGTGTGGCGGCGCTCTTTCCTAACCCCAACAATCTGTTGAGGCCCGGGCAGTTCGGCAGAGTGCGGGCGGTGACCAAAACGAAAGAACCCGCCATCTTGATTCCCCAGCGAGCCGTCACTGAGATGCAAGGCAGCTATCAAGCAGCCGTGGTCACTCCGGAAAACAAGGTGGATATCCGTCCGATCAAGGTCGGTCACCGCTCCGGCAGTTTCTGGATTATCAACCAGGGACTCAAACCTGGCGAGCGTGTGGTGGTCGAAGGATTACAAAAAGTCAAAGCCGGGATGACCGTCGATCCCAAGCCGTTCCAAGAGCAACAGCCAGAACAGAAAATCGGATAATGTTCACGCTGGTCTGATCGTTTTCACTGCCTGTAACCTCATCCTTCAATCCGATGGCGAAATTTTTCATCAATCGGCCGATTGTTGCCATGGTGATCTCGATCATCATGGTGATTCTCGGGGTGATTGCAATGGTGCAACTGCCGATCGCGATGTTTCCGAACATCGCGCCGCCGGAGATTCTACTGCAAGCCACCTACGTCGGAGCCGATGCCGTCACACTCGAAAAATCTGTTGCCACTCCCATCGAGCAGTTGATGAGCGGCGTGGACAACATGATTTACATGTATTCGGTGAATGCCAATAACGGCCAGATGTCATTGCGGGTCGACTTCGATATCAACACGAGGCCCAACGACGATCAAATTCTGGCGCAGATGCGCTATACCCAGGCCGAGTCGCAGCTGCCTCCCGACGTCAAAAATTTCGGTGTCACCATTAAGAAGTCTACGACCAGTCCGCTCGCCCTCTTCTCTCTCTATTCACCGAACGGCACCTACGACGCGACCTTCCTGGCGAATTACGGCTACGTGAACATCAACGATCCTATGACTCGGGTGCCTGGGATTGGACAAGTTCAGATCTTCGGGGCCGGCCAATATGCCATGCGATTTTGGGTCAGACCCGACCATCTCGCGAAGCTGGGTATCACCGTCACAGAGATCACGAATGCCATTAAGGCTCAAAACACGGTGAATCCCGCAGGGCAGGTTGGCGCCGAACCGGTCCCACCCGGACAGGAATTTACCTATAGCGTGCGCGCCCAGGGCCGGCTCGAATCTGAAGAGGAATTTGGGAACATCGTGATCCGCGCGAATCAAGACGGATCGATGGTCCGACTCAAGGACGTCGCCCGCATTGAGCTTGGCGCGCAGATGTACAACGTGATCGGCCGGATGAACGGAAAACCTGCCGCCCTCATCGCCATTTATCAGCTTCCTGGCTCCAATGCCATACAAACGATGGACGCGGCGACCAAGTTGATGGAGGAGATGAAAGCACAGTTCCCGGCTGATCTCGACTATGTCACCACGCTGGATACGACTCAGGCGGTGCGCGAAGGCATCAGCGAGATCGTCCATACACTCTTCGAAGCCCTCATCCTCGTCATCATCGTCGTGTACATCTTCCTTCAGGGGTGGCGCGCCACGTTGATTCCACTGCTCGCCGTGCCCGTCTCGCTGATCGGCACGTTTACGCTGTTTCCGTTGCTCGGGTTTTCCATCAACACCCTATCACTCTTCGGGCTTGTACTGGCGATCGGTCTGGTTGTCGACGACGCCATTGTGGTCGTTGAAGCGGTTGAGCATCACATCGAACACGGGATGTCCCCGAAAGACGCGAGCCTCAAGGCGATGGAAGAGGTTTCAGGGCCGGTCATTGCGATCGCACTCATCCTCGCGGCGGTGTTCGTGCCGACCGCATTCATACCAGGTATCACCGGGCGGCTCTATCAACAATTCGCGGTCACGATTGCACTCTCTGTGGTGATTTCGGCCTTCAACGCGCTGACTTTGAGTCCGGCCCTCTCAGCTTTGTTGCTGAGGCCGAGAAAACCGTCGCGAGGGCCGCTCGGCCTCTTCTTCGGTTGGTTCAACAAATGGTTCGGGCGCGCGACGGACGGGTATGTGAACATCTGCGGCCATCTCATTCGAAAAGCCGGGCGCTCGATGGTGTTTTTGCTGTTGGTGGCGATCGTGGCAGGCTGGCTCGGTTCTCAACTACCGAGCGGGTTTCTCCCGATGGAAGATCAGGGATACGTCTATCTCAATGTGCAACTCCCGGAAGCGTCGTCGCTTCAGCGCACTGATGAAGTCTGCAGGAAGATCGAGGCGATTCTACAGTCCACGCCAGGGATCAAGTATGCCTCGGCCGTCGTCGGATTCAGTCTCTTGAGCACGGTGAGTACGACCTACAATGCGTTTTTCTTCGTGACACTGGCTCCTTGGGAGGAACGCAAGAAGCCCGACGAACAACTGGCCGCGATCTTCAAGGGCGTGAACGCGCGCCTCGCCGAACTGCCTGAAGCCAAAGCCTTCCTGTTCCCGCCACCTGCCATCCCAGGGGTGGGAACGTCAGGCGGCGTGTCCTTTGTTCTGGAGGATCGATCTGGTCGCGATATCGGTTTTCTCGCAGAGAACACGCAGAAATTTATCGAGGCAGCCAGGAAGCGTCCCGAGCTTTCGAGAGTGGACACGACATTTATTCCCGCCGTTCCTCAAGTCTTTGCCAGAGTGGATCGTGACAAAGTTTTGAAGCAAGGTGTGAATTTGTCCGATGTGTACCAGACGCTGCAGTCATTTATGGGCGGCGTCATGGTGAACTTCTTCAATCGTTTTGGACGCGTGTGGCAAGTGTACGTGGAGGCCGAAGGCGACTTCCGCACGCAGGCCGAAAACGTCGGGCAATTCTACGTCCGTAATGCGAACGGCGATATGGTCCCGCTCTCGGCGTTGGTGACGATGGACATCTTCCATGGCCCTGAATTCACCATGCGCTACAACGAGTACCGTTCGGCGCAACTGATGGCCGGGGCGGCGCCAGGGTACAGTTCGGGACAAGCCATGAAGGCGGTCGAAGAAGTATTCGCCAGCACGATGCCGGCCGGCATGGGACTCGACTACATGGGCATGTCCTTTCAGGAGAAGGTGGCGGCGGAGGGTGTCCCGGCGACCGTGATTTTTGGCTTCTCGCTTCTCTTTGTGTTTTTGATTCTTGCAGCACAATACGAGAGTTGGGCCTTGCCGTTCAGCGTGTTGCTCGGAACGCCGATCGCGGTGTTCGGCGCCTTCGGTGCATTGTGGCTTCTGAAGCTTGTGGCCCCCCAGGCGAGCGAGAACGACGTCTTCACCCAGATCGGACTGGTGATGTTGATCGGATTGGCCGCGAAGAACGCCATTCTGATCGTGGAGTTCGCGAAGGTCGAATATGAAAAAGGCAAGTCGATTGCCGATGCAGCGTTGGCGGGGGCAAAATTGCGACTTCGTCCCATTTTGATGACGGCGTTCGCTTTTATTCTCGGCGTGCTTCCGCTGGTCATGGCAACCGGCGCCGGCGCGCATGGCCGAGTGCTGCTTGGCCTTGCCGTGTTCGGGGGCATGCTGGCTGCAAGCGTCATTGCCATCTTCCTTATTCCTGTCACGTATTACGTTGTCGAAAGTCTCGTCCATCGAGGTGGACAACATGCTGCGCCATCTTCGATGGTTCCTCCACCTGGATCGTCCGAGAAAACAGCTGATGGTGAATTGTCTCGTGGAGTGCCGCGGCCCGCCTTGTCTCCGACCCATGCTCGTGAACGCGAAAGCTATTAAGGAGGCATAAGATGCTGACCTATTTGCACCGCTCTGCCTATCTGCTGAGCCTAGCGTTGTTCGTGGTGTTCCTGAGCGCGTGCAAGATGGGTCCCGATTACACCCGTCCAGAAACAGAGAAAGCCGACGCCTGGCGCCTGGCGCCGGCGGCAGCGGAATCGATTGCGAATTTGCCCTGGTGGGAACTTTTGAAGGATCAGGCTCTGCAGCAACTGGTCCGCACGGCCTTGCAGGAAAATCTGGACTTGCAGATCGCCGCCGCTAACATCGAACAGTTTCGGGCTCAGCTCATGATCGCCAAGTATGATCTGATTCCCTCATTTGATTACTCAGGTCACGCCTTCGGCTTACGGAATACCAATGCCAACACTATTTCGCTTGATTCAATTGCCATTCCGACACCTGCCGTGCCGGGCAAAGACGGAACGAGCCTCTCGCACGAGGCTATCGATGTTGGTCTCAAATGGGAACTCGATCTCTGGGGGCGCATCAGAAGATCGATTGAGGCAGCTCGAGCGCAATTGCTGTCCCGGGAGGAAAATCAGCGGGGGGTCATCATCGGATTGGTCAGCAATGTGGCGGAGTCCTACTTCGATCTCCGCGGATTGGACTATGAGGTCGAAATCACAAAACGGACGCTCAAGGCGTGGGAAGAATCTGTTCGATTGTCGGAGCTTCGCTTCAAACAGGGGGCGATACCAAAACTTGACCTCAACCGTTTTCAAGCGGAGCGAGCAGGGACCGCCGCGCAATTAGCTGACCTGGAACGACAAGTCGTCCAAACCGAGAATCGGCTCAGTATCCTACTGGGGCACAGACCGGCGGAGATTCCGCGAGGGGTTCACCTCACCGAGCAAATGATTCCGCTGGAGGTTCCGCCAGGACTCCCATCAGATCTTCTTCAGCGGCGTCCGGATATCTTGAAAGCGGAGCAGGACCTGACCGCGGCGAACGCCACGATCGGCGTGGCACAGGCAGAACGATTCCCGCAATTGGCGTTGACCGGTGCAGTAGGCGGAGCAGGACTTCAGTTTCAAGGAACTTCCTTCGGGCCCTACGCGGTATTCAAGGGGGCTGCTTCGGTGACTGGCCCAATCTTCAACGCGTCTGCTTTGGGCTATCAAGTGAAGGCCCAAGAAGCCCAGACCAACGCCGCAATCGTTCAATACAGGAAAACGGTGCTGACGGCGTTCCAGGAAGTGGAGGATGCACTGATTGCCGTGCAGAAGATTGGAGAGCAGCAACAGGCGCTGGAGGAACAAGTGGCCGCACTCCAGTCTGCCTATAACCTCGCTGACGTTCGCTACCAAGGAGGACGGGCGAGTTACCTCGATAAGTTGACCGCTCAACGCGCCCTGTTTGAATCGGAACTTGGCTTGGCTCGCGCGCACCGGGCACAATTGAAGTCCGTCGTCCAGTTGTACAAAGTGCTTGGGGGAGGATGGTCTCCAGAGATGGCGAAGCAGCCACAGGCTGCCGGTGATCATGGAGACTCGGCTGAATCGATAGAGGATGCCACCCGTCGTCGGCCACCAGCGGTTCTCGTTCATGACCAACAGCGCTGACCGTCCAGCTAGTCCCTATTATAAAAGAGGTGCCCAGCCTATTATGAACAGAGTGCCGTGCGCGAAATGGATCCTAATAATGGTGATAGCCTGCACAATGGTTACAGTCAGTGAGCCTGTGGCCTTTGGTCAACGTGCCGCACAACAAGAACCTCAAGCGTCCGAACGGCCGACGGCAAATCCCGCGACGCCATTGCCGGCGACCGGAACGCAGTCCGAGCAGGTTGTTCTGCATCCGACTGAGGGGTATTTTGCCGTATTCGGCGGCTACACATTCGGCGGTAAATATAATGCGGACGGCGTGGGCGTATTCAACGGCACCAATTTCGGCAATGGCAGCTTGGCTGATTCTGCTGTGGTCGGCGCAAAAGCCGGTGGATTTTTCCCTGAATCACTCAACTGGTTTGGAGTCGAGGCTGAGTTATTCAACACGACGCC
>Ga0081455_10000318_pt1 | contig 63202 bp, 63 predicted proteins | sample TabmetS3T2R1_FD_70207 | JGI IMG/M metagenome (GOLD analysis project Ga0081455, IMG submission 70207) | Tabebuia heterophylla rhizosphere microbial communities from the University of Puerto Rico - S3T2R1 | ecosystem: Host-associated > Plants > Roots > Rhizosphere ...
CCTCGTCCCCCACGATGTCTGCCAGCAGCAGGCCGCCGATGACCGCTCGGCCCAAAGGTGCGTTCTGCTCGCCACCGTCTCCAAGTCCAAGGGCCATCGGCACCATGCCGATCATCATCGCGAGGGCGGTCATCAGAACCGGCCTGAAACGTGTATGACCCGCCTGCAGCGCGGCGTCATGCGCATTCTCTCCCGCGATCATCTGGTCCTTGGCGAAGCTGACCATCAGAATGGAGTTCGCTGTCGCGACACCCATACACATGATCGCTCCGGTCAGGGCGGGAACGCTTACATGGGTGTGGGTAAGGAACAGGAACCACACGATACCGCAAAGCGCACCGGGCAATGCCGAGATGATGATGAACGGATCCAGCCACGACTGGAAATTCACCACGATCAGCAGGTAGACGAGCACAATCGCGAACGCCAGGCCGAAGAGCAGCCCGGCGAACGAATTGCGCATCGTATCCAGCTGCCCGCGCACGTTGATGCGCGTGCCGCGCGGCAGATCCTTCGAGTTCTCGGCGACGATGCGATCGAAGACGTCGTATCCGGGGAAGACGTCGATCAGGTCATTCAGTTGTCGGCCTGTCACCAGGATGAGTTTGCGGCCGGATTCGCGGAAACGCACGAGCGCCGCTCGGCTGACATCGTCGACGCGGCCGTGCTCCGCAAGGGTCCCGTCGTAGTCGGATGCCAGCGCGAAACAGAACATGCGGCACGCGATTGCAATCACCGGACCGGGAACCGGCTGTCGCCTCGGGCTCGCTCAGCCCCCGGCGTCAACGAAGACGGCTGCGATCCTGAACGTTCAGCCCGAGATACACGACGTCGACAGCTGACGCCATCACGACTTTCGCATTCGATGCGACGTGGCTGTTCCAGTCGATGTGGTGCTCGAACTGCCAGGTGAACTTCTCCGGCTTCGCGAACCGCATCGCGACGGGCATCAGCAGGTCGCGCAGGACGCGCGCGACCGGTCCCGCCGCCTTGTCGCTGTTGGTGCGGGCGGCCATGGCGATGATGCGCTCGACCCGCGACCGCCGGGCCAGTTCGTAGGCGGCGAACGCCTGGTCGTGCGGGAGGTCGCGCAGGCAGCGGGCCAGCTCGACCGCGCTCTCGATTGCCAGCGACGCGCCCTGGCCGGAGCTGGGTGAGGTGGGGTGTGCGGCGTCGCCGATCAGGACCGTTCGTCCCTGGCTCCACACCGGCACGCTCGGGATGTCCTCCAGTGCTCCGGTGATCACTAGATCGGCCGGATCGGTCCGCTCGATCAGCCGGGTCGCGGGCGTGCGGTCCTCGGCGAAGGCGTCGCGCAGCACGCGCAGCCACTCGTCCGCCCCGAACTCGACCGCCTGGGCGCGGGTCATCGGTTCGCGCCGCGGCAGGTTCGCGAACCAGCCTGCCGACGAGTCCTCCTCGATCTGGTAGCCGAAGAAAGCTCGCTTGCCGAACACCATGTGCATCCGGCCGCCGGTGCCCGGCAGCCCGCTCGCGGGTGTGCGCGCGCCGAACCCGAGCAGGCCGGCGTAGCGGGGCCGCGGAGCCGCGGGATCGAGGAGGCCCCGCACGGTCGAGCGGATCCCGTCCGCGCCGATGAGGATGTCCGCGCTCGCCGTGGTGCCGTCGGCGAAGTGGGCGCGGACGGCGTCGCCGGTGTCGTCGGCGCCGACGAGGCGTTTGCCGTGCTCGACGGTGATGCCCTGCCGCGTTGCCTCGTCGTAGAGGGCCCGGTACAGGTCGTCGCGCCAGACGAACTGCATCGCCGTCAGGTGCGCCGGGCTGTCGAACTCGCCCAGCCGCTTGCCGGTCCAGCTCTGCATGACCATGCCCTCGATCGGGGTGCCGATGCGTTCCACGGCCTCCCGGGCGCCGATCACACCCAGTGCGTCCAGGCCGTTGGGCGCGATACTCAGGCCGCCACCGACCCCGTCGGCGGTGCCGGCGTAGGCCTCGTAGACGACGGCCTCGATCCCCGCCCGCCGCAACGCCATCGCGGCCACCGGTCCAGCGATGCCGCCGCCGATGACCAACGCGGTTGTCGTCATAGGTTTTTCCTCTCCTCGTGGAATTTCGCCCACATGTCCCGCCAGTCGCCGATCCGCTCGAGGAACCGGTCGACGAACCCGATCTCCGCGTCCAGCACCGCCAGCCGGTAGTCCTCCTCGACCAGGAACAGCGGGTGCACGCCGTCTGCCGTCGCGGAAGCGAGCAGCTCGGTGATCTCCGCCCGTTGTTCGCCGAGGCGGAGTTTGCGGTTGTGCAGCAGAGCGACCACGTCGTCCGGCGGCAGCGCCCCGATGAGCGACAGCGCGGCGACGAAGTGCGGGTACTCGTGCTTGGGTTCTTCGACCAGTTCACGCAGCCAGGCCCGCAGCTCGTCGCGGCCGTCGGGGGTGAGGGCGTAGGTGGTGCGCTCCGGGCGCAGGCCCTCGCGCCGGGTTTCCTGCGCGGCGATGAAACCGGCCTTGGCCAGTTGCTGCATGACCATGTAGAGCGAGCCGTGCGTGAACTTGATGCTCCGGGCGTCGCCGTTGGTGCGCAGGGTGCGGCTGAGCTCGTAGGGATGCATCGGTTCGCGCGTGAGGTAGGCCAGCACCGCGAGTGCCAGCAGATTCCCCACCGGTCGGTTCTTCGCCATACCCTGACTATCCACTCCTGATTAGTCAGAGTCAACTATTTCTTGACGGCCGCGTCGGTGGCGAGCCAGCTGCTGATGTCCGTTCTGGCGGAGTTGCGAATTCTGGCGTCGAGGTCATCGATGAGCCGGAGGTCGACGATCAATCGGCTCCAGGTGCCGCGATCCCGTAGCAGCCTCCAGGCCGCGAGGCGGACGTAATGCGGCTGCGATGGGGTTTGGTAGGTGTACAAACCTGCTCGTCCAGCGTGGCGGCCTCCGAACGCAGGGACACGGCGACGTGCCGGACGACGGCCGGCGCGGGATCGGTGAGCATCATCGCGGGAACGGCGCGCTCGGCACCGAGGCGGCGAAGCGCACGAATGGTTTCGGCGCGGCCGCGGCGAGACAGGGGAGCAGCAAGTCCTGGTCGTGGGCGGCGCCGGTTTCGCCGAGGCCGGCGATGGCGGCGGGGTTGCGCGGGCGCCGGTAGCCGAGTACTGCGCGGTAATGGGCGGCTGCGTCCATGCCGGTGCGGCGAGCGACCGCCTGCACGGTTGCGAATCACTAAGTCGTGGTCGGCGAGCGCGCCACGGAATATCTGGCCATCTCGAGGCGCCAGCGTCCAGGCCCATCCGGTACGCGGCGCGTCTGACGCGCCGGTCCGCCATACCGAGCCCGGCGGCTAGAACATCGCGCGGGCCCTCGCGCAGCAGCGTCAGCATCGAGCCCGCCAGCCCGCGGCCGGCCTGCCGCTGCCGCGAAGGCCATCGGCCCCAGAGCCAGCAGGGCCGTCAATTCATGGTTAACCCTTCAACAGCCTCTACGAACTCACCCGATAACGCGACCATCGCGCTCAAGGGCGTACGCGAATGACGGTCTTGCCTCGGCGCCGCTCGGTCGGGTTGAGCTCGGGTACGGCGTCGTCGAGTGTCGTGATGGTTCCGATGTGCGTGCGAAGTCGCCCGTCCCGTACCCGGTCGACGATCTCCACCAGCTGAGTCGGAACGGACTCGACGACGAAGTCGATCGCGAGTCCGTCGACAGGGCGCGCCTCGGCGGGCCCGACCACCGACACCAGCGTTCCGCCAGGCCGGATGATGCTCACCGAGCGCCGTTGGATGTCGCCGCCGATGACATCGAAGACCAGGTCGACCCCGCCGATGTCGTCGAGATCGTCGTGGTCGAGGTCGAGGAACTCGTTCGCGCCGAAGTCGAGCGCCGCCTGGCGGTCCGGCGCCCGCCCGGTACCGATGACGTAGGCGCCGAACTCCCGGGCGAGCTGCGTCACCACGGACCCGACCGCGCCGGCTGCGCCGTGCGCGAGGACGCTCTGCCCCGCCCGGAGACGACCGTGCTGGAACAGGCCCTGCCATGCGGTCAGGCCGGAGATCGGCAGGCTCGCACCGACCGTGAAGTCGACGTTCCCGGGCAGTGGCGCGAGGTTGCGTGCCTCCACGGCCGCGTACTCGGCCAGGGTTCCGTCGCGGTGCCAGTCCGAGATCCCGAACACCCGCTGTCCCGGCGAAAGTCCCGTCGTGCCGTAGCCGAGTGCGGAGACCACTCCGGCGAACTCGTGGCCGATGATCGCTGGGGTTCGATCGTGACCGGAGCGATCGACCCACGTCGAGGGCCACTCCCACTCCGCCGGGACGAAGCCCGACGCATGGACTTCGACTACGACGTCGTTGATCGCCGGCGTCGGCTCAGGCCGCTCCGCGAGTGTGATCCCGGCTGCTTCCGCGGTCTGGTCCGTCGCGACGATCGCCTTCATCGGTGCCTCCCGCACATCTCGTGCTCGTCGCCTGTTGTCACGGCACCTGCGCCACAGCGGCAGCGATCACTTCAGCCGTCTGCCGCGGAGCCTCATCCGGCAGGAGGAACACCGAACCAGGAATCCGCACCAACGTCGCGTTGGGGGCGGCCTCGAGTGTGGCGCGCTCGGCGGCGGTGAGGCCACCGTCCCCCTTGTCGGCGTGGACCAGCCACACTTGGTTGCCCGATCCGGCGAGCCGGGCGGCGGGGTCTGGGTCGGCGGCGATGTAGTCGAGGTACTCCCCGCTCACGCGGACCGCATCGCCGGCCTTGTTCTTCCTGAAGTCGTCGAGAAGCTCCTGCTTGTGCTTCTCCGTGGTCTTCGCGGATCTTGCCATCAAGGGCAGAAGCCGGAGCAAAATGGCCATCGGCCACACCCCGAGCTTCTCCGATACGCGCACGATGCGGCGGAAGAACTGCGCCTCATCCGGAGTCGTCAAGCTGATCCCGAGAAGCACGACGGGACCGCGGAAATGCCCGGACAGCATCATTTCCAGGGCCACCGTGGCCCCGTGCGAGAAGCCTACGACCACCTCGCAACCATGCTGCTCGGCCAGGTCGGCAGCTCGACGGGCGAGTGCGGGGATGGAAACATCCTCGGACACCGGCGCGCCGGCCATGCCCGGCAGGGTGGTGGCCACCATGCGGACACCGGAAAGCCCCGGCTCAGCCATCACGAGGTTGAACGATCGAGCTGCCATGGCCCCGCCGGGCAGGAGCAGCACCGACCGCGCGGCATCCGGTGGCCCCGCGGTGAGAATCTCCCAAGGCTCCCTCATGGCCGTCTCCTACTCACCTGGCTGAACCGACCGTATGCCCTGGAAGCCGGGATGGCATGACGAAACCGTCACGAAGTGGTCCGACCCATCCGCGCGTCGCCCGCATACCGATACGAGGATCTACGATCCTGGCGCGGTGTAGTGATCGATCGCCGTTTTCGCTTTCCCGAGTACGACGCTGAGGTTTGCGGGCTCAATCAGGACATGTGTCTGCACGCTGTCGAATGCGCCGGTGCTGTTCACGCCGAGTGCGACCGCCGCGGCGTCGGTGTCGTCGGGCAGGTCGAGGACGACGAACCCGTCTCGCTCGCCGAACATGTAATAGAACGCCTCGACCGACCCGCCCAGCGCGGACGCGAGCTCCCGGACCGCGCCGGTCCGATCTTTCGGGTTGGTGATCATCTTCGCCCAGGTCTGGGGCGTGTAGCTGAAGAACAACGCGAACTTGGACATGGTAGGTCTCCCATTTCAGTTGGTCGCGAGGGATTTTCCGATCAGGTCAGGGTGTTGGGCTTCGATGTGCCGCATTCGCAATTGATGATGTAAGCCATACCTGCCTCCGAAACGAGTAACTCCACTTACTGTCCAATCGCGACACCGTCCAGTCGGCTCAGTTCGCCGCCTGGACGGCCTCCGCGGCGGTCTTGATGAGCTGCAACACGTCATCGGGGTGCGAGACCATCGCCACGTGGTTGGTCGGGACCTCGACCGTCGTCGCATTCATGCGCGCGGCGAATTGGCGCTGAGCCTCCGGCGGAATCGCCTGGTCGCCGTCGGCCACCAGGAACCAGGACGGGTGCGACCTCCAGGCCGGGGCGCCCAGCACCTCGTCGAGGGCCGACCAGGCCAGTGGCTGCTGCACGGCATGCATGACCCGTGCCCTGTCCGGGTCGACGTCGGCCGCGAAGTGATTCACGAAGTCGTCCTCGGGCAGCCATGCGAAGCCCTGCTCGTCCACGTCCAGGTGGGCCAGTGCCGGGCTCGGGGGGCCTTGTGCCAGCAGCTTGCCGATCGATTCGCCCTCGTCCAAACCGAACGCGGCGATGTAGACCAGGCCGACGACATTCGGTGCGTCCGTCCCCAGAGCCGTGACGATCTGACCGCCGTACGAATGGCCGGCGACGATCGTCGGGCCGCTCTGACGGGTCAGCACCTGGCGCAGCCGGGCAACGTCGGCGGCCAGCGAGGACTCGGGGAACTGAGGCGCGGTGACGGTATAGCCGTCGGCCTGCAGGCGCTCGATGACCGCGCTCCAGCTGGAGCCGTCGGCCCACGCGCCGTGGACGAGGACGATGCTTGGTAGTTCACTCATGCAATTCCTCCCCGGATATCCGTGTGCACGCCGGTCTAGCTCCACGCGCCGGCGCCGGCCTCATCTGCCGGGGGCGAACCTCGGAACCTGCTGCGAGAGTCCTGAGGATGTTCTCAGGCTCGAGTTCAACGCTTGTAGAATTCTGGCACAGTGGGTGCCATGACCATTCAGAAGCGCCAACCCCCAGCCTTTGCCCGTAACTTCAACACCGTCGCCGCGAAGCTCGCCGGACACCGGTTCGTGCCACTTTGGGCCCTGGTCCAGCACCGAGGACGTAAGTCGGGCAAGTCGTACGAAACGCCGATTGCCGTCATCGGCTCCACGTCGAACGCCGTCTACATCGGGCTGCCGTGGGGTCGCCGCACCGACTGGGTTCGCAACCTGGAGGCCGGTGGCGGCACGCTGTCGTGGAAGGGGCGGACGTTCGACGTCGCCGAGTCTGCCTTCGCCGACAAGGACGAGGTGCTCGCCGCGACTTCCGGCGTGCGCCGTGAGGTCACCCGGAGGTGGTCCGTCAACGACTACCTGAGGCTGACGTTGCAGCCGGCCTGAACCTGGTGGATGGCGAACCCGTTCGAGGGATTCGTCGCGCGGGGAGCGGTCGCCTCGGGCTCCGGCTCGCTATCGTCGGCGCAACCTGATCTTCATCGGAGGCAAGGTGTTGCGTCGACTCGCTCCGGTCGTCCTGGTGGCCCTCCTGCTCGCACAGTTCCCCGGCGTCGCGGTCGCCGTCGGGGAGTTGCGTCCGGACCTCGGCATGGCGCCCCTGACCGATCTTCGGGTGACCACAATCGACTCCGGTCAGCGCCAGCTCCGGTTCTCCGCCACGATCGTGAACGTGGGGCAGGGGCCATTCGAGATCACGGCGACCCGCTCGTCCCAGGACGCTCCGTTCCAGGTGGTCCAGCAGGTCCCGCTCGCGGACGGGACCCGGACCCCGGTCACCCTGCCCGTCGGCCTGGTCTACGGCGGCGACGGTCACGACCATTGGCACGTCAGGGATCTGGAGAGCTACCAGATCGTGCGGCAGGACCACGAGGACACGGTCGGCGTCTCGGCGAAGGGTGGCTTCTGCTTCTACGACACGAGCGCCTACCGCCGCTCCCTGCCGGGCGCGGCAAGGTCCACTGTGTACCCGAAGTCCGGCTGCGGCAAGCGGGATTCGCTCGTCGTGTCGATGGGTTTGTCCGTCGGCTGGGCGGACATCTACGCGTGGACGCTGCCGGACCAGTTCATCGACATCACCAACCTCGCCGACGGCCGGTATCGACTCGTCGCCACGGCCGACGCGCAGGGCATGTTCGTGGAGGGCAGCCGCGCCAACAACTCCACGTGGGTGGACATCGCCCTGGTCAGCTATCAGAACGGGACCGCGGTGCGGATTCTGGGCCACGGCCCGTCGGCGTGAGCCTCACCCGCCGAACTCGGCCTTGATCTGGGGGAGCACCTCGGTGCCCAGGAGCTCGATCGCGGTCAGCACCCGGGCCTGCGGCACCCCCGACCAGTCCATCTGCATCGCGTAGCGGTCGGCTCCCACGAGCTTCCCGACGGTGATCAGGCGGTCTGCGACCTCGTTGGGACTGCCGGTGAACAACACCGTGGCACCGTCGGTGTAGGCGTCGTACTCCGCGCGTGTCGGCACGGTCCACCCGCGGGCCCGCGCGCCGTACTTCATCGTCTCCAGCCAGTACGGGTAGAACGCGTCCTTGGCGTCCTGTGACTTCCGCGCCACGAGCCCGATCGCGCCCATCGTCACGTGCTGTGTGGACGGGTCGTTGCCGGACACCTCGCTCGCCCTCCGGTAGAGCTGCACCAGCGGCGCGAACCGCTCCGGGCGGCCGCCGATGACGGCGTACACGACCGGCAGCCCCAGGGCACCCGCGCGGATCGAGGAGTCCTGGTGGCCCCCGGTGCCGACCGAGATGCGCAGGCGCTCGCCGAACGGCCGGGGCAGGACCCGCGCACCCCGCAGCGGCGGACGGAACTTGCCCGACCACGTCACCGGGTCGTCGCGGTCCAGCGCCAGCAACAGATCGAGTTTCTCCTCGAACAGCGCGTCGTAGTCGTCGAGGCTCGCGCCGTACAGCGGGAACGACTCGACGAACGATCCGCGGCCCACCAGCAACTCGGCTCGTCCCCGGCTGAGCTGGTCCAGTGTCGTGAACTGCTGGTACAGCCGGACCGGCTCCTCGGTGCTCAGCACGGACACCGCGGTGGACAGCATGATCCTCTCGGTCACGCTCGCCGCCGCGGCGAGGACCGTCGCCGGGTTGGAGATCGCGTACGAGTCCAGGTGGTGCTCACCCAGCCCGTAGAACCCCAGCCCCAGCTCGTCGGCCAGCTTGATCCGCTCCAGCGTGTTGGCCAGCACCGTCGAAACGGGCAGCTGCTCGCCCGTGATCGGGTCGGGCGCGCGGTCGCCGAAGCTGTAGATGCCGAGTTCCACGCCTGCCAAGGTACCAGCACAAGGTGACGCGTCAACCAAATCGCACGACAAGGCTCGACAACCGCCAGGTGCCAGGGTCGGGCATGCGGTCGGCCCTGACCGCCTCAACGGGCCGGCCCAGCAACGCGGTCAAGGCGACCTCTGTCTGCATCCGAGCCAGCGAGGCCCCGAGGCAGAAGTGCGGACCGTGCCCGAAGCCGAGGTGGCCGCCGCCCGACCGCGTCACGTCCAGCCGATCGGGATCGGCGAACGCGCGCGGATCGCGGTTGACCGCGGGGACCGCGGCGACGACCGCCTCGCCCTCGCGGATCAGGACGCCCGCCAGGTCGACGTCCTCGCGGGCGTAGCGCGGAATGGTCAGCAGGGTCGGCCCGCACCAGCGGATCAGCTCGTCGACCGCGCGCGACACGAGCCGCGGGTCGGCACGCAGCGCGGCGAGCTGGTCCGGGTGCTCCAGTAGGGCGACCACGGCGTTGGCGATCAGATTCGCAGGTGTCTGGCCGGCCAGGACCAGGTGCCACACCAGCGTCACCATCTCGGTGTCGGTGAGCCGGTCCTGAGCCCCGATGAGGTCGTCGAGCAGATCGTCACCTGGCTCCGCGCGGCGACGGGCGATGGCCGCCTGCGCGCCCGCCACGATGCCGGGGATCGCCGCGGCGAACGCCGGACCGTGCCCGCTCGCGACGGCGATCCCGTACTCGCGCCAGCGCGGGCGGTCGTCCTCCGGGATGCCGACCAGCTCGCAGATCACGTCCATCGGCAGCGGCCGGGCGAAGTCCCGCAGCAGGTCCGCTTCGGCGGGCAGCGCGTCGAGCAGCTGGCCGACGAGCGGTGCGATGCGCGGGCGGAAGTCGAGCGCGCGGCGCGCCGAGAACGCGGGGGAGACCAGTCGCCGCAGTCGCGTGTGCTCGGGGCCGTCCACCTCGGACATCGTGCGCAGGTAGGCGCGGCAGTGCTCGGGCACGTCCGGTCGCTGGAAGCTGTGCGACGTCAGCTCGAAGCGCGGATCGCTGAGCATCGCTCGCGCGGTTTCGTGCCGGGTCGCCGCCCACACCGGGCCGAAGCCTGGTGCGCCGACGCGCGCGAGCGGGGCCTGTTCCCGCGCCCGCCCGTAGGCGGTGAAGGGGTCGGTGAGCACCTCGGGGTCGGTCAGTGAGATCTCCGGGACCATCAAAACTCCAAATGTTCAGATCAGATGTTCAGATCATCTGAATGAGCACGATATCTTGGTCATCGTCGAAACGGCAACGAGGAGGCCGGGGTGGCACGCCTGAGCAGGGCGGAGACGCAGGAGCGGAACCGCGCGAAAGTGCTGGTCGCAGCACGCGAGGAGTTTGCCGAGCGCGGATTCCGGGAGGCCAAGGTGGACGTCATCGCCGAGCGGGCGGAGCTGACGCGCGGAGCGGTGTACTCGAACTTCCCCGGCAAGCGGGCCCTCTACTTCGCGGTCCTCGCGGACCTGGCGGCACAGATGGAGCCCGCTCCGCACAGCCGGCCGGGTGCCGACGCACGGACAGCGCTCGGTGCGTTCGCGCGCGACTGGGTGGTGCGGGACGCGGGGCTGGGGCGTGATCTGCCGTCCGAGGTGATGGCCGACGAGCGGGTGCGCCTGCCCTTCGCGCAGCTCCTCGAGCTGGACGCGCTCCTGCTCGCCCTGGCGATGGAACGGCTCGACCCGCCGGAGTCGCCGCCGGGCGCGCCGCCCGCGCGGAACGTGCGCCGCGCCCGGACCGTGCTGACGGCCCTGCACGGCGCGCGGCAGCTCACTGTCGCCGCGCCCGGGTTCGTCGAGCCGTTCGACGTGGTCAGCACCTGTGAGCAGCTCGCCGACCTGCCGCTCAACGACTGGTGGGCGCCGCCGCACGTGACTCCGCAGGCGCGCGCGGCGGACGAACCGTGGTCCCCCGGCGAGGCGTTCGACCTGGTGCGCGGCGAGCCGGTCGCGCTCCCGTTCAGCGGTGTCGTCGCGGTCCTCGGCCTGCACCGGCTCGCCGCCGCCGAAGAAGCGGTACGGGCCGGGGCCGAGGTGACGGTCGTGGCCGTGACCGGGGAGCCGGCGGAACTGGGACCGCTCGCGCGCCTGGTGATCACCGAGGTCGCGACCGGCGTGCGGCAGGCGTTCCCGCCGGCGGCGTGGCCGCGCCTGCGCATCGTGTGCGACGAGCGGGGCGAGCTGGCGGCCGCGGCCGGGGTGGCGGCGGTCAGCGACGCGACCGAGGTGGCGGTGCGCGTGGCGGACGGCCGAATCGTCGCGCGCGCGGACGGCTTCGGTGCCTGCCACGCGGTCGCCGCTGCCGGGCTTGCGCCGGACGTTCGCGCGGACCACGATCGGACGGCGTGACGGTCACCGAACCAGGGCTCAGATACGGCCAGGTAGCCGGGCGCTGGGTCCTGTTCGCGACCGTGCTCGGATCCGGGCTGACGTTCCTCGACGCGACGGTCGTCAACATCGCCCTGCCGAGGATCGGCACCGATCTCGACGCCGGCACCGCAGGTCTGCAATGGACGATCAACGGCTACACCCTCACCCTCGCCGCGTTCATCCTGCTCGGCGGATCCCTCGGCGACCGCTTCGGCCGGCGCCGGATTTTCGCACTCGGCGTCACTTGGTTCGCGGTCGCGTCCCTGCTCTGCGGGCTCGCGCCGAACGTCTGGGCCCTGATCGGCGCGCGGGTGCTGCAGGGTGTGGGCGGCGCGCTGCTCACGCCCGGGTCGCTGGCGATCCTGGAGGCGTCGTTCCACCGTGACGACCGGGCCAAGGCGATCGGCGCGTGGTCCGGGCTCGGTGGGATCGCCGGTGCGCTCGGTCCGTTCCTCGGTGGATGGCTGGTCGAGGTGGCGAGCTGGCGGCTGGTGTTCCTGATCAACGTGCCGCTCGCGGCAATCGTCGTCGCGGTGACGCTCAAGCACGTCCCGGAGACCCGGAACCCGGAGGCCGCGCACCAGATCGACTTCACGGGTGCGGCGATGGGTGCCCTGGGGCTGGCCGGGCTGAGCTACGGCTTCACCGCGTGGCCGGCACTCGGCGTGGGCTCGCCGGTCGTGCTGGTGGCGCTCGCCGTCGGCGTCGGTGGGGTCGCCGCGTTCATCCTGGCCGAGCGGCGCTCGCCGCACCCCATGCTCCCGCTCGGCGTGTTCGCCTCACGGCCGTTCACCGCGGCGAACCTGGTGACCTTCGCGGTGTACGCGGCGCTGGGCGGGGTGTTCTTCCTCGTGGTGCTGAACCTGCAGGTGGTCGGCGGGTATTCGCCGATCGCCGCCGGCTCCGCGATGCTGCCCGTGACCGCGCTGATGCTCCTGCTGTCGGCGCGCGCGGGTGCGCTCGGCCAGCGGACCGGTCCGCGGCTGCCGATGACCGTCGGGCCGATCGTGTGCGCGGTGGCGCTCGTGCTGCTCTCCCGGATCTCGGTGAGCCCGTCGTACCTGACCGAGGTGCTGCCCGCAGTCGTCGTGCTCGGGCTGGGCCTGTCCCTGACGGTGGCACCGCTGACCGCCACCGCGCTCGGCGCGTTGGACGACCGGTACGCGGGCATCGCCAGCGGCGCGAACAACGCGATCGCCCGCACCGCCGGACTGCTCGCCGTCGCGGTGCTGCCGCTGGTCGCGGGAATCGGGGCGGGTTCCCTGACCGATCCCGCGGCGTTGGCGCCCGCCTACCGCACCGCAATGCTGGTGTGCGCCGGAATGCTGGTCGTGGGCGCCGTGATCGCGTTCACGTTCGTCCCGGGCCGTCCGAAGCCGGCACCGGCGAGCCCGGTGAAGCGCTACTGCGCGGTGACCGGCACGCCACTGCACCCGGTGGAATGCCGGGAGCCCACGGATGGTTGAGGCTTAGGGGAGAAAGGAACGGGTCGTGAAGATCAGGAATTCGCTCCGGTCGCTGAAGGGTCGGCCGGGCTCGATCGTGGTGCGTCGCCGGGGCCGCACGTTCGTCATCAACAAGCGCACTCCCCGGGTGACCACTCGCCAGGGCTGAGTTGTCCCGGAATCAGGGCCTGTCCAGAGTCGACGGGCCCTGTTCTTTTGCCCGTTGGCACGCCTATTGTGTGCAGCGATGAGCGACAGAGGAATTGCCGTCGTGGTCGGAGCCACCGGCGGAATCGGCGCCGAGGTGGCAACCAGCCTGGGCGAGCAGTACACGCTCTGGCTCGTCGGGCGGGACGAAACCGAGCTCAAGGAATTCGCTGAAACGTTACCCGACGCGCATTGCTGCGCCGTTGATCTCGCGGGTGATACGGACATTTCCGATAATTTCCCAAAATTGTCGTCGGTCGACGTCCTAGTGCATTGTGCGGGGGTTTTCCAACTGGGCTCGGTAGCGGAAACCGATCCCACTGTCTGGCGGGAGCTGTTCGCGGTCAACCTGTTCGGTGTCGCCGATGTGACCCGGCTGCTGCTGCCCGCGCTGAGGAACGCGCGGGGCAGGGTGATCCTGGTGAACTCGACGGCCGTTCTCGGCGCTCCCGCCCATCGGGCCGCCTACGCCGCCAGCAAGACGGCGCTGCGCGTGTTCGCGGAGGCGCTGCACCGCGAGGAGCTGCCGAACGGCGTCCGCGTCACCAGCATCTACCCCGGCCGGGTCGCCACGTCGATGCAACGGACCGTCCGGCGTATGGAGGGCGGGCCCTACGAACCCGAGCGGTACCTCGACCCCGCGTCCGTGGCGAGCGCGGTGTGGTCGGTGCTGGCGGCCCCGGCGGACACACACCTGACCGAGCTGGTGATCGAGCCGGAATGGCGTCCGTGACCTTGCGGTCGCGGGGCGTATCCGGTGGTATGGCGGCATGAACCAGACGGACGGTGTTGTCGTGATCGCGACCATAGAGGCCGCTGAGGGCAAGGAAACACAGGTTGAGGAGGCGCTGCGCACCGCGGTGCGGGCGGTGCACGCCGAACCCGGCTGCGACCGCTACGCGCTGCATCGCAGCCCCCGGTCGGCGACCACGTTCGTCATGGTGGAGAGGTGGGCGTCCGGCCCGGCGCTCGGTGCGCACGGCAAGGGCGCGGCGCTCGCGGAGCTGAATGCGGCCGTGGACGGTCTGCTCGCCAAGCCGATCGACGTGCAGATCCTCATGCCACTGCCGGATGGGGACGCGCAGCTGGGTGCGGTGTGAATCTGCCGCTCGCCGGGATCACCGTGGTCAGCCTGGAACAGGCTGTCGCGGCGCCGTTCGCGACGCGGCAGCTGGCCGACCTCGGCGCGCGCGTGATCAAGGTTGAACGGCCGGGCGGCGGTGACTTCGCGCGGCGCTACGACACGACGGTGCACGGCCAGTCCAGCTACTTCGTCTGGCTCAACCGGTCGAAGGAGTCGCTCACGCTCAACCTCAAGGACTCGCGCGGCCGCGCGATCCTCGAGGCGCTGCTCGCCGAGGCGGATGTGTTCGTGCAGAACCTCGCGCCCGGGGCGGCGGCGCGGATGGACCTCGACCCGCCGGCGTTGCGGGAGCGGTATCCGTCGCTGATCTCCTGCACGATCAGCGGCTACGGCACCGACGGCCCGTGGGCGGAGCGCAAGGCCTACGACCTGCTCGTCCAGTGCCAGACCGGGCTGGTGTCGGCGACCGGCACGCCGGAGGGCCCGGCCCGGGCCGGGGTGTCGGTCGCGGACATCGCGGGTGGGATGTACGCCTATTCGGGCATCCTGACGGCGTTGTTCACGCGGGCGACGACCGGCGAGGCGCAGCCGGTGGAGGTGTCGCTGTTCGACGCGCTGTCCGAGTGGATGGGGCAGCCCGCGTACTACACGCGCTACGGCGGTACTCAGCCGCCGCGGGTGGGCACCCAGCACGCGACGATCGCGCCGTACGGGGCCTACACCGCGGCCGACGGCAAGGACGTGCTGTTCTCGATCCAGAACGAGCCCGAGTGGGTTGCCCTGTGCTCGAAGTTCCTGCACCGGCCGGAGCTGGTCGACGACCCGCGCTTCGCGACGAGTTCGGCGCGGGTGGCCCACCGGGACGAGCTGAACGAGATAGTCGCGGCTCGGTTTCGCGAGCTGGACAGCGACAAGATCATGGCGCTGCTGGACGGCATCGGCATCGCGAACGCCGGGGTCAATTCGGTGCACGAGTTCCTCGATCACCCGGTGCTCGCGGAGCGCAACCGGTGGCGCGAGGTCGCCATCCCCGGCGCGACGATGCAGGCCCTGCTGCCGCCGGTGATCATGGGCGGGTTCGAGCCGCGGATGGGTGCGGTGCCGGACGTGGGTGCCCAGACGGACAGCATCCTGACCGCGCTGGGCCACGACGAGGCGTCGATCGAGCGGCTCCGGTCGGAGGGTGTGGTGTGATGGCCGGCCGGGGCCGGCTGATGGGGCCGGTTCCGGCCGCTGACACGCGAGTGGTGCGCGCGCCCCTCCGCGACCGCATGGTGGCGTCGACCTGCGGTTGAGCTCCTCGTTCGTGGGGTACTCCCCAGTATGGGTCGGACCTTGCTCGGCATTTACCTCAACGACCACATCGCCCTGGTGACAGCCGGCGTCGAGCTCGCCCGGCGGTTCGCGCGCGCCGAAGGCGAGTGGGCCGGCAACGGGAAGCTCGACCGGCTCGCCGAGGAACTGGCCGAGGACCGTGACGCCCTCGTCGACATGATGCGCACGCTGGGCGAGCCCGCGCGCCCCACCGGGCGATGGGCCGGCCGGCTGCTGGAGAAGGCGGGCAGGTTGAAGCTCAACGGCCGGCTGCTCAACCGGTCGCCGCTCAGCCGCGTGGTCGAGCTCGAGGGACTGCGGCTCGGCGTCGAGGGCAAGGTCGCCGCCTGGCGGACGCTGCGTGCCCGCGCCGCCGTCGACCCACGCCTGGACGCCGACCGCCTCGATGACCTGATCGCCAACGGCCGCAGCCAGGCGACGAGGCTCGAGCGGCTGCGTGCCCGCGCGGTCGCGGAGCTGTTCGGCGAGGAAGCCGTTCCGGCGTCCTGACTCCACCCGGCGGCGCGCCAGGGTCCACGAGCTCTTTCCCTGCGGTTAACCCGTTTCGGTGTGTCGTGTGTTAGCGACCCCCCTCATGTCCTCAGTGGACGGTCGAGTTGTCCACAGGTTTCCCCACCTGTGGATCGCTTTGTGGACAACCACTCAGGCCGGCGTGGCGTACCGGGCCGCCTCCTTCCCGCGTGTCCGCGCCGCGATCCGTCGCGCACCGCTCATGTTCATGCGCCACGTGGCCATCGCGACACTGACCCGGAAATGGTTGGCCACCGACTGATCCGACCAGCCCTTGAACGCCGCGACGCGGGCGGCGTCGGTGGGGACGAGGAGTTCGCCGGAGAGTTCGGCCGCTTCCTCCTCGATGCCGGCGACCGCGGAACGGCAGCCGTTCTCATCGGTCAGCGTCGGGCCGAACGGGTGCTCCAGCAGCACGTGCGCCATCTCGTGCGCGATCGTCGAGCGCCTGCGGCGCAGGGGATGCACGTGGTTTTCGATGATCACCGCCCCGCTCGGCTCGAGCGGCACGAGCGCCGCGGAGAACACGTGCGGGCGCTCCTCGGTGAGGTAGCGCACCGAGTCCGGTGGCAGCACCGGGTTGCTGAGGTCGAACACCTCGATGCCGTAGAGCTCGGCCAGCGCCCACGGGTCCAGTGGCGCGAACACCTCTGTGCCCAGCTCGGCGCGGACCTCCAGGGCGAGCTCCCTGGCCTCCTTCTTGAAACCCCGGCGGAGGGTCATTTCAGCTCCTTGTTCCTGGCGCGGATGTGTCGCATCGTCAGGCCGACCACGTCCAGCAGGTGCTGCCGGTCGGCTTCGCTCAGTTCTTCCTCGGCCCGGAGCAGCGGCGCGAGCCGCGCTTCGAGCGAGGGCCGGCGGCGCCCGTCGGGCAGCCCCTCCGGCCACACCATGAACGTCTCGGCCGGCATCGCGAGCCACTGGACGAGCGCGATGAACCCGTCCAGGTCCGGCCGGTGGCCGTTGCCCATGCGGCTGACGAGGGAGGCGCTCACCCCGGCCTCGGCCGCGAGCTGCCGCCACGACAGGCCGCGTGATTCCCGCTCCGCGTCGAGAGCCGAATAGAGCCTGCTCGTGTCCAGTCGTCCGCCCATGTGGCACACCTCCGCGTCTCGTCGCGTCGCAGTTTCGCCGAACCGTTGCGGAGGTGCAACAGTGATGTATTATTGGGACACTGTTGCTCTGGTGCAACACCCGAGGAGGGAGTCGGATCATGTCGCGGGTCGTCTACTGGGTCTCGCCCATGCTGGGCAGTTGGGACGTCAGGCGGGGCGAGGAGGTGCTGTCGCACCACGAGCGCAAGCGGGACGCGGTGCGCGCGGCCGCGAAGGTGGCGCGCGCCGAGCGCCCGAGCGTGCTCAGGATTCAGCGGCGGGACGGGTCGATCGAGAGCAGACGGCTTTACGGCAACGATCCGCTGCCTGCTCCCGGGTGAGGTGCCCGGCGGCTTCCGGCCGGGTTCGGGGTCGTCGAACATGGGTCCGACTCTAGGGGTGGGGTCTGACAATTCGGGGCGCTTCGCTCTCCGGCCGTCAGGAGGCTCTCCGCTGCCCGTCCTTTCTGGACAGTGCGGTTTCCACTTCCATGCACAGGATGTGGACGGCCACCAGGTGAGCCTCCTGCACGGTGGCCGCGGTGCCGGGCAGGCACAACGCGTCCTCCACGACGTTCGCCAGCGGGTTGGGGCTCGGCCCGGTCAGCGCCCAGACGTTCGCCCCGGCCCGCACGCCTTCCTCGGCCGCTCGCGTCAGGTTGCGGCTGCGCCCGGTCCCCGACAGCAGCAGGAGGATGTCGCGGGGCCGAGCGTGCGCCAGCACCTGTCGTCCGAAGAGTTCCGCGTGGTCGTACTCGTACTCGTCGCCGACCGCGGTGAGGCTGGAGGCGTCGGCGCGCAGAGCGATGGCCGAGAACGGTGGGCGATCGTCGTGGTAGCGACCCAGCAGATCCGCGGTCAGTTGCCGTGCCTGGGCCGCGGAACCGCCGTTGCCTGCCGCGAGCAGCCGGTTCCCCTCGCTCAGCCGCTCCGCGAGCACGCGGCCCCACCGCGTGAGCCGCCCGGTCTGCTGCCGCAGGGCGCTCAACGTCTCGTCCAGGATGTCCAGGTGTCCGCGCGCCACGTTCGGAAGGGTGGTGGTCGCGCTCATGTAGGGAGGGATTTCCTGCGCGTCAACGCCTAAACTTCTCCGCCGCCCGGGCGGCGGAGAAGGAAATCAGTCGCACGCTGGGTGAGATTCGGCCGATGGTGGTGGCCCCGGCCGGCCACGGGCTGTGGTGGGCGTAGATCTCGCGGCGGTGAGCGCGGCTCGCGGTGGGGGTTAGGACTTGACCAGGCGGGCGATGGCGTCGGAGGCTTCGCGCACCTTCACCTCGGCTTCCCGGCCGCCGGTGCGCGCGGCGTCCACCACGCAGGTCGACAGGTGCTCCTCCAGCAGTTCGAGCGAGAACGACTGCAGGGCCTTCGTCGCGGCGGAGACCTGCGTCAGGATGTCGATGCAGTACTTGTCCTCTTCGACCATTCGCTGCAGGCCACGGATCTGGCCTTCGATCCGGCGCAGTCGCTTGAGGTAGGCGTCCTTGTCGCCGCTGTAGCTCGCCATGTCCGCCTCCGCATCTCGAAACTCCGGTCATCATACCCGCTCCCCGTATCCGCACCCTTGCGCTCGAACGGGACCATCTGTTCATCTGAGTACCTGAACAGGTGATGGGAGGTCCTCGGTGGGTGATCGAGCGCCGCTCGGCAGGCGGGAGCGGATGTCGGTGGCGGCGATGGCGGGCTTCATCCTGGCCCTCAACATCGCCGGCTGGGGGGTGCTGATCCTGCTCGTCGTGCCGCAGCGGTTCGAGATCGGCGCGTCCGGAGTCTTCGGCGTGGGACTCGGCGTCACCGCCTTCACGCTGGGCATGCGCCACGCGTTCGACGCCGACCACATCGCGGCGATCGACAACACCACCCGCAAGCTCATCGCCGACGGGCAGCGTCCGCTCACGGTCGGCTTCTGGTTCTCCCTCGGGCATTCGACGATCGTGTTCGGCCTCTGCCTGCTGTTGTCACTCGGCGTGCGGGCGCTGGCGGGCGAGGTCGAGGACGAATCGTCGACCCTGCACAACGTCACCGGCGTGATCGGCCTGTCGGTGTCCGGCGCCTTCCTGTGCCTGCTCGGCATGATCAACCTGGTCGTCCTGATCGGTATCCTCAAGGTGGCCCGCGACATGCGCCGCGGGCAGTTCGACGAGGCCGAACTCGAGGCCAGGCTGGCCGGCCGCGGCCTGCTGAACCGGATCCTCGGCAAGGCCACCGCGGCGGTGCGCAAGCCGTGGCACATCTACCCGGTAGGGGTATTGTTCGGCCTCGGGTTCGACACCGCCACCGAGGTCGGACTGCTGGTACTGGCCGGTGGCGCGGCCGCGTTCGCCCTGCCCTGGTACGCCATCCTCGTTCTGCCGGTCCTGTTCGCGGCGGGCATGACGTTGTTCGACGCCGCGGACGGGTTCTTCATGAACTACGCCTACGGCTGGGCCTTCGCGCGGCCGGTCCGCAAGATCTTCTACAACATCACGGTAACCGCGCTCTCCGTCCTGGTCGCCCTGGTCATCGGTGCGATCGAGCTGATTTCGGTCTTCGTGGACCAGACCGGGATCCGGAGCGGCCCGCTGGCCTCGATCGCCGAAATAAATCTCGACGACGCCGGGTTTTTGATCGTGGGTCTGTTCGTCCTGACGTGGGTGGTCGCCTGGCTGGTGTGGCGTCTGGGCCGCATCGAGGAGCGGTGGGTGACGCCCGGTACGGGTAGGGGGTATAGTTCCGGCCATGACTGAGAAGATCTACACCGTCACCGGCATGACCTGTCAGCACTGCGTCGCCTCCGTGACCGAGGAGGTCGGGAAGATCGACGGCGTCGCGGACGTCAAGGTCGACCTGCCGACCGGTGCCGTCACCGTCGTGAGCGCCGGCGAGCTGAGCGACGACGCGATCCGTGCCGCCGTCGACGAGGCCGGGTACCAGCTCGCCTCCCGGTGACCCGATGACCGCCGCCACCGAGCTCACCGAGGTCGAACTGGCCATCGGCGGCATGACCTGCGCCTCGTGCGCCAACCGGATCGAGCGGAAGCTGAACAAGCTCGACGGGGTCACCGCCACGGTGAACTACGCCACCGAGAAGGCCAAGGTCAGCTATCCCGCGGAGGTCGATCCGCAGGAGCTGGTCGACACGGTCGTCGCCGCCGGGTACTCCGCCACGCTGCCGCAACCCGGCGACACGGCGGACGATCACGTCTCCGGCCTCAAGGATCGCGTGCTCACGGCGGCGGTCCTGTCCTTGCCGGTCGTAGTACTGGCGATGGTTCCGGCGTGGCAGATCGACTACTGGCAGTGGATCTCACTGGCGCTGGCCACACCGGTCGTGTTCGGCGCCGGCCTGCCCTTCCACGTGGCCGCCTGGACGAACCTCAAGCACCGCGCCGCCACGATGGACACCCTGATCTCGGTCGGCACCCTCGCGGCCTACCTGTGGTCGCTCTACGCGCTCGTGTTCACCGACGCCGGGGACATCGGGCTGCGGCACCCGTTCGAGTTCACGATCGAGCGGAGCAGCGAAAGCCGCATCTACCTCGAGGTCGCCACGGCGGTCACCACGTTCATCCTGGCCGGGCGCTACTTCGAAGCCCGTGCCAAGCGCCGCGCGGGCGCCGCTCTGCGCGCGCTGCTGGAGCTGGGGGCCAAGGACGTCACCGTGCTGCGCGACGGAGCCGAGGTACGGATCCCGGCGTCGCAGCTGGTGGTCGGTGACCGGTTCGTCGTGCGGCCGGGGGAGAAGGTCGCCACCGACGGCGAGGTCGAAGAGGGCTCGTCGGCGGTCGACATGAGCATGCTGACCGGCGAGTCCGTCCCCGTCGAGGTCGGATCCGGCGACGCGGTCGTCGGCGCGACCGTGAACGCGGGCGGGCGGCTCGTGGTGCGCGCCACCCGCGTCGGCGCGGACACCCAGCTCGCGCAGATGGCGAAGCTGGTCGAGGCGGCGCAGACGGGGAAGGCGCAGGTCCAGCGCCTGGCGGACCGGGTCTCCGGCGTGTTCGTGCCGATCGTGCTCGTGCTCGCGCTGGGCACTCTGATCGGCTGGCTCGCCGCCGGCGAGCCGGTCACGGCGGCCTTCACCGCTGCGGTCGCGGTGCTGATCATCGCCTGCCCGTGCGCGCTCGGGCTCGCCACGCCGACCGCGCTGCTCGTCGGCACGGGCCGGGGCGCGCAGCTCGGGATCCTGATCAAGGGCCCGGAGGCGCTGGAGTCCACCCGGCGGATCGACACGGTCGTCCTGGACAAGACCGGCACGGTCACCACCGGGCGCATGTCGCTGGTGGACGTGCGGGTCGCCGACGGCGAGGACCGCGCCGAGGTGCTGCGGGTGGCCGGCTCGCTGGAGCATGCCTCCGAGCACCCGATCGCCAAGGCCATCGCGGCCGCCGTGGACGACCACGCGCCGGTGTCGGACTTCCGCAACGTCGAGGGACTCGGCGTGCAGGGCGTGGTCGAGGGCCGCGCCGTCGTGGTCGGGCGCCCCGCGCTGCTGGCCGACTGGGGGCTGCGCCTGCCACGGGCGCTCCGGCGGGCCAAGGCCGAGGCGGAGGAACTGGGGCGGACGGTCGTCGCGGTCGGCTGGGACGGCGAGGTGCGTGCGGTCCTCGTGGTGGCCGACACCGTCAAACCGACGTCCGTCGAGGCGGTGCGGAATCTCACGGCCCTGGGGCTGCGGCCGGTGCTGCTGACCGGGGACAACGAGAGCGTTGCCAAGGCCGTGGCCGGCGAGGTCGGCATCACGGAGGTGATCGCCGAGGTGCTGCCGGCGGACAAGGTCGACGCGGTGAAACGCCTGCAGGACCAGGGCAACCGGGTCGCTATGGTCGGTGACGGCGTCAACGACGCGGCCGCGCTCGCCCAGGCGGATCTGGGCCTCGCGATGGGCACCGGCACCGACGTCGCGATCGAGGCGAGCGACCTGACGCTCGTCCGGGGCGACCTGCGGGCCGCCGTCGACGCGATCCGGCTCGCGCGCCGCACGCTCGGCACCATCAAGAGCAACCTGTTCTGGGCCTTCGCCTACAACGTGGCGGCGCTTCCGCTGGCCGCGCTCGGCCTGCTCAACCCCATGGTCGCCGGTGCGGCGATGGCGCTGAGCTCGGTGTTCGTGGTGACCAACTCGCTGCGGCTGCGCGCGTTCTCCTGATCACCGGTGGGGCAGGAGTTCCTGCGCCTTGGTCTTCAGGCCCTCGACGAGGACGTGCCAGGCGTCACGGTCGCCCTTGAGCATCGCTTCGGTGGTCGACTTGATCTGCTCGAATGTGGCGTGCGGCGGGATCGGCGGCACCTCGGGGTCGCAGCGCACGTCCAGCAGCGCCGGCTTGCCCGCGGACAGCGCGCGCTCCCACGCCGGGCCCAGCTGGTCCGGCCGGTCGACGGCGACCGCCTCGAAACCGAGCGACCGCGCGAAGTCCGCATAGGAGAATTCCGGCAGCGACTGGGATTGTTCGCACTTGGGAGCGCCGCCCATGGCGCGGAGTTCCCAGGTGACCTGGTTGAGGTCGTTGTTGTGGAACACGCAGACGACCAGGTGCGGATTGGTCCAGAGGTGGTGGTAGCGCTGGATGGTGAGGAGTTCGGCGAGGCCGTTCATTTGCATGGCGCCGTCGCCGGCGAGGGCGATCACGGGCCGGTCTGGGCAGGCGAACTTGGCGCCGATGGCGTAGGGCACGGCGGGGCCCATGGTCGCCAGGGTGCCCGACAGTGAGCCGCGGATGCGGCCGCGGATCTTGAGGTTGCGCGCATACCAGTTGGTGGAGGAGCCGGAGTCGGCGGTGACGATGGCGTCCTCGGGGATCCGCCGGGACAGCTCGTGCACCACGCGCATCGGGTTGACCGGGTCGGCGTCGACCATCGCCTGGTGCTCGACGGTGTCCCACCAGGACGCGACGTTGTTCTCGACCTTCTCGCGCCAGGATCGGTCGGTCTTGCGGCGCACCATCGGCAGCAGCGCCCGCAGCGTGCCTTTCGCCTCGCCGACCAGGTTGACCTCGGTGGGGTAGCGCATGCCGATCATGCTGCCGTCGATGTCGATCTGGAGCGCGCGTGCTTTGCCGTACTCGGGCAGGAACTGGCTGTAGGGAAAGTTCGAGCCGACGATGAGCAGGGTGTCGCAGTCGCGCATCAGTTCGTAGCTGGGGCGGGTGCCCAGCAGTCCGATGGATCCGGTGACGTAGGACAGGTCGTCGGGCAGGACGTCTTTGCCGAGCAGTGCTTTGGCGACACCCGCGCCCGTGCGGTCGGCGAGTTCGCGCACCTCGGCGGCGGCGTTGCGGGCGCCCTGGCCGACCAGGATCGCGAGTTTCTCGCCACTGTTGAGGATGTCCGCGGCGCGGGCCAGTTCGTCCTCGGGCGGGATCACCACCGGGTGCGGCACGCTGGGTGGGCTGGAGGGCACCTGTTTGAAGGCGTGCTGGGGTGGGGTGTAGGGCTCTTCCTGCAGGTCGGCGGGGATGATCAGGGCGGTGGGTGCCCGGTTGGCCAGTGCGGTGCGGATGGCGCGGTCCAGGGCGTTGGGCAGTTGTTCGGCGACGTTGACCTCGACGAGGTACTCGCCGGCGACGTCTTTGTACAGCGGTTGCAGGTCGACTTCCTGCTGGTAGCTGCCGCCCATGGCGCTGCGCGCGGTCTGCCCGACGATGGCCACGACCGGGACGTGGTCGAGCTTGGCGTCGTAGAGCCCGTTGAGGAGATGGATGGCACCCGGCCCCGAGGTCGCCATGCACACCCCGACGTGCCCGCTGAACTTGGCGTACCCCACCGCCGAGAACGCGGCCATCTCCTCGTGCCGGGCCTGGACGAACCGGGGCGTGTCCCCGGCCTTGCCGAACGCGGCGACGATGCCGTTGATCCCGTCCCCGGGATAGGCGAACACCTGCCCGACATCCCATTCCCGCAGGCGCCGCAACAGGAAATCGCCAACCGTCTCCGACATGGAAAGCTCCTCACGCTCCTCGGCTCAGTCCCACCAGGGGCTTACCCGGGGTGTCGCGACCCGACACCTCCGGCACGGCGGTGCTGATCGCCTGGAGCGGCAGGCCGTCGTAGACCTGCAGCGTTTGCAGGTGGTGCAGCATGATTCCTTCGCGCAGGGCCCACGGGCACACGTCGACCTTGCGGATGTCGAGGGTGTCCATGGTCGCCTTCGCGACGATCGCACCGGCCAGGATCTGGCGCGCCCGCGGTGCGGACACCCCGCGCAGACGAGCCCGTTCGGACGCCTTCATCTCGGCCAGGCGGGGGATCCACGCGTTGAGCGCCTCGACGGTCAACGTGCGCCGCACGAACGGTCCCCGCCGCTGCGGCGGTCCGCCGGCCAGGCGGGCCAGCTGTTTGAACGTCTTGGACGTGGCGACGGCACGGGCGGGCACGCCTTCCCAGCGCAGCCGGTCGGCGACCTCGCGCAGCATGTCCCCGCACATGCCGCCGCATGGCCTTCACTTGCTTGACCGACGGGGGGTCGTCGGGCAGGAACATCCGGGTCAGCCGGCCGGCGCCGAGCGGGAGGGAGAGAGTGAGCTGCGGTTCGGCGTCCCGGCCGAGCGCCAGCTCCAGCGATCCGCCACCGATGTCGAGCAGCAGCAGGCGGCCGGCGGACCAGCCGTACCAGCGGTGCGCGGCAGAGTAGGTCAGCCGGGCCTCGTCCTCGCCGGTGAGGAACTGCGGGCGCACCCCGGTGCGGTCCTCTATCCGGTTGATGATCTCGTCACGGTTGGCCGCGTCGCGGATCGCCGAGGTCGCGAAGAGGAACAGCTGCTCGACCCGGTGGAGCCGCGCCGCCATGAGCGCCGCCTCCACGGCGTCCACCGCCCGGCTCACGCCGTCCTCCGCGATCGCCCCGGTCTCGTCGATCTGCTCGGCGAGGCGGGTGGGCTCTTTCACCGCAAGCGCCGGCAACGGCGGGGCTCCGGGGTGGGCATCCACGATCTGGAGCTGCGCGGAGTTCGAGCCGATGTCGAGCACGCCGAGTCGCATAAGAGCCCAAGTACCCCGTTTAGCTCGCAGCCACACGGATACCTCCGATCCCATGGAGACGTTCAACTACACCGCGACCGCCGATCTGCCCGCCGACGAGGCGTTCGCGTTCATCTCCGACGCACCCAACCTGCCCCGTCTCCTCCCGCAGAACCTCGCCGAAGGATGGCTGAGCACGGACCCCGCGAGCAGACAGCTGGTGTGGGGCACCGAGAGTGACGGCGACGATTGCGGTGAGCTCCGGGTCATCGAGCGGGGCCCCGCGCTGTGCGAGATCGCGATGACCGTGCACACCCGTCGCGCCGACTCCGATCAGGTGCGGACGGAGATGAAACAGGCCGTGGCGGCGCTGACTCACCAGGCCGCCGCCGATGCCGACGTGCAGCGCGAGGGCCAGCAGGCGGGCTGGGCCTGAGCCACCCGTGGTGCTCTAATCCTGGGCATGCGCGAACACGTGATCGTGGCGTCCACGACCGACAACGAAACGACGGCCCGGGAGCTCGCGGTGCGGGCCGTCGACGCACGGCTGGGCGCGTGCGCCCAGATCGTGGGCCCGATCCTGAGCGTCTACCGCTGGGACGGTGAGGTGCACGCCGATCCCGAATGGCGCGTCGAGATCAAGACCGCGGCCGACCGGGTGGCTCCCCTGGTCGAGCTGCTCAAGCACCAGCACAACTACGAGGTACCGGAGATCATCGCGACGCCGATCGAGGGCGGCAGTGCGGAGTACCTCGAATGGCTGGTCACCGAGACCAGAGACGAGTGATCGTTTGACGGACCGGCGGCAGAAACGTAAATTTCTTTCACATGCCGCGTCTGGCCCGGATAGTGCTCATCGTCCTGTTCTGTGTTGCGATGGTTCCCGTGAACCCGGCTTCCGCCGCGACCTGGCCGCATGACTTCTACTGGGGTGTGGCCACGGCGGGCTTCCAGTCCGAGGGCAGCGCCCCGGACAGCAACTGGACCCGGTACGTGTCCAGCGGCGGTGTTGACCCCTACGCCAACGCGACCGACTTCCGGACCCGCTACCCCGAGGACATCCGGCTGGCCGCGGACCTCGGCGTGAACACGTTCCGGTTCAGCGTCGAGTGGGCCCGCGTCGAGCCCGCGCAGGGCGTGTGGGACGAGCGGGAACTCGCCTACTACGACGACGTCGTGCGGCATATCCGGGACGCCGGGATGACCCCGATGATCACGCTGAGCCACTGGGTCTACCCGGGGTGGGTGGCCGATCAGGGCGGGTTCACGTCGGCCAGGACGGTCGAGGACTTCCTCGCCTTCACCACACGGATCGCGCAGCGCTACTCGGACGTGCTGTGGGTGACCTTCAACGAACCGGCCGTCTTCCTCGCCCAGGAGCTGAAGATCGGCGCGGTCACCCCGTTCCGGGCGGCGGCCTGGCAGGCCAACGTGGTCCAGGCGCACCGCCGGGCCTACGACGAGATCCACCGGCTGGACCCGTCCGCGAAGGTCACCAGCAACCAGGCCTTCTTCGCCGGCGTCAACCCGGTGATGGATCTGGTCGTGATGGACCGGATCAAGGACAAGGTCGACTTCATCGGTCTGGACTACTACTACGGCGTCAGCCTGGCCAACCTGACGGCGATCTACGCCGGGTTCGAGCAGTTCTGGAAGGTGAAGCTGCAGCCCGAGGGCATCTACTACGCGCTGCGCTACTACGCGGACCGCTACCCGGACCTGCCGCTCTACATCGTGGAGAACGGCATGCCCACGGACAACGGCAAGCCCCGCGAGGACGGCTACACCCGCGCCGCGTCGATCCGGGACACGCTGTTCTGGGTGCAGCGCGCGAAGGCCGACGGCCTGAACGTCATCGGCTACAACTACTGGAGCATCACCGACAACTACGAGTGGGGCAGCTACCGGCCGCGCTTCGGACTGTACGAAGTGGACGCTCTCGGTGACCCCGCGCTGACTCGGAAGGCGACCGACGGGGTCGCGGCGTACCGGGAGGTGATCGCGCGCGGCGGGGTCGGGCCCTCGTATCGCCTGGTCCAGAAGCCGGCGCTGTGCTCGCTGGTCGACCCGCTGGGCAGCTGCGTGTCGCCCGCCGATCCGTCCGGGCCACTCGCGCCGCTGGGAACTTCCGGGGCCCGCGCGTAGTTTCGAGGGCATGGCGAGAACGATCCGGTGGTCCCTCCCCGCGGTGCTGGGCGCGGCGGTGTGGGCGCTCTGGGAGATCCCGGTCTCCTTCGGCGGCAGGCCCGACCCCGAGCACATGCGGCGCTCCCCCCAGTTCCACGACGGACGTTTCCGCAACCTCGCCCCGCCGTTGGTGCAGCCGACCCGGGCCCGTGACCTGATCCGCGAGATGCTGTTCGGTGATCAGCAGCGCAAGCCGACCGGCCCGGTGCCGCTGGTACCGCCCGGGGTGCCTGCTGAGTCCGGGCTGCACCTCACCTGGTACGGCCACGCCTCGTCACTGATCGAGATCGACGGCCGGAAGGTGCTGGTCGACCCGGTGTGGGGGGAGCGGGTGTCGCCGTCCCGCCTGGTGGGGCCCAAGCGCATGCACAAGCCGCCGCACCAGCTCGACGAGCTGCCGAAGCTCGACGTGATCATCGTCTCGCACGACCACTACGACCACCTCGACCGATCGACGGTGGTCCGCCTGGCCCGGACCCAGAGCGCGCCGTTCGTGGTCCCGCTGGGCGTCGGTGCGCACCTGCGTCGGTGGCGGATCCCGGCCGAGCGGGTCATCGAGCTGGACTGGGACGAGTCCACTTCGGTGGCGGATGTGCAGATCACGGCCGCCGCCGCGCAGCACTTCTCCGGCCGGGCCTTCACCCGCAACAACACGCTGTGGGCGTCGTGGATCGTCGCGCGGTCGGGGCGGAAGGTGTTCTACACGGCGGACTCGGGCTACTTCGACGGCTACCGGACGATCGGCGAGAAGTACGGCCCGTTCGACGCCGCCCTCGTCCAGATCGGTGCCTACCACCCGGCCTGGCCCGACATCCACATGACGCCCGAGGAGGGGGTCGCCGCGCACCTGGACACGCAGGGTGGGCTGCTGATCCCGGTGCACTGGGGCACGTTCCGCCTGGCGATGCACGGCTGGAGCGAACCGGCCGAGCGGGTCTGGAAGGAAGCCAAGGCGCACGACGTCACACTGGCGATCCCCAGACCCGGCGAACGGATCGACGTCGACAACCCCCAGCCCATCGACCCCTGGTGGCAGCCCATCGGCTGACACCCCCAGCGGCACATTCTCGACAATGTGCGACCCGGGCCGGGTCGCACATTGTCGAGAATGTGCGAGGCGTCGAGGGCTCAGGGGCGGACGCGGGTGAGGCCGACCCGGTCGGCGGCCTGGCGGATCTTGAAGAACGTGTTCCGGAACCAGGCCATGAGGGTGGCGCGTGCGTCGGGGTCCAGTTGTTCGGCACCGGCGGCCTTGACGGCCTTGTAGTGGTCGATCAGGGTGTGCAGCCAGGCATCGACGTCGCGGACGCTTGCCAGCTGCACCATGCCCCCGGTCTCCGGCAGGCGCCGCAGGAACTCCTGGTGCGTGTTGCGGACCCAGTGCGACAGTTTGAGGTCGATCTCCGGGACCACGACCGGCGGGTCGAGTTCGAACGCGAGCCGGGAACGCCAGCCCAGCAGCTCCCGCTCCACCGGATGGTCCCAGCGGCCGGGGCGGCCGAGTTGATGGGCGGCGATGCGGCGTTCGGCGAACCACAGGAAGTCCTCGGAGCCTCGCCGCAGCGTACTGATCATCGACGGCGGCAGCGCGCCGATCACGGTCCGATCGACGACGTCCCACGTCGTGCCGCCCGCGAACGGGCTGTCGATCTTGAGGGTCTTCACGGTCCGCACCCTGAATTACTGCCTTATCTTCCCGTTTGTCCGCAACCCGCCATCCGTGTGCTTTACCTCATGCCGAGTCTGCGCTCGAGGCTGATCTCGATCACCACCCGCTCCGGATTCGGCGTCGGCTGCCGGTGGTATCGCGCGGCGTAACGGTTTTCGGCGTCGGACACCGACCCCGGATCCTCCCGGACCACGGCTACTCCCTCCAAACTCGACCAACGGCGACCGTCCACCTGGCTCACCACGACACGCGCCGGCTCGCCGGCTCGGACGTTGCGCACCTTGATGCTGCCACGCCGGCAGATCACCCGCGCTGTGGTGAAGTCCTCGTCCACGGTGACGCCGACCGGCACGACGTGCGGTTTCCCGTTCGGGCGCAGCGTCGTCAGCATGCACAGGTGCCGCTCGGCCCAGAACGCCCGCAGCTCGGCGCTCGGCGCCTCCGTGGTCATCGTCATGCGCGTCCCTTCGCGTCGGTCGGGGTACATCTTGCCAAGATCTGTTTCATGATGGGCTCCACCCACGCACTCACCGGCTGGTGCGCCGGTCTCGCGCTCGCTCCGGTCATCGGCGCCGGCTCCGTGCACCAGGCGCTGGCGTTCGCCGCGACGACCGCGGGCTTCGCGCTGCTGCCGGACCTCGACCACCCCGGCGCCCGCGCGTCGAAGCTGCTGGGACCGATCACCGGCCTGCTGTGCTGGCTGCTCCGGCACGCCTCGGCCGGTCTGTACGCGATCACGAAGGGCCCACGTGACGAGCGGGGCAAGGGCAGCCACCGGCACCTGTCGCACACGCTGTTGTTCGCGATCGGGCTGGGCGCGGCGACGACCGCGGGCTCGCGCGCGGGTGGCTGGTACGTGGTCGCCGGGGTGGTGTTGTTCGCGTTGCTGCTCGCGGCGGACGCGCTGGGCGACTGGTTACTGCTCGTCGCCGGGGGAGGTGTCGTCTGGTGGGCGCTGACCGCGAGCGCCGAGGGGGAGTTGACCCAGCTCACCGGATGGCTCGGGATCGCGGTCGCGGCCGGCTGCGTCACGCACTGCCTCGGCGACGCGCTCACCGAGTCGGGCTGCCCGTTCCTGTTCCCGGTGCCGATCGCGGGCGAGACCTGGTACGAGCTGCGGCCGCCCGGGCTCCTGCGCTTCCGCACCGGCAAGGGCGTCGAGAAGTTCCTGATCGTGCCGGTGTTCACCGTGCTGGCGGTGCTGTTGGTGCCCGGCGCGTGGAGCGGCCTCGTCGGGTTGTTCGCGGAACCGGCCCTGCAAGCCGGCGGCTGATCGGGGCGGACGCGTCAGTTCCGGCGCGAGGAGCGCAGCACGTAGTCGAGATGGTCTTTCATGGCGCTCTCGGCCTCAGCGGCGTCCCCGGCCTCGATCGCCTTGAGGATCGCCATGTGCTGTTTGACCGTTCGGTTCGCCACGGTCTGCGTGACGTTGAGGAACTCGACGGGGTGGGTCGCCTCGTGCAGCGCCGCCACGAACGCGCCCAGCAGCCTGTTCCCGGACGCGTTACCGATCGTGGTGTGGAAGTCCCGGTCGTAGGAAGGGATCTCCGGGTCGTCGATGGTCGTCGTGCGCTGCCGCTCGACGATCGAACGAAGATGCTCGATGTCGGCTTCGCTACGGCCGGTCGCGGCCAGGCGTGAGGCGGGCACCTCGAGGATGTGCCGGACCTGCGTCAGCTCACCGATCTCCAGCGTGCCGAGCCGCATGATCGTTTCCATGGATTCGCCGAGCATCTTGCTCAGCGAGTCCGGCGTCACCGTGTTGATGAAGCTGCCGCCGGCGTTGCCGGGGATCTTGCGGATCAGTCCGGCGGTGACGAGCGAGCTCAGTGCCTCACGCACGGTCGGGCGGCTCACGCCGAACTGCTCTGCCAGCTGGGTCTCCGGCGGAAGCTTCTCGCCCTGGGAGAACTGGCCGAGCAGGATGGCTTCCTTGATCTGCTCCTCAACCTGCGCGCGGGGCCTCGTTACCGCGCGAGCCTTGAACTCGCCGGCCACCCGCTGTGCGTCATCGCCCACGCCTCGACCTCAACTTTCTGCCCACCGGCCCCCGGATCCGCTGCGACGTTTCTCGGCGTGCGACGCTGCTCGTCGAGGTTCCGGCCACCTGATCGGCTAATGCCTTACATTCGACGCAGCATACCAGCGGTCAGCGTCCTGTAGCGCTCCGGCGGGAAACTTCGGAAACGCGGAAGGCATACCGCCGACCAAAATAGCGCAGCCCCGACCTCCTGGATCGCGATGTGCCACCTGCGTATTCGTGTCTAACGTTCGACAGAGATCGGGCTGTGAACGAGAGCACAGAAATCTGTTGGGACACCCGTTCGCGCCGGCCTGTCGAGTCCCGCGACGGCGCCCGGCTGATCCGTTGCCCCGCTGTGCGCCCGTGTGAGGACGCCGTCAGACCAAGCCAGCCAATGTCAGACTCTTGACCGATAGATAAATGGCAGTACCATGTGTGAGTGGTCAAACTCAGACACAGCGCGGTGTCAATACGGTCGAACGGCTTCGGTCACCAGCGGAAAGAGCTCTACTTTCGCGGCCGCGTGCGCTAGCTCCATGAGGGTCGCCCCGAAGACCATGAGGTGGGAGGAAGGAAGCTGATGCACACCAGGGCCGCAGTCCTGTGGGAAGCCGGCTCTCCGTGGTCGATCGAGGAGCTGGAGGTCGACGAGCCCCGGCCCGGCGAAGTGCTCGTGAAGATGGACTACGCAGGTCTGTGCCACACCGACGATCATGCGGTGTCCGGTGAGTACTCGAAACCAACGCCCTACGTCGGTGGCCACGAGGGATCCGGAACGGTGATCGGAGTCGGTTCCGCGGTGGACCGTGTCGAGGTCGGTGACCAGGTGCTGCTGGTTCCCACGCCCTCGTGCGCGTCCTGCCGGTACTGCGCTTCGGGCCGCCAGTACCTCTGCCGGCGCCGGACCGTGAACGCGTCGCGCGACGACGGCACGCACCAGTTCGTGTCCGGGGACGGCCGGGGCGTCGGCGCCTACAGCAAACTCGGGACGTTCAGCGAGTACACCGTCGTCGAGCAGAGTTACGTGTTCCGCCGGCCGGATTCCATGCCAGGCCCGGTGGCCGCCGTCATCAGTTGTGCCGTGCTGACGGGATACGGCTCCTCCGTCCATGCTGCCGACGTGCAGCCGGGAGATGTTGTTGTCGTTGTGGGGGCCGGTGGCATCGGGCTGTCCGCCATCATGGGGGCGAAGGTCGCCGGGGCGGCCGTGGTCGTGGCGGTGGATCTGAACGAGTCCAAGGTCAAGCGGGCGTTGTCCATGGGTGCGACGCACGGGGCGACGAGCCTGGACGAAGCCCGTGAGGTCGTGGCCGGCGTGAGCGGTGGCGCGATGGCGGACTCGGTCGTGGTCGCCGTCGGGCTCCTGCGCGGCAACATGATCGGGGCGATGGCGGCGCTCACCGCACCGGGTGGCTGCGTCGTGCTCGCGTCCGTCGCTGATGCGCGCGAGGACACCGTGCACTTGCCTCTCAACGATTTCGCCCTCACCGGCAAGCGCCTTGTCGGCACGCTCCTCGGGAACTGCAGTCCCGCGGTCGACGTGCCCCGTTTGTTCGCGCTGTACGAGGCCGGCGCGCTCGATCTCGACGGCCTCATCACCGCGAGCTACCCGCTCGACGAGATTTCCCAGGGATACGCAGATCTGCTACGTGGCGAGAACCTCCGAGGAATCATCGACTTCTCGAAGTGAGCCGGTTGGGCTGAATTTCCGGAACTGCCTGACGAAGCGTAGCCGCTAGTAGCGAACGACAGCAGTTTCCGCAGCGCCGCACGTCCACTGTGGACCGCTGAGGACCAACCGATGTTGCGATCATTGATCACTCGAAGAGGAGATACTCGATGAATCGTGAGCCGACCCCCGGGGCCTTGCCCGGCGACGGCGACGCCGCGTTCGCGTTGAAGACCGGCGGCTCCGGCACTCGGACCGGTGCCCAGCTGCTCGCCAGACTCGATCGGTTGCCGGCCTGGCCGTACTCGCGCCATGTCGTGCCGATCGTGGCGGCCATTCTGTTCCTGGCCGTCTACGACTCCCTGGCGATCGGGTACGTCCTGCCGGCCATTGAACGGGAATTCGGGGTCTCCACGAGCGCCGCGGCGATGTCCATCACCGTCAACCAGATCGGTGGGCCGATCGGTGCGTACCTGCTCGGACTGGCCGCCGAATACTACGGACGCAAACGCATGATCCTGCTCTCGACCGGGTTGTACACGGTGGGAATCGGGGCCACGGCGCTGTCTTTCAACCTGGGCTGGTTCATCTTCTGGCAGTTCTTCGTCGGAGCCGGCATCACGGGCGTCACCGTCATCCAGAGTGCGCTCGTCTCCGAACTCGCGCCCGCGAAGGCACGGGGCCGTTCCGAAGGCCGGGTCGCGACCATCGGCTGGCTGGCGTTCCCACTGCTCCCGATCATCAGCATGTTGCTCATCCCCATTCCGGTGTGGGGCTGGCGCACCTTCTACCTGCTCGGCGCGCTCGCCGGTGTCATCACCATGATCTGGGGCTTTTCCAAGCTTCCGGAAAGCGCACGGTGGCTCGTCAACAAGGGCCACTACCGCGAGGCGGAAGCCCAGCTCCAGCGCAGCGAGGCGCGGCTGCGCGCCAAGGGAGTCGAGCTGCCGGACCCGGTGCTCACCCAGGAGGAACGCCCGCCCGCCCGCTTCGCCACCAGCGCGCTGTTCAAGCGGCCGTACCGGGCCCGCCTCGCCATCACGTTCCTCGCCTGGTTCGCGTTCTACCTCGCGAACAAGGGCTGGGCGACCCTGGCGCCCACGCTGCTGCTGACCCAGGGTTTCACCGTCGGCAAGAGTTTCGGGTTCCTGTTCGTCACCAACCTGACCTACCCGATCGGGGCCTTCGTCTCCACCCGGATCGGCGACCGCGGCCAGCGCAAGTGGCTCGCGTTCGCGGCCGCCGTCGGCTGGGCCCTGTCGTTCCTGGTGATGTCCCTCTTCCCGTCCGGTCCGGTGATCATGATGATCGGAGCCCTGGGAACCTTCTTCATGGCGTTCATCCTGGTCCTCATGTACACGCTCACGGCGGAGAGCTTCCCGACCCGGGCGCGGGGGAACGGCGTCGGCCTGACGAACGGCGTGGGGCATCTCGGCGGAGCCGCGGCGCCGTCACTCATCATCGGCGTCGGCGTGGCGACGGCCGGTTACGCCGGTGGCATGCTCGTCATCGTCGGTTCGATCGCCCTGACCGCGCTCCTGATGCTCTTCATGGTGCGCGCCACGGGACGCCCGCTCCAGGACATCTCGCAGTGAGTGCTCCGACAGAGCGGCCCGCGAGCTTCGATTTCCGGGACGAGACGGTCATCGTGACCGGTGGCGCCGCGGGCCTCGGCCGGCGGATCGCCGAACGGTTCGCCGCCGCCGGCGCGTCCGTGGTGGTCGCCGACCACGACGGCGACCAGGCGCGGCAAACGGCGAGCGAGTTGTCCGGCGCGTACGGCAAGACGGTTCCCTTCCACGTGGACGTGACCGACGAGGCCCAGGTCGGCGAGCTGATCGAGTTCGCGACCGGCTGGACGGGCTCGCTGTCGGTGCTGGTCAACAATGCCGGGACGAGCACCCCGGGCCAGGTGATCGAGGAACTCGATGTGGCGGCCTGGCGGCGCGTGATCGATGTGAATCTGACCGGCCCGTTCCTCACCAGCAGGGCCGCGCTCGGCGTGATGCGGCGCGCCGGATACGGCAAGATCGTCAATATCGCGTCCGTCGCGGCCAAGCGCATCAGTTCGAACCTCGCGGCGAGCTACACCGCGAGCAAGGCCGGCCTGGTGGCCTTCACCCGGCATCTGGCCTACGAGGCGGCCCCGTTCGGCATCAACGTCAACGCCGTCTGCCCAGGGCCGGTGGATGCGCCGATGCTGCACCGGAACGTCTCGCCCGAGGCGCTCGCCGCACGGGTGGCGAGCATTCCGGCCGGCCGGCTGACGACCGCCGACGATCAGGCGGAGGCCGTTCTGTTCCTCGCCTCCGCGAGCGCGGCGATGATCAACGGTGTGGCCCTCGACGTCGACGGCGGTGCGCTGCTCGGTTGGTACGACGTCGCGACCTACTACGAACGCCGCACGGGATCACCGCCCGGACGCGACTCGTGACCGAAGAACAAACCGAGGAGGAGGGCGTGTGTACCCGCTGAGCAAGCAGCCCAATTTCGTGTCGAACATCGAGCGGATGAAAGCCGTCTCACCCGAGGTGGCCTCGTCCTTCGCCGCGCTCCGCAAGGCAATCGACGGTGCGGGTGATCTGACCGAGCGGGAGCGGCAGCTGTGCCTGCTCGCCGGCTTCGCGGCGACGAGGAACGAAGGCGGCTTCCGGGTGCATTGCACCCGCGCGAAGGAGGCCGGACTCACCCTCTCCGACGTCCACCAGCTCGTGCTGCTGATGCTGGGTACGAGCCTGGGGCTGGCTCCCGTGATCGAGACGATCGATTGGGCGAGCGATGAGCTCGGCTGAGCAGATCCTGCGCGCGGACGACCTCGAGGCCACGGTGCGGAGCCTGGTCGACAAGTCCGAGATCACGGCCGGGAAGTACGCGTTCATCCGGGCGGCCGACGCCGGTGACGTCGAGCGCCTGCTGACGGTCTTCGCGGAGGACTGCGAGGTGTGGAACGACCCGGAGGGTCCACCGCTGGTCGGGAAGGACGAGCTCCGCGCCTGGTACACGAACCGGCTGGCCGACGTGACAGCGTCGAGCCATCATCTCTCCAACATCGAGATCACGTTCGACGACGCGGACACCGCGACGATGTACTGCTATTTCCTTTCATGGCAACGACTCCGCGCCTACCCTGAGAAGCCGGACCGCACGCGGTACGCGCGGTACGTCGACCGCTGGTCCAGGCGGGACGGACGATGGCGGCAGACGTCGCTGCGGGTCCTCGTCGCCGGCGAGTTCCATTTTCCCGGACGGTTCCGGCAGAGCGAGTACCACGACTGGGACAGGCAGTTGTGACGGCGAAACATTCGAGACGAGAAGGACAGAGCCGGTGACCGAGATTATTAGCCCAACCAACCGTTCGTTCAGCATGCTCATCGGGAGCGACTGGGCGGAAGCCGAGTCCGGCGAACGGTTCGACTCGATCAACCCCTTCACCGGGGCGGTCTGGGCGACCTTTCCGGTGGCGGGGAAGGCGGAGGTCGACGCTGCCGTCACGCGCGCTCGCGAGGCTCTGGACGGCCCCTGGGGCGATCTCACCGCCTCCGCCCGCGGCCGGCTGATCCGGCGCCTCGCCGATCTCATCGCGGAGCACGCCGACGAGCTGTCCATTCTGGAGAGCACGGACAACGGCAAGCTGCTGCGCGAGATGCGTGCCCAGGTGCGGTCGTTGCCCGGCTGGTACGAGTTCTTCGCCGGGCTGGCGGACAAGATCGAGGGCACGGTGCCCCAGGACACCAAGCCCGGCCTGTTCACGTACACGCGCCGCGAACCCGTCGGCGTGGTGGCGGCGATCCTGCCCTGGAACAGTCCGCTGCTCATCCTCGCGAACAAGCTGGCGCCGGGGCTCGCGGCGGGCTGCACCTTCGTCACCAAGCCGGCCGCGGAGGCGTCCGCGGGTGTGCTGGAGTTCGCCAAGCTGTTCCGCGAGGCAGGTTTCCCGGACGGCGTGTTCAACGTGGTGACCGGTGGTGTCTCCACGGGCGAGGAGCTCGTCAAACATCCGGGTGTGGACAAGGTGGCGTTCACCGGATCCACCAACGGCGGAATCCAGGTCATGAAGGGAGCCGCCGAACACCTGGCCGGGGTGACGCTCGAGCTGGGCGGCAAGTCGCCGAACATCGTCTTCCCCGACGCCGACCTGGCGGCGGCGGCCAACGGCGTCGTGGCCGGCATCTTCGCGGCCGGCGGGCAGACCTGTATCGCCGGAAGCCGGGTTCTCGTGCACCGCGAAGTTCATGACGAGCTCGCCGCCAGGCTCGTCGACCGTGCGCGGACCATTCGCCTCGGTAACCCGCTCGACAGTGAAACCGAGATGGGGCCCATCGCCTGCCCGCCGCAGCTGGAGAAGATCGAGCATTACGTCAACCTCGGTGCCGAGGAAGGCGCCAAGGTCGCGATCGGGGGCAAGCGGCCGACCGCGCCCGAGCTGTCGGCGGGTCTGTTCTTCGAGCCGACCGTCCTGACCGGCGTCGCCAACGAGATGCAGGTCGCACGCGACGAGATCTTCGGTCCCGTGGCGAGCCTGATTCCGTTCGAGGACGAGGATGAGGCGATCCGGATCGCCAACGACACCAACTTCGGTCTCGCCGCCGGGGTGTGGACGGAGAACATCCGGCGAGCGCACCGGGTGGCCCATCGGATCAAGGCGGGCACGATCTGGGTCAACGAGTACCGGACCATGTCCTACAACGTCCCCTTCGGCGGGTACAAGGCGAGCGGGCTCGGGCGCGAGAACGGAATCGAGGCGGTCCTGGAGTACGTGCAGTCCAAGGCCATCTGGATCAAGACCGGCGAGGGCACGCGGGACCCGTTCACGGTCGGTTAGAACCTGTTGCGGCGTGCGAGAAAGGGTGGACAGAGTGGACAGGAATCGACGGTTCGCCGGAAAAGTGGTCCTGATCAGCGGTGTCGCCCGGGGCCAGGGCCGCTCGCACGCCGTGCGGTTCGCCGAGGAAGGCGCGAGCATCATCGGGTTCGACGCGCTCAGCGATTACGAGAGCGTCCCGTTCGCGCAGGCGAGGCAGGAGGACCTCGAGGAAACCGTCGCGCTCGTGGAGAAGGCCGGTGGCCAGATCCACGCGGGCCGTGCCGATGTGCGGCGGCGGTCCGAGGTCGATGAGGTCGTGCGGGCGGGTGTCGAGCGATTCGGGCGGCTGGACGTGGTCGTCGCGAACGCCGGCATCGGCATCAACTCCCTGCCGTTCTGGGAGGTGCCGGAGCAACATTTCCGGGATGCCATCGACGTCAACCTCGTCGGAGCGTGGCAGACCGTCGCGGCGGCCGTCCCGGCGATGCTCGAGACCGGCGAGGGTGGAGCCGTCGTGCTCATCGGATCCACTGCGTCGCTGAACGCGGTGCCGCGGCTGGCGGCCTACACGGCCGCGAAGACCGGGTTGCTCGGCATGATGCGGTCCATGGCCAACGACCTCGCGCCGCACCGCATCCGGGCGAATGTCGTGTGCCCGACGTCGGTACCCACGGACTTCATCCTCAACGACCGGCTGTTCCGCGTCTTCCGGCCCGACCTGGAGAACCCGACGATCGACGACCTCCGCGAGGCGATGGCGACCCGGCACCCGCTGGGCGAGCCGTGGATCCAGCCGGCGGACGTCTCCGCCGCGATCCTGTTCCTGACGTCGGACGAAGGCCGCTACATCACGGGATCCGTGCTTCCGGTCGACCTGGGGTTCACCATTCAGTGGTGACGCATCACTCCACTGAGGACAGACCGGCCAGCACGAACTTCGCGGCCCGGTAGCCGAAGACTCCGGCCAGGCTCAGCCCACCGGCATAGCCCCCGGCGTAGACGCCGCCCATGTCCGCCCCCGCGGCGAGGAGCCCGGGGACGGGTCCGCCGGCGCGCTGGACCCGGCCGTCCTCGTCGACCCGGAGCCCGAAGTTGGTGAACGTCACGGCCGCGCGGACCTCGATCGCCCACCACGGTGGCCCGCCGGCACCCCAGCCGCGCTTATCGCGAAGCGACTTCACTGCCGTGTCCCCGTCGTAGCCCCATGAGCCCAGCGGCCCGGCGAGGTCCTCGAGTTCGGCCGCGCACACCACATGCGCACCACGCGCGTGGGCGTCCGCGATGAGGGTCGCGTTCCGCTCCCGGACGCGAGAGTCGACGACGAGGACCGCGCGCCCCTCGGGCTGGCGCGCGACTTCCTGATTGTTGAGGTGATCGGCGGACTCGTCGGTGAACCTGGTGCCCCGGAGGTTCAGCAGAATCCCGTCCGGACTGAACTTCATGGCCAGCCGCTGGAAGTCCGCGGGTCCGAAGTCCGCGGCGGGCTCCGCGATGAGGTGACCGTAGAAGGCGTCCGCCCGCCCCGCGGTCGTCGCCCCGGCCGCCAGCCCCAGCCGCAGTCCGTCCCCGCGGCTGAACGGGTTGCTGCGCAGCAGGATTTCGTTAGGGCCCAGATGACGTTTCCGGAGACCGACGTCGGCCTGGAAGCCACCGGTCGCCAACAGCGTCCAGGACGCCTCCGCCGCCGACCGGTCGCCATCGGCATCCTTGATCCACGCCCCGGACACGACGCCGTCCGCGCCGAGGAGCAACTCCGCGGCCCGCGAGCCCACGACGATCCAGCCACTTCGTGACTCGATGGCCGCACGGCATCGGTGGAGGTAGCCCAGAATGTCGATGGGGTGACCGAGCCCGTGCAGGACTTCGGCCCGGCCACCCACCTCGATGCCGGTCCCTCTGATCCACTCCAGCACCGCCGGATAGGTGTCGAGCAGGACCTGGCCGAGCACGCGGTCGCCACCCGGGTTGTGCTCGGCCATCGCGTCGTGGTTGCGGGCCGTCCAGAACTGGCCACCGGACAGCGCGGCGTTGCCGCCGTAAGCCGGGGCCGCATCGACGACCATCACCCGCGCACCACCCCGCGCGGCCACCGCCCCTGCGGTCAGGCCCGCCATCCCCGCTCCCACGACGAGCAGGTCGATGTCCGGTGTGGACACCCGTCACCTCCCAGGAGTGCGGGCTACGCGCGCTCCTCGGCTGCGTGCGGTGCCGGGTCCCCGCTGTCGGCCTTGATGAAGTCCGCCATGCGTTCGGCGAGCATGATCGTCGGCAGGTTGGGGTTGTGCGTCGGGCAATCCGGGAAGACGGAGGCGTCCGCGATCCGGAGACCCTCGACGCCGTAGACGCGGCCGTACTGGTCCACCACCGCATGCCGGTCCCCGGCCGGTCCCATCCGGGCGGTGCTGCTCACGTGGTGGGAGGTGCGCACGTTGTGGAGCATCCACCGCTCGAGCGCACGCGGGTCGGCCAGCACCTCCGGGCCCGGGTCGACGAGCTGACCCAGCACGTCACGGAGGCTCTTGTGGTTCCCGATCTCGGCCGCCAGCGCGATGATCTCGGCCATCCGCCGCTTGTCCTCCTGGTCGCTCAGCAGTCCGTAACGCAGCCGCGGCTGGACGTGCGGGTCCGCGGACTCGATGGTGAGCCGCCCGCTGCTCGTCGCGGCGTAGATCCCGACGTACATGCTGTCGAACCCGTCCCGATCCGGCTGTCCCGGCACCGACTCCGACCGCGGCGAGAAGATCCGGCAGTCGTTGGGCAGGGCGGAGCCGCGGGCGGTGAACCGCAGGTAGTTCGCTCCCGCCGCGACGCCCGGGTGCCCGCGGGTCGCGCCGGACACCGACGGGTCGCGGGGGTCGCGCTGCCATAGCAACCCGATCGCGGGGTGGTCCCGCAGCCCGTGGCCGACGCCGGGGAGGTCGGCGATCACCGGGATACCGAGCGGCGACAACTGGTCGGCGGGCCCGATACCCGAGAGCGCCAGGAGGTGCGGGGTGCCGATCGCGCCCGCGGCCAGGACGATCTGATCGGCCTCGATCGGGGCGTCGCCGTGGCCCTCGACCTCCACGCCCACGGCCCGGTTGCCGGCGAAGAGGATCCGGCGCACGAAGGCGTCGGGGATGATCGTGAGGTTCTCCCGTGCACGCGCGAGCGACAGGTAGACCCGCGCGGTGCTCATCCGCTCGCCGTCGATGCTGTTGCGCGGGATCGGCCCGACTCCCGTCGAGTCGGGACGGTTGTGATCGTCGCATGTGGAGAAACCCAGATCGACGCAGGCGTCTTCGAAGCGGTGGTCGCTCGTGGCCCACTCGTCGCGCATGATCCGCATGACCGGCATGGGCCCGTCGGTCCCGTGGAACTCGTCGGCGAAGTTCCGGTCGGTCTCCAGTTTGCGGTAGTACGGCAGGAGTTTCTCGTAGGACCACTCGTCGTTGCCGGCCGCGACCCACGCCTGCGAATCGCCCGTGGTGTGGCGCGTGAACACCGAACCGTTGACCGAGCTCGAGCCGCCGGTGACCTTGCCGCGGGGGACGGGCATCGTCCGCCCCTCCTCGGTGGATTCGGCGACCAGGTTCCAGTCGTAGGCGGAGCCGGCGGCGATTCCGGTGGTGGAACCACCCGCTTCCATGCCGAGGGCGATGTAGATCGGGTCGAACCGGCGGACGCTCGCCGGGGTCTGATCGAGCGAGCCGAAGTCGGGGCCCGCCTCGATCAGGCCCACCCGGCAGTGGGGGTTCTCGGACAGCCGGGTGGCAAGCACGGCACCGGCGGAACCGGCCCCGATGACGACGATGTCGAACTTCATATTCGCAGCCCCTATCTGATGACGCGGCTCAGCCGAGACGTTCCGCAAGCACCTTCGGCAACCCGATCGACTTGGTTTCGAGGTAGTTCTCGAGACCTTCCCGGCCGCCCTCGCGGCCGATCCCGCTGCCCTTGACCCCGCCGACCGGCGCGGCGGGCCCGGACGGGCTGCCGTTGATCTCGACGGTGCCGGTGTGGATGCGCAGGGCGACCTCCAGGCCGCGCTCGGGGTCGCCGGTGAACACCGAGCCGCCCAGCCCGTAGGACGAGTCGTTGGCCATCGCGACCGCCTCGTCGACCTCGTCGTAGGTGAGGACCGACAGCACCGGACCGAAGATCTCCTCCTGGGCGATCCGCATGCCCGGCTCCACCCCGTCGAGCACCGTCGGGCTGACGAACCAGCCGCGCTCGAACTCCGCGGGCCGCCCACCGCCGACGACGGCGGACGCCCCCTCGCCGCGGGCGATGTCCAGATAGCCCTCGACGACGCCGCGCTGGCGCGCGCTCACCAGCGGTCCGATCTGGGTCGCGGTGTCCGCGGGGTCGCCGACCGGCATCGACTCCACGAGCGCGGCGAGCCTGTCCAGCAGCTCGTCCTTGCGGACCTTCGGCACCAGGACCCGCGTCTTCAGGCTGCAGACCTGGCCGCTGTTGCGGAACGACCCCATGCGCAGCGACTCGACGGTGGTCTCCAGGTCCGCGTCGTCCAGGATGACCGCGGCGGACTTGCCGCCCAGCTCGAGGGTCACCCGGCGCAGGTCCTGCCCGGACAGCGTCGCGATCCGCCTGCCTGCCGCCGAGGAGCCGGTGAAGGCGACCTTGTCGACGCCCCGGTGCGTGACCAGGTGCTCGCTGGCTTCCCGGTCCGCGGGCACGACGTTGACGACGCCCGGCGGGAGACCGGCCTCGTGGAGCAACTCGGCCAGCAGATAGGAGCTCAACGGGGCCTCGGGCGAGGGCTTGAGCACGACGGTGCAGCCCGCCAGGATGGCCGGTGCGATCTTGTGCATCGCGGTGAGCAGCGGCATGTTCCACGGCACGACGGCGGCCACGACGCCGACCGGCTGCCGGGTGACCAGCGCCGTCGCGCCGTTGGCCGAGCGCCGGATCTCCCGGAACGGGTACTCGCGCGCGAGCGTGAGGTAGGAATCGAGCAGGCCGATGGGGCCGGCGACCTGGTTGTTGCGGGACTGGGTGATGGGGCAGCCCATCTCCTGCGTGATGAGCGCCGCCATCTCGTCGGCCGCGGCGACCAGGCCCGTGTGGAACTCCGACAGGACGCGCAGCCGATCCTCGACCGGGCTGACGCCCCAGCCGTCCTGCTCCAGGGCGGTACGCGCGGCCTCGACGGCCCGGTCCATGTCCGCGGGGGTGCCGGCCGGAACGTAGGTGGTCAGCTGCTCCGTCACCGGGGAAACCACCGAGATCCGGTCGGCCGAGCTCGGCGGTACCCAGTTCCCGCCGATGTAGAACCGGTCGAACTGCAGCGTTCGGGTCACGTCGTCGTCCTTCCCCTCCGGCCTGACCGCGTCGCACATTTTCGACAATGTGCCACGTCTGCGGGTCCGTGGTGCGGCACATTTTCGACAATGTGCGACCGCGCGGATCGCGCCCCAGCGCGGACGCGTTCGGCGGGACGTCGGCCATCTGGTCCGACGCCGAGCACTTTCCGGCTAGATCTACAGTCTGTACATTGTCTGACAGATCTGTCAACCCCGTCGAACCTGCTGCCGATCGACCATAAACATTGACAAAAGACGAAGGGTTAATAATCTGACAGATGTCGAATCGACCGTGCGGCCGGGCGGGAGCACTGTTCCGGCGACCGGACGCCAACCGCGAGGACTGCCAAGTGATCGATCACCAGGTTCGCTCCCATCCCTCGTCCGAGCACCTCCCCACAGAGGACCAGCTCGCCTGGAAGCTGGCAACGGTTGCGACGGATTCGCCTGAGCCGTCCGCCGAGGTCGTGGACATGGTCATCAACAGGCTGATCGACAACGCCGCGGTCGCCGCGGCGGCGCTGCACCGCGATCCGATCCGGGCCGCGCGCGACCAGGCCCTCCGGCGCCGCGGCACACCGGGCGCCACGGTGTTCGGCCTGCCCGCGGATGTCCGGGTCCAGCCGGAGTGGGCGGCCTGGGTCAACGCGGCCGCCGTGCGCGAGCTCGACTTCCACGACACGTTCGTCGCCGCCGAGGCGGCCCATCCCGCGGACAACATCCCGGCCCTGATCGCGGTGGCCCAGCACGCGGGCCGGACGGGCACCGACCTCGTCCGCGGCATCGTCGCGGCCTACGAGATCCAGGTGGACCTGTGCAAGGGGATCAGCCTGCACAAGCACAAGATCGACCAGATCGCGCACCTCGGCCCGTCGGCCGCGGCGGGGCTCGGGGCGATGCTCGGTCTGCCGCCCCGCGTGATCGCCCAGGCGATCGGCCAGGCCCTGCACTGCACCACCACCACCTTCCAGGCCCGCACCGGTGAGATCTCCACCTGGAAGGCCTTCGCCCCCGCCTTCGCCGGAAAGGTGGCGATCGAAGCGGTCGACGGCGCGATGCGCGGATTGACCGCCCCGGCGCCGATTTACGAGGGGCAGAACGGGGTCATCGCGTGGCTCCTCGGCGGTCCCGACGCCGTCTACTCCGTCCCCCTCCCCGAGCCCGGCGAGCCGCGGGTGGCGATCCTGGAGACCTACACGAAGGAGCACGCGGCGGAGTACTTCTCGCAGGCCTACATCGACCTCGCCATCAAGGTGGGCCCGCGGATCCCGGACTGGGGCGCGGTCACGAGCATCGTCATCCACGGCAACGCGAACACCCACAACTTCATCGGTTCCGGCGCCGGGGATCCGAAGAAGTACGACCCGAACGCGAGCCGGGAGACGCTGGACCATTCCCTGCCCTTCATCTTCGCGGTGGCGCTGCAGGACGGCGGCTGGGACGAGGACCGGTCCTACACGCGAGAACGGCGGACCCGTCCCGACACCGTGGCGCTGTGGCAGAAGATCCGCACGGTCGAGGATCCGGAGTGGACCCGGCGGTTCAACGAATCGACGGCGGTCAAGAAGGCCTTCGGTGGCCGCGTCGAGATCACGCTCGACGACGGCACGGTCGTGTCGGAGGAGATCGCCGTCGCGGATGCGCACCCCATGGGCGCGCGCCCGTTCGCGCGCGATCAGTACGTCGCCAAGTTCGCCGCACTGGCCGACGGCGTGATCGCGCCCGAGGAGCAGGAGCGATTCCTGGCCACGGTGACCCGGCTACCGGACCTCACGCCGGAGGAAGTGGCCGGCCTCGCCCTGCCGAGCCTCGATCCCTACGCAGGTCAGGGGACGAGCGGGATTCTCTGACCGCCGCCCAGCCACGTCGACAGGAGGAGTTCCCCCATGCAAGGAGCCGTCTACCTCGGTGACCGGGAGGTCGAGCTCCGCGAGTTCCCCGACCCCGAGCCCGGCCCGGGTGAGGTGGTCGTCGCCATCCGCGCGTCCGGGCTCTGCGGGACCGATCTCCGGTACTACCGCGACCGGCCGGGCGGCCCGATGACCTCCGGCCGCTTCATCGGCGGCCACGAGCCCGCGGGCGTCGTCCACGCCGTCGGTCCGGGGGTCTCGGCCGACGTGGCGTCGGTCGGCGACCGCGTCATGGTCCACCACTACGTCGGGTGCACGCGGTGCGACAACTGCCGGTCCGGCTGGACCCAGATGTGCACGACGGCGCCGCCGCGCGTGTTCGGGACCCATGCCGACGGCGCGCACGCCCCCTTCATGCGCGTTCCCGCCGGCACCCTCGTGCCGCTGGACGACCGGTTGAGCTTCGCCACCGGGGCCGCCGTCGGCTGTGGCACCGGTACCGCGTGGGGCGGGCTGGAGCGCCTGGGCGACGTGAGCAGCGCGCAGATCGCGGTCTTCGGGCAGGGGCCGGTCGGGCTGTCGGCGACGCTGCTCGCCACGGCGCGGGGGGCCGAGGTCATCGCCATCGACCCGGAGCCCGCCCGGCTGGCGAAGGCGGCGGAGCTCGGTGCCGTCGCCACGATCAACCCCAAGGAGACCGCCGCGTCGGATGCCTTGCGCGACCTCACCGGCGGCGCGGGCATCGGCATGGTGCTGGAGACCTCCGGCGCGTCGGCGGCGGTGGCCGACGCTCTCGCGGCGCTGTCGCCGTGGGGCCGCCTCTGCATCGTCGGGCTCGGCGGAGCCGTCCAGTGGGACACGCTCGCCTTCTACCGCAGGCAGATCACGGCGATGATGTCGTGGTCGATGTCGCTCGTGCAGCAACGGCAGTGCGCCGAGTTCATCGCCCGGCGCGGTCTGCCCGCCGACGACGTCTTCACCCACCGCTGGAGTCTCGATCAGGTCGGTAAGGCCTACGAGGTGTTCGACCAGCAGTCGGCCGGGAAGGGTGTCATCACCTTCCCGGACGCTTGAACCAATCAGGAAAAGATTGACCACCCCTAGCAATGTCTGACTCTTGACAAAGGGCGTGGTTACCGTATCGTATGTGAATGGTCAAATCAGGACACAACGACGTGTCACGACGGCCGGGACTCGCGCGTACTCGAGCCGTAATTCCCTTGCGCCATAATCGTTACCGTTGAGCGGCTTCGTGTCCACTGTGTACTGATTCGAAAAGCGGACCATTGCGCCGTCGGTGAATCGCCGACCTCGAGGTGAATCTGGGTCCCACTGTCGAGCGAGGAGGCTTGGATGACGCGAATCGCGCCGTCCGCTCATTCGGTACTGAGCCACCCGGACCGGTTCTACATCGACGGCGAGTGGGTGCGCGGCTCCTCCGACGCGTTGATCGACGTCATCGACTCGAACACGGAATCGTTGTTCTATCAGGTCGCGGAAGCACGTGCGGCGGATATCGCCCGCGCGGTCGAGGCCGCGCGCGCGGCGTTCGATCGTGGTCCGTGGCCGCGGATGACCCATGCCCAGCGGGGCGAATACGTGCGGGCCATGGCCGAGGAGTTGCGTGGTCGCTCGGAGACGCTGAGCGAGATCTGGCCGCGGGAGTCCGGACAGCTCATCAAGCTCGCCAGGACGGGCGCGGCCACCGCGGCGGGGACGCTCGACTTCTACGGCCGGCTCGCCGACACCTATGCCTGGGAAGAGGTCGTCACGCCCAGTTCGGGAACGGGTTTCGGGCTCGTGGTCCACGAACCGGTCGGGACGGTCGCCGCGATCGTGCCCTGGAACAGCCCGATCATGTCGGCCCTGCGCAAGATCGCGCCCGCACTCGTGGCGGGCTGTACGACGGTGTTGAAGGCCGCACCGGAGGCGCCCGGTGCCCCGTACCTGATCGCCGAGGTGGCGGACGCGGTCGGGCTTCCTCGCGGGGTGCTCAACGTCGTCACCGCGGACCGGGAAGCCTCCGAGGAGCTGGTGCGCGATCCGCGGATCGACAAGGTGTCCTTCACCGGTTCGACGGCGGTGGGCCGTCGCATCGGGATGATCATGGCCGATCGGGTCGGGCGCTGCACCCTCGAGCTGGGTGGCAAGTCCGCCGCCGTCATCCTCGACGACGCCGACCTCGCCGCGGCGGCCGAGTCGATCGCGACCACCGAGTGCCGTCTGGCCGGACAGGTGTGTTCGGCGCTGACCAGGATCGTCGTGACCCGCAGCCGGCACGACGAGTTCGTGGAGGCGCTGGGCGCCGCGTTCGCGGCCAAGCGCGTGGGGGACGCCTTCGACGAGAGCACGCAGGTCGGCCCGCTGGCATCGGCGAAGCAGCTTCGTCGCGTCGAGCACTACGTCGAGGTGGGACGCTCCGAAGGGGCGCGCCTGGTCACCGGCGGTGGACGTCCGAGTGGGCTGGATCGCGGCTATTTCGTCGAGCCGACCGTGTTCGGCGGCGTGCACAACTCGTCGACGATCGCGAGCGAGGAGATCTTCGGTCCGGTGCTCAGCGTCATTCCCGCGCGCGACGAGGACGACGCGGTCCGCATCGCCAACGATTCGCGATACGGGTTGAACGCTTCGGTGTTCACCACCGATGTGGATCGTGCACGCGGTGTCGCGGGTCGGTTGAGGACCGGCACCGTCGGCCACAACGCCGATCGGATCGACTTCGGCATCGGGTTCGGCGGCTTCAAGCAGTCGGGGATCGGCCGGGAAGGTGGTCTGCTCGGGATTCTTCCCTACCTGGAGGCGAAAACCGTCCTCCTGGACGGGCCGCCTGCCGAATACCGGTGAAATGTCAGTGTGGACAACAGCGGGAAATGGAGATCGGGTCATGCAGTTTCAAGGCGCGGTTCTGTCGGAGGCACCTGGCAAGTGGGAGGTCATGGACCTCGAGATCGACGAACCTTGGGAAGACGAGCTCGAGGTGAAGATCTACGCGTCCGGGCTGTGTCATTCCGATGACCATTTCGCGACCGGTGACGTGCCGTTGAACTTCTATCCGATGATCGGTGGGCACGAAGGCGCGGGAATCGTGACCAAGGCGCACCGCAACCGGAAGGGGATCAAGGAGGGGGACCACGTGGTCTTCTCCTACGTCCCGTCGTGCGGGTACTGCCGGTGGTGCTCGAGCGGCCAGCAGAACCTGTGCGACCTCGGTGCGGGGCTGCTGACCGGTGCGCGGTCGTCGGATCCGTCGAGCTACCGGGCGCGGACCCTGGACGGGCGCACGGTGGGGCAGGCGAACGGAATCTCGACGTTCGCCACGCACACGGTGGTGTCGGTGGACTCCGCGATCAAGATCGACGATGACATCCCGTTCACCTCGGCCTGTCTGGTCGGGTGCGGTGTCGGGACGGGCTGGGGCTCGGCGGTGAACATGGCCGAGGTCCGCCCGGGACACACGATCATCATCATGGGGATCGGTGGGATCGGCATCAACGCCGTGCAGGGCGCCAAGCACGCGGGCGCGGCGAACATCATCGTGGTCGACCCGGTGGAGTTCAAGCGGACCACGGCGCTGTCGCTGGGTGCGACGCATGCTTTCTCCACAATGGAGGAGGCCACGGAGTTGGCGCGGCAGTTCACCAATGGGCAGGGTGCGGACTCCGCGGTCGTCTCGGTCGGGGTCACCAAGCCGGAGCACGTCGGTGCGGCGTTCGCGGCCACTCGCAAGGGCGGGACCACCGTGGTCACCGGTGTCGGCAACAACTGGGGGACCGACCCCGGCGTGCCGATCTCGCTGTCGGAGATGACGTTCTACCAGAAGCGGTTGCAGGGCACGATCTTCGGCGGTTCCACGCCCAACTGGGACATCCCGCGCCAGCTGGAGATGTACAAGAACGGCATGCTCAAGCTGGACGAACTGGTCACCACGACCTACCAGCTCAAGGACATCAACCAGGCCTATCAGGACATGCACGACGGCAAGAACATCCGCGGCGTCATCGCTTTCGACTAGCGATCTCGTGCCGGTCGGGGCGCCGCCTCCGGGGAGTGCGCGGGGGCGGCGCACACGGCCCGCGGACACGGTGTGAAGTGGGGTTTCTCCATGCAGGGTTGGCAGTATGTGGGGGACCACAAGCCGATCACATTGAACGACGTCCCCGAGCCCGTCCCCGGGCCCGGTGAAGTCCTTGTCGACGTGCGGGCCGTGGGCATCTGCCACACGGATATCGGCTTCCTCGACGGGTCGATCAGCAGGCAGCTGGCCTACTCGCCCATCACGCTCGGCCATGAGATCGCCGGAGTGGTCAGCGCGTTGGGCGACGAGGTACCGGCCTTCGGCGTGGGCGACCGGGTGGCGGTGCTCGCCTCCCCGGCCGGGCCCGGGACGGCGAGCAACGGCGGCTTTCAGCCGAGGATCGCCGTCCGGGCCGACTTGCTCGTGCCGGTCCCGGACGACGTGAGCTGGGAGCAGGCGGCGGTGTCGACCGATGCCGGCGCCACCTCCTACCACGCCCTGATGGTCCGCGGCCGCGCGTGCGCGGGCGACAAGATCGGAATCATCGGACTGGGTGGGCTCGGCTCGCTGGCCCTGCAGATCGCCGTGGGGATCGGAGCCGACGTCCACGTCGCCGAGCGCAATGAGTCCCTGTTCGACTACGCGCGGGAGCTCGGCGCCAAGGAAGTCGAAGTCGACTTGAGACGGTTCAAGGACATTGGTCTGAACCTCATCTGTGATTTCGCGGGCTATGGCACCACCACGGCCGCCGCCGTCGAGGTCGCCGCCGAGCACGGCCGGATTGTGCAGGTGGGGCTGGGCCGCAGCCACGGTGAGATCGACCTGGTCACACTCACCCTCAACCAGCTCGAGCTGCTGGGCTCCGTCGGCGGCACGACGAGCGACAACGCCGAGGTGCTCGCGCTCATGTCGGCCGGAAAAGTCGTGGCCCGTACGACGGAAGTTGGTTTCGACTCCATTGCGGACTCCGTCGCGCGGCTGGCTCGAGGCGACGTGGTGGGCCGGCTCGTGGTGACCTACGACTGATGCTGGTTGACACCATCAACCGCCGAGACGCGAGACATTAACAATGTCTGACTAATGGCCTTAAGCATATATTGTCGTACGCTTGACAGGCTGACAGAAAATGCTAGTCTTTGTCCGTGCTACCAGGCAACGAAGCCGGTGTTCAGCGGTCCCAAGGCCTTGCTCTTCGTGACTTCACCAAGGTCTTCGGTCAGACTCGTGCACTCACCGCCGTCAACCTCGATATCGAATACGGTCAGATTCTCGGGCTGTTGGGGCACAACGGCTCGGGGAAGTCGACGCTGTTCAAGATCCTGGCCGGCCTTTACGAGCCGGACGCGGGTCAATTGAGCTTGCACGGCGAAGACGTCCCGTTACCTCTGACGAGTACCGCTGCCGCGCGCATCGGACTCACCTTCGTGCATCAGAACCTCGTGATGCTGCCGGAGTTGTCGGTGACCGAGAACCTTTTTCTCGAGAGCACGGCGACTTCCGAGCGCAAGCGCCCCATCTCGTGGCGGCGGATGCGTGCGGCGGCTCAGCAAATCCTGGACCAGTTCGACCTGGACATCGACATCAACGTTTCGGTCGCGAAGCTCGGGCCGGGACATCGGGCCCAGCTGGCCATCGCGCGCGCCGCGCACCAGGCGCGGCTGCACAGCACGTCCGGCGGCGCGTTCCTGATGCTCGACGAGCCGACGGTCTTCCTGTCGCAGAACGAACGAACCAATCTGTTCAAGTTGTTGCGCGGCATGGCGTCCTCGGGTGTCGGCATCGTTCTGGTGTCGCACGACCTCGCGGACATCGAGACCGCGACGGACCGGGTCTGCGTGCTCCGCGACGGCCGGGTCGCCGCGGTCCGGCGGACGGCGGAGACCGACCGGCGGGAACTGATCGCCGACATCCTCGGAAACGAACGGGTGGTCTCGCCCGTGGGGCGCAGCGCTATCTCGGCACGGCGCGACGGTGAGCGTCCACTGGTCGAGGTCCGGGGAATGACCGGGGTCGGGGTACGACAGGTCGATCTCGACCTGTTCCGCGGCGAAGTGGTCGGGTTGACCGGTCTGGTTGGTGCGGGATATTCGCGGATCCTCGACATGATGTACGGCTCCAGGCGGGCCGCGGCGGGCGAGATCGCGGTCGACGGCGTGTCCCACGACCTGCGCTCGGCGAGGCCCACGAAGTCACTGGCCCAGTCCATCGTCCTGGTTCCGGGTGATCGGCTGGGCCAGGGGCTGATCGGTTCCCAGACGGCCGCCGAGAACCTGGCCGTCCCGATCGTCGAGCGATTCCGGCGCAAGGGGCACGTCCGGGCGAAGCCCATCGCGGAGAATTTCGAGACGGCGGCAAAGACGTTCGCGATCCGCCCGCCCGTCGCCACCCAGCCCGCCGGGGAGTTCTCCGGCGGGAACCAGCAGAAGATCCTGATGGCGAAGTGGTTGCAAACCGATCCGAAGGTCGTGCTCGTTGACGAACCAACTCAGGGTGTGGATGTCGGTGCACGCCAGGAGATCCTGCGGCGGCTGCGGGAACTGGCGGAGACCGGGCAGGCGTGCGTGGTCGTGGCCAGTTCGGACTACGAGCAGCTCGCGCAGATCTGCGACCGGGTGCTCGTCGTCCTGCGGGGCAGGATCGCCGGTGAGCTCGTCGGTGACGAGATCACCGCGGCGCGGATCTCGACGGCGTGCCTGCGTGGTTTCCAGCCGCACCGGTCCTCCGAGGAGGCCCTCGATGGTGCCGGGAAGACGGATTCGGGTCACCGGAAGCTCGAGCGCAATGTCGGTTAGTCGTGGGGTGTTGTCGATCGGGTGCGCCGGGGTGCGCACGAAACCGTACGGTGATGAGGAAGCGAGAGGGTCATGACCGAGGCTCAGGGGAACCACGACCAGCGGCCGTCGCGCGCCGCCCCGCGGCCGATGTGGTGGGCGCGGACACTGCAGAACGTGTTCTCGGAGGCGTATGCCCTCCCGCTGGTCTGGGTCGCCATGATCATCTTCTTCATGGTGCTGCCCGCGACCAGCGCGCAGTTCACGAGCGCCCAGACCTACGCCGTGATCGTCGGTATCCAGTCGGTGCCGCTCATCCTCGCGCTCGCCGTCCTCGTGCCGATGATCGGGCAGGACTTCGACCTCTCGACGCCGAACACCCTGCTGCTCAGCTCGATGATGGTGGCACTGCTCACGACCCGGCACGGCGTGCCGGTCTGGCTCGCGATCGTTCTCGCCTTGCTCGCCGGCCTCGTGATCGGGCTGATCAACGGCATCCTCTGTGCGAAACTCGGGCTGTTCTCGTTCATCGTGACGCTGGGCACGGGCAGCCTCGTCTTCGGGATCACCGTCTACATCAGCGACAACCAGATCGTCTCCGGTGTGTCGCCCACCCTGAGCGACGTCATGTTGCAGCGGGTCCTGAATCTTCCGGTTCAGTTCTACGTCGGCGTCGTGCTGGCCGCCGCGATCTGGTGGTGGATCCGGTACATGCCGAGCGGCCGGCGGCACACCTACGCCGGCGACAGCCGTGAGGTCGCCCTGCTCAGCGGTGTCCGGGTGGCGCGCGTGCGCATCGGTTCCTTCTGTGTCGCGGGCATGCTGGCCGCTGCCGCCGGTGTCGCCAACATCGCCCAGTCCGGATCGGCGGACCCGTCCGGAAACCCGAACCTGCTCCTCGCCGCGTTCGCCGCGGTCTTCCTGGGTGGCACGACCATCACCCCGGGCCGGTTCAACGCGTGGGGCACCGTGATCGCGCTGCTGTTCCTGGGTACCGGCGTGACGGCCCTGCAGATCGTGGGCCTGAGCAGCTACATCCAGCAGATCTTCTTCGGTGGTGCGCTGGTCCTCGGTGTGCTCTTCGCGCGGCTGGCCTCCCGCCGGCGCGAGCTGAAGGAGGAGCGCGAGGCGCTGCGCGAAGGTCTCGACGAGACGGACGAAATCCTGGAGGCACAAGGGATGGGGCAGAAGGCATGAGTCCGACGATCGATCGAGGGTCGCTTCCGCTGTCCCGGACGGACAGGCTCTACATCAACGGTGCCTGGGTCGAACCGAGTTCGGACGCGGTGTTCGACGTGGTCGATCCGACCACGGAGGAGGCGTTCTTCAGCGTCCCGGCCGCGCAGGCGGCGGACATGGACCGGGCGGTCAGCGCCGCACGCGAGGCGTTCGACTCGGGCCCGTGGCCGCGGATGACCCCGCGAGAACGCGCGGAATACGTTCGGGCGCTGGGGAAAGGGCTGCGCGAGCGCGCGGACGAAGCTGCTCGTCTGTGGCCGCGGGAGTCCGGCGTCGTGTACTCGGCGGGAGTCGGCGCGGTGAGCTACGTCCCGACGCTGTACGACCGTTACGCCGATCTCGCCGACACCTTCGAGTTCGAATCGCCCGCGGACCTGAGCGTCGGCGGGTCGGACACCGGTGTGCTCCTGCGTGAGCCCGTCGGGGTGGTCGGCGCGATCCTGGCCTGGAACGACCCGCTCCTGATGATCGGGATGAAGGTCGCTCCGGCGTTGATCGCCGGCTGCACGGTTGTCCTCAAGGCAGCGCCCGACGCACCGGGCACCGCGTACCTGATGACGGAGATCGCCGACTCGGTGGGCCTTCCGCCGGGCGTCCTCAACGTCGTCACCGCTGGCCGCGAGGTCTCCGAGGCCCTGGTCACGAACCCAGCCGTGGACAAGATCACCTTCACCGGGTCGACCGCGACCGGGCGCCGGATCGCTGCGCTGTGCGGTGGCCGGATCGCCAGGTACACGCTGGAACTCGGTGGCAAGTCCGCCGCGGTCATCTTCGACGACTTCGACATCGCCGAGGCCGCACGCACCCTCGCCGGCCGGTCGTGCTTCCTCTCCGGTCAGGTGTGCTCGTCGCTTACCCGGATCGTCGTCAGCCAGTCCAGGCACGACGAGCTCCTGGAGGCGGTGGCGGCGGAGATGGCGGCCGTGACCGTCGGCGACCCCTTCGCGCCGGAGACGCAGCTGGGCCCGCTCGTCGCGGAGCGTCAGCGGGATCGCGTTCTCGGCTACATCGAGAAGGGCAAGGGCGAGGGCGCGACGCTCGCGTTCGGCGGGAAGCGGCCGTCGCATCTGTCCCGTGGCTGGTTCGTCGAGCCCACGGTGTTCGGCAATGTCGACAACGGATCGGCGATCGCCCAGGAGGAGATCTTCGGGCCGGTGCTGAGCGTCATCCCGGCCCGCGACGAGGACGACGCGATCCGGATCGCCAACGACACCATCTACGGGTTGAACGCCTCGGTCTTCACCAACGACCGGGATCGAGCGCTGTCGGCCGCCCGCACGTTGCGGTCGGGGACGGTGGGCCAGAACGACCAGCACGGGGATGTCGGCGTCGCATTCGGCGGTTTCAAGCAATCCGGCGTCGGGCGTGAGGGCGGAGAGGAAGGTTTGCGGAACTACCTCGAGACCAAGCTCGTGGTTCTCCGCGGGCACGGCTCCGGCGACTAGAGCGTGTTTTGAAAGTGGTTTGCGTGGCGGTGCGGGTGGCGGAACCTGAGGCGGCCCCTGGCTGTGGGATCGCCTCCTCATGTATGCCAATACACCACGTCGGCGCTGTCCTCGCCAGAAACCACCTCAGAATTCGGCAGCAGAGTGCCGGTTGCCGGCCCACCGCAAGCGGCTCCGCCGCTTATGAAACAGAACCTAGGGGTTGTGCGTCACCTCCGGGACAGTCCAGTTCGGACCGGAGTGTTGGGCATCGGCGACTGCCGGGGTGGTGGCAACGGCATGGCCGGGGCTCAAAACCCTTACGGGACACGCCGTAGGTGTACGTCACGGCGTCCCGCACGGAGCATTTCCGGAGGAGCCGATGAGGAGAAGGAGATTAGCAGTGGTGCGAAATCAGCGTCGATGGAAGCCGCGGTCTCTGCGCACAGTCGCCGTCGTCTCCATGATGGGCATGATGGCCTTGAGCGCGTGCGGAACGAGTTCGGGTGGGAGCGGTTCGGCCTCGAGTGATGGCCAGGGTGCCGATGTCGCGGCGGCCAAGGCCTCCGTCGAGGCGGCGCGGAAGTTGCCGGCCTATCCGCCGCTGTCCCAGGGCGGCCCGATCAACGCTTCCGCGCTCGCGGGCAAGCTGGTGTACCTCATCAAGTACACCGACCAGCCCTACAACAACTTCGAGGCGCAGGCCCAGGTCGACGGACTGCAGCTGGCGGGCGTGCGGACCAGGGTCGTCTCCGGTGACGGGACCCCGCAGTCGTGGGCGGCCGGGATCAACGCCGCGGTCGCCGACCACGCCAACGGCATCAACCTCCTCGGCATGGACCCAGCGTCCGTCGCGCCACAGATCCGCGCCGCGCAGAACGCGGGGATCATCGTCACCTCCAGCAACTCCTATGGCACCCCGCAGCAGATGCCGGACCCGATCAAGGACGGCGGCGTCACGGGAACCTGGTACCAGAACGCGAAGCTGATGTTCGACGCGGCGGTCGCCGACGCCGGTGGTTCCATCAACGCGCTCTACATGACGAGCAACGACGTCCGCAACGAGCACACGATGGCGCAGGCGATCCAGGACGAGCAGAAGCGGCTCTGCACCGGATGCAAGATCACCACGGCGAACCAGCCGGTCTCGAAGTGGAGCGAGATCCCGAACACGGTGGCCGCCGCGCTGACCAAGGATCCGACCATCAACTACGTCATGCTGCCCTTCGACTCGACGATTCCCTACGCGCAGACGGGAATCCGCCAGGCCGGTAAGTCTCCCAGCCAGGTCAAGATCGTGTCGGGCAACGCGTCGGCCGAGATTCTGAAGCAGATCACGCCGGGCGGCCAGGTCATCGCCGACCCCGGTGCGGGTGTCACGTGGATGGGCGCCGCAGTGGCGGCCAACATGCTACGCGTCCTCGGCGGGGGACAGCCCACGATCTACGAGCTGCAGGCACGGCTGTTCGACCAGACCAACGTCGCGGAGGCTGGTAACCCGCCGTCCTACCTGGAGGGCTTCGGAGACCGGCAGAAGTGGCTCGACGAACTCTCCGGTCTGCTCCAGAAGTAAGGCCGGCGGTCGGTAGACGGCGGGACCGGTGCGCACCTCCAGGTGGCGTCGTGTCCCGCCGTCCGCATTTTCCGTTGGGGCTGATCGGGCCGGGAGTGCCTAGAATCGGACTCGATGACTACTCCCGCGAGCCACACCGGACTCCGCGCCGACGCCCGCCGCAACCGGGCCCGTGTCCTGGCGGCGGCGCAGGAGGCCTTCGCGGACGAGGGCCCGTCGGTGCCGCTCGACGAGATCGCGCGCCGGGCCGGCGTCGGCGCGGGCACGGTCTACCGGCACTTCCCCAGTAAGGAAATGCTGTTCGAGGCCGTCGTGCTCGACCGCATCGCCTGGCTCGCCGGGCAGGCGCGCGAACTGCTCGACGCGGCCGACGCGGGCGCGGCGTTCTTCGAGTTCTTCGACGTGGCCGCCGAGCAGGCGCTGCTGAACAAGGCCCTGTGCGACGCACTCGAAGCGAGCACCGGTATGCCGATGAAGGCCACTTCGGACGAACGGACCGACTTCCGCGCGGCTTTCGCCGGCCTGTTGCGCCGGGCGCAGGCCGCCGGTGCCGTCCGGGCGGACGTCGGCCCCGCCGACCTGACCGCCCTGCTCGCCGGGTACGTCGCGATCCAGCGGCAGGCCCCCGAGGGTCGTCCACTGGCGAGGATCATCGCGGACGGCCTGCGCATCTAGAAGTACTGTCAGACTGGTTTGCGAGGCGGTGCCGGTTGCGGGCCGACCGCAAGCGGCTCCGCCGCTTAGCAAACAGAACCTAACCCCCGACGGCCATCTCGCCTAGTTCGGACCAGTCGTCCTGCGGGACTTCGAAGTTGACGATCCGCGGCGTTTCGGCCAGGTACGGCGGCAGGGTCTGCTGGGCGGTCTTGAAGTGACCGGACCGGACGTGGGCCGCGCCCGCGTCGCCGTCCCGGAAGGCTTCGACCAGCACGTACTCGGCAGGGTCTTCGACGCTGCGCGACCAGTCGAACCACAGGCATCCGGCCTCGGCGCGGGTGGCGAGCGTGAAGTCGCGGGCGATCGCGGGCCAGTCGTCGGCGTGCTGGGGCAGGATGCGGAACTTCGCGGTGATGAAAATCATGGCTCCACGGTATTACCGCGGCGCCGCGTCCACATCGAACGCGGCGCGGTGCCGGATCGCTACGAAATCCCGCTGACCGACAGCGCCAGGTACTTCACGTCGAGGTACTCCTCGATACCTTCGGCGCCGCCCTCGCGGCCGAACCCGGACGCCTTGACCCCGCCGAAGGGCGCCGACGCGTTCGACACCAGTCCCGTGTTGAGCCCGACCATCCCGGTGGCCAACCGCTCGCCCACGCGGATGGCCCGGTCGAGGTCCCGCGTGAACACGTAGGCCACCAGGCCGAACTCGGTGTCGTTGGCAAGCCGCACCGCCTCGTCCTCGTCGTCGAACGTCGTCACCGGCGCGACCGGTCCGAACACCTCCTCGCGCAGGATGCGTGCGTCCGGCGGGACATCGGTGAGCACCGTCGGCGCGTAGAAGAACCCGTCGCCGTCCAGCGGTTTGCCCCCGGTGGTCGCACGCGCGCCACGGGACAGCGCGTCGTCGACCAGTTCGACGACCTTGTCCCGCTGCTCGGCGCTGATCAATGGTCCGACCCGCACGCCGTCCTCCGTGCCGTGCCCGACCTTCATCGACGACATCGCGTCCGTCAGCTGCCGCACGAACTCACCGGCCACTGACGAGTGCACGTGGAACCGGTTGGCCGCGACGCACGACTCGCCGTTGTTGCGCATCTTCGCCGTGACCGCGCCCTGCACGGCCGTGTCGAGGTCGGCGTCGGGGAACATCAGGAACGGCGCGTTGCCACCCAGTTCCATCGACATCCGTTGCAGGTTCGGCGCGCACTGCTCCACCAGCTTGCGCCCCACCTCCGTCGATCCGGTGAAGGACAGCTTCCGGATCCGCCGATCGGCGAGCGCCGGGTTCACCACACGGCCGGCGGACGTGCTCGGCAGCACGCTCAGTACTCCCTCAGGCAGGCCGGCCTCCGCGAGCAGCGCGGCGAGGTTGAGCATCGACAGCGGCGTCAGCTGCGCCGGCTTGACGATCATCGTGCAGCCGGCGGCGATGGCCGGACCGATCTTGCGGGTGCCCATCGCGAGCGGGAAGTTCCACGGTGTCACCAGGATGCACGGGCCCACCGGGTGCTTCGACACGAGCACCCGGCCGCCGCCCGCCGCGCTGCGCGCGTACCGCCCGTCGATGCGCACGGCCTCCTCCGAGAACCACCGGAAGAACTCCGCCGCGTAGGTGACTTCGGCCTTCGACTCCGCGAGGCTCTTGCCCATCTCCAGCGTCATCAACCGGGCCAGCTCGTCGGCGCGGTCCGTCATCAGCTGCCACGCGCGGCGCAGGATCTCGCCCCGCTCGCGCGGCGGCGTCGCGGCCCACTCCTCCTGCGTCGCCGCAGCCGCCTCGATCGCCTCGGCGACGTCGGCGTCCTGTGCGTCGGAGACTTCGCGCAGCTGCTGTCCGGTGCCCGGATCCTGCACGCCGAACCGGCTGCCCTGCGCGGCGTCGCGCCACTGACCGGCGACGAAGAGCTGATGCGGTGCCCGTTCGATGAGACTCATGCCGGTTGACTACCCGTGCGCTCCGCCGCGTATGCCTCGGCGCTACCCGATGTCCCGCCGCTGAAACCGGGCCAGACCCGCGCCGAGCGTGACCACGGCGACCCCCAGCAGCCAGGCGAACGGCGTCACGGCGAACTCCGCGCTCGGCAGCTTCGGCACGTGGGTGAACGGCGAGATGTCGAGCACCACCTGCGGCACCCGCACGACCGGGCCGAACAGCGACAGCAGCAGGAACACCGCGGCCACCGCCCACGCGAGCGTCGCGAACTTCGGCGCGAACCCGAACACCACGACGGAGATCCCCACGACCACCCAGACCGCGGGCACCTGCGCGAGCGTCGCACCGATCACCGCCGGGACCTGACCGCTCACGTCGCCGACCCGCAGGCCGTGCAGCAGCCCGGCGAACAGGCCCGCCACCAAGAGCAGCAGAGCCGTCCCCAGCAGCGAGAACACCAAATGGCTCGCGGCCCACTGCAGGCGCCGCACCCGCGTCGCGAGCAGCGGTTCCAGCCGCAGCGCGGTTTCCTCCGACCGCATCCGCAGCGTCGCCTGCACCGCGTACATCGCGGCGACCATCCCGAAGATGCTCGCGATGGCCGCCAGGAACGTGTCGACCAGGTTCTGTGCGCCGCCCAGCCGCTCGAACATCTGCTGGGCCTGGGCGCTGTCCCCGACGATGTCGCCGATGCCCGCGGCGAGCGAGCCGAACATCGCGCCGAACACCGCGAACCCCACGATCCAGCCGATCAGCACGCCGCGGTGCATCCGCCACGCCAGCGCGAACGGCGATCGCAGGCCGGGTGCCGCGACCGGCGGCCCGGGGCGGCTCGGGAAGATGCCCATCCCGACGTCCCGGCGCGGCAGCAGCAGGTACGCCCCCCACCCGACGGCCAGTGCGGCGGCGAGGAGCAGAAGTGCCACCGCCCACCGGTCACCGGCGAACGGCCGGATCTGGGTCGACCACCCGAGCGGCGACAGCCACGACAGCCACGAGATGTCTGTGGCCGAGTCGCCGACCGCGCGCAGCGCGAAGGCGATCCCGAGCATGGCGGCGGCGATGCCGTTGGCCGTGCGTGAGTACTCGGCCAGCTGGGCCGCGACCGCCGCGACGGCGGCGAAGACCAGGCCGGTCAACGCGGTCCCCAGGCCGAACGCCACCGACCCGGCGGCCGGCAGGCCCGCGCCGGTCAGCCCCAGCGCGACCAGCAGCCCGGTCCCCACCGCGCCGAGTCCGGTGGTGATCAACGCGGCGGTCAGCGCGGCGTATCGGCCGGTGACGGTCGAGGACAGCAGCTCCTGGCGCCCGGTGTCCTCCTCCTGACGGGTATGCCGGGTGACGGTGAAAATGCACGCCAGGGCCAGGAAGACCGGCCCGAACACGCCGAAGCGCCAGGCCGTGAACCCGCCCGCCGTGGACAGGTCGAACGGTGGCCCGTACAGCAAGGTGATCGACGGGTTCGTGCGCATCCCCGCGGTCAGCGACGCCCGGCTCGCGGCGTCCGGGTACAGCTGGGCGTAGGCACCGGCGGTGCTCGCGGGCAGGAGCCCGATCACCAGCACCCAGATCGGCAGCGCGACCCGATCCCGCCGCAGCGCGAGGCGAACGAGGTGCCGGGTCCCGGCGAGCGCGCTCACCGGGCGCTCGCTTCGGCCGTGTAGTGACGGAGGAACAGCTCCTCGAGCGTCGGCGGCTGGCTGGTCAGGCTGCGCACACCGACCTCGGTCAGCTTGCGCAGCACCTCGTCCAGCGAGTGCGTCTCGACGTCGAACCGGACGCGGTTGCCGTCGACCTTCAGGTCGTGCACCTCGGACAGCGAGCTGAGGCCGTTCGGGTGACCGGCGAGTTCCGCCACGATCGACGTGCGGGTGAGGTGCCGGAGCTCGCTCAGCGTGCCGGTCTCGACCGTGCGCCCGTTGCGGATGATGCTGACCCGGTCGCACAGGGCCTCGACCTCGGCGAGGATGTGGCTGGACAGCAGCACCGTGCGGCCCTTCTCGCGTTCCTCCTGGATCGCGTACTGGAAGGTGGCCTCCATCAGCGGGTCCAGGCCCGAGGTCGGTTCGTCGAGGATCAGCAGCTCGACGTCGGAGGACAGGGCCGCGACGATCGCGACCTTCTGCCGGTTGCCCTTGGAGTAGGTGCGGCCCTTCTTCTTCGGATCGAGGTCGAAGCGCTCGATCAGCTGGTCGCGCCGTTGTTTGTCGAGGCCGCCGCGCAGCCGGCCGAGCAGGTCGATCACCTCGCCGCCGGACAGGTTGGGCCAGAGGTTGACGTCTCCGGGGACGTAGGCGAGCCGGTGGTGAAGGCTCGCCGCGTCGCGCCAGGGGTCGCCGCCGAGCAGGCGGACGGTGCCCCGGTCCGCGCGCAGCAGACCGAGCAGGACGCGGATGGTGGTGGACTTACCGGACCCGTTCGGACCCAGGAAGCCGTGCACTTCTCCGGTCTTGACCTGGAGATCCAGGTCGTCGAGGGCCTTGGTCGCACCGAACGACTTGTGCAGACCCTCGATGGAGATGGCGTTGTCCATGGACGCGAAGGTACAGTTGTTTCACAAAGTTGTGAAGTTAGGAAACCGTATAGATTCACTGAAGACACCGGACGGGTGAGGAAGGATGATCTCCATGCGGGAGGAAGAGGCGGTGCGCCGCTATGTCGAGCGGCTGGCACTCGTGCTCACCCAGCTCGGAATCCCGCGCATGGCCGCGCGGGTGTTCGCCGCGCTCGTGGTGACCGACGACAGCCGCCTCACCGCAGCCCAACTGGCGGAGAACCTGCAGGTCAGCCCGGCGGCCGTGTCGGGTGCGGTGCGCTACCTGGAGCAGGTGGGACTGGTCGCGCGGGAGCGGGAGCCGGGGGAGCGCCGCGACCACTACCGCGTCTACGACGACATGTGGTTCGCGAGCATGCGCAAACGGGACCGCCTCATGGAGATGTGGCGGGACACCGCCGAGGAGGGCATCGACGCGGTCGGGGCGGGCACGCCGGCCGGCAAACGGCTGGCCGAGATGCGCGACTTCCTCTCGTTCATCATCAAGGAACTGCCGCGGCTGTTCGAGCGCTGGGAGCGCGAGCGCGCCGAGAGCTGACGCCACCGCGCGAGTCCCGCACTCAAGCGCACGAGATCCACGCGCGAGTCCGTTGTGGAGGGGTCCGGCTCGCCGGTCCGGCTCAAGATCGCCTACTGGCAGTATTCAGAGTATCTCGCGTTGGGCTGAATGGGTGAAAACGGTTGCCCACGACCAGGTGCTTTGGAAAAAGTTCTGGCGCTGTGTATCTGGCGGGGGGCTACCGGCGTCATAGGGGTCGTTAGCTGGTTGCACACCGATCGGAGGAAAGCATGAGCTCTCCCCGGCCCTTCGCCGAGGAAATCGCCGCGGTACGCGATTCCCTCGCCACGATGGGGAATCCGTGGCAGGCGGGGGAGACGGTGCTCAGCCGGCTGACGGGCGAGTCGCGCAGGGTGCGACTGGGGGTGCCGGCCCCGAGCACGGCCGAGGTGGAAGCCCGGGTTGATCTGCCCGGGCGGATGCTGGAGGTCGCGCTTGGGGCCGCCGGCCAGCCCTGCACCGCCCCGCACGCGCCGGGCGACACACTCCCGGCGACGTTCGATCTCCGCGACGTGTGCGGTCGCAGTTACCTCACGCCGGTGAAGGACCAGGGCGAATCGGGGTCCTGCACCGCATTCGGCACCGTGGCGGCGCTCGAGGGGACAGCCGCGTACACGCGCCGCAACACGGGCATGCGCCTCGACCTGTCCGAGGCGCAGCTGTTCTACGGCTTCGCGCCGGCGCACCGCAAACCGGGTGATACGGGGTCCTGGCCGGACGACCTGATGGGGGACTGCGCGTCCAAGGGCGTGACCTTCGAGGACTACTGGCCCTACTCGGACGAGGGAACCGGCGCGCCGAACCCGAACTGGGTGAACCGCGTCGCCCGAGCCGAAGGGGTCGTCGACCTCACCCAGGACCCGGCCGCCATCAAGCACCACATGTACGGCTACGGACCGGTCACCGCCTGCATGGTGATCTACGACGACTTCTTCCACTACACCAGCGGCATCTACCGCGCCACCACGACGGAGAGCAACGGCGGCCACTGCGTCGCGCTCATCGGGTGGGACGACGAGCAGGGCTGCTGGATCGCCAAGAACTCCTGGGGCACCGACTGGGGCGAGGCCGGCTTCTTCCGGATCGCCTACGGCGAGGCGTTCATCGAGGACTACCCGGAACCGCGGCCGACGACCCTCGGGTGCACCGGCGTAACCCTGCGCGCGTGGCTACCGCCGCAGCGCGCGCTGCGCCTGTTCTCGTCCGGGGCCGTCGAATGGGTGTATCTGGAGGAGCTGGGCTGGGTCCCCCTCTCGGGGGACGCGGCGAGCGTGAGCGGGCAGCTCGCGCTGCTGGCCGAGGCGCGGGCGGGTGGTCATCCCGTCAGCCCGTTTCTCGACCACGGCGTGCTGACCAGGGTTGCCACCACTTACTGATGGGGAGCGAGGCATGACCACGAGCAAGAACGAGACGCCGGAAACCGGCCCGCAGGACGACCCGAACGCGGAACTGGCCGCCCTCACCCGGCAGCAGGGCCCGGCGTCGCCCGGCGCGCCCACCGGCGCCTACGACCCGAACACGCCGCCGACGGGTGCGTATGACCCGAACACGCCGCCGACGGGTGCGTATGACCCGAACACTCCGCCGACGGGTGCGTATGACCCGAACACGCCGCCGACGGGTGCGTATGACCCGAACACTCCGCCCACCGGCGCGTATGACCCGAACACTCCGCCCACCGGCGCGTACGACCCGAACACGCCGCCCACCGGCGCATACGACCCCAACACGCCGCCGGTCAACGGAAGCGGCCACGCCCCGCAGCCGGTGAACCAGCAGGTGGGCCTCTGGATCCACAACCGGTCCATCACCAGCCTGTGGTCGACGAGCGCAAGCCCGGGGGTCTGGGCGTTCGTCGCGGGCCTGGGCTGGAAGCGGTTCGCGTCCACAGGGGACGGACGCAGCTCGCTGACCACGTTGGCACTGCTGGCTCGCAACCACGGGCTGCCGGTGTCCTTCCACGAAAACGCCGCCGGGCAGATCGACCAGATCCTGATCTGACACCGGCGGGGGAGCGGCGGTGGCC
>Ga0081455_10000319_pt1 | contig 62852 bp, 65 predicted proteins | sample TabmetS3T2R1_FD_70207 | JGI IMG/M metagenome (GOLD analysis project Ga0081455, IMG submission 70207) | Tabebuia heterophylla rhizosphere microbial communities from the University of Puerto Rico - S3T2R1 | ecosystem: Host-associated > Plants > Roots > Rhizosphere ...
GACGAGCCAGCCGCGACCGGTCCACCGCGCGAGCCAGCCGGTCAGCGACACCGCCGCTCCGCTCTGGACCAGCGCCAGCAGGTAGACGGCGGTGAGCGCGATCTCGGCCAGGGACAGCGCGAGCTGACGCCGGTGATAGCCGCGCGCGCGAGCCTCGTCCGACTCCGATCCCCTGTGCACGAAGACGAGTGTCGCACCGTCGTGCGCGCGCGCCAATGGCCGCGGGGCTTTGTGCTACACTGGCCGGCAATTCATCCTCAGGAGCCGCCATGTTTCAGTCCGTGGAGGACGTCCAGCAGCAATTCAAGAACGCGCGCTACATCGCCAACCGTCGTATCTCCACCGTCGTGTTCCTCGCCTCGCGCATGGGCCGTCCCGTGCTCATCGAGGGGCCGGCGGGGGTGGGCAAGACCGAGCTGGCGAAGACGCTGGCCGACGTCACCGCGCGCCATCTCATCCGGCTCCAGTGCTACGAGGGCCTCGACGAGGGCAAGGCGCTCTACGAGTGGAAGTACGCCAAGCAGCTGCTCTACACCCAGCTGCTCCGCGAGCGGATCGGCGAGCTGATCGCGGACGCGCCCTCGTTGCCCGACGCGGTCGCGCGCATCTCGGGGCAGGACGACGCCTTCTTCTCGCATCGCTTCCTGGCCCCGCGGCCCCTGCTCCAGGCCATCGAATCCCCGGATCCGGTGGTGCTGCTGGTGGATGAGATCGACAAGGCGGAGCCCGAGTTCGAGGCCTTCCTTCTGGAGGTGCTGTCCGACTTCCAGGTCTCGGTGCCGGAGCTGGGGACCATCCGGGCCACCCAGATTCCGCTCGTCGTCCTGACCTCCAACAACGCGCGCGAGCTCTCCGACGGGCTCAAGCGCCGGTGCCTGCACCTCTTCATCGACTTCCCGCCGCCCGACGAGGAGCTGGCCATCATCCGGCTGAAGGTGCCCGAGGTCTCCGAGCGGCTGGCCCAGACGGTGGTGACCGCGGTGCAGCGCATCCGCGGGCTCGAGCTGCGCAAGGCGCCGTCCATCTCGGAGAGCCTCGACTGGGCACGGTCGCTCGTCATCCTCAACGCGGAGACCCTGGACCGCGAGCTGGTGGAGTCGACGCTCACGATGCTCGTCAAGCACGAGAAGGATCTGGACCGGGTCAAGGGCGCCCTCGACAAGGTGCTGGCCGACCTGGGCTAGAAGCCCATGAGCGGGGCCTGGTCCGCCCTCACCGAGTTCCGCGAGCTGTGGTTTCCGAGCCCGCGCATCCGACTGTCCGAGCTGGCGACCGGGCCGATCTACATCGAGGGCGGCCGCTGCATCTCGGGCGCGCTCGGCGAGTACAGCAAGCTGTGGATCCTCGCGGCCGGTCGCTGGCACTTCTACTACGTCCATCCCACCCCGCGGGACTTCTATCGCGTGACGATGCCGGAGGCGGTGCCTCATCTGCTGCACCCCGGCGAGATGACGGTGGAGACGGTGCGCCAGGGCCTCTCCTACAAAGTGGTCCTCGGGCTGCGCTGCACCGAGGGGCCGGTGCGCGTCCTGCACCTGGTGGGCGACGTGGCCGACGTCACCCGCGCAGTCGAGCGCGACGAGGAGGCGCCGGCCGGCCCTCTGGGCTGGAAGCTCAAGATGACGCACCTGATCGCCCAGGGCTCGTTCCACGGGTTGATTCGCCTCGAGGACGGTCGTCTCTACCCCATCAGCCGCGACGGGGGCGAGGACGTCTTCAAGTCCTCCTGGGTCCATTTCAGCCGATGACGAACATACAGAGACACGACCCGGAGCCCCGGGCCGTACGCGAGGAGAGCGGGAAGGCGAAGATGCGGATGGCCTCACGGCTGAGCGGGCGCCCCGATGAGCCCCAGCGGGGCGAAGAGGCCCGACCGCAACCCGAGATGATTCACGGACACGGACTCCGATGAGCCCCAGCGGGGCGAAGAGGCCCGACCGCAACCCGAGATGATTCACGGACACGGACTCCGATGAGCCCCAGCGGGGCGAAGAGGCCCGACCGCAACCCGAGATGATTCACGGACACGGACTCCGATGAGCCCCAGCGGGGCGAAGAGGCCCGACCGCAACCCGAGATGATTCACGGACACTGACTTAAATGGACCAGAGAATCCTCGAGTTCATCGGCGATCTGCGGCGGGCCGAGATGCGCATCTCGCCGAGCGAGGCGCTGGACGCGCTCGCCGCCTCCGCCGAGATCGGCCTCCAGGATCGCGACACGTTCAAGAGCGCGCTGGCCACCACCCTGGTCAAGGAGTCGCGGGACCTCACGACCTTCAACCGCATCTTCGACTTGTACTTCCTGGACCTGCAAGCTCTCGGGGAGGGTCTCAAGAAAGCGCTGGGGCCGGAGGACCCCAAGATCCAGGAGCTGCTCGATCGGCTCACCGCCGAGGCCGGGATGGACCTGGACGACCTCACCGAGCTGATGCTGAGCGGGCAGGGCAGCGACATGGAGATGGCGATCCGACAGGAAGGGCAGGGCACTGGCCTCGAGCGGCTGATGTACTTCCTGCAGGTCGGCTACTTCTCGCGCCGCATCTACGACAAGTTCGACTGGGGGGCCATCGAGAGGGACCTGAGTCGAATCATGCAGCTGCTGGAGGCCAAGGGGCTCGATCCGGGCACGCTGGCCCGCATCCGGAACTACCTCGACCTGCGTCTGGAAGCGTTCCGGCGCATGATCCGTCAGCACGTGGAGCGCGAGCTGGAGCGCCGCGCCTTCCGTCAGGGCGAGAAGCTCACCCGCGAGGTCCTGAGCGACAAGCCGCTGTTCGCCCTCTCCGCCGACGAGGTGGCCCAGATGAAGGCGGTAGTGGCGCGCCTGGCCCGCAAGATCAAGGACGCGCTCGCCTTGCGCCAGCGCCAGGAGGAGAAGGGCCGGCTCGACTCCCGCCGCACCATCCGCCAGAGCCTGCAGTACGGGGGCGTGCCGATGGAAGTGCGCTTCCGCCGGCGGCATCGCGAGAAGCCGAAGCTGATCACCCTCTGCGACGTGTCGGACTCGGTGCGCAACGCCTCCCGCTTCATGCTTCAGCTGGTGTGGAGCCTGCAGGAGTGCTTTTCGCGGGTACGCTCGTACGTCTTCGTGTCCGAGATCGCGGAGGTGACCCAGGCCTTCAACACCTACCCGGTCGACAACGCGATCGACTGGGCGCTCAAGTCCTCCTCCGTCGACTACCACTGCCGCTCCGACTTCGGCTACGCGTTCAGCCGCTTCGTGAAGACCGAGCTCGAGTCGCTCGATCGCAAGACGACGGTGCTGATCCTGGGCGACGCGCGCAACAACTACAACGATCCGCAGGCGTGGGCCATCCGGCAGATCCGGGAGCGGGTCAAGGGCGTCATCTGGCTCAACCCGGAGGGGCAGTGGGGCTGGGGCATCGGAGACAGCGTGATGCCGCTCTACGCGCCGTCGTGCGACATCGTGAAGGAGTGCCGCACGGTGGGCCAGCTCGTGCAGGTGGTCGATCAGCTGGTGCACTCCTGGTGGCGTCGCGGTCGCTGATCGTCTCCCTGCTCGCGGCGGCGGTGTGTGCGGCCGCCCTGTTGCCCGCCCGCCTCGCCTCCGCCGCGGAGTGTGTCCTCATCGACGACTTCTCCGGCGGGAAGGTCGGCGAGTTCCCGCTCGACTGGAAGCCGCGCAAGGAGGAGGGGCGGCCGGTGTACTCGATCCGCGAGGAGGAGGGCCGACGCTTCCTCCACGCCGACTCCCGAGGCATCGGGATCCAGGCCGGCCGGGAGGTGAAGTGGGACCTCGACGCCTATCCGATCCTGGCCTGGTCGTGGCGGGCGGTGGAGTTCCCCAAGGGGTCGGACGAGCGGAAATCGGCGACGAACGACAGCGCGGTGTCGGTCTACGCGCTCTTCCCGGGCGCGATGAACTCGGTGAAGAGCGTGAAGTACATCTGGAGTCGGGTGGTGCCGGTGGGCACGCCGCTGACTTCGAGCGGAGGCCGCACGCAGGTGCGGGTGCTGCGCAGCGGGGCCGATCAGGCCGGCCAGTGGCTCGAGGAGCAGGCCGACGTGCGGGAGGACTACCGCAAGCTCTTCGGCGACAAGGCGCCCAAGCCGGCCGGCATCGCGGTCCTCACCGATTCCGACGACACCAAGAGCCGCGCGCAGGGAGACTACGCCAACTTCCGCGCCTGCAAGCCGTGAGCTTCACGCCGTCTACGCCTCCGTCGCGCGGCTGACCCGCGGGTGACCCTCCTCCTCAAGCTGGTCCTGGTGCCGGGGCTCATCGCCCTGGTGACCCTGGCCGGCCGTCGCTTCGGCCCCCGCATCGGCGGCTGGCTGAACGCCCTCCCGCTGGTGGCTGGCCCGGTGCTCTTCTTCCTGGCCCTCGAGCAGGGCGACACGTTCGTGGCGGGCGCCGCCGAGGCGACCCTCGCCGGGCTCGCCGCGGTGGCCGCTTTCGCGGTGATCTATTCGTGGGCTGCGATGGCGCGGCGGTGGTGGGAGTGTGTGCTCGTCGGCTGGGCCGGGTTCGGCCTGCTCACGCTGGCGCTGCAATCGGTGCGCTGGACCGCCGCCTCCGGGCTCGCGCTGGCGCTGGGCGGGTTCGCGGTCGCGCGCCTCCTGCTGCCGCGGCTGCCCGACGCGCCGCCTCCCGCGCGCGCCCCGGCGTGGGACCTGCCGCTCCGGATGGTTTCCGCGGTGGTGCTGGTGCTGGTGGTCACCGGGCTGGCCGGGTGGCTCGGGCCGCATCTCTCCGGCGCGATCACCCCGTTCCCCATCGCGACCACCATCCTGCTCGCCTTCACGCACGCGCAGCAGGGCGCGCCGGCCGCGGTGGGATTCCTGCGCGCGTTCCTGCCCGCGATGTGGAGCTTCGCCCTCTTCTGCTTCGTGCTGGCCTGGGGCGTGGTCGGGCTGGGGCGCGATCTGGCGTTCGTGCTCGCGCTGGTCCTGAGCCTGGCCGCTCAGGGCCTGGTGCTGCTCGGGCTTCAGACGGTCGCCAGCCGCGTATCTGACTAGCTCCGTTCGAGCCCGCGTTTCGCCCGCGCCATCCTGCTTGTCGGGCGAGGTTCGGAGGGGGACGTCGAAGGCCTCGCCGCCGAGCTAGCCGGGAAACCGCCAGACGCGGCCCTCGGGCGGCTCGTCGGTCAGCGTGAACTGCGGCAGGGCGAAATCGGGCGAGAGGTCCTGGAAGACGACGCGGACCCGCTTGCCGATGGCCGCATTGGCCTCCGGCTCCGGACGGAAGTCGGGGGTGATCAGATTGCCGATGATCCGCAGGGCCTCGTCGGGGGTCGGCCGGCCGCGCTGCTCGTCGAGCTCGACCAGGACCACCGCGTAGGGCGTCCATTCCTTGAAGCCGGGCTGGATGGCGTGGTGCACGACCTCGTAGGAGTAGATGTGTCCTCCTCCGCTCACCGGCTTCCACTCCCATTCGAGCGAGAGGCACCACGGGCAGCCGTGGCTCGGGGGATAGCGCATGAGCCCGCACCGCTTGCAGGCGCGCAGCATGAGCCGATGGCTCGTGCGCGCCAGCTTGAAGTGCTCGCGCCACTCCGAGTCGTTCTCGGGAATCACCAGGTTCATGCCGCGGTACTCGACGGAGGGCATCGGGCTAGCTCCTCATGATGAGGGCGGAGCCGGTCGGGGGCATCGCCCAGCCGAGATTCATGGTGATGCGCGCGTCCTTGACCTGCCGGCACTTGCCCGGCGAGTAGTCGTAGCTGTGCTTGCCGTCTTCCCAGCCCGGGCAGTAGTCGTCGGCCTGGCCGCGAAGCTGACGCACGTTCTCGATCACCATGGAGATGCCGTGGGTGTAACCCTCGCAGAGGTGGCTGCCCGAGGTGTTGTTGGGGCGCCGGCCGCCGAGCTCGATGACCCCGCTCGACACGTAGGCCCCGCCCTCCCCCTTCTTGCAGAAGCCGAACTCCTCGAGCTGGAGCATGGTGGTGAAGGTGAATGCGTCGTAGGATCCAGTGACGTGCACGTCCTCGGGGCCGATGCCGGCCTGGCCGAAGACGATGTCCTTGGCGTGGTAGCCGGCGACGCGGGTGATCGGCCCGTGGGCCCAGTGGAAATCGGTGCGCGGCTTGTTGACCCGGCCCGCGACTCCCATGATATAGACCGGCTTGCGCCGCAGGTCGCGCGCCCGCTCGGCGCTGGTCACGATCAGGGCGGTGGCGTTGTCGGTCTCCAGACAGCAGTCCAGCAGGTGCAGGGGCTTGCAGATCCACCGGGAGCCCACCACGTCGGCCACCGTGACCCGGTCCTTCAAGAACGCCTTCGGATTTTGCGAGGCATGCTTGCTGTGGGCCACCCGGACCGCCGCGACCTGCTCGGACGTGGTCCCGTACTCGTACATGTGCCGCATGAAAGTGGGGGCGAAATTCTGGCCCGCGCTGCGCATGCCGAACGGGACCTGGGCCAGGTCCATGCCGCGCACCGGCTGCGCCGCGCGGGCGCCGGTGCCGCCGATGCGGAAGTCGGAGTAGCCGTTCATGGAGCGGAAGATCGCCACCGTGTGGCACATGCCGGCCTCGATGGCGCCCATCGCGAGGCCGATCAAGGCCTCGGTGGACGAGCCGCCGCCGAAGACGTCCATGTAGAAATTGAGGCGGATCCCGAGATCGGGCGCGACCCAGTTGCCGAAGATCGAGTCGCCGCTCTGGTAGGACATCATGCCGTCCACGCCGTCCTTGCCGAGGCCGGCGTCGCGCATGGCATGGCCCACCGCCTCCACCGCCATCGCCCGCGTGCTGCGTCCGGACTGACGGCTGTACTCGGTTTCTCCCACTCCCACGATGCAGTACTTGTCCTTGAGCGACGCCATGGGCTCCTCCGCGCCGCGACTCTACGCGAGCGCGGCGGGCGGCGTCAAGCCGACGCGGGCTCGTCGCGGGGCGCGGGCGGGCGCGTGAAGGGCAGCAGGCCCAGCGCGAGCGCGTTGCAGCCGGCGCTGAGCCACCACGCGAGCCGGTAGTCGCCCGCGCGATCGTAGATGAAGCCGGCCGCGAACGGGCCGCACGCGGCCATCGAGCCGGCGAGCGCGAAGAGCAGGCCGGCGAGGCTCGCGGCGTGCTCGCGGCCGAAGAAGTCGGCGACGGTGGGAGTGAAGAGGGTGGAGGCCGCCCCGTAGGAGAAGCCGAAGAGGAGCGACGCGGCGTAGAGGGCGGGCAGCTCGCGGGACCAGGCGAAGCCCGCGAAGGCGAGGACTTGTAGAACCAGCGCGACCGCGAGCGCGCCGCGGCGGCCGATGCGGTCGGACGCGGCGCCCATCACGAGGCGGCCCGCCATCGCGGCGACACCGACGGCGCTCACCAGCGTGGCGGCCAGGAAGGGGGGAACGCCGAAGCCGCGCGCCATCGGCACCAGATGGACGAGCGGGATGAAGACGGGCGTCCACGTCGCCCCGAAGAGACCGTAGAGCATCCAGAACGCGCGGGTGCGCAGCGCCTGGGCCACCGTCCATCCGCTCGGATGGGCGCCCGAGCGCGCCGGCGCGCGGCCGACCGGCACCCCGTCGGGCACGAGCCCCATGGCCTCGGGGTCCCGTCGCATCAGGAGGGCCAGGGCGTTCAGGGTCAGCAGCACAGCGGCGCCGAAGACCACGTAGGCTTCCCGCCAGCCGAGGGCGCTCACCATGAGGTGGGCGACCGGGGGCAGCGCGAAGGTGCCGAGGCTGCCGCCCGCACTGGCCAACCCCACCGCGATACCACGCCTCCGGGTGAACCACTTGGCGACGGTGGCGTTGCAGGGGACGTAGGCGGTCGACATGCCGAGGGCCGCCACGGTGCCGTAGAGCAGGTAGGGCTGCCAGAGCGCGGTGACCCGGCTCATGAGCATCAACCCGATCCCCAGCAGCGCCCCGCCGATCGAGATGACCGCGCGCGGGCCCCATCGGTCGGTGAGGCGGCCGGAGCCGAGCGCGAACAGGGAATAGACCAGGGCGTAGAGCGAGAAGACCCCGGAGAGGCTCGCCCGGCTCCAGCCGAATTCCTCGACGAGCGCGGCGAAGAACACGCCGAAGGCGTACTGGGTGCCGTAGGCCATGAACAGCACCAGGAAGGCGGTGGCCACGACGATCCATCCGTAGAAGAGCCTCGGCCGGACGCCGAGGTCAGCGGCCGGCATCGTCGCGGAGCTGCTCCGTAGATCGCTTCGTGTCCAGGATGGGGGGCAGGGTTCCCGAGGGCTGGGTGGGCTCTTCGCGCCGAGCGTCCTCGCCGGCCAGCCGCTCCGGCGCGTCGCGGAACATCAGGATCTCGTAGCGGTGGTGACGGTACTCGACGGTGCGTCCCGTGCAGTCCACCGGCAACACGCGGCCCGCCGCGTTCTCGAACAGCACCGACTGCGTCCGGCCGACGCCGGCGACCCGGGCCCCGGCCGTCTCGTTGCCGGCCGCGACCGACGAAGGCCAGAACGGCCGTGAGTCGCGCCCCAGCATCGCCGGGCGCGAGAGCCCGGACAGCTCGCAATCCGCGCGGTTGCAGTCGAGGATCGCGTGGGTGTCCGCGTCCACGATTCGGATCGCGTCGGTAGCCTCGTCGAGCACCGCCCTGAACCGCTCGCGCTCCTGAGTCAGCACGCGCCGCTCGACGATGGTCTCCATCAGGAGGGCCAGGGCCGGGATCCGATCGCAGTCAGCGCCAGATACGAGGGCCAGACGCGCGCGAACATGGCGCGCCCGCGGTCGCCCAGCTATGCAGATCCATCAGTTGGAAGCGGCCGAGGCGCGTCCGTTGGGCCGGGGCAGGAGGTCACGCAGGAACTTGCCGGTGTAGGACCCGGACACGTGCGCGACCTGCTCGGGGGTGCCCGCGGCCACCACCTCGCCACCCGCCTCGCCGCCCTCCGGGCCGAGATCGATCACCCAGTCGGCGGTCTTGATCACGTCGAGGTGGTGCTCCACCACCAGCACCGTGTTGCCCGCCTCGACGAGCCGGTTGAGCACCACGAGCAGCTTCCGCACGTCGTCGAGGTGCAGCCCGGTGGTAGGCTCGTCGAGGATGAAGAGATGGTCGGTGGTGGGCTTGGCGGCCAGCTCCGCCGCGATCTTCAGCCGCTGCGCCTCCCCGCCCGACAGCTTGGTAGCGGGCTGACCGAGACGCAGATATCCGAGCCCCACCTCTTGCAGCACCTTCAGCCGCCGCTGCAGCACCGGCTCGGAGGAGAAGAACGCCACCGCCTCGTCCACCGTCTGCTGCAGCACCTGGCTAATGTCGTGGTGCTTGTAGGTGACCTGCAGCACCTCGGGCCGATACCGCTTGCCCTCGCACTCCTGGCAGGTCACGTACACGTCCTCCACGAAGTACATCTCGAGCTTCTGGAACCCGTCGCCCTCGCAGGCCTCACAGCGGCCCCCCGGCACGTTGAACGAGAACGCTCCCGGACCCAGGCCGAGCGTCTGCGCGCGGCTCAAGCTCGCGAAGAGGCGGCGGATCTCGTCGAAGGCCTTCACGTAGGTGACCGGATTCGACCGCGGCGTACGGCCGATCGGCTCCTGGTCGATCATGCGCACGCCCTTGAGATGCTGAAGCCCGCGCAGCCCGTCGTGCTCGCCCGCCACCGCGAAATCGACCTTGAAGTGCCGGGCCACCGCTCGGTAGAGCGTGTCGTGCACCAGCGTCGACTTGCCCGAGCCGGACACGCCGGTCACGCAGGTCAGGGTGTTCAGCGGAATCTTCACGGTCACGTTCTTGAGGTTGTGGGCGCGCGCCCCTTCCAGCACCAGGGCGCGCCGGCCTTGACGGCGGGCCAGCGGCAGCGGAATCGTGTCGCGGCCGCTCAGGTACCGCGCGGTCAGTGAGCGGGGGTCCTTTCGAAACTCGGCCTGCGATCCCGCGAACACCACGGTGCCGCCGCGCTCGCCCGAGCCGGGGCCCATCTCGATGAGATGGTCGGCGGCCTCGATCAGGGCGCGGTCGTGCTCGACGATCACCACCGTGTTGCCGGCCGATGCCAGCTCGCGGCAGAGCTCGGCGAGGCGCGTGGTGTCGCGCGGGTGCAGGCCGATGGACGGCTCGTCCAGCACGTAGAGGGTGCCGGTGAGCTGCGCGCCCAGCTGGTTGGCCAGGTTGATACGCTGCGCTTCCCCGCCCGACAGCGTGCGGGTCTGCCGGGCGAGGGTCAGATAGCCGAGCCCGACCCGGACCAGGAAGGACAGCTTCGCCCGCAGGAGCTTCAGCACGTCGCGCGCGACCGTCTGCTCCCACGCCGACAGCGACAGCGTGGCGAAGAAGGCCTCCAGCTCCTCGACCGTCTGCCGGCCCAGCTGAGCGATGCTGGCGCCGCCCACGCGCACCGCGAGCGCCTCCGGGCGAAGCCGCTCGCCGGCGCAGCGCGGACACGGCGACTGGCTGCGGTAACGCGAGAGGAACACGCGCACGTGCAGCTTGTAGCGGTACGACTCGACCTCCTCGAAGAATCCGCGGATGCCGGTGAGGCCGCCGCCGCCCTCGTATACCCAGCTGCGGTCCTCGGGGGCCAGCTCCGCATAGGGCCGGGTCACGTCGACGCCCCGCCGCCGAGCCGCCTTCAGGAGCTGCTTCTGGTACCAGCGCCCCGAGGGATGCGACCACGGCGCCACCGCGCCGTCGGCGAGGCTGCGGGTGGGATCCGGTACCACCAGCGCCTCGTCGTAGCGCAGCACGTTGCCGAAGCCCTTGCACTCGGGACATGCGCCGAGCGGGTGATTGAAGGAGAAGAGCAGGGGCTGCGGCCGGGACAGGCCCACGCCGCAGGCCGGGCAGTGGAAGTCGCGACTCACCGGTACCGCTCCCCGCTCGAGCAGGTCCACCGTCGCGCGGCCGGCCCCCTCGGCCAGCGCGGTCTCGAGCGAATCGGTGATGCGGCGCCGGCTGTCCGGGCCGATCACGACCCGGTCGAGCACCACCGCCAGCCGATCGGGGTCCAGCGCCAGCGGGGTGTGGCCGGCCCGGACGCTGGCCTCCGCGAGATCGACGACCGCGTCGCCTGCCTTGATCCGGGCGAAGCCGCGCTGCAGCAGGCTCGCGACCAGCGCGCGGGGCTCCCGCACGGCGTCGGCCGGCAGGGCGAAGCAGATCATAGCCCGGGCGCCCGGGTGGTCGCGCAGCAGGCCGTCGGCCACCTGGTCCGCCGAATCGCTGCGGGCTTCCGCCCCGCAGGTGGGGCAGTGCACGCGGCCGATCTTGGCGAAGAGCAGGCGCAGGTAGTCGTGCAGCTCGGTCGCGGTGCCCACGGTGGACCGCGCGGTGCGCACCGGGTTCTTCTGCTCGAGCGCGATGGCGGGCCGGATGTGCTCGATACGATCGACGTCGGGGCGGTCGAGCCGCTCCAGGAACATCCGGGCGTAGGTTGAGAGCGACTCGATGTAGCGCCATTGCCCCTCCGCGAAGAGGGTGTCGAAGGCCAGCGACGACTTGCCGGATCCGGAGACGCCGGTGATCACGGTGACACGGTCGTGGGGGATGTCGACGGAGACGTTCTTCAGGTTGTTCTGCCGGGCTCCCTCGATGCGGAGCCAGACGGGCTGGGACATTCGAGCGATCCTCCTGAGATGGAAAGTCTACTCGACCGATCTGGGGCCTTCAATAGCGGCCGCCTCGCGAAGCGCATCGCCGGACCTCGGAGGCGATCGCGGGTCCTTGACAGCCGCGCGGTCGTCGCGTACCCTGCGAATTCGTAATGAGAACCATTCCTAAAAAGCGCGCGGAGGCAGCCGAGCACGCGCTCCGGGCGCGCGGGCTGCGCCTCACCGGCCCCCGCCGCGTGGTGCTCGACGTGGTGCGCTCCACCGAATCGCACCCGACCGCGGAGTGGGTCCACCGCATGGTGCGGCGTCGCCTGCCCCGGGTGAGCCTCGGGACGGTGTATCGCAATCTTCGCCTGCTGGTGGCGGAGGGGCTGGTGAAGGAGCTGGCCGGCCCGCACGCTCGGTTCGACGGCAACGTCAGCGAGCATCACCACTTCACCTGTCTCGGCTGCGGCCGAATCACCGACGTGGACGGCCCCGCCACCGAGCCCCACTCGCGCGCCCTGTGCGGCCGGGTGGCCGCCGAGGGCGGCTTCAGCGTCACGCATCACCGGATCGAGTTCTACGGCCGCTGTCCCGGGTGCCAGCGCCGTGCCGGGAGCAGGTCACGCCGCCGGCGCCCGACGCCGTAGCTCGGAGGCCGCCGCCTCCGAGCCGCCGTCACCATCCCACCCAAAGGAGGACGTCACATGGCAGGCAAGGCCCTGAAGGGCAGCAAGAGCGTCGAGAACCTCAAGGAGGCCTTCGCGGGCGAGTCGCAGGCCAATCGCCGGTATCTCTACTTCGCGCGAGTCGCCGACATCGAGGGCTATCCGGACATCGCGGGACTGTTCAAGGACACCGCGGACGCGGAGACCGGTCACGCCTTCGGGCACCTCGACTTCCTGAAGGAAGTGGGCGATCCCGCCACCGGCGAGCCGATCGGGAAGACCGAGAAGAACCTGAAGGCGTCGGTCGCGGGCGAGACCTACGAGTACACCCAGATGTACCCGGGCATGGCCAAGACCGCGCGGGACGAGGGGTACCCGGAGCTGGCCGAGTGGTTCGAGACGCTGGCCAAGGCCGAGAAGTCCCACGCCGGCCGCTTCACGAAGGGGCTGAACCAGGTCGCCGGCAAGGAGCCGGCGGACGCGATCTAGTCGACGGAGGGCCCGGCCGGGGCCGGGCGGGGGCGTGACCGCCCCTCGGCCCCGGCCCGGCCGCGCCGACCGTCCCAGGTAGAAGAGGCATGACACTCGATATTCGCGCGCCGGAATTCTGGCGGCTCGACCGCGTCGACGCCGAGCTGCGGCGGGTCTACGACATCTGCGCGGGCTGCCGGCGCTGCCTGCCGCTTTGCCCGTCGTTCAAGGTGCTGTTCGACCGGCTCGACGTGGAGGCGGTGGACGGCGACGTGGAGAAGCTGCCCGCGGCGGACGTGAAGAACGTGGTGGATCTCTGCTACCAGTGCAAGCTCTGCTTCAACCACTGCCCTTACACGCCCCCGCATCGCTGGGCGGTGGACTTTCCTCGCCTGATGCTGCGCGCGCGCTCCGCGGACGCGCGGGCGAAGGGCGTACGCCTGCAGGACCGCTTCCTCGGCAACACCGACCTGGTCGGGCGCATCGGCAGTCTCACCGCCCCGGTCTCCAACTGGATGAACGCGGTGTGGGTCAACCGCAGGTTCATGGAGATGGCGGTCGGCATCCACGCCCGGCGCAACCTGCCTCCGTTCCATCGCGAGACCTTCTCGCGGTGGTTCGACGGGCGAAAGACCATCCCGCGCGCGGTGCCCGCGCGCAACCGGGTGGCGCTGTTCAGCACCTGCTCGGTGGAGTACAACGATCCGGCCACCGGCAAGGCCGCGGTGGCGGTGCTCGAGAAGAACGGCGTCGACGTGAGCCTTCCCCCCCAGCGCTGCTGCGGCATGCCGTATCTGGACGGCGGCGCGGTGACCGAGGCGAAGCGGCTCATCGCCGACAACGTGGAGCATCTCGCCAACGAGGTGCGACAGGGCCGAGAGATCGTGGTGCCGGGACCGACCTGCTCGTACATGCTCAAGCAGGAGTACCCCTGGCTCGACGGCTCCGAGGACGCCAACCTGGTGGCCTCGCACACCCGCGACCTCTTCGAGTACCTCGCGTCGCTCCACGAGCAGGGCCGGCTCGACACGCGCTTTCCTAACCCGCCCGGCCTGATCGCCTACCAGTTGCCCTGTCACCTGAAGGCCCAGAACATGGGCACGCGATCCGCGGACGTGCTGCGGCTCACCGGGGCGTCGGTGGAAGTCATCGAGCGCTGCTCGGCGGTCGACGGCACGTGGGGGATGAAGAAGGAATACTTCGAGCTGTCAATGAAGCTTGCCGAGCCGCTGTTCCGCGACGTCGAGGAGGCGAATCCCACGCGGGTCGCCACCGACTGCCCGCTGGCCGGCCTGCAGATCCACCAGGGCACCGGGCGCGCCGCGCGGCACCCGATCCAGATCCTGGCCGAGGCCTACGGCCTCGATCCGGAACCGCCGGAGGAACTGTCGTGATCAAGCTCGCCGACGTCGTCAACTTCTTCGAGTACGAGAAGGTGCGCGAGGAGCGCCGCCGCCGGGTCATCGCCCTGAAGGCGAAGCGGCGGCTCGAGGTGGGGCCGTATCTGTCGTTCGTGTTCGAGAACCGCGAGACCTTGCTGTTCCAGATCCAGGAGATGTGCCGCGCCGAGCGCATCGTCGACGGGGCGAAGGTACAGGAGGAGATCGACGTCTACAGCGCGCTACTCCCCGGGCCGGGCGAGCTGTCGGCCACCCTGTTCATCGAGATCGCGGACAAGGACGACATCAAGCCGGTGCTCGACCGCTTCATGGGAATCGACACCGGGCGTCACGTCTGGTTCGAGATCGGGGCGGACTCGGCGGTGTCCGGCGCCTTCGAGGCCGGCCACTCCGACGAGGAGAAGGGCAAGCTGGCCGCCGTCCACTTCGTCCGGTTCCGCTTCTCGCCGGAGGCGATCGCGGCCTTCCGGACCTCCGGCGTGGACCTGGTGGTGGAGCACCCGGCCACACGCGCGCGCACCCGCCTCTCCGGCGAGACGAAGGCCGAGCTGCTGACCGACCTCGCCCCCTGACGGGCGCGCGCGACGGCGCGCGCCGTGCCTACTGCATGATCAGGAACCAGATGTAGTAGATGAGGGTCAGGATGAACCCGAACCAGAGGGTGCCCTTCACCGTTCCGAGGGGCTTGGCGAGGCCCTTGCCCGGGGTTCCCACCAGCGCATTGATCTCCACCACCACCATGATGGCGAGCGCCACGATCCAAAAGACCAGCCCCGACTTCCCGACGGTGAGCGTGGCGAGGTGATTCGCCGATCCCATGAAGAAAAGCATCGGGACCGACATGACCACGTTGGTGCGGGAGGCAAGGCCGCCGCGCGCGCCCGCGGGGGCCGCGGCCGGATTGGCCGGCTTGCCCGCCGCGGTGTCGATCGCGTTCTGGATTACGATCTTGTTCTTGGGCCAGATGATGAACCACACGTTGGCCCACATGATGGATCCGAGGAGCCCGCCGAGCAGGATCTTCCAGGTGCCGGGATCGTTGATCCCGCGGATGCCGAGCCAGTAGTGCAGGAGGTAGAGCCAGCCGGAGAGGAACGTGATCATCGCGCCCCACCGGAACCACCACAACGCGCGGGGCAGGAGCTTCTGCTGGGCGCCCGAGCGCACCCCCGGCTCGGTCTCCGCGAAGAACGGAGTCTGAACGAGGTTGAAGTAGTAGAGCAGACCGATCCAGGTGATCCCGGCCAGGAAATGGATCCACCGCAACAGGAATAACCAACCTTCGGTATTCAGCAGTGCCATCGTCTCCCTCCTGGGAAGGAACGCCGGTCAGTCACCGCACCTAGTCGTCGCCCTCGTCCTCGGCATCTCCATCGCCCTCTTCGTCGTCATCATCGTCGTCATCGTCGTCCAGGTCGTCGTCCTCGAAGTCGTCGTCGTCGTCGAAATCATCCTCGTCGTCGAGGTCCTCGTCCTCGTCGTCGTCCTCGTCGTCCTCCTTGTCGTCCTCGTCGTCGTCGGCCGCTGCCACCAGGGGCTGATCGTCTTGTTCGATCCACTCGCGATGTCCGAGGCGTAGCATGTGCAACTCCTCCCGACGGAAAGCTCGTTACGCTGGCCGGGATTATAGCAAAGGGGTCTTAGGTGTCTACGCCATTTTGGCCGTTCGACGCCACTTATCCACTTATCCCCACCCATCCACAACGCGAAAACTCGACGTGTGGATGCGCGGTCGCAGGGTCGCGCGCGAGAATACGCGCGATTGGAGCAGAGGCGGCGAGCGTCGTGATCGCGACGCCCGATCCCACGCGGCGATTCACGCGAGTGCGCTCGCCGAGCCGCATTTCTAGACCCTCCGCGCCCGCTTGACGGCCCGACAATCGGCTGCCTACGATTCGGCCGACTGCCGTAACGCCCGAGGAGAGATCGAACATGCCGCTGTTCGCCGTCGAGCGAGACTTGAGCCAGGTGCCACCCGATCGCTTCCGCTCCGATCTGCGAGACCTCGTGAGGGCGTGCGAGCGTCTGCAGGCCGCGGGCAAGCGCGTGCGCTATATCAGCAGCGCGGTCTTTCCCTCCGAAGCCCGCGGCCTGTGCCTGTTCGGGGCCGAGGAGCCGCAATGGATCCGCGATGTCAACGAGGTGGCGCGGCTGCCCTACCTCCGCATCTTCCCGGTGCTCGACTTGACGCCCGGCGGCGTCCGCCGTGAGCTTTCGGTCGCGCGTCGCTCGCCCCAGCCGGTCACCGCCACGGTGACAGTGCGCGAGGGGAACGGCCATCGTGAGTTCGCCAACGGAGGCGGGCCGCCCAACGGCGACTCCGCGACGGCGCGGGTCAGCGACGCGCTGGCGCGCTGGTCCGACGAGGGCCGGCAGGTGCTGGACGCCCTCGGCGGGTGGCTCGAGGAGCTCGGGCACGTTCAGCGTCAAGCCGAGGCCCTGCAGGGCGAGCGCGACCACCTGGTCGAGGACGTGCGGCGCGCTCGCGAAGAGGCCGAAGCGCTTCGGGCGCAGCGCGACGAGCTGGAGCAGGCGCTGCAGATGCTCGCCGGCCGCTTGACGCACGCGGCGGACGCGATCCTGGGGCAGCTGCGACGCCGCGAGACGCGCGAGGATCCGGCCGGCCGATGAGCGCCGAACCGAGCGTCGACCCGACGAGTCCGCGCCGCATCCTGGTGGTAGACGGGGACCAGCGCGAGCGCGACCGTGCCGCGCGCGCCCTCAGCGAAGCCGGGCACGCGGTGGACTCCGCGGCCAACCGCGCGGACGTGGAGAGCCTCCTCGGGATGCGCGCCTACGACCTGGTGCTGAGCGATCTGAGGATGCCCGCACTCAACGGGCCCGTCCTCTATCAGCTCCTGAAGGATTCCTGTCGCGACGTCATGCCGGCGGTGATCTTCTCGATCGCGCGCGGCTATACGTCCGAATACGCCGGCTTCCTCATGCGCCTCGCCGCTCCCGTGCTCACGAAGCCGGTTCCCGCGGCCGATCTTCGCCAGGCGGTCGAGCGCCTGCTGCCGCCTTCCGCGACCGGCGCTCCCGCGACATTCTGAGTGCTCTCGCCATATGGCCGGCGTGGCGCGTGGCGTGCGCTTACTAACGGTGTTTTCGATTGCCATCGCGACCCGTGTGGGATAGCGTTGGGCTCCCCGGTGGTCCCGTCGAAGATCCCGCGGCTCGAGGGTCTCGGCGCCGGGGTCGGAGACGGCAGGAATGCCTCGTGACGGTGCGTGCGGTAGGTCGGACGCCTCGGTCGATCGCTGCTCGTGGAAGCATACCCCGCCTGGTCGGCCCGCTGCCGGAAGTCACCCCGCGCGATGAAGAAGAGCGGTCCGACCCAGCGCGCGACCAAGCGGAAGCGCTCGGCCCAGCGCAGCACTGCGGCCACCAAGCGCGCCAAGGGTACCCCTCGCGGCCTGGTGAGCCGCCGCACCACCGCCCGGCAGAAGGACAAGGTGCGCGGGCGCTGATATCGGAAGAGACAGGCTGGCGCCGAACGGCGGGCCTGGTGGGAGGGAGCGATGGACCAGTTGGAAGTGTCAACATCTGAGCCGCTGGTAGTGAAGCCGCTCGTCATGGAGCCCTTGGGAGGGGAGCCGCTCGTCGTGGCCGCGGCCCTCGACATCACCCTGATCGAAGGGGCGGGCCGTGATCTGCATGACCTCGTCGAGGAGTCGACCATCCACGGTCACCGTCCGTCGTGGGCCTACGCCCAGGTTCCCGACGGCCTGGCGCTGTGCGTGGGCTGCTGGGAGCCGATCGCCGCGCACCAGCTTGGAGGAGAGCGGTGTCCGGGCCCCCGAAAGCCCGAGGCCTGAGCGCTAGCTCCGCACGCCGCATCGCCTCATCGCTCGCCTCGCTCCGCCATCCGACTGCTCGCTCGTCTCCGCCTGAGTCGCCGACGGGCACAATTCCCGGTGCGCCCGGTCAGCCGTGGTAGAATCCGTCGCTGCTCCAAGTCATTGATCTGATTGTTCAGGCGGCGTAGCTCAGGTGGCAGAGCAGGGGTCTCATAAGCCCCGTGTCGGAGGTTCGAGTCCTCCCGCCGCCACCACTCAGACGGCGGGTGGCGCGGTCAAGCCCGGCGGTTCAACGCGCGCTCCCGCTCTTCCCATTGCTGCTGCAGGCGGCGCTTGCTCCGTCGCTCGGAGACCTTGTGGACGAGCCCGAACAGAAGGGAAAAGGTCACGGCCGCCACGCAAAGGAGCGCCAGCATCATGGGCGGACTCGCCTCGGGCTCGAGGTCATGCCCCGATCGTAACCTAGCGCCAAATCATTACCAAACCTCGGCTGCGAGCGGTTGCAGCCCATCCACCCGTCCGCTAGACTGTCTCCCCGTGACTTCCACCGGCGGACGGCCCCTCGCTCGGTTCTCCGTCCTCGATCTCACCACGGTTCGCTCCGGTCCTACCTGTACGAAAATACTGGCCGATTTCGGCGCCGACGTGATCCGGGTCGAGCGGCCGGGCGGTGAGGGTCGAGAGCGGGTGTTCTTCGATGCCGCCGACCTGCATCGCAACAAGCGCAGTGCGGCGATCAACCTGCAGGACCCCCGCGGGGTCGCCATCGTCAGGCGGCTGGCCGCCTCGACCGACGTGGTGGTCGAGAACTATCGTCCGGACGTCAAGCATCGCCTGGGCGTGGACTACGAAATCTTGTCGCGAGACAACCCGCGCCTGGTGTACGCGAGCATCTCGGGCTTCGGCCAGGAGGGCCCGTACCGGGATCGTCCCGGCTACGACCAGATCGTGCAGGGCATGTCCGGCCTCATGTGGCTCACCGGCAGCGCGGAGAGCGCGCCCCTGCGCGTGGGTATTCCGATCGGCGACCTGCTGGCCGGCTACTTCGCCGCCATCGGCATCCTCACCGCGCTGCTGGAGCGCGAGCAGTCGGGCCGCGGCCAGCGCGTCGAGACGTCGCTGCTGGAGGCGCTCACCGGGAGCCTGTCGTTCCAGGCCGCCAAGTACGTGAACACCGGCGAGGTGCCGCCGCCGGTCGGCAATCACCATCCGCTGACCGCGCCGATGGGCGTGTACCGTGCGCGCGACCACTACTTCAATCTGGCCGTCGGCAACGACGACATGTGGCGACGCTTCTGCAAGGTACTGGACCGGCCGGCGCTGGGCGAGGATGCCCGATTCTCCGGCGTGCTGGCCCGCGTGAAGCATCGCCAGGCGCTCGACGCGGTCCTCGGGGAGGCGTTCGCGGAGCGCCCGGCCGCTGAGTGGGTGGAGCGGCTCAATGCCGCCGGCGTGGCGTGCGGGCCGATCAACACGGTCGACCAGGTCTTCGCCGACCCGCAGATCCAGGAGGCCGACCTCGTCCGCGAGGTCAGCAACGCGGCGTGGGGGCCTCACAAGGTGTTGGCGTTGCCGGTGCATCTGTCCCGCACGCCGGCCCGGGTGGAGCGCGCCGCCCCCATGACCGGCGAGCACACGCGTGAGGTGCTGGCGTCGCTGGGCTACGACGCGGCCGCGGTAGACGCCCTTCTCGCCGAGGGTGTCATCGAGCAATCCAAGGGAGAGCCGACATGAGCGACCACATCCTGGTGGAACAGGACGGTCCCATCGCGACCGTCGTGTTCAACCGGCCCAAGATGCGCAACGCGATCAGCCTCGCCATGTGGTCTCAGATCGCCACCGTGACCGATCGGCTGTCCCAGGACGACTCGGTGCGCGCCATCGTCTACCGCGGCGCGGGCACCGACGCCTTCGCCTCGGGCGCGGACATCTCCGAGTTCCAGGAAAACCGCAAGGACACCGCCACCGCGCTCCACTACAACAAGCAGACCGAGGCCGCCTACTCCTCGATCCGCGTGTGCCCGAAGCCCACCATGGCGATGGTGTTCGGCTATTGCATGGGCGGGGCGATGGCCCTCGCGATGGCGGCGGACCTGCGCTTCGCGGCGGCCGGGTCGCGGTTCGGGATCCCGGCCGCGCGGCTCAGCATCATCTACGGGCTCGATCCCGTTCACCAGCTGGTGGATCTGGTCGGGCCGGCGTACGCGAAGGACATCCTCTACTCGGCCCGTACCGTGGAGGCGGAGGAGGCCCTGCGCATCGGCTTCATCCAGCGCCTGGTCCCGGCCGCCGAGCTCGAGGCGTACACCTACGAGTACCTGAAGAAGGTCGCGGCCAACGCGCCCCTGTCGGTCCGCGGCACCAAGGCCCAGGTGCAGGCGATCTTCGAGGGCATCACCGACGCGCATCGCGATCACCTCCGCAACCTGGGTATCGCGACCTTCGACAGCGAGGACTACAAGGAAGGCACGCGGGCCTTCCTCGAGAAGCGGGCGCCGCGGTTCCAGGGGCGGTAGGCTCTGCGCATCACCGTTCTCTCCTCGACTCCGCTCAATCCGCTGGAGGGGAGCGGCACGTTCGTGGGCATCGCGGGGCTCGCCCAGGGCCTGGCCCAGCTCGGCCATCAAGTCACGGTGCGTCCGCTCGGCCGGCGCACCGGCTTCCACACGCTGGACCGCTGGCTCTACAACGCCGGCATCGTCCTCCGTCCGCCGCGCGACACCGATCTGGTGCTGGGCGTGGATCTCGACGGCTTCCTGTGGGCGCGCCGCCGGGCCCTGCCGTTCGTGGCGAGCCTCAAGGGCATCATCGCGGACGAGCTCCGGAACGAGCGGGGCCGCGTGCGCGCGCTTCTCGCGCTGCAGGCGCGCTGGGAGCGTCGCAACGTCGAGCGCGCGGACCTGGTGATGGTGACGAGCCGCTACTGCGCCGAGGTGGCCCAGCGGGAATACGGGGTGCCGCCGGATCGGCTCGCGGTGGTGCCGGAGCCGATCGACCTCGAGGTCTGGGACGATCAGTTCTGGCGCGCTCCGCGCCGGGCGTCGGACGATCCGGTGGTGCTGTGCGTGGCCCGCATGTATCCGCGGAAGCGCATTTCAGATCTGCTGCGGGCCGCGGCGATCCTCTGCGCGCGCATCCCGGGCGTCCAGGTGCGTATCGTGGGCCGGGGGCCCGAGTGGGCCGCGGTGAGCCGGCTCCACGCCGAGATGGGCCTCGGGGAGGCGGTGGCGCTGCTGGGCGACTTGAGCCGCGAGCGGCTGGCCGAGGAGTACGCCAACGCGTCGGTGTTCTGCCTGCCCTCCGTGCAGGAGGGCTTCGGCATCGTGTTCCTTGAGGCGATGGCCGCGGAGCTGCCGGTGGTGGCCTGCCGGATCGCGGCGGTGCCGGAGGTGGTGCTGGACGGCGTGACCGGGGTCCTGGTCCCTGCCCGCGACCCCGGCGCGGTCGCGGAGGCGCTGGAGCGGCTGATCGGCGATCAAGCCCTGGCCCGCCGGCTCGGACAGGAAGGCCGGCGTCGGGCGCTCGGCTTCTCTCCGCGGCACGTCGCCGAGCGCTTCCTCAGCGCGGTACACTCCAGCCAGGATCGTCTGGGTCAGCAGGCCCGAGGAGGCTGAGCGGGATGGTGTACGCGACGCGGAAGTTCACGTTCTCGGCGGGGCACCGCTACTGGCGCCCGGAGTGGAGTGCCGAGGAGAACGCGCGCATGTTCGGCTCGCTCACCGTCGCCCACGGGCACAACTACACGCTCGACGTCACGGTACGCGGCGAGATCGACCCCCGCACCGGCATGGTGATGGATCTGGGCGAGCTCAAGCGCGTGGTCGGAGAGGCGGTGATCCGGCGCTTCGACCACGCGGACCTGAACCAGGATCCGCTGTTTCCGCCCGGCACGATTCCCACCACCGAGAACCTGGTCCGCGTGATCTGGGATCTGCTCGGTCCGAAGCTGGGCGCCGAGCGCCTGCACCGGCTCCGCCTCTGGGAGGATCCCACCTTCTCCGTGGACTATCTCGGCGAATGACCGAGTTCGCGGTCACGCGGGCGTATCACTTCAGCGCGGCCCACCAGCTCTCCAACCCGTCACTCTCCGACGAGGAGAATGCGGATCTCTACGGCCAGTGCTTCCGCCAGCACGGCCACAACTACGGGCTGGAGGTCACCGTCGCGGGCACGCTCGATCCCGCCACCGGCATGTCGATCGACATCGGCGTGATCGACGCGACCGTCAAGCGCGCGGTACTGGATCGGGTCGACCACTACGACCTCTCCGCCGCCGTCCCCGCCCTGGCCGGGGTGATCACCACCGGCGAGAACCTGGCGCGCGCGTTCTGGGGCTGGCTCGAGTCCGCGCTGCCCGCTGGCATCCTGCGGCGAGTGACCGTGGTGGAGACGGCCAACAACGTGTTCGAGTACTGCGGCGAGCCCGCCCGGGGGAGGTGAGCGTTCATGATAGAGCGTCTCGTTCGCGATCTGCTGAAGGAGATCGGGGAGGATCCGACCCGGGAGGGCCTGGACAAGACCCCGGCTCGCGTGGCCAAGGCCTGGGAGTACCTGACCTCCGGCTATCGGCAGAACGTCAACGACGTGCTGAACGAGGCGCTCTTCACCGAGGAATACGACGAGATGGTCGTGGTGAAGGACATCGACCTCTACTCGATGTGCGAGCACCACCTGCTGCCGTTCTTCGGCAAGTGCCACATCGCCTACATGCCCTCGCGCAAGATCGTGGGGCTCTCCAAGCTGCCCCGCCTGGTGGAGATGTTCGCGCGGCGACTGCAGGTGCAGGAGCGCCTCACCACCCAGATCGCGCAGACCCTGAACGAGGTGCTGCAGCCGCGCGGCGTCGCGGTGGTGATCGAGGCCCTGCACATGTGCATGCTCATGCGCGGGGTCGAGAAGCAGAACTCCAAGGCGGTGACCTCCGCCATGCTGGGCGCCTTCCGCGACAACGCGGGCACTCGCGCCGAGTTCATGGAGCTGATCCGACCGCGCCTCGGAATGATGCTGTGAAGCTCGCGGGGCGGGTCGCCGTCGTCACCGGAGCCGGTCGCGGCATCGGCCGGGCGATCGCGCTCACCTTCGCGCGCGAGGGTGCCTCGGTGGTCCTGGCCGCCCGCACCCCGGGCGAGATCGAGGCAGTCGCGCGCGAGATCGGGCAGGCGGGAGGCCGCGCCCTGGTGGCGCCCACGGACGTGAGGCAGGAAGCCGCGGTCGCCAGCCTGGCCCAGCGGGCGCTCGGGGAATGGCAGCGGGTGGACGTGCTGGTCAACGCCGCCGGCGTCGCCACCTTCGCCCCGGTGACCGACTCCAAGCTCGATGACTGGGACCAGATGCTCGCGGTGAACCTGCGCGGGGCGGTCCTCTGCTGCCGGGCGGTCCTGCCCGTCATGATCGCCCAGCATCGCGGCACCATCGTCAACATCGGCTCGGTGGTGACCAGCCGATCGTTGACCGGCAGCGCGGCCTACACCGCGTCGAAGTACGGCCTGCTGGGCTTTTCCCGCGTCCTGGCCGAGGAGATGCGCGGCCACGGCGTGCGCGTCGGGGTGCTCTCAGCCGGGGCGACCGACACGCCGCTCTGGGACGCGATGCCCGGAGCCCCGGCCCGCGAGCGCATGGTGCGGGCCGAGCAGGTCGCGGAGGCGGCGCTGCTCATGGCCGCGCTCGAGCCGAACGCGACCCTGGAGGAGCTGACCCTGCTGCCGGCGGGGGGAATCCTCTGAGCGGGCCGACGGGCCTGGATGCCCTCTGCTATAATGAGCCCGCAGTCTTACACCACGGGCCGGGACGGCCCAAGGAGGCAGTGATGATCACGTTGACTGAGACGGCCGCCAAGAAGATCGCGGACCTGCGGCTCGAAGAAGGCAAGCCCGAGTGGGGCCTGCGGATCCGGATCGTGGGCGGCGGGTGCTCCGGCATGTCGTACGAGCTGGGGTGGGACGATACCGCGGCCGACGGCGACAACGTCGTCGAGTCGAACGGGGTGAAGGTGTTCGTGGACGCGCACAGCGCGCCGTATCTGCAGGGCAGCGAGATCGACTACGTCGACAACAACATGCTGGGCGCCGGGTTCGCCATCAAGAACCCGAACGTGAAGTCGTCCTGCGGCTGCGGCTCGTCGCACCAGTTCTAGAACGCCGCGGGTCCGAGGCTCGCTCGATGAAGGTGCTGGTCCGGCTGTTCGCCCGCTATCGCGAAGAAGCGGGCCGCGACTCGCTGGACCTCGAGCTTCCCGAAGGGGACACCGTCGAGCGAGCCTGGGAAGCGGTGACCGCGCAGCTGCCCGTCCTCCAACCCTATCGCCCCTACACGCTGTTCGCCCTCCGCAACGACTACGTCCCCGCCGAGCATCCGCTCGGAGACGGCGACGAGCTCTGCCTGTTCCCTCCGGTGAGCGGCGGCGCGGCCGGGGCCGAACGGGACTGGATCGAGGTCACCACCGAGCCGTTGTCGGAGCGCGCGGTGGCGCGGGCGGTGGAGGATGCCGGGGCGGGCGCGCTGGCCCTGTTCTCGGGGGTGGTGCGTAACCAGACCGGCGGCCGGCGCGTAAAGTTCCTCGAGTACGAAGCGCATGGACCGATGGCGTTGGCCAAGATGCGCGACATCGCCCGGGCGGTCCGGGCACGCTGGCCCATGGTTAGCCGGATCGCGCTCGTCCACCGCATCGGGCGCCTGGAGATCGGCGAGTCGAGCGTGATGATCGCGGTCTCCTCGCCCCATCGCGGTGAAGCCTTCGAGGCCTGCCGCTTCGCGATCGACACCCTGAAGGAGACGGTGCCGATCTGGAAGAAGGAGCACTTCGAGGACGGCGAGGTCTGGGTCGGCCTGCAGTGTGACCATCGCCAGTAGCCTCACCGCGCGCGTCCTCGACACCATTCGCCGTCACGGCATGCTCCGTGGCGGCGAACGTGTTCTGGCCGCCGTCTCCGGCGGTCCCGACTCGATCGCGCTCCTCGACGTGCTGGACGAGCTGCGCGGGCCTCTCGGGCTCGTCGTCATCGTGGCCCACGTCCATCACGGCCTCCGCGCGGAGGCCGATGCCGACGCCGATTTCGTGCGCGGCGTCGGCGCACGGCGCGGCCTGCCCGTCCACATGGAGCGCGTGACCGTCACGGGCGGGCCGCCCTGGGACGGGCCCGAGGCGGAAAGTCGGCGCGCGCGGCACGCGACGCTCCAGCGCGTCGCCCGCGCGACCGGGGCCAGCCGAATCGCGACCGGGCACACCGCCGACGATCAGGCCGAGACGGTGCTGATGCGCCTGCTCCAGGGCGCGGGTCCCCGGGGCCTGGGCGGGATCCCGCCGGTGCGCGGATGGCTCATCAGCCCCCTCATCGAGACGCGCCGGGACGACATCCTGGCCCACCTGCGCGCGCGAGGATTGCGCTTCGTCGACGACGCGAGCAACCGCGACGTGCGCTTCCTGCGCAATCGCATCCGGCACGATCTGTTGCCCTTCCTGACCGAGCTCACCGGCGCCTCGATGGTGGAGCCGCTCTGTCGATCCGCCGCCGCCGCGCGCGCGGTCGTCGCCGACCTCGAGATCCGGGCGCGCGCCGAGCTCGAGCGCCTGGCGACGCGCGAGCCGGCCGGCTTCACCTTCGAGGCCTCCGCGCTCGCAGGCGGGTCCGTGGAGCTGGGCGCCGAGATCCTGCGACAGGCCGCGGCCGCCCAGGGGCAGACGCGCCCGCTGCGCGGGCCGGCCCAGCGCGCGGTGCGCGCCCTATTGGGCGGGACGCCCCGCCGGCGCATCGCCCGGCTTGGCGATCTGGTGGTCGAGCGGAGCGGCCGCCGGCTGCGGGTCGGACCGGCGGCGCTGCCCGCGCTCAGCTCCCGCACGTGGGCGCTCCCCGGCGACCTCGACCTGCCCGAGATCGGGCGGCGCCTGACCGCGACCCTCGTCCCGCGCGGCCGCGACTACGTGGTGCCGCGCGAGCCCGGCCGCGTGGCCTTCGACGCCGACGCGCTGCCGCCGATGCTCACCATTCGGGGGCGCCGCCGCGGCGACGTGTTCGCGCCGTTCGGCGCGCCCACGTCGGGTCCGGCCGCGGTGCGGCGGCTCAAGTCGTTCCTGATCGACGCGGGCGTCCCGCGCTGGCAGCGCGCCCGCACGCCGCTCGTCGAGGCGCGGGGAGAGATCATCTGGGTCGCCGGCGTGCGGCGGAGTCGGAGCGCGCCGGTGACCGCGGCCACCGCGCGAGTGCTCGAGCTGACCCTCCGCGACGGCTAGCCGTCGCGGGGCCTCGGCGGTAAGATGGCGCGGGACTCGGGATGATCATCACGCGGCGCGCGTCGGCCGGGGTGCTCGCGATGTCGGCGATCGTCGGCCTGGTGGGGCCGACGGCGTCGGCGCAGCCCCGGACCGCTCCGTCCGCGCCGTCGTCCGCGGCGCCCGACTCGCAGCGGCTCCTGCGTGCCCTCGAGGACGCCTTCGTCTCGGTCGCGGACCGGGCCACCCCGTCGGTGGTCAACGTGAGCGTCAAGGTCAAGCGCGAGGCGCAGCCGGAGACGTCACCGTCGCCCGAGACCGAAGAGCGCTTCAAGGAGTTCTTCGGTCCCGAGCTGTTCGAGCGGTTCTTCCGCCGCCGCAACCCGCGGGACGAGAGTCGCGCGGCTGGCTCGGGCGTGATCGTGGACGCCCGTGGCTACATCGTGACCAACAACCACGTGGTGGAGAACGCGGCCGAAATCGAGGTGCGGCTCTCCGACGGCCGCAAGTTCAAGGCTACGCTGGTCGGCCGCGACGGGCGCACCGACCTCGCGGTGCTCCGGATCGACAACCCGCCCGGCCCGCTGCCGGTGGCCGAGCTGGGCGACTCCGACCGCCTGCGGGTAGGGCAGTGGGCCATCGCGATCGGCAACCCGTTCGGCCTGGACCGGACCGTCACCGCCGGCATCATCTCCGCCACCGGGCGCACCCACGTCGGCGTCGCGACCTACGAGGCGTTCATCCAGACCGACGCGTCCATCAATCCGGGCAACTCGGGCGGGCCGTTACTCAATCTGGACGGGCGCGTGGTCGGCATCAACACCGCCATCGTGTCCAGCGGGCAGGGGATCGGCTTCGCGATCCCCATCAACATGGCGCGCGACATCGTCACCCAGCTCATCACGCGCGGCCGGGTGGTTCGTGGCTGGCTCGGGGTGGTCATCCAGGACCTGACTCCGGAGCTGGCGGCCGGCTTCGGCGTCAAGGAGGACGCGGGAGTGCTGGTGGCCGAGGTCATGAAGGACGGCCCGGCCGCCGGCGCCGGCCTCAAGGCCGGGGACATCATCGTGGACTTCGGCGGCGCGGCCATCAAGGACGTGGCGGATCTGCAGAAGCGGGTGGCCGCCATCGAGCCCGGCAAGCCGACTCCGCTGACGGTGGTGCGTGACCGTAAGAACGTGACGCTCCGAGTGACGGTGGGCGAGCAGCCGAGCGAGGAGGCGGCCGAAGCCGAGGGCGCCGACGACATCCTGGGCCTCTCGGTGGAGCCGCTGACCCCGGAGACCGCGCGCGAGAACCACCTCTCCGCCCGCAGCGGCCTCCTGGTGACCGAGGTCGCGCCCAACAGCCCGGGCGCGGCGGCCGGCATCAAGCCGGGCGACGCGATCATCGAGGTCGCTCGGCGGCCGGTGAGCGATCCCGCCGCCTTCAAGCAGATCGTGGCCGCGCTCCGGCCGGGCGAGTCGGTGCCGGTGTATCTGCAGCGAGGCGGGGGCCGCAACGAATACGTGATGCTGACCGCTCCACGGCCCTGACGAAAATCGCTTGACAGTTGCCGCGCCGCTCCCTATGGTGCCGCTCACTGCCTGCGGACCGAAGGGAGATCCCGCGTGAAAAGCCAGCAGTGTCCACGGAAGGACACGGTCGAGACGGGCGCCGGGACCGTCGCGTATCGGCCCCGCCCGGTGGTGCTCGCCATCGACGACGAGCCGGGGGTTCGCGAGTCCCTGCAGCTCATCCTCCAGGGGGAGTTCGAAGTGCTGGAGGCCGCCGACGGGGCCTCGGCGCTCGCGCTGCTCGGGGAGCGCCAGGTCGACGTGGCTCTCCTCGACGTTCGGATGCCGGGTGAGCCGGGATCGACCGTGCTCCCGAAGATCCTCGCCATCGACGATTCCATCCCGGTGATCCTCATCACCGCCGATCCCCACCTCCGGATGGCGGTCGACGCCATGAAGGCGGGGGCCTATGACTACGTGGCCAAGCCCTACGACGTGGACGAGATCCTGAGCCTGGTGCGCCAGGCCGCCCAGCAGCGTGGCCTGGAGCGCGAGCTGCGCTATCTCCGCGACGAGCTGGACCGCGCCCACGGCTTCGACCAGCTGGTGGGGCGCCACCCGCGGATGGTGCGCCTGTACGAGACGATCGCCCGCATCGCCCAGACCCCGGCCACCGTGCTGATCACCGCGGAGAGCGGGACCGGCAAGGAGCTGGTGGCCCGCGCCATCCACAACCAGAGCCCGCGTCGGGCCCAGGCCTTCGTGGCGGTGAACCTGGCCGCGATCCCAGATACCCTGCTCGAGTCCGAGCTGTTCGGCCACGAGAAGGGCGCCTTCACCGGCGCGTACTCGCGCAAGCTGGGCAAGTTCGAGCTGGCGCACGGCGGTACCCTCTTCCTCGACGAGGTCGGCAGCCTGCGCGTCGACCTGCAGGCCAAGCTGTTGCGCGCCCTGCAGGAGCGCGAGATCGAGCACCTGGGCGGCACGCGCACCGTCCAGGTCGACGTGCGGGTGATCGCGGCGACCAACACCGATCTGCGCCAGGCCATCCGGGCGCGGGCCTTCCGCGAGGACCTGTACTACCGGCTCCACGTGGTGCCGATCACGGTGCCGCCCCTGCGGGAGCGGAAGAGCGATCTGCCCGACCTCGCCGCGCACTTCATCCGGAAGTACGCGCAGGAGTTCAAGAAGGACGTGCGCGGCCTGTCCCGCGGGGCCCTGGTGGCCCTCGACGCCTACGACTGGCCGGGCAACGTGCGCGAGCTCGAGAACATCATCGAGCGCAGCGTGGCCCTGGCCACTCGGCCGATCATCCGGCTCGACGACCTGCCGCTCGATCTGGCCATGAACGAGGTGGCTCCGGGCCGGGGCGAGAGCGAGGCCGCGCCGCTCTCCCTGAAGGAAGCGCGCGATCGCTTCGAGCAGGCCTACGTGCTGCGGGCCCTGGAGCGCGAGGACTGGAACCAGAGCCGCGCGGCCAGGGGGTTGGGCGTCCACCGCAACACGCTCATCGCCCGCCTGGGCCAGTGGGGCATCAAGCGGGACCGCTCGGTTTCACCGGTCCGGCGCGCCGCGGGCGCCGACTAGGCCGTCGCTCGCCGCCGGGTCGGTCGATCAGACCTCGGCCGGTCAAATGGATTGAGAATCGACAAACCGGGCGACTTCGTCGATAATTCTTGCGCTACGTCAGCCTCACCGTTCGACATCGTCCGGACCACCCATGCAGAACGACGTACGCATTGATGCGTGACGGCACGCCCGCGAGACGGCCGACGTCACGGAGGCAGGAGGATTGAGCCCCTCGTGACTGGCGGATCCGGGCCGCGCGGTCTCATGGCCCTCATCCCGCGTATCATCCGCTACGCCCGGCCCCATCAGGCGCCCATCGTCATGGGATTCGGGCTGTCCGCGGTCGGCATCGTCCTGGACCTGGTCAAGCCGTTGCCCCTGGCCATCGTTCTGGATTCGATCCTGGGCAGCAAGCCGCCGCCGCCGCTGCTGGGGGCGTGGTTCGCGGGGCTGGGGGCGCCGACCCAGCTCGCCCTCGCCGCGGTGACGATCCTGTTGATCGCGGTGAGCCGCGGGCTGGTCACCATGCTGGCCAACTGGATGACGATCGACGTCGGCCAGCGCATGGTCAACGACCTCCGCATCGCGCTGTGGACGCACTTGCAGAAGCTCTCGCTGCGGTTTCACCACCAGCAGCAGACCGGAGATCTGTTATTCCGGGTCATGGCCGACACCTTCGCCATCCAGGGCATCGTCATGAACGGAGCCCTGCCGCTGCTCAGTGCCACGCTGATGCTGACCGGGATGTTCGTGGTCATGGTGCGCTATGACTGGCTCCTCTCTGGCGTGGCCCTGGTGGTGTGCCCGCCTCTCTACCTCGCCATCCGCTGGCTGACCTCCCGGATCCACCGCCACGCCACCGCCGCCAAGCAGGCCGAGGCGGACCTTTACAGCCGGGCCGAGGCCGACATCGGCGCGGTGAAGCTGGTGCAGGCCTACGGCCGGGAGGACCGGGTGGTGCGGGAGTTCCGTCGGGGCAGCGAGAAGAGCCTGGACTTATCGCTGCGCCTATACGGGACCGAGACCCTCTTCGTGCTCGTGGTCGAGTCGCTGCTCGCCGCCGGCACTGCGGCCATCGTGTGGCTCGGGGCGCTCCGGGTGATGAGCGGCGCCCTGACCATCGGCGAGCTGACCGTTTTCATCTCTTACCTGCGCGATCTCTACCAGCCGATCTCGAGTGTCAGCCAGAACCTGGCCGAGATCACCTCGGCACGGGTGGGCCTCGAGCGGGTGTTCGCCGTGCTCGGCGCCGAGGTCGAGGTTCGTGACGCGCCCGACGCGATCCCGCTGCCGCCGGTGGCCGGCGAGATCCGCTTCGAGCACGTGACCTTCGCCTACGAAGAGGGGCGCCCTGTCTTGGGCGACATCGACTTGCACATCGCCCCGGGCCAGCACGTGGCCCTGGTGGGGCGCACCGGGGCCGGCAAGAGCACACTAGCCGGGCTCCTGCTGCGCTTCTTCGACCCGCAGCAAGGGCGCGTCACCATCGACGGCCACGATCTGCGCCGGGTCACGCTGGCCTCGCTACGGCGGCAGGTCACGCTCATGCTGCAGGAGCCGGTCATCTTCCGGGCCTCCGTCCACGACAACATCGCGTGGGGCGTGCTCGGGCCTGACTCCCTCGCGGTGCGTGACGCGGCCCGCCGCACCGAGGCCGAGCCTTTCATCCTGACCCTGCCCCAGGGCTACGACCAGGTGCTCGGCGAGGAAGGCTGCACGCTCTCCGGCGGCCAGCGCCAGCGCCTCGCCCTGGCCCGCGCGCTGTTGCGCGACACCCGCATCGCGATCCTCGACGAGCCGACCAGTGCACTGGACGTGGCCACCGAGGCCCAGGTCTGGCGCAACCTGAAGGAGCGCCTCCAGGGGCACACCGCCCTCGTGATCGCTCACCGGCTCAGCACCGCCCGCCGCGCCGACCGCATCGTGGTGTTGGAGGACGGCGCGATCGCGGAGCAGGGCACTCATGAGGAATTGATGGACCGCCGTGGGGTGTACTTCCACCTCTGGCAGGGGCAGGACGTGGAGCCGACCGAGGTGATGACGGAGCCGCGCTGAGTGGGAGGCGGCCAGGAGGACCGGTGAAGTTCCTGATCATCAACGCCGACGACTTCGGCTACGGCGACGGTGTCAACCGCGCGGTGACTGATTTGCACGACCAGGGCCGGGTGACGTCTGCGTCGCTCATGGTGAACACCCCCGGCACCGCGCAGGCGGTCACCATCGCGGCCGCGCGGCCACGCCTGTCCCTCGGGTTGCACGTCAACTTCACCAACGAGGCCGACCGCCTCGTGGAGTTCGACGATCCCGCGGTGTGCCGGCAGGAGCTGCGGCGGCAGTTCGACTGCTTCCTCGCCTTGACCGGGCGGCGGCCCACGCACCTTGACTCGCATCACCACGTGCACCGTCGCCCCGCGTGCCGGCCGAGCTTCCAGGAGTTGGCGGACGAGCACGGCCTGCCGCTGCGCGACCGTCCGCCGGTGGTGTTCAAGGGGGGGTTCTACGGGCAGTGGGAGCACGGGGTGTCACAGAAGGAGAAGGTGAGCTTTCAGGCCCTGCGCTCGATCCTGTCCAACGAACTCGGCCGAGGGATCTATGAGCTGGTTGTGCATCCCGGCTATCTCGACGCGCGCGCGACGTACGTTTACGAGCTGGACCGGCAGTGGGAAGCCGAGACCCTCGCGGATCCGCGCCTGCTCGGCCTGCTGCGCCAGGAGGGAATCTCCCTGATCAGCTACCATGAGCTCAGCGGGGCAATCGCGCAGCTGGAGCCTGACCAGGGGTAGGTGGGCGCGCTTACGGCCGCCCGAACCGGGTGATCAGGACCTCGAAGTCGACGCCGTGCTTGGTGCCGCGAAAGCCCTCCTCGCGCTCGATCCGGAAGCCTGCGTTGGCGAAAAGGTCACGATAGGTGCGGATGACGTGAGGCAGAAGCAGCTTGTCGTAGAGGGCATCCATGGTATTGGCCATGAGGAAGCGGCCGCCTGGCCTGGTGGACGCGTGCAGCTCTTGAGCGAGCCACGCTATGTCGAAGAACGGATATAGCCAGCCCAGGTAGCAGATGGTGTCATTCATCAGCACCAGGTCCCACGGGCCGTCGGCCCGCCAGCCGTAGTCCATGACGTTGCCCACCCGGAAGTCGATCGCCATCTGCGGGCTCGTGCGGCTGCGGGCCCGCGCGATCGCGGTAGGCGAGATGTCGAACGCCACCACGTGCTCGGTCAGGGGCGCGAGCAGGCGCGTGAAGTAGCCGGCCCCGCAGCCAAGCTCGAGTGCCCGGGGGTAGCGGCCGTCCCGCAGGACGTCGAGCAGGCGGTCGCAGCGCGCCAGCTCGAACTCGGAAGTCTCGAGCTCCCAGAAGTCGCCGCGCTGCCATAGGTTCTCCGAGAATTCGAAGGCTTCTTGGCCGAGCTTCTCTCGATCAATCATGGGTTATCTCCCGCGAGCGGGTGTGCAGGCCGGGTGGTCCACTCTATCGCGGCCGCTGGCCGTCGTGCCGGATATCGGCAAGTCGTCCCGGGCGCGGGTCTGAGCCATGGGTGCCGTTCCGGGGACGGCCCGCCTGATCGCCAAGGGCTCCCGGGCCCGGATCCGGCTGTCGCGCTGGCACATGGCCTCCCGTACCTTGTTGCCCTGCTCAGAACTCAGGACGGCCGTCGCCAAGTCGGCCCCCACGGTGCGCTATGGCTGGAACACCTCCTTGCGTTGAGGCGCGGCGGGCCGAATACACGCTCGTGCTCAATTGCCTCGCCGGTGTCCGCGGCCTCAGAGGCGCCGTCATGGTCGCCCGCATGTTGAGGAGAGCATGAGGGCACGCCTGCGCCTGGTTGTGAGAACTACGGCGAGCCCGACTGTGGCGTTCCGCTCAACGGCATCCGCGATGTGACGACGCGCCAACCGATTGATCTCGACCTCTGCCGATGGTCTTCGATCGGCGCGACGTTCTTTGCGACCATCGGAAACTACCGACAGTCAACAGCGACTACGAACGACATTGCCGCAAGGCACGCGACATCGCCACGAGTATTTCGAATGCCAGATCGTCTGCACCAGCCTCCTGAGTAAGATCGGTCTGGCGTGACTTCCTCTGGTGTCACCTGGTTCTGCTGACGCCGCCGCGTCTTGCTCTGCCCGTGGTTGCAGCTGGATGGCGTGCCGTGCTACGTTCTGCCGCGATGCGGGATTTTCGCTCCAGAACGCCCGCCGCGTGATCGCTCGCGTCGCTCGTCCCGGACTCGCAATGCTGGTCGCGCTGATCGCCCTGCTGATCGGGGCCGCCTCCGGCGACGCGCAGTCTCCGCTCACCCTGGCCCTGACTCCGTCCCGCGATCCGACCGCGCTGAAGGAAGCGGGCGACGCCTTTGCCCGGACGATCGCCCAGATCTCGGGCCTTCCGGTGAAGGCGATCGTGGCCTCGGACTATGCGGGGGTGATCGAGGCGCTCAGAAGCAGGCGCGTGGACCTCGCCTTCGTACACCCGGTCGGCTACGTGCTGGCCAATCGCGAGGCGGGTTGCCAGATCCTGGTACGGGATGTCTGGCAGGGCAAGACCGCCTACACCGCCCGGTTCTTCGTCCGGAGGGACCGCGGCATCCAGCGGGTGGAGGACCTGCGGGGCAAGACGGTGGCCTTCGTGGACCCGGCGTCGTCCTCGGGCTACATCTACCCGATGGTACTGCTGATCAAGCGGGGCCTCGTGCGCGACCGCGATCCGAAGAGCTTCTTCAAGGACGCGCTCTTCACCGGCACGCACGAGGCGGCGCTCCAGTCGGTGCTGCGCGGGCGGGTGGACGCGGCCGCCTCCTTCGACAAGGCGCCCGAGCTGCATCTCAAGGACCCCGCGCTGGTCGCTCAGCTCGGCTGGGTCGGCGAAACGCCGGAGATCCCGGAGGCGGGCATCTGCGCGCGACCGGGCCTGCCCGCCGAGCCCCTGGCCCGGATCAAGCGCGCGCTGCTGTCGATCAAGGCGCCCGAGTACTCGGCGCTGCTCAAGGACATCTACGACATCGATGGGTTCATCGAAGCGGACGACCGCGATTACCAGCCGGTTCGCGACGCCATGGCCTTGATGAACCTGAGCCCGCCGAAATAGCGGCCTCAGTCCTCCGCGGCGCGGCGGAAGGCGTAGAACGCCGCCCACAGCCGCGTCAGATCCACCAATCCCGCGAGCCGGCCCGCCTCCACGTGCGCGACCGCGCCCACGATGGCGACGCGCACCGGATGGCCCGACGCTCGCGCCGCCGCCGCGAGCCGGAGGCTCTCGGTGAAGGGGACCGCAGGGTCCTGCCGGCCGTGGATGAGCACGAGCGGCGCGCGTAGGCCCGACACCACGCGAGCTGGCGACAGCGCGTCGAGCAGCGCGCGCGTACGCTCGGGCAGGGCACGGACCAAGCCGTCAAACGCGTCCGGGTCCCGATTGTCCACGAGGCGGCGTCCGGGCTCGTCCACGAGCTCGGCGTTGGCCCGGGCGAACTGGGCGATGGCCTCCTCGAGCACCGGCCGGCGTCCCGCGACGCCGTCGTAGGCCCAGGCCCCGGTCAGCGTGTATCGCAGCAGCTCCACCGCGGAGGCGTAGCCGCCGAGCGCGAGCACCGCCGACACCCGCGTCGCCACCGACCGGTCCGCCGCGGCCAGCAGGGCGGGGCCGGCGCCCAGGCTGACGCCCAGAATGGCCACGCGGCCGTAGCCGGCGACGTGGAGGGCCCGCACGCTGGCGGCAACGGCTCCGGCATCCTCTGGCCGCAGCCGGAGGACGGTGAGCCCCGGCACCGTCGGCACCGCCACGGCCCAGCCCGCACGCGCGAGCAAGGCGGCGGCACCGCGCAGCCGCGGATCGTCCTTGCCGGTGGCCGATAGCCCGTGAACCAGCACCAGTCCCGGCGGCCGTCGTAGCGTCGGGCGCACGTAGAGGTCCACCGGCACCGGTTCGCCGGCGGCCGACGGCGCGTCGAGCACCCGCACCACCGGCTCGGGGCTGATGGCGGTGAGGGGGCGCCAGCGTCCCTGCCCGAGGAACTCCACCAGGAACACGCTGGTGAGCAGGATCGTCGACGTGGTCGTGACGACCGGCAGGGCGAGCAGCGCGGCAAGCACGAGCCGGACGCCGGTGCCCAATGCCTACGCGTCCTCGGTCGCGGCGGCCCCGCTCACGCGATCCATGATGGAGAACTCGCCGGCTGGACCGCAACCGCGCGCTTCACCCAGTAGGCGCAGCTCGGTCGAGCGCTCGGCCCCGCGTCGGGCATTTCTCCGGCAGGCAGCGGTGATCGAGGCAGGATGCCCTTCCGCTCGCGGGCACGGTGCAAAAGTTGCAAGCGATACCAGTCGGTTAGCGCTTACTGCTGGTGGCACCGCCGATGCTCTGCTGTCTCGTCGAGGAGGGCCACTGACATGAACGTGACGACTGGGCGAGTGCTGATCGGTCTCGCAGTGGCGGTCTGCCTCCTTGCTCTCGGTGGGCTCGAGATGCTCACCGAGCGCGCCGGTATGGATCGCGCGGTCACGACGACGATGCGGCCGGGGGCGGTCGATCGGGATCCCGCGTGGGACACCATCGCCCCGCCGGAGTCGGCCAACCCGGCGCTCGATGCCGCGCATTTGACGATGGCGCTTCAGGCCGGAGGGATGACGGTGGTCGACGTCGACGAGAAGGCCGGCCGCCTGGTCGCCGTGAACGGCAACGGCCGCATGCTGGAGTCCGAGGTGGGCCGTCGCACCGTGGTGGTGGCTGACGGGAGACCGATCGGTCGGGTCGCCCTGCTACAGGCCGGCGACGTCATCCGGTTCGAGCTGACCGCCGGGCAGGTGCAGAGAATCGTGCTGCTGCGGCACGCGTGGCAGCCGCTGGAGAGCCCGGAGCAGTAGAGGCGCGCGCGCGGCGCGAGGTGAAGCGGGCTATTTAGGGTTGACGCACTTGATGAGCCGCCATCCGTTGAAGAGGTTCACCTTGGTGGTGATCTCCGGGATGAGGCCCACGTGCCGCAGGAGCGGCTCGAGCGACAGATTCGACTTCCAGCCGAGTCGGGTGCAGACCGGGGCCACCAGATCCTCCAGGCGGCCCACCGCGGGCCGCTCGCTCCTGAAATGGTTCAGGATCACGATGTTGCCCCCCGCCTTCACCACCCGCTTCATCTCGCGCAGCACGCCGACCGGGTCGGGTACCGCGCTGATCGTATAGGTGGCCACGGCGGAGTCGAACTCGCCCTGCCCAAAGTCCATGGTGGTGGCGTCCATGGTCTTGAGGGTGACATTGCCCAGCCCCAGTTCCACGACCTTGTCCTGGGCCTTCTGGAGCATCTCCTCGGAGAGGTCGATGCCGGTCAAACGGCAGTTGGCCGGATAGAGAGGCAGGTTCAGCCCGGTGCCGATTCCGACCTCCAGCACGTTGTGTCCCCGCTGGATGTCGAGCAACTGGATGGCCGCCTCACGGCCCGGGTGGAAGATCCAGTCGAAGACGAAGTCGTAGGCGGGCGCGTACAGCTTGTATGCCCGCTTCACTTGCCGCTTCTCCAGTGCTGCGTCCAAATCCGGCAGTCCTCCGGGGGTTCTGAGACGCCCTGCCCTCCGCACTTTTAGCATACCCTGACGCAAGTTGCCAAGCGCTTTGTACCCGATCGATCGCCAAACAGGACGCGAACTTACCGCGAACGGAGTGCTACAGATTGGCCTCGTGGCAGAGGCGCCGGAGCACCCGGTCGGCACCGAAGTTCTCCTCGGCGATCCGGCGGGCAGCCCGGCTGTGGAAGGGGTAGTCCCGGTCGATCTCGTGGAGTGCGGCCACCGCCTCCTCCATGGTGGAGAAGGCGAAGAGCCCGGCTCCGGTGGGTACGACTTTGCCGAATCCGGTGTCCTGCGTCACCACCGGCTTGCCGGCGGCCAGGTAGCAGACGCTCCGGTCGCTGAACCAGCCGCTGCGGGTCCGGACCATCAGATCCTTGGAGACGGTGACCTCCCCCCGGGACCGCTGGATGTACTGCTGGTAGGCGGTCAGGCTGTGTGAGGCCTCGAAGGCGTCGCTGAGGACCCAGCCGTGGCTCCTGAGCAGCTGCCGGGTGGCCGGGTCGCCACCTTCCAGCGCTAGCTCCAGCGTCTGCGGGGTGCGCCGCGGCAGGTCGAGCAGGCCCAGGAAATTCATGTGCTTCGACCAGTAGTAAGTCTGCCCCCGGAAATGGATGTCCTTGCCCACGTTCTTCCAGGTGCACACCGTGCTGAATCGCTCGGCGGCCGGGTTGCACGTGGCGTCCCACAGCTCCGGGATCACGGGCGGCCGGGTCGGTCGCCAGTTGAACTTCTCGGCCGGGATCGGGCAGTCCGGCTGCCCGAGATTCTCGCCGTAGGTGAAGTGATGGGTGTGATCCTGCAGATCTTCGATCGCGAGGCGGTCGCCCTCGGCCACGCGGATCTGCTCGAAGACCGGGTCAGTCTCGACGTACACGCGCACCGGACAGCGCATCTGCTCGTCGTTGAGCCGGTTGGCAGCGCAGACATTGAAGAGCGCGTCCGTCTCCCGGTACAGGACGGCTAGCCGCTCGCGGGAGAGGCCGTGATAGACCCCGGTCACGCCGTCCACGTAGCACCAGTGGTCGGACAGGCCGCAGCGGGCCATCACCTCGGCGAGGAAGGCCACTCCGTAGCTCGAGTCCTCGACCACGCTCTTCACGCGCGGGTCGTAGGGATGGGCGCCCGAATCCTCGACGTAGTAGACGTCGTGGCCCAGCCGGGAGAGACCCAGCACGTAGTGCAGCGCCTGCCAGCCGATGCCGCCCAGCGGGTAGCGGCCGGCCAGGTGCAGCACCACGATGCGCTTACGGGATGACAAGCGAGTCTTCCGGCCGCTGTTCCTGCGACCCGTACATGGCCGCGAAGGGACCTCGCTGGGCGAGCAGCGTCTCGAGCGACCCCTGCTCCACGATCCGGCCCTCCTTGAGCACCACCACGAGGTCGGCCATCCGCACCGTCGAGAGTCGGTGCGCGATGATGAGCGTGGTGCGGCCGGCCTGCAGCTGCTCGAGGGCGTCCATGACGAAGCTCTCCGTCTCCGGGTCCAGCGCGGAGGTGGGCTCGTCGAGGATCAGGATCGGCGAATCGCGCAGGATCGCCCGCGCGATGGTGATCCGCTGCTTCTCGCCCTCCGACAGGGTGACGCCCTGCTCGCCCACCTCGGTGTCGTAGCCGCGGGGCAGGCGGGTGATCGTGTCGTGGATGCGCGCCGCCTTCGCGGCCACGACGATCTCCTCGAGCCGCGCGTCCGGCCGGCCGAATGCGATGTTCTCGCGCACGCTCACCGGGAACAGTAGCGGCGGCTGCAGCACCATGGCGACCTGGCGGCGTAGCGACTCGAGCCGGTACTCGCGCGCATCGATGCCGTCGATCAGCACGCGGCCGCGCGTGGGATCGTAGAAGCGCGGCAGCAGGCTCAGCAGAGTGGACTTGCCGGCTCCGGTGGCGCCCACCACCGCCACCCGCTGGCCGGGAGCTACGCGGAGATTGACGCGGTGGAGGACGGAACTGCCCGGCGCGTAGCCGAACGCGACGTCACGCCATTCGATCTCACCGCGGGCGCCCTCACGCGGGAACATCCGGGTGCCGTCGGTGAGGTCGCGCTCCACGTCGAGCACCTCGAGCACGCGCTGGACGCCGACGCGGGCGCTCTGCGCAAGCCCGTAGACCTGGAACATGTCGTTGATGGGCACATACAGCGAGGCCAGGTAGGAGATGAAGACGACCAGGCTTCCGACGGTGAGGGTGCCATCCATCACGTGGCGGGCGCCCACCCAGACCACCGCCGCGGTGCCGACGGCGATCACCAGGTTTACCACTCCCGCATAGAACGTCTGCAGGGTATAGAGCCGCAGTCCGGCGTCCAGGCTGCGCTGGCTCGCGGTCATGAACCGGCGGTGCTCGTCGTTCTCCCGGGTGAAGGCCTGGATGACCCGCATCGCGGCCATCGCCCGCTGCACCACGCCGTAGACCTCGCTCTCGCGCTCGCGCACCTCGCTCGCGGCCACCGTGATGCGGCGGTTCAGGCGACCGATGGCGATGAGCAGGAAGGGGCAGACTCCCAGCGCCAGCACCGTGAGCTGCCAGTCCATGCGCAGCATGATGACCGCCATGCCCACGAGGAGGATCACGGCGGTGGCGGCGGGGAACAGGCAGTTCATGGTCAGCGACTGCAGCGCGAAGGTGTCGGCGGTCACTCGATAGAGCAGGTCGCCGGCCTGGGCGCGGCTGTGGTAGGCCATCGAGAGCCGGTGCAGATGGGCGTAGAGGTCGCTGCGCAGATCACGCACCATCCGCTGGCCAATGCTGATGGTGGTGTAGTTGCACAGCACCGTGAAGGCGCCGACGGCCGCGTAGATCACCACGAGCAGGATGCAGGCGGCGAGCAGCAGGCCACCCGCGGTGAAGCTACCGCCGAGCCAGGAGGGTAGGGGCTGGCCCCCGAGCACCGAGTCGATGATGAGCTTGACCGGCCAGGGCTTGAGCAGCTCGAAGCCGCTCATGAGGCAGACCTGGAGCAGCGCCCACAGGATGCGCGCGCGGTGCGGCCAGAGATAGGCGGAGACGCGCCGGACGAAGAGACTCACTTCACCGAGACCGAGCGCGCGTCCAGCGGCGGCGCATGGTGCAGCCGGACCCGACGAGCCACCGCCTGCAGAGCGTCGTAGAGGGTGCGCCCCAGCCCCATCGCTTCACGGACCAGGGCCGCGCCCGCCATCGCGCCGGTGGCCATTCCAGCCACGATCAGCGCGGGCAGGCCGAGATGCACACCCGCTCCGGCCAGCAGGAGCCCGCCCGCGACCACGCCCTGGGCGGCCTTGGACGGACGGAGCGCGCACTTGACGCGCAGCACCCGGCGCTCACCCCCGTGGTTCTCGGTGCACACCTTGATCCGGCCGCGCGACCAGATGCCCCCGTGCGCCTCGAGATCCCATTCGCTCCAGCCCTGGTCGACGAGCACGAAGTACTTGCGTGCGCTCAGCACCTCGATCATGCCGTGCAGCAGCGTTTCCTTTTCGAGCGCGTCCTCGGTCCAGAAGGCGGCCGAGAAGGCGCGCTCGCGCCACGACCACGGCGGCGACTGCGTGGGCCGTTCCGACGACGAGGGCTGAGCCGCGGTGAGGCCGCGCACCCACCACCGATAGCGCTCGAGCGATCGCAGCAGCGGCCCGAAGTAGGTCAGGACCGAGATGAGCAGGCGGCCGCGGAATCCACCGGCCAGGGGGTCCACGCGCGCCCGCATCGCGGCCCACAGGCAGCACGCGAAGGACAGGCCGATGGGCGCAGCACCCAGCCAGTACCAGCCGCCCCGGAACGCCCCGTAGAGCAGTAGCAGCGCACCGACCAGATTCCACTCGAGCGTGAAGGGCAGGTAGGACAGCACGGTGGACGGCGGCTGGTAGAGCGTCTGGAACAGTCCGCGGCCGAACACGCCGCCGTAGATCACCGGGCGCCGCAGCGAGAACAGGGCGGAGATGCCACCGTAGATCCGGCCGCGCCAGCGCGAGTAGCCGAGCGCGTTGAAGCGCTGCGGGTGGCGGAAGTACAGGAGCGCCTCCGCCTTGCCGTAGCCCTTCTGCTGGCCGATGTAGGCCTTCATGGTGTTGCGCCGGAAGTGCCAGACCATGGCCGCCGGGCTGAAGCCGATGCGATGGCCGCGGTCCTGCAGCCGCCAGCACACGTCCACGTCGTCGCCGGCCGACCGGTAGATCGGATCGAAGCCGCCGATCTCCTCGAGCACCTCGCGGCGGAACGCCATGTTGCAGCCCGGGATGTGCTCGGCCTCCACGTCGTCCAGCAGCACGTGCAGCGGCCCGCCCGGCGAGGCGGCTACGCACGCGGCCACCATCGAGTCCTCCGGCGGCGGCAGGTTCGGCCCGCCCACCGCGGGCAGCCCGCTCTGGAGAAACGTGGCGACCAGATAGTGCAGCCAGTCGGGGTCCACCACGCAATCCGAGTCGGTGAAGGCCACGATCTCGCCGAGCGAGGCGGCGATGCCGACGTTGCGCGCCGCACTCAGGCCCTTGTTCTCCTGGTGGATGACGTGCATGCCCTCGAAGCGGTCCGCGATCGCGCCGGTGCGGTCGGTCGACCCGTCGTCCACCACGATGACCTCGAACGCGGGATAGCGCAGCTTCTGGAGCGAGGTGAGGCACGCTTCCATGGTCGGCTCGGCGTTGTAGGCGCAGATCACCACCGAGACCTTCGGATACTCGGGCAGCGGCGGCAGCCCGGGCGCCGCGTACCAGCGCTGCACCGCGTGGAACGCGGGCTTCTTGCGCCGCTCCCGGTCCACGAGCCCGAAGGCCCAGTTCGCGATGTCGCAGCCGCCGGTGTACCACTCGTCGGTGTACGAGAAGACCATCGTGCCGGCCGCGCCCATCTCGTGGGCCGCGCGCACCTGCCACGACAGGGTCGTGGCCTGCACCATCTCGCCTTCCCGGATGGAGTCGATGCCGAACTCGGTGAGCACCAGCGGTCGGTCGCCCGCGAGCGTGTGCAGCCGGGAGAGATACTTCCGGAACTCGGGCTCCGAGTGCAGGTACACGTTGAAAGCGAGGAAATCGGTGAAGTCGGTCTCCAGATACTCGGTCGACGGGAAGTTGGCGTAGCCGACCGGGGTGTTCGGCTCGATCCGCTTGATCAGCGACACTAGCTCGCGCAGGAAGCTGGTGATCCGCTGCGGTCCGTACCACCGCACGATGTCGGGCGGGATCTCGTTGCCGACCAGGTAGGCGCCCACCGCGGGATGACCCTGGCAGGCGACGACCACGTCGGTCACGGTGCGCCGGACGGTGTCGGTGATCTCTTCGGAGTCGAGGAAGCAGACGTGCTGCGCCCACGGAATGCCGACGAGCACCCAGAGGCCGCGGTCGGCCGCCATGTCCAGGAGCCATCGGGGGGGCGGCGTGAAGAGCCGCAGACAATTGGCTCCCAGCTCGACGATCAAATCGAGATCCCGCTCCACCATTGCGGGAGCGGGATATCTGAAGCCGTGCTCGTCCGGGGCGAAGGGGCCGTACGTGACGCCCCGAAGCGGTACCTTGTCCTCACCTGCGAAGAAGAACTTGCCTCTGACCTCCAGCCGGGGGCGAGACTCCACCGGCTCCGCGCGCCGGATGGCGCGCGATGTGGGCTCGAGCGTCACGGTCCTGAAACCTCCTTGAACGCCTCAGCAGGGGCGCCCAGGTTCATAGTGTCCGTCGTGACCCTCGGTGCTTACCCGTAGCAGTGACGCCGTGAGGCTGGGAAGCGGTCCGCGCCGAGAGGCCGGGTCGGAAGTGCCCAAGACTTAGAGCCACTTCCACGGCGTCGTCTTAGGCAACCCGCATGCCAGCGTGCGTCATGGCCGGCGGATCGGAAGGTACCCCGGAATCCGCGATTTCGCAAGCGTCTGGCGTACGGAACCTTTTGCGCTCCTCGCAATGGGTAGCGCCGAGCCCCGTTTTTACACGGGCGCGAGTAATTCTTACCCCTGAATTACAGCAGGAAGCGGATCAGAAGCGTGGCGAGACCGAGGAAGGAGAAGAAGCCGAACACGTCGGTGAAGGTCGTGATGATCACGCTCGACGCGATTGCGGGGTCCACCCTGAAGCTCTTGAGGAGGAACGGGATCACCACCCCGACCACCGCGGCCACGACCATGTTGAGCGTCATGGCCACCGCGATGATCCCGGCCAGCAGGGCCTGGCCCTTCCAGAGATAGGCGATGACCGCCATCACCAGCCCGGTGGCCAGCCCGATGGTCAGGGCCAGGGTCGTCTCCTTCCGCAGCACCCGCCACAGGTGCCCACCCGTCATGTCGCCCAGGGCCAGGCCGCGGACGACCACGGTGGCGGTCTGGGTGGTGCCGATGCCTCCCATCGAAGCTACGATCGGCATGAAGATCGCCAGCAGGGCGAGCTCGCGGATGGAGCCCTCGAAGAGGCCAATGACCGAGGCGGCCAGGATGGCGGTACCCAGGTTGATCAGCAGCCAGACGAGGCGCCGGGGAAAGACGGTGCGAGCCGAGTCGAGCACGGTCTCGTCGCCGGCGGCGCCGCCCAGGCGCTGGATGTCCTCGGTGGCCTCCTCGCGGATGACGTCGATCACGTCGTCGACCGTGATGACGCCGAGCAGGCGGTGGTCGGCGTTCACCACCGGGATCGCCACCAGGTTGTACTTGGCCACGAGCTGGGCGACCTCCTCCTGATCCGTGTCGGGCGTGACGCTCACCGGCTCCTCCTGGCGGAGCAGTCGCACCGGCGCGCCCGGATCGGCGGTCACGAGCCGGCGCCAGGGCAGGCTGCCGACCAGGTGCTCGTGGTCGTCGACCACGTAGAGCGTCGGGGCGGTCTCGGCGACCGGCGACTTGCGGATCTGGTCCACCGCCTGAGCCACCGTGAGGTGCTCGGGCACTGCGAGCACATCGGGCGTCATGAGGCGGCCCGCCGTCTTCTCGCCGTACTCGAGCAACTCCTGGACCTCCTCCGACTTCTCCTCCTTCATCAGGTCGAGCACCTTCTCGACCTGCTCGGCGGGCAGCTCCTCCAGGACCTGCGCGGCGTCGTCCGGCCGCATCCGATCGAGGATGCTCGAGATCTCGCCCTCGTCGAGCGCCCGCGCCAGCTCGTACAGCGGCTGATCGTCCAGCTCGGCCAGCACCGCCCCGGCCGACTCGCGTCCGAGCAGGCGGAACAGGATCACCTGGTCGGGCAGGGAGAGATCGCGCAGCGCCGCCGCGATGTCGGCGGCGTGGGCGTCCTCGAGAACCTGGCTCAGTCGCTCGCGGCGTCCCGACTCCAGCAGATCCCGGACGGTGTCGGTGAGCCGGGTCGCCTCGGCCATGACCTGCGCCGTTCTACGCCGGGAGGGTCGAGCTCGGGCCCTGGGGCGGGCGGGAGGTGGACGGAGTGGGCTGGGTCGCGATCAGCTGCGCGACCTGGTTTTCGAGCTGGCGGATCCGGAAGCGCATCCGCAGCACCTTCACCAGCCCGCTGAGCGAAGCGAACGTGACGCCGACCAGCAGCGATAACAGAATGACGAGGGCCAGCGGCATCCCGGTCACGCTCCAGGTCAGGAACGAGATCTGGACCGGGTCGCGATTCTGCAGGGCGAAGACGGTGGCCGCGCTCCCGAGCAGCGCCATGAGCAGGTAGATGAAGATCATGACTGGGAGCCCTCCGGCGGCTTCCCGGCCCCGAGCGCGCGCAGGAAGCGGTCGATGATGCGTTCCTGGCAGACGCTGTTGCCGCCTGCCTCCGCCGCGCCCCGCCCCAGCTTGTGCGCCGGGAAGATGGCCTTGGCCATGGTCCGGTGACCGCCACCGACGCCCAGATCGCCGAAGGCCGCGCGTGTCACGTCGCCCGCGCTCTTGACGTAGCCGACGTTGCGGACCGAGACGTGCACCTCGTCGCCGACTAGGCCCGACACCACCGACCACTGCACGCCCTCGGCCTGCAGGCCGAAGTCCGCGAATTGCGGGATGAGGTCCACGGTGGCCACGCGGCCCAGGTGCGAGAAGAACACGCCCTGCACCACGCGGCGCTTGGAGAGTCCCTGGGCGAGGACGTCGAGCGCTTCCTGGGAGAGCTCGGGCCGCTCGATGCGTCGGAGCGCGTTATGGTTGGCGAGCAGGTACAGGTACGAGAACGCCTCCAGGTCCGCCTTCGTCCCGCCCCGCTCGAGCCCGAGGGTGTCGGACTTGATGCCGTAGAGGAGGGCGGTGGCCAGCCGCTGCGTGATCTTGATGTCGGCGGCCCGCAGGTACTCCACCATGATCGTGGAGGTCGCGCCGTACGAGGGTCGCACGTCCTTGATGCGCGCGTCGATCGGGTGCTCCACCGGATGATGATCGATCACCAGATCCACGTGGTCGAAGCGCTCTTCCAGGAACGAGGGCTGCACGTCCACCATCGCCACCCGGTCGAACTGGGCGAGGTCCTCGGCCCCGATCTCCTCGACTTCGATCTCGAGGATCTTGCACATCGCCAGGTTCTCGGGGCGCGTGATCGTGCCGAACGTGCACATCGGGGCCGAGGGACGGGTGCGGCCGAGCAGGGTCTTGAGCGCCAGCGCGGAGGCGATGGCGTCGGGGTCGGGATCGTCCTGCATGAGGATCAGCACGCGCTCCGCGTCGTAGAAGTGGGCGCGCAACCGGTCCGCCCGCACGCGCTGGGCCGCGCGGTCCACCGCGGGCTGGATGATGCGCTCGCCGAACGCGGAGAGCGGGACCACGGTGGCCCCCGACATCGGCCGATCGTCGTCGCGCAGCACGAGCAGCGGCGAGTCGGGCGCCGCGTCCTTCACCGCGGCGGCCACGCGCCCCAGCTGTCCCGGGGGCGCGGCCACCACCACCGGGCCGCGGCCGCCCTTGAGCGCGTCGTGGATGAACTCGGGATCGGTCACCTTGCCGGCCAGCGCGCGGTCGCCGTGCCGCCCGAGCCGGGCGCGCAGGCTCGCCCGCGGAACCAGGTACAGCGGCCGCTCGCCCGGAAAGGCGGCGGCCGCGACCATGTGCTCGAGAAGGTCATCCGGACAGATCAGCACCGGTCGCATCGTCGGCCTATTCTCAGCCTACCCCTCGGGGAGGCCAAGTGAAAACCCCGTCTAGCTTGTCGGACGTGACTCAGACCGCCTCCTAGCGTCGGCCCCCGCGGTAGGCCGCGCGGCCGGCCTGGACGCCAGCCTTCAGGCCCCGGGTGAGGAGCGACACCTCGCGGCTCACCTTTTTCTGGGATTCGTCGAGCGTCTTGCCGAGGCGGTCCAGCGACTGCTTCACGCTGGCCCGCGCCTGCGCGATCTGCCGCGTCGCCTCCGCGCGCGAGGGCCCGCTCAGCAGCCGTCGGCCGAGGCGGTTCACCGACTGCGCGAGGCCCGCCTGAGCCCGCGCCACGTGGCGGGCCATCGTCTTCTCGATGCCGGCTAGCTTCACGCGGGTGAGGCCGCCGCGCGCGGCGGTGCTTCGCACCCGCGCCAGATCCGCCTCCACCCGGGCCAGGCGTGTCTCGAGCTGCTTGATCCGGGCCGGCGTCCGCACCGCGGGCGCCCTGCGTCGCTCGGTCATGGCGTCTCCTCCGGCCAGCAGTATACGCTGGCCGGCCCAGACGAGGCTTGGCCTGGGCGGTCCGCGATGCGAGACTTCGAGCGTGGTCGCCGAGTCCATCTTCTTTCGTGATCTCGCCTTCGTGTTCCTGGCCGCGGTGGTGGGGGGCGCGCTGGCCCGCCTCGCCGGCCAGCCGCTCGTGCTCGGCTACGTGCTGGGCGGCATCCTGATCAGCCCGCTCACGCCCGGCCCCGCGGTCTCGGATCTGCACACCTTCGAGCTGTTCGCCGAGATCGGGGTCATCCTGCTGATGTTCTCGGTCGGCATCGAGTTCTCGATCCGGGATCTGTTGCGGGTGAAGTGGGTCGCCCTGCTGGGCGGCCCGCTCGGTATCCTGCTCTCGGTCGTGCTCGGACTCGGCGTCGCGTGGGCGCTCCAGTGGCCCCTGCTCCAGGGCGCGATGGTGGGCATCGTGATCTCGGTGGCCAGCACCATGGTCATGGCCCGCTTGCTCATGGATCGAGGCGAGCTGCACTCGCGCCACGGACGGGTGATGATCAGCATCACCCTCGTCGAGGACCTCGCGGTGGTGATCCTGATCGTGCTGATCCCGTCCTTCGGCTCGCTCGAGCCCGAGCGCCTCCTGGCCATCGCCATCAACCTCGGCAAGGCGCTCCTGATCCTGGTGCCGGCCGGCTTCGTGGCCGCCAAGATCATCCCGCCGTTGATGACGCGGGCGGCCCGGATGCACAGCGACGAGATATTCCTGCTGGTCGCTCTGGCGGTCGGCCTCGGCACCGCCGCGGTCACCCAGGCCGCCGGGCTCTCACTCGCGCTCGGGGCGTTCCTCGCCGGCCTCATCGTGAATGGATCCGACTACGCGCACGAGACGCTCGCGCGCCTGCTGCCGCTCCGCGACGTGTTCGTGGCGATGTTCTTCGTGACCATCGGGGCCCTCATCGATCCGACCAGCCTGATCGCCAACGTCCCGCTGCTCCTGACCATGGTCTCCCTGGTGGTGATCGGCAAGCTGGTGCTGTGGACGCTGGTGGTATGGCTCTTCCGCCAACCCTTCTGGACCGCGCTGCTGGCCGCGGTGGGCCTCACCCAGATCGGCGAGTTCTCGTTCATCCTGGTCCAGGTTGCCCGGCAGGCGGGTCACGTCGGCGCCGACGTCTACAACGCCACCCTGGCCACCGCGCTCGTCACCATCCTCATCAACGCGGCGCTGGTGCGCGCCGCTCCCGGGTGGGTCGCCCGGCTCCGCGGTGTGCAGGAGGCGCCGGTGCCGGACGGGCCGTTGCCCGAGCGCGAAGCCGAGCACGTGGTGCTCTGCGGCTTCGGCCGAGTGGGCAGCGCGGTGGGAGAGGCGCTCGAGACGTTCAACATCCCGTTCGTGGTGATCGAGCGCGATCCGGACATCGTGCGCGGCCTCCGCTCCCGTCGGGTGCCGTGCCTCCTCGGCGACGCCGCGCTGCCCCGGATCCTGGAAGAGGCGGGGACGGCGCGCGCGTCGATGGTCGTGGTCGCACTGCCCGAGATGGATCGCGCCCACCTGGTGGTGCGCGGCGTGCGCGCCCTGAGTCCCCAGGTGCCGATCCTCGCGCGCGCGCACGAGGTGGCCGGCCGCGACGGGCTGGCTCGGGCCGGCGCGACCGAGGTGATCCAACCGGAGCTGGAGGCGGCCGCGACGTTGATCCGCCACGCCCTCCGCGGCCTGGCGCTACCCCAGCCGACCGTGCTGGACTACCTGGCGCGCTTCCGCGCGGCCATGAATCCGGCGGCGGTGCGGACACCGGAGGCGCTCGGCGCGGAACGGAAGCTGCCCGAGATCCACGAGATCGCTCTCGGTACGGGCGCGCTCGCCGATCGGTCGCTCGGCGAGGCGCGCGTCCGGGAGCGGCTCGGCGTCACCGTGGTCTCGATCGAGCGGGCCGACGGCGAGACGCTGGTGAATCCCTCGGCGGACACCCGGCTCCGCTCCGGGGATCGGCTGCGCGTCTTCGGCCTCCCCGAACAGATCGACGCGTTCCGGGCCGAAGCGACCCGGGGGCTCTGAGCCGGGCGGCTAGGCTCCGAACCCGGCGCGGAGCGCCAGGAGGAAGGCGAGCGCGGTCACCACGATGGCGGCGAGCGCGGCGAGGCGGTCCAGGCCGCGCTCGCCGCCGCGCTCGACCGGCCCCAGGGCGAGGGCCGTCAGGTAGCCGCCCACGAAGCCTCCCGCGTGGCCCCAGTTGTTCACTCCCGACATGAAGAAGCTGAAGATGAACATGATGAGCGCCCACTGGCCGTACTGCCGGAGCACCGCCACCCCGAAGGCCCCGCCGCGGCTCCGTCCGTAGGCGACCATCGCGCCCAGGAGGCCGAAGATGGCCCCGGACGCGCCGATCGTCCACGGCACGCCCACCGCATTGGAGAGCACGAATCCAAGCGCGCCCGCCACCGTGAAGATCACGACCAGCCGGGCCCCGCCGAAGATCTCCTCCACCGGCGGCGCGAGCTGACGCACCCACAGCAGGTTGAACGCGATGTGAAGAAGGCTGCCGTGCAGGTAGATCGCGGTGAACACCGTCCACCAGGCTCCGGCCGCCAAAGCGTTTGCGCCGGTCATGCCGAGGCTCTTGAGGGAGTTCAAGCTGGGCGCGAGCATGTCGAACGGGTTGCGAGCCCGGAACGCGGCGCCGGGATGCAGCAAGATCGACACGACGTAGAGCACGACGCACACGACGGTGACCGACTTGGCGAAGTCGAGCCGGCCGATCAGCCGGCCGATGCCGGGGCCGAAGCCCCAGAGTCCTGGGCGCCGCGCCCCGCAGTAGAAGCATTCGGCGGCGTCCACCCGGTTGAGCTTGCCGCACCGGTAGCAGAGACTCGAGCCGGTGCGCTGCCTGAACATGGAGAAGGACCGACCGGAACTCGAGGCCGCGGGGGACGCCTCAGGAGCGGCCGGCGCCCGTCTCTCGCGGCGGGAACGGCGCCTGCGTGTCGAGCCGCTCGAGCAGGCTCTTGACCTGTGCCCCGAACGCGTCACGACGGTGCGCGGGCACCGGCGAGCCCGGGATGAATTTCTCGCTGAGGGGATTGACGAACACGCCCGCCTTGCGCACCCGGTAGTCGAGATGCGGGCCGGTGGAGAGCCCGGTGGTTCCGACGCGGCCGATCACCTGGCGCTGGCGCACCCGCTGGCCCCGACGCACGTCCATCTTGGAGAGATGGTTGTACATGGTCTCGTAGCCGCGGGCGTGCCGGATCGTGATGGTGAGCCCGAAGCCACCGTCCCAGCCCGCCTGGGTCACGACGCCGTCGGCCACCGCGCGTACCGGCGTACCCACTGGCGCCCCGTAATCGACCGCCAGGTGCGGCCGCAGCCCGCCCAGGATCGGATGGTGGCGGGCGTGCGAGAAGCCGGACGTGATGCGGGTGAAGTCGAGCGGCGCGCGCAGGAACATCTTCCTCACCGAGCGCCCCGACGCGTCGTAGTACTCCCGCCGTCCCCCGCCGTCCGCGAACGCCACGCTGGTCAGCAGCGAGCGGCCCGCGCTCGAGTACTGGGCGATCAGGATGTCGCCGTAGCCGAGCAGGCTGTCGCCCACGTAGCGCTTCTCCACCAGGCAGCGGAACTGGTCTCCCGGCAGCGAGTCGGCCGCGAAGTCGAAGTCCCATTCGAATAGCGTGACCAGGCGGGCGGTGAGTGCGGGCGCCTCGCCGAGACGCTCCACGCCCGCGAACAGGGAGTCGCGCACCTCGCCGGCGAGGGCGACGACGCGGGTCTCCACGTCGGGCCGGATCGCGGTCACCGTCCAGTGGCCGCCCTCGAACCGGACCTCGTAGCGCTCGGCGGGAGAGCGGGTGTACACGACCTCCCCCGTCGACCCCTCCGCGCCCGGCAGCACGGTCAGCCGCTCGCCGGGCGCGAGCCGCCGCATGTTGACGTTCCTGCGGAGGCTGGCCACGATCGCGGCCGCCTCGGCTCGCTCGATGCCGCCGCGACGCATCGCGCTCTCGAGCGTCTCGCCGCGGCGGAGCGTGATCTCGGTCGCGGCCGGGCTCGCCGGAGTGGCCGGCCCGCCCGCGACCCGATCGGGGGTCACGTCGGAGGACTCGGGGCCGGTGGCGGGAGGCCGGGTGGGAACGGCGAGGCCCACCGCGCCGAGGGCGAGCAGCATGGCAGCCGAGAGCAGGCAGTAGGAGCGCCGCATCGCGATGAGGTCAGGATACCGCGGGAGTCCGGGCGTCCCAACCGAAACCGCGTCGCGCGAGCCCCACTACCGGTGGGGCGGGACGCTAGGCGCCGTACTTGGTGAAGCGTAGCGCGTTGGCCATCACCAGCGGCATCAGGTCCTGGGCGGGCAGCACGCCGAGCGAGCCACTCGCGCAGTCGCGCTCGCTGAACCGGCTCACGTGGTCGGCCCCGCAGTACGCGCTGGCCAGCAGCGCGGGCACGCCCTGCCAGCCGTGGCCGGATAGGATCGACGGAGTGGCGTGATCGCCCGAGACCGCCAGCACGTCGGGCGAGAGCGCGAGCACGCGCGGCAGCAGCGCGTCGAAGCGCTCGAGCGCGGCCACCTTGGCCGCGAAGTCGCCGTCCTCTCCCGCCTTGTCGGTGTCCTTGTAGTGCAGGAAGAAGAAGTCGTAGTGCTCCCACTGCTGCTCGAGGGTGTCGATCTCCTCCGCGAAGGTGCCACCGGTCTTGAGCACGTCCATGCCGACCAGGCGCGCGAGGCCCCGGTACATGGGATAGGCCGCGATCGCGGCCGCGCGAAGGCCGAAGATCTGAGGGAAGAGGGGCAGGTGCGGGCGCTGGTCGAAGCCGCGCAGCAGCAGCATGTTGGCGGGGGACGCGTCGTGGAGTCGCTCCCGCGCCCCATCGACGAAGGCGTTCACGAGCGCGGCGGTGCGCTCGGCCTCCGGCGCCAGTGCGGACACCGGCAGGGGAGGCACGCCCAGCTGCTGTGGATCCGTCTCCGACAGGCGCCCGGAGAGGCCCTCCCCGCGCAGCACCAGGACGAAGCGGTGCTCCTTCACCGGCTCGACCAGCACCTGCACGCCGTCGAGCCGGATCCCGCGCAGCCGCTCGACCAGGCGGACGCACACCTCGGTGGAGATGCGCCCGGCCCGTCGGTCGGTGATGCGGCCCTGCGCGTCCACCGAGCAGAAGTTCCCGCGCGCCGCCACGTCGCCGGGCTGCAGCTCGAAGTCGATGCCCAGAGCCTCGAGCACGCCGCGTCCCACCGGATAGCGCAGCGGATCGTAGCCGAACAGGCCGAGGTGTCCGGGGCCGCTGCCCGGCGTGATGCCGGGGCCGACGTGGCGAAGGAGGCCGCAGGCGGCCCGGCTGGCCAGCCCGTGGAGCGTCGGGATACGCGCGGTCTCGAGCTCGCTCTTGCCGGATTCCCGCCGCGGCAGGCCGCCCAATCCGTCGAGCGAGCACAGCACGATCTTGCTGGTGGCCGGCTGCACGAGCGAGTGAAGGAACTCTAGGTCCATACTTCCTTGTTCTCTCCGAAGTCGGCCGGACAGGGCGGGCCCCACACGTACAGGGCATCTTCGGGCGGGAAGTCCCGCGCCTCCCAGGCGCAGCTTTCCGGGATGTAGTCGAGGTCGAAGTAGTACTCGCTGAAGCTGCCCCAGGGGTCGCGCAGGTAGTAGAAGAAGTTCGAGCCGATCACGTGCCGCCCGAGCCCCCAGCCGGGCTGCCACCCTTTCTCGGCCATGGAGACGGCGCCCATCGCGATCTCGTCGACGCTGCCCACCTGGAAGGAGGCATGGTGGAAGCCGGGGGCGTGGGAGGAGAGCAGGGCCAACGTGTGGTGATCGGTGTTGCATCGAAGGAACGCAATGATGCCCCGGGAGCGGTCCGACAGCTTCATGCCGAGCACCGAGGTGTAGAAGCGCAGCGCCCGCTCGAGGTCCGGGGTGAAGAGCAGCACGTGGCCCAGCCGGCGCGGCGCGATCCGCTGCCCGCGCGTCGGGTAGCCGCGCGCGGCCTGGCGCTGCACGTAGCCCGGGCCGTTGAGGGCCACCGGCGGGTCGACCGGCTCCGCGGGGAGCGCCTCGTCACGAACGTTCACCGCATTGCCGTCGGGATCGCGGATCCAGAGACCGCCCTCGGGCGCGCCCCGCGGCGCGTCCATCTCGGCGACGTCAGCCCGCCGCAGCGACTCGCGCACGCGTCCGAAGTCTTCGCCGGCGGCGCCGTAGCAGAGGTGATGGAGCCGCTTGCGCGTGCCCCCGTAGAGCAGGACCGCGTCGCGGCCGAGCCGCTCCGGCCGGAGCCGGAGCGCATCACCCGTGCTCCGCCCGTCCACGAGGCCGAAGTCCTCGTAGAAACGCTGCCCGACCACCGGATCGGGCACCTCCAGCGCGTAGTGGAGAAAGCTGCGCACCGCCATGGTGGTCCTCCGCCTCAGGCGTCCTTGACCGGGTTCTCCAGCGTGCCGAGCCCGGTGATCTCGAGCTTGACCGTGTCCCCGGGCTGCAGCGTGATCTGCGGCTTGCGCGAGAAGCCCACGCCGGCGGGCGTGCCGGTGGCGATCAGATCGCCCGGCGAAAGCGTCATGAAGCCGGTCAGGTACTGGATGATGTAGCCGATGTCGAAGATGAAGTTCCGGGTCGAGCCGTTCTGCATCAACGTGCCGTTGACCCAGGTCTTGAGATCGAGCACGTGCGGGTCCGGGATCTCCTCGCGATCGGCGATGTAGGGGCCGACCGGCGCCAGCGTGTCGCCCGCCTTGCCCGCGCCCCACTGGCTCGTGTGGAACTGAAAGTCACGCGAGCTGGCGTCGTTGATGATGGTGTAGCCGTACACGTAGTCGAGCGCCTGCTCGCGCTTGACAAAGCGTGCGGTGCGGCCGATCACCACGCCCAGTTCGACCTCCCAGTCGAGGGTCTTCTCGCCGCGCGGCCGGAGGATGGGCTCGCCCGGGTCCTGGATCGCGTTGTTCCACTTGGGGAACACCGGCGGCTCCTTGGGCGCGGGATTGTTGGTCTCCGCCGCGTGGTCCTTGTAGTTCAGCCCGATGCAGATGAACTTGCCGGGATCGGCGATCGGCGCGTGCAGACGCACCGAGGCGGCTGGGAAGGCCACCGGCTGGAACCGGCCGCCGCGCGCGGCTTCCATCATCGACCGGAGCATGTCCTGGCTCGCGCTGCCGCCTTCGAGGAAGCCGCGCGTGCTGTCGGCGGGAAAGAGGGCCGACGCGATCGTCGCCGCCCGCACCACGCCCCGCGAGGCCAGGAACGCGGTGGCGCTCGCCTCGAGATCCGCGACACGGTCCGGTCCGAGGTAGCAGCCGAGGCGGGGGGCATGACCATTCTGGGAGAATCGGACGATCTTCATGGACGGTCTCCTTGCGCTGAGGGGCGGTCCGAGCTACGCGTCGTTGGCCGGCACGCAGAGAGTCTACGACCGGGCCGCAGCGATGTCGAGGGGCCTCAAGACCGTGATTCTCCTCATATTTATCTCGCTTTGCCCGGTGGGGTGGCGCACCGGATCTCGGCTCGCCCGCTCGCGGAGAGCGCTCGGGGTCTGTAGGTCCTGATATTCACTTCGGTTATCTTAGAGGAGCGGTTGGACGACCGCGTCGTGAACGCCGCCGGAGACGAAAGGCCGGCACAAGAGGAGATACACCATGCGGGTTGCCACGAAGGGGCTGTGCGCGCTGCTCGTCGCCGTGATCGCGCTGACGGGCCCGCTGCTGTCGCGGGCGACGATGGTGCAGGCCGCCGAGTTGTCGACCGCTCCGGTCGACGCCGACGTCGACGACTCCGATCGCGTCGGGGCCGGCTTCCTGAACGTCGTGTACGTGCCGGGCAAGGCCATCGTCTGCGGCTTGGGCAGCATCGCGAGCGCCGGGCTCATGCTGATCACCTTCGGCTCCGGCTATCGCGCCGCGGTGGCGACCTTCAAGGAGGGCTGCGGTGGGACCTGGGTCCTCACGCCGGAACACGTGGCCGGCAAGGTTCCCCCGGTCGAAGACATCGAGTAACCCGTCCGGCGCCACGCGCTCGACCGCAGTGGCGCCGGCGTCGAGATGCTGCGATAGCCTTCCGGCGGGCGGCCGTCCCCGCGCTCTTCCTCCTGCTGCTCGCCGGCTTCGCGGCCGGCATATGGGGAAGCTACCGCGCCGCGTTTCCCGGTCGCGGACTCTACCGGGTGACCGGGATCTTCGAGGGGCGCGGGCCCGACGCGCTCATGCTGGTGAAGCACGACGCGGTGCCCGGCTTCATGGACCAGATGCAATCGATGGCCCTGTACGCCGAAACACCCGCCCTCCTGGACGCCGCGGACCTGCGACCCGGCGACCGGGTGCGGCTCACCGTCCGGCAGGAGCGTGATCGGCTGGTCGCGGTCGAGATCCAAAAGGTGAGGTAGGGAAAGCCATGAGGACGCGTCAGGGCCGGCACCGCGGCATGAGCCTTCGCGAGGCGGCGTCGGTGGTCTTCGCCCTGTCGGCGCTCCTGCCTATATTGTTGGCCGTCTATCTGTTCTCGCGACACGACCTGCTCCGCGACACCGAGGCCCAGATCGGATTGCTCGCCGCGGTCGCGGTCTCGATCCTCGGCTTCGTGGTGTTTCGCCGCATGATGGCCCAGATCTCGCTGCTGGCCCAGGGCTTCCTGGCGCCCGCCGACGCCAAGGGCGAGACCCTCCGCCAGGTCGAGCGCGCCGGGACGGTGCCGGGCCTCGGCGAGGTCACCGAGATCGGGCAGGTGCGGGACGCGTTCTACCACATGCTGGAAGGTCTCCGGGTCTCCACCCAGCGGCTCGAGGACCTGGTGTTCAAGCTCGGCACGCTGAACGAGATGGTGGAGCTGGCCGCGCGCATTCCCAAGATCCAGGACCTGCTCGGCCTGGTGCTGCAGTCGACGATGCGCGCCGTGCGCGCCACCGTGGGCTCGATCATGATCCTCGATCGGGACCGCACGGTGCTGAAGCTGGCCGCCTCCCGCGGGATCCCCGACGACGTGGTCCCCGCGGTCGAGGTCAAGCTGGGTGAGGGCATCGCGGGCAAGGTGGTGGAGATGGGCGAGCCGGTGCTGGTGGACGACATCGCCACCGATCCCCGCTTCAACAAGGCCAACGATCCGCAATACGGCAACGGCTCGTTCATCTGCATGCCGATCCGGGTCGGGGATCGCGTGATCGGCGTGATCAACATGGCCAAGAAGCGCGAGCACGCCCTCTCGGACGCGCTGCGGCCGCCCCCGTTCAGCTCCACCGACCTGCACTTCCTGAACGCGCTGATGACCTACATCGGCTACGCGGTCGACAACTCCCGTCTCCTCGAGGAGGCGCAGACGTCGGCCACGCGGCTGCAGACCGTGGTCGACGACCTCCAGTCGACCCAGACCCAGCTGGTGCGCGGCGAGACCCTGCGCGCGATGGGCCAGCTCTCCTCCGGCATGGCGCACCACTTGAACAACCTCTTCGCGGTGATCCTGGGGCGGGTCGAGCTGCTGCTGGGCAAGGTCGAGGAGACCAGCGTGCGCCGCTCGCTCGAGATCATCCAGCGGACCGCGCAGGACGGCGCGGAGGTGGTGCGGCGGGTGCAGCGATTCAGCCGCGTCCAGCCGGTCTGCGACGCGGTGGCGGTCGACCTCAATCAGCTGGTCCAGGAGGTGGTGGAGCTCACCCGGCCGCGTTGGCAGGACGAGGCGCAGCTGCGGGGTAGCCGCATCGAGGTGGTGGTGGACCCGGGAGTCATCGGCGCCGCCGCCGGGGAGCCGGCTCCGCTGCGCGAGGTCCTCATGAACCTGCTGCTGAACGCGGCCGATTCCATCCGCCAGAGCGGGCAGGTCATCCTCAGGACCTGGACGCGCGACGATCGCGTCTACTGCTCCGTGTCCGATACCGGTGCGGGCATGCCCGAGGAGATCCGGCGTCGCGCGCTGGAGCCGTTCTTCACCACCAAGGGGCCCAAGGCCACCGGCCTCGGCCTCAGCGTGGCCTACGGCACCGTGCAGCGGTACGGCGGCACCCTCACCGTGGAGAGCACGGAAGGGCAGGGCACCACGGTGGAGATCAGCCTGCCGAGCGCGTCGCCGGCGGCCCAGATGGCCACCAGGCCGCTGGCCGCGAAGGCGACGGCCCTGCCGCTTCGCATCCTGGTGATCGACGACGAGCTCTCGGTGCGCAGCACGCTCGCCGAGATGCTGGAGGAGCAGGGGCACTCGGTGACGCAGGCGCCCGGCGGCCGCGAGGGCCTCTCCTATCTCGAGTCGAACCCCGAGCTGGTCGACGTGGTGATCAGCGATCTCGGGATGCCGGACATGACCGGCTGGGACGTGGCCCGCACCCTCCAGTCGCACTGGCCGCGGCTGCCGGTGGGCCTCATCACCGGCTGGGGTGAGACCGAGATCACTCGCGAGGAGCGCGGCCGCGTGAACTTCGTGATCACCAAGCCATTCGACAAGGCCTTGCTGAGCCAGACCATGGCGGCCATCCGTCCGCGTGGCTAGGCCCTACCGCATAGCCCCCTTCTCCGCTCGCGGCAGCGTGCGCACGTAGCGCACGACCTCGCGGATCTGCTCGTCGCTCAGGTGGTAGCCGAAGGCGGGCATGCCGGGCTTGCCGATCGTCGCGCCCCCGTTCTTGATCAATGTCATCAGGTACTCGTCACCGAGCGCATCCACCAGGCGCGGGTCACCGAGGTCCCCCGGCCGCATGAGGAACAGCCAGGCTCGCCACGAGCCGTGCCCGTTGGCCCCGTGGCACGTGGCGCAGTAGGTGAGGTACACGCGCTGGCCGCCGGTGGCGGTCTTGGGCACCGGATGCGGGACGAAGAGCATCACGAGGACGCTGCCGACCAGCATGACGATCACGGGTCCGAACACCACCAGCATCCACTTGGCTCTCATCGAGCCCCCAGAGTAGGGCCGGGCCCGGGAGCAGGCAAGGAAATGGGGGCGGAGGCCGTGCGATAGTAGACGGCATTCGTCTCGTCCTGATGCGCCACGCCGACCCGGAAGACTCGGATCCGCGCCGCTGGCGCGACGACCGCGACCGCCCACTGACCGACGCGGGCCGCCGCGAGCACGCGCGGGTGGTCGGCGCTCCAGCGCATCGGGCTGCGATTCGATTGCATCCTCACGAGCCCGCGCCGGGCGCGCCAGACCGCCGACGTCGCCGCCGGCGTCCTCGACGAGGCGCCCGCACGCCCGAGCCGACCGATTGGCTCGGGGACCGGGCCGAGGTGGAGACGATCCTCGTCCGGCTCTCGAGTCTCCGGGCCAAGAGCCTCCTGTGCGTGGGCCACGAGCCGACGCTGTCGCGGTTGATCGCGGTGCTCACCAGCCGTGACGGCAGCGCGCAGGTCGAGATGGCGGAGAGCGGCGTGGCGATCGTCGACTGCTCGGTTAGCCTGGTGATGCTATGCTCCAAGCCGGCGGGGGGACGCCTACACCTATTCCCAGCTGGAGGCGATGTTCCGTCGCGCCGGCTTCGGGCGAAGCGCGCTGCGGACGTCGGGGCCAGCGAGCCGCAGATCATCATCTCAGCACCCTGAGGAGGCTCGCATGACGCACCGGATCGCGGTCATTCCCGGCGACGGCATCGGCAAGGAAGTGCTGCCCGAGGGGATGCGGGTACTCGAGGCGGCGGGCCGGCGCTTCGGGGTCGACTTCGCGTGGACGCAGTTCGACTGGAGCTGCGAAGCCTACGCGCGGACGGGGCGCATGATGCCCGAGGACGGGCTCGAGCAGCTGCGCCGCTTCGACGCCATCTACCTGGGCGCGGTCGGTTTCCCGGGCGTGCCGGACCACGTGTCGCTCTGGGGGCTCCTCATTCCGATCCGGCGCGGATTCCACCAGTACGTGAACCTGCGCCCGGTCCGGCTGCTGCGCGGGGTGCGCTCGCCGCTGGCCGGGCGCGGGTCCGACGACATCGACATGTTGATCGTGCGCGAGAACAACGAGGGCGAGTACTCGGAGATCGGCGGCCGCCTCTACCGCGACACCCCGGAGGAGCTGGCGGTGCAGCAGTCGGTCTTCACGCGCCGGGGATGCGACCGGGTGATCCGCTATGCGTTCGAGCTGGCCAAGAGGCGACCGCGCCGGCACGTGACCTCGGCCACCAAGTCGAACGGCATCATCCACAGCATGCCGTACTGGGACGAGCGCTTCGCGGCGATGGCCCGGAGCTACCCGGACGTGAAGACGAGCCAGTACCACATCGACATCCTGACCGCCCACTTCGTCCAGCACCCGGACTGGTTCGACGTGGTGGTGGCCTCGAACCTCTTCGGCGACATCCTGTCCGACCTGGGGCCGGCCATCGCCGGGTCGATCGGAATCGCCCCGGGCGGGAACATCAATCCCGAGAAGCAGTATCCCTCCATGTTCGAGCCGGTGCACGGCTCGGCCCCCGACATCGCCGGCAAGGGCATCGCCAACCCGATCGCCCAGATCTGGACCGGCGCCATGATGCTCGAGCATCTCGGCCATCCCGAAGCGGCCGCCGCGGTGGTGGCCGCGATCGAGCGGCTGGTGGAAGGGGGCAAGGGCCTCACCCGGGACCTCGGAGGCACCGCCACCACCGCGGACGTGGGGCGCACGATCGCCCAGCTAATCTGAACGAGCGCCGGCTCGAGGGCTCCGAGCAGTCCTTGCTTGACAACCTCCCTGCGAGAGTGGTACCCCCCTCGTAACCCCACGTATGCGGTGGGGACGAGGGTCCCCCCCTGGGTCCCTCACGATCGGCTTCCGTTTGCGATCCTGGGCCGCAGCAGTCGGCGGGCGCACCGCCCGCTTGGAGGTTGATTCCGACAGTACGACGCTACTCACCGTTCCCGACCATCGGCCTCTCTATCAGGAGGTAGAGCGCATGACTCCATCCGCTCACGATCGTGCTCGATTCTCGGTGACTCGTCGCCAGTTCGTCCGCACCACCGGCCTGGGATTGGCCGGTGGGTCGCTGGCCACCATGCTGGCTGCCCGGCAGGCTCCAGCCCAGATCAAGGGCAGCAATCTGCGCATCCTCACCTGGAGCCATTTCATCCCCGCCTATGACACCTGGTTCGACAAGTTCGCGGCCGAGTGGGGGGAGAAGAACGGGGTGAAGGTGCGCGTCGACCACATCCCCCACCTCGAGATCCCGGCCCGGATGGCGGCCGAGTTCGCGGCGGGGGCCGGTCACGATCTCATCTTCAACGGCGCCACCATCCTCACGCGGATCTACTACAAGAACCTCGCCGACCTCACCGATATCTACGAACAGCTCGGCAAGAAGCACGGCGGATGGATCCCGGCCGCCAAGTCGCCGATCGAGGTCGAGGGCCGGATCTACGCCATCCCGCTGTATTACATCCTCCTCCCCATGCTCTGGCGGAAGGACCTCTTCGACCAGGCCGGGCTCAAGCCGCCCGACACCTGGGAGGCGGCGCGGGTCGCCGCGCGGACCCTCAAGGCCAAGGGGCACCCGAGCGGCATCCAGCTCTCTCACTGCAACGACGCCAACCTCAACTGGCGGTCGCTGCTGTTCAGCTTCGGGGGCAGCGAGACCGACGCGTCGGGCGAGCAGCCCACCATCGACACCAAGGAGATGCGCGAGACCTTGAAGTTCGCGAAGGCGCTCTTCGACGAGGGGATGACCCCCGAAGTCTTCTCCTGGGACGACGCCTCCGACAACCGCTACCTGGCCTCCGGCATCGCCGGTTGGATTCACGATGCGATCTCAGCCTACCGGACCACCGAGACCACCAACCCGAGCGTGTTCAAGAGCACCTACGTCGGCATGGAGCCCGCTGGGCCCGGGGGCAAGCGGGTCAGCGTGGCGGCCCCCAACGTCTTCATGGCGTGGAAGTTCTCGAAGAACCAGGCCGCGGCCAAGGAGTTCCTCGTCCATCTCATGGACAACGACAAGCAGGGCATGGTCGAGAGCACGGGCTACAACATGCCGTTCCTGAGCGATACCGCCCAGAAGCCGATGCCGGTGATCGGCACCGACCCGAAGCTGCAGGTGCTCCAGGACTTCCCGAAGATCGTGGCCTTCTTCGGCTATCCCGGCCCGTACACGACGCAGATCCAGGAGGTCGCCAACCTCTACGTGTTGCCGGACATTTTCACCCGCGTGGCCCGCGGGCAGGGTATCGACGAGACGATCAAGTGGGGCCTCGGGGAGTATCAGCGGATCTTCGCCAAGCACAAGCGAGCATGACCTCGAGCTTCCAGGCCGGCGACCCGGACACGAAGGCGGTCCGGGTCGCGGTTTCTCTGCCCGCCATCGCGCGCTCGGGCGGGTGGCTCCGGACCCAGTCCGCTCGCCGGCTGGGATTCGGGTACGCCCTGCTCGCGCCGGCGGCTCTGTACGTGGCCCTCCTGGTGGCGGTGCCGTTCCTTTTCTCGCTCTATCTGGCGGTCAGCGACGCGGACGTGGGCGAGCAGGTCGCCGGCTTCGTCGGTCTGGAGAACTTCAAGGCCGCGCTCGAGATGGACTCGTTCTGGATCGCGCTGCGCAACAGCGTGGTCTTCTTCGTGGTGGCGGCCGTCCTCAAGAGCATTCTCGGCACCAGCCTGGCGTTCCTGCTCCTCCAGAACTTCCGCGGCAAGAAGCTCGTGCGCGCGCTCGTGGTGATTCCCTTCACCCTGCCGGTCGCCATCAGCGTGCTCGGCTGGAAGTGGATGTACGACTCCCAGTTCAGCGTGTTCAACTGGGTCCTCAGCCGGATGGGGCTCATCGGGGCCTACGGGACCGACGCGTGGCCGGTGTGGCTCGGCGATCCGCGCCTCGCGCTGATCGCCTGCATCCTCGTGAACGTGTGGCGCACCTTCCCGTTCTCGGCCATCGTCCTTCTCGCCGGGTTCACCTCGGTGCCCACCGAGGTGCTGGATGCGGCCAAGGTCGACGGCTGCACGTTCCTCCAGCGCTTCCGCCACGTGGTGGCGCCGATGATCTTCCCCATTCTGATGGTCGGCTTCCTGTTCGACACCGTCTTCACCCTGTCCGACCTCTCGGTGGTCTACATCCTGACCCAGGGCGGCCCGGGCAATGCGACCCAGATCCTGCCCGTGCTCGCCTACCAGATCGGGATCCAGGCCGGCAACCTCGGCCGCGGCGCCGCCGTCGCCCTGTTCCTGGTCCCGCTGCTCGCTCCCGCCATGTTCATCTTCCTGCGAAATCTGAAGCGCCGTGAGTACTAGCGCCCTGGCCCGGCCCCGGACGGCGCGGCAGAAGGAGCGGCGCCGGCACCTGCTCATCTACCTCGGGATCATCCCGTTCGTGGTGATCGCGGTGTTTCCGATCTACTGGATGGCCATCACCGCCTTCAAGCAGGACCCGGACCTCTACCGGATGACCAACATCCCGTTCTGGTTCAACCTGCCTCCGACCCTGGAGCACTTCAAGACGCTCTTCTACCACACCAACTACGGGGCCTGGATCATCAACACGATGACGATCTCGGTGTGGGTCGCGGTCATCACCCTGCTGACCGCGGTGCCGGCCGGCTACGCGCTGGCCCGGCTGCGGCTGCCCGGCGCGGAGAACACCGGGATCGGCATCTTCATGAGCTACCTGGTGCCGCCCATCATCCTGTTCATCCCGCTCTCGCGGGTGGTGGCCTCGCTCGGGCTGCAGGACTCCTGGTGGGCGCTCGTGGTGGTGTACCCGACCTTCACGATCCCGTTCGGCACCTGGCTCATGATGGGCTTCTTCAAGACGGTTCCGATGGAGATGGAGGAGGCGGCCCGAGTGGACGGCTGCGGCTTCCTGGGCGCCTTCCTGCGGGTCGTCCTGCCGGTGAGCGTGCCCGGCGTGCTCACCGCGGTGATCTTCGCCTTCACGCTCTCGATGCAGGACTTCCTCTACGGCCTCGCCTTCGTGGCCCCCGGAGACCAGAAGCCGGTGCCGGTCGGTGTGCCCACCGAATTGATCCGAGGCGACGTGTACTACTGGGGCTCGCTGATGGGGGCGGCCCTGCTGGTCGGATTGCCGGTGGCGATCCTCTACAACTTCTTCCTGGATCGCTTCATCCAGGGGATCACCGGCGGAGTGGGCAAGTAGGGCGCGGCGGCCGATCGGCCGCCGCGCGCCGGACCATGCGGGTGGGCCCTATTCGGGCTCGGCCTTGCGCACTGGATTCGGCTCGCCCGGATAGCCGAGGTGGAGGATCAGATACTTCACCGGCTTGTCGCTCTTGTTCAGGTGGTTGTGCCACCATCCGCCGCGGTCCATGAAGGACTGGCCGGCCGCGTGGTACTGCGAGCCCTTGATGCCGACGGGGCCGTCATCGTAGTCCGTGGTGAGGGTTCCCTCGAGCACGTAGACGTACGTGGGCACGCGGAACTGCTCACGTCCGGTTTGCCCACCCGGCTCGAGCTCCACGGTGGACCCGGTGACCACGACCGGCATGTTGACGGTGTCCTTGAAGGCGCCCAGCGACGTGACCAGGCTCCGGGACTTGACGCCCTTCGGAGCCTTGTCGCTCTGGGCCACGGCCGTGTCGGCCGCGAAGCCCGCCAGGAGGACGACCAGGGTGAGCAGGACACAGGATCGCGAGATCATCAGTTCACCTCCCGCTGTGGAGGACGTGGACGTTTGATCAGGAAATGCGCTGCAGGCGCGCCACGACCGCGGCCGCCGTCGACCGACGACCACGACGGGCGGACACTAGCACCCGGCGCGCGGATATGTCAAGGCTGACGTGGCGAGTTGCTGTAGGTCAGTGAAAATGTCATGGGTTAACGGGTCAGTGAAAATGTCATCCCCTCATGGACACCCTCACCATGAGTGGGAAGGAAGCTCCTCGGCCCGGCATCCTCAAGGCCC
>Ga0081455_10000320_pt1 | contig 62754 bp, 69 predicted proteins | sample TabmetS3T2R1_FD_70207 | JGI IMG/M metagenome (GOLD analysis project Ga0081455, IMG submission 70207) | Tabebuia heterophylla rhizosphere microbial communities from the University of Puerto Rico - S3T2R1 | ecosystem: Host-associated > Plants > Roots > Rhizosphere ...
TCTCGGCTGGGCGCTCGTTGTTTCACTCGCTGTCGGCCTGTCGACAGCTGGTCCCGCGTCCGCCAACGACAACGACAAGACGCGACGGATCGACCGCATCGTCGCGAAGGCCGACCCCAAGCTGATGGAAGTTCTCGTGACGACTCACGGGGCACACGGACGCCCCGAGTTCAAGACGGTCAAGGTGCCGACCCTCGTCGCCGCGAAACGCGTCGTCTCCGACATGCTCGATCGCCCCGGTGTCGTCGGAGTCGAGATGAATCGAGTTGTCAAGGCCTACGCCTGGAACGATCCGTACTACGGCAACCAGTGGGCACTCAATTCAAGCCACTTCTACTTCGACAAGATCTGGCAGATCACGAAGTCCGACCAGGCGCGCCCGTATGTGGCCGTCGTGGACAGTGGGGTCCAGGGCAATCATCCGGACCTGTCCAGCCACATGAGCTCGGGGTACGACACGTTCACCGGATCTGCGCTGTCGAAGTATTCCGCGTCCGACAAGTGCGGACACGGCACGCACGTGGCTGGCATCATCGCCGCCGGTCTGAACAACGGGCGAGGGGTCGTTGGCCTGGCCCAACGCGCATTCATCAGGCCGGTCAAGGTCTTGGACACCGGCGGTCTTCTGGGCGGCGGCGGGTGCTCGGGAACAGCTGCGACGGTGGCGGAGGGCATCACCTGGGCTGCTGACCACGCTCATGTCATCAACTTGTCATTCGGCAGTCCCGAGCCCAGTTCAGCCGAGCAGGCCGCCGTCAACTACGCGCTCAGCCGGGGCCGCGTGCTGGTTGCCGCGGCCGGCAATCACTCAAGTACCTCAGAAAACGTGGCGATGTATCCCGCCTCCTACAGCGGCGTCCTCAGTGTGGGAGCCGTCGACTCGGCCTGGCATCGGGCGTCGTTCTCCAACACTGTGGGTGTTGATGTGGCTGCGCCGGGTGTCAACATCGTCTCGACGGTGCCGGGCAGCAGCTATGACTACATGAACGGGACTTCGATGGCCACGCCATTCGTATCGGCGGCGGCGGTGCTCGCCCTCCAGCATTGCCACTGGTGGGGATCGAAGACGGCCGGTCGCATCGTGACGACGGCGTCCCACTATCCGACGTACAACAGCCAGACTGGCTTCGGCATCATCAGCCCACTCAAACTCTTGCGTTGCCAATGAGCCGGGCCGTTCTTGGCGCCTTCCTCCTCGTGGTCGGCGCCGCGATGGCCCTCGGCGTCACGGCGAACCCGGCAGTACCAAGGTCGGTGGTCGCCCGCGAGATTCCGGTTCCGGGGCCGCTCGCGTGGGTCCAGAGCGCCCAAGCCGGATGCGGCTCAGTACCGACACGCAGCTGGGAGAAGGGCGTCTGGCATTGCGTGCTCTCCGACGAATTCAACGGTCAGGCCCTCGACCTCACTCGATGGAGCGCGGTCACCACCTCTGGCGACAACTTCAGCTCCGGCATCCCGCCGGCGTACGTCTGTTACCTGTACGACCCGCGAACCGTCACGGTGTCCGGCGGCGTGTTGAGCCTTTCAGTGGTCAAGCTTGACGACCAGATCGACTGTGGTGGCGCTGCTGCTCAGCCGACCAAGTTCATCGGGGGATCGGTCTCGACGAAGTACCGGCTCGCTCAGACCTACGGACGCTACGAGGTGCGGGCGCGGTTTCCGACAGACAAGCGATCCGGACTCCAGAGTTCCATCGTCCTGGTGTCAGATCGGCACGAGTACGGCCAAGGCTCGGGGGAGGTGGACATCGCCGAGTACTTCACGAAGTGGCGCGACCGCGTCGTTCCGTACGTCCGATATTCGCATCCCGACGATGACCCGACCGAAACGACCGACACATGCACGGTCGGGCGGCCCGACCGTTTCCACCTGTACGCGCTGCAATGGACGCCCGAAAGGATCGACATGACAGTCGACGGACGCCGATGTGTGTCCACCACCTGGGCCATGGGCGAGCACCTGAAACGTCCGGCACCGTTCGACAAGCCGTTCATCCTGTCGATCTTTGAGGCCCTCGGCGTCAGCAAGGCGGCGTTCGACATGGACAAGCAGCCTGACCTCCCGGCAACGATGCAAGTGGACTACGTGCATATTTGGGGTGCGCGGGGCGACTGAGGCTCGGCGGACAGACCGTCGTGACCCAGGGTTCGGTGTAGGACTGGCTTTGCGAGACCGCAAAATCTGCTTTCTTGCGATGGGGGCAAAAGATGACGGTTTCGCCGTGGCTGGTCCAGATCTATGACGTCTCAGACGTCACGGCTCAGGGACTCATCGTCGGATTGTTGAGCGGTCTTGAGAACGTCGTTGTCGAGTCGTCGACGAGCGGGATCCATCAGTTTGTGATCGTGGAGTCACCGGATGCCAGCCAGTCGCGTTCAGTCTTCAACTTCGTGATGTCGATCGATCCGGGTGCGGCGTTGATTCACATGGCGAACGGTCCGGTGGAGATCCTCACCCGTTGAACCAGTCCGCCGCGGTCAACGTAAACGCTGGTCAGGCGCCCCTTCCGCGGAATTCTTGGGAGAGAATGTTCGCTTCCGGTCGGTGAGCGCGCTCCTGGCGTTCCTCGGCCGAGTCCGCCAGCCAAGCCACCGTGCCCATGACGGGCGCGCAAAACCAGGCAACAAGTCGTACGACATCAGGCATGTCCGTGCCTCCTCACGGCTGCGGAATACCCCCAGCACGAGGGTTCATGTACGTCAAACCGGTGTTACGGCAACCCGCGTTGTGGGTACCAAGCCAGTACCAGGACTTCTCTGTACGGGGGCGACATGGCGGACGTTTCGTGGCTCCTACAGATCTATGACGTCACCGACGTCGTGTCACAGCAGCGAATTGTCGGCGTGCTCCGCGGCGTCGAGGCGCTTGTCGTGGCGCCGGTGACCGACGGCTCAGATGTGCTCGTTGTTGTGGAGTCGCCCGACCCGGCGCTTGCGAGGTCGGTCTTCAAGCTTGTGTCCGCCGTCGATGTCAGCGCCCGGCTCGTCCACACGACGATGGGGGCGCCTCGCAGCTTTGCGGGAATGAGAGATGACGGCGCTGGGTATTTGCAGGGCAGGGCCTCGCGGGAGGCCGAGATAGGGGAAGGACGATGATCATCTTCGGCGTGGTGCTGCTCGTACTGGGCGCACTGCTCAACATTTCGATTCTGTGGACGTTGGGGATCATCTTTGTGGTCATTGGAGCGGTCCTGTACCTCGCAGGGGCGTTCGGCCATGCGATCGGACCGCGTCCGCACTACTGGTAGGCGCGACGTCGACGGGATTGGGCCAAGCCCGATCCGTGGTGTGCCGCTCACGGCTGGGGCTAGTAGTCCCAGCCGTGTAGCGCCATCACTATGGTCACGGCCAAGATCCCGACGCCGATGATCTCGCCGCGCCAACTCGTTTTGCCGGTGGAGTCGTCGGTGAAGAGGGCGGCACCGCTGAGAATCGTCGGTGGAATCACCATGAGCACGAATGCCAGCTTGACGCCTGCCGTCGCATTGGGCGCGTGATCCATCGCGTAGCGAGCCAGCAGTGTGCATGAGGCGACGAGGACGAAGATTTCGACGATTCCCCGCGGCAGCGCATTGTGAATGAATCGGACACTGGTCACCTGTTCCCGCAGGTACCAGAGCAGTTGGCTGACCAGGAAAAGGGCGCTGCCGACCCACCATTCCCAGCAGGCGCCGATGAAGGCATACCCGATGAACGCGAACACCGCCGTTCGTGCACATGCGCCGCCGATCCTGAGAATCCACGCCAAGGCCGGACGTTCTTCCGCCGATTCAACGGTGCGGAGCCGGCGCGGGTAGAGAGCGAGGGAGAAGTGTTCGATGCCAATCCGCAGTGCCACCGCAACCATCACGAGGCCCGCCACGGCATTCGCGTGGCTTGGCAACCCGGTGGGGTGGCCGGCGAAAAGATCCATGGCCTGCATCAGCTTTTGAGTGACCCACCCACAGAGCAGGGCCGCGATCACCATGTCGGCCAAGCGATCCCACGTATGCCGCACTGATTGCTCGCCCAACCGGCGAAGTGGTCGGATCGCCGAGCCGATGAGCGGGATCGCCATCCACAGGAAGCCGACCACCAGGATCACGAGCGCCGAATGGATCTTGTCGGGCGCCGAGGACACCGAACCGCTGAGAATCGCCGCGAGGGTGAATGCGACGGCAGCGACGGTTCCGGCGAGTGCATCGAAACTCGCGAGGACGGTGCCGGCGACGATGAACCACAGGGACGGAGGCGTCGCACGCATGCCCGTCGACTCGGCGGCTGCAATACCGAGGGCCAGGCCAGCGATCGGCGCAAGCACCCAGAGCGACCCAAGCATGGCGCGGAACTCGGAGCCGTCTTCGGTGACTCTGCTCAGGAACGGACTGAACCGCGCAAGACCCGTCGGGACGGCCACACTCGCGGCGTCGACAGCGGGGTGACCCGGAAAACGCCACGTGAATGAGCGGTCGCCGGCGCCCTCGGCGTCGCGGGCTGCGGTGTGCCGATCGTCCGAACTGTCGTCGCGGTCAGCCACGAGGATGGCCTGTTGGGCGAGTCCGCCGTTGCGTCCGAGCCACATGAAGACCGCGCCTACGATCATCAAGGCGATGAGCGGCGAGAAGTATTTCGCCGAGGCGGGCTTGATCGCAGGGCTCGGCGGAGGTCCGCTTGTCGGCAGCGGCTTCGGGACGATTTCCTCTTGCGGCGGCGTCGGTGAGGCTGTCGGCTCAGTTGCGGTCGGAGTCGTCGAGGGAATGACCGTCCGGATCACGCGGGGGATCGTGGCGGTGGTCGTGTGGTGGTGCTTCTTCTTGTGGTGCTTCTTCTTGTGGTGCTTCTTCTTCTTGCATTCCTTGGCGACGAGCGCGACAGGCTCGGCGCGAGCGACGCTCTGAGAGCTCCGGTCGCTGCTCGGCTGGCTGTCGCCGGAATTCAAGAGGTCAAGAAACAGTCCCCCGTCCGACCCGCCGTCGGATGGTTCCGTGGGCGTGGGCGTCGGCGTCGGTGTTGATGTGTCCGGCGGTGGGGGCGGTGGGGGAGGTGGCGGTGGGGGAGGTGGCGGTGGTGAGATCTCGCAGGTGGCCGCGCTGGACGGAACGGAGAGGGTGAATCCCAATCCGATCAGGGCAAGTGCCAACGCTTGCGCAGCGAGAGATCGCCGTGGCGCCATAGGCGGAAGTTTTCCAGCATCGGGTCGTCCGCGTATGCGATTTCGCGACGTTTCGGGTGGGAATCAGCCCTCGGAGTGCGGCGTCAACGCGCCAGATCGGGGTCCCAGCGGTTGGCGATCAGCTGGAAGCTCGGAGTGTCGTCAAGGGAGGTCACTGCTTCGTAGATGCGCTGGTATCCCGTTGCTGCAATGCGCCATTGTCCGTCCGAGTCGCGCCGGTACTGGTCTTGGTAATAGCCGCTGCCACGTATCGCCGTCTTGAATGCAGGCACGATCACCGTGTCTTCGAAACCCCACGAACCGGAGGCGACGTCTCCCTCGACGTCGATCTCCGGATGACTGGCGATGTGGGTCGTGATGATGCCCGGCCCGAGCGCTTGCGACATCCACTCCACCACGCTCGCGCGGGTGTCGAAAAGCAGCGGTTCGCCCATCGCCTGCGTGCCGTACCGCGCCTGGACGTCTTCTGCGAGGCAGTCGCCGAACTCATCCCACAACTTGAGGTCGAGCGTCCGAAAGTAGCGGTACTTGAGCCGCTTGATCTCTTCGATGGCAGCGAAATCCATGGCGCAAGACTAGAAGCCGACTGTGCTTTCGATCCTCAAGCGCTGCGGATTCCCTTGTAGATGGCACGGCGCACCACGATCGGCTGCAGCTTCGACCACGCCGGAAGCACGAAGGACCGGCCGCCAGGAGCGAAGACCTCCAGTGAATTGTTTTGTGTGCCAACCACCGAGCCCCAACGACGATGCGCCGGCTTGAACGTCTTCAGTGCGCCATCATCCAAGCTGGCGAGGATGTTTTGGGCGAGCAGGCCGTCAGCTCGGCCCCGTGCGGAGTTGCGGAGCGGATCTGTTGCCGCGACATCACCGATCGCAAAGATGTCGCTGCGCCCTGACGCCCGCAGATACTGATCGACCCTCACGAAGCCGCTCGCATCCAGCAGTTCGGTCGGCAGCCACTCGGTATTTGGCTTGACGCGACCGATGGCCCAGAGGACGGCGTCGGCCTTGGCATCTGCTTGGCCGGAACTCCAGCTCACCGGTTCGCTGGTGATCGTGTCGCACCCGAAGTCGTCAGGGACGACGGCCCGGTGGCCCGAGTGCAAGCCAACTCCCAGCTTATGTAGGCGACCTTCAAGGGTGCTCCACACCTTGGCGTGATGGCGTTGCAGAGCACGTTCACCGGGGAAGTAGAGATCGACTTTCTTGTCGGGCCAAGACGCCGCGATGTTGAAAGCTGAGCTGACCGCGGCCGCTCCGCCGCCGATGACGATGACCGACGCAGCATCGGCGATGCGTTCATGGTGATCGCGTACGCCTTCATCGACCTGTTCGATCGACTCGAGGGTCGGATTCCTCCAGAAGCCGTTGCTGACCCCCGTCGAGATCACCAAGACGTCATACGCCTCGGCATCCTCCTGCCCGTCAACGTCGCGGAAGCGGACCAGGCGCCGATTGGGGTCAAGTGCGGTCAGGGAACCCTGGATCGTGCGGACATCGTCGAGCTTTCGGAAGCGGTTGAAGGGGATCCAGTAGTCCCGAGCCCACTCGTGGGGCCGGGTCAGTCGCATGCCGAGTTCCTGGCCGCTGACCAGTCCGGGCTTCGGAGAAATCCCGACGACGTCGACACGCGAGGACAGGCGGATTGCGGTGAGTAGCCCGGTGTCGCCAAGTCCGGCGATGACTATGCGTGGTCGCCTCGCCGGCCGGCTCATACCCAGATCCAACACCGGCCCGGGGGAAGGCCTCACGGCAGTCCCCATGAATGGCGAAATGCCGAACGGGTACGCCAACCAAGACGCGGAAGGAACAGACGCATGAGCATTACATGGACTGTTTTACTGATCTTGGCTGTGATCGCCGTGATCTTCCTTGTTGGCGCAGGCAATCGGGGCACTTTCGTGCGGCGAGGCGGCACGACCCGCGTAGTCGAGCGCGAAGTGGAACCCAAGCGCGCCGATACCGAACGCGTGGTTGAGCGCGTGGTCGAACCGGAGCGTCCTACCACTGAACGCGTGGTTGAGCGTGACGCTGAAGATCCGGGTGTGCTTTAGCCAGCCGCTACATCGCGGCAAGTCGCTTGTTTGACATGTCCGGTCCGTACTGGGCCCGAAGGTCAACCTTGCGCTCGAGGTCTTCGATCACGCTCTGGGCGAAGTTCGTTTCGTAGAGTTCGCCACAACTGCCCAGGCCGCCCGGGCTGAAGACGTTGACCTCCATGAGCTTGTCTCCGACGATGTCGAGCCCGACCAGGAACATCCCGTCCTGCACAAGTTTGGGCTGAACGATGTGCGCGAGTTCGAGCATCTCGTCGGTCACCTTCACTTTGGACGCCTTGCCGCCGGCGCTCATGTTGGATCTGATGTCGGGGCCCTTGTTGGATCGCCGGAATGCGGCATGGCGACCTTCGCGCATCAGGGGCTCGCCGTTCATGACGAACATCCTCACGTCACCCTTGCCGGCTTCGGGGAGGTATTCCTGCGCGACGACGTAGCCGTCGCGCGAGATGGCTTCGAATACCTGAGCAAGGTTGGGCGACTCGGCATCGGACATCTGGAAGACACCTTTGCCGCCTGAGCCCTGCAGCGGCTTCAGCACGGCTTGTCCGCCGAGCTCATCGACGAATTTCTTGATCTTTTTCTCGTCCCGAGAGATCAGGGTGCGTGGCCTCACGCTCTCGGGAAAGTGCTGGAAGTAGGCCTTGTTGAGAGCATTTGCCAGAGTGCCCGGATCGTTGAGTACCAAGACGCCGCTCGCGGCGATGAGTTGTCCGAACGCAATTCCTGCCATGCCGGCCCAAGCGCGTTCGCCGGTGTCGTCGGCAGGATCGCTGCGCAGCAGGACGACATCAAGCTCCTCGAGCTGCAGTTGCTTCTCGGCACCGGAATCCTGGAGCGCGGCAAGGAAACTGTCAGCTGACGTCTGCTTCTTCTTGGGAGCGGCACGCCGCGCCAGTGCTGACAGCGAACCGTCGGGTTCGAAGGCGAAGTCTCCGACGCCGATGAAGCATGCCTCGTGACCCATCCGCGCGGCGGTCATGGCCAGTCGCACCGTGGTGTAGATCGGGCGCTCAGTGGCCACGTCGTTGACGACGAATCCGATCTTCATGTGGTGTCTCCTATCAGGCCGGCGATGCCGCTGAGAGATGCTGCCTTCTGCAGCCTCGCAGGTGACGATGGCATATCCAGGCATCGCGGCAGGAGTTTCGGTCTGTTGAGCATGCCGCGGGCCAGCAGGTCTTCGACAATGTGGAGTTGATCCAGCGATAGCTTGCCCATCCAGAGAAGCTCGAGATCCTGATTTTCGCGCGCATACTCCATGACCTTGAGGAGCCCTCGCAAGTAGATCGCGTCCTTGGTCAGTCCACCGGATCGAAAGACTCGCATCGTCGTGGTGAAGGCGCTGTGTGCAGAGAACCCCTTGCTCACGATGGCTTCGTGGACGCCGGCGAACGTATCGCCAGCCAACATTCGACTGACGGCCAGCACTCGTGCGGCAAGCTGCCGAAGTCGGTACGGAGATAGGCCGTCGACGAGGAATTCGGCCAGTACGGCAAGACCCTCCTGGGTTTCTTCGTATCCGGCGAGACCCGCAGCCATGATCCCGATGGGCTGGAACCGTCCATTGACATGCGTGAGCAGATGGGTGCCAACCTCATGTTGGAGCAGCGCGTGGACGCGTCCGGTTCGAATGCGTGTGGCCGTACTGATGAGCAGGACATTTCCGGAAGCCATGACGCCGGCAACGTCAGGTCGAATCTCGACGTGCGCGCCGATGTCGGGCTCGATCGACCGATAGTGGGCAAGTTCGAGGCGAGCGAGCTCGGCGAACTCCTCTGCCTGTACGTAGTCGTTGGCTATTCCTTCCGGTGCCCGGACTTCGGCAAGGATCAGGTCGGCTGCGCGCTGCAGGTCGGAGTCGATCGCTCCGTACAACCTCTCGCTGAGGCGAACAAAGTCTCGGCTGCACCGCGCGCGCAACATCTCGATCTGCAACTGGACTTCGTCATGCTTCGCCGCCAGCAGCGATCGCAATGCGGCATCTTCGACGTCGTCGAGAGGGATCGCTTTGAGCGACGCCGCAAGCACGTCTGGAGCGTCCTCGATTTCGCGGTAGGTGAAATCTGGATCTGTGATCTTGCCGTCGAGGAAGGCGCTGCGTTGGCTTTCGACGTCCACGGGCGTTATGTCGAGGACGAATCGAAAGCTTTCGGCGACCTTGGAAATCGCGCGTTCGACTGCCAGGTCACTGACGGTGGGCGTTACGGAGGCCATCAGCTCGCCGCCTTGAGGGCGTCGAGTACGTGCGGAACGGCGCTGTGGAAAGTGCGGGTCAATGCTTCGAGATGTTCGAGATCGATGGCTCCCGTCCATTCATCCATGAAGGTCTTCTTGAATTCCACTGCCACCGCGCATCCGGTTGTCGCGTACCGCTCGTTCACCCACCTGGACAGGTTCCCGCCGGTAAAGCGAACGTTTTCGCGGACGTCGAGAAGACCTCCGCGTACCTCTGTGCGGCTCAGGCCTTCGGTGAGGGCCTCGACGACGAACCTCCATCTGCCGCCCAGTGTGCCGGTTCCAAGATTCAGGTCGGGGTTGAGCAGAAGCGGAGCGCTGGCAGCACGTGGCCCGTTGCGTCGATGGTTGTACGAATGCAGGTCTAAGACGACGAAGGGACCAGACGCAGCGAGCCGATCCAGGTGTGTGCCCAGATCCCGGTAGAAGTCGTCATAAACCTGTAGCGATCGTCCGATCAGATCGGGCGGGGGCTCGCTCCGCCACACCGTCAAACCCCAGGAGTCCTCCGACGTTCGATAGACGGCTGCCTCGCGTGGGCGGTTCAGGTCGACCTCGAATCGCGATCGCGCCACCACGCATGAGAAGCCACTCATGGTGGCGATCCGATCGGTGCAGGGATCCTCCTCGCGCATCCGCTCCGCATCGCCCAATGCCACGAGGTCCGCAACCTCCGGCCGGACATCGTGACCGGCGTGAATGGCGGTGGCCACAACGGGCGACTCTGGGTCGCCAGCCCATTCGTAAGGGGCCGGAACCGCACCAGCGTCGTGGTTCCGGCGGCTATCGCGAACTTCCATCACGCCCATTGAAATACCCGGCAGGTGGTTTGGGCATCCTCGGTCGCTCATTGGGCTGATTCATGTGCAGGTCCTGCCATTTTGTTGGGTTCGCTCGGCATATACCCCGCGGGACTCGGCTCACGACCGACGTTGTTCATGCTTGGTGGGATTTCTCGGCCGAGCATGCTTTCGGTACGAACGGGGTATATGCCTGCGGGGAGGTGAGGGTATGTACACGCTCTTGTGGATTGCATCGATCATCATCGGTATCGCCGGCATCATTTATCTGGTCCGTGGGGCCTTCGTTCCGGGCATCGTGCTGATCGTCATCGCTTTGCTCGTCGGTCCGGGCGGGGTCAGCTTGGTGCGCTAGCCAACGCACAGGACACGGAGTTCGCTGTCATGAGCGGAGTCTGTAGCGTGCTGCCTGTGAGCGAGAACCTGAACGAGTCTCTGAAGCGAATCGTGCTCATGGAGGCGGACCTTGCGCGGCTGCTTGAAATCCAGTTGGAGGTCGAGGCGTCACCAGCACCGCTAGACCACGAAGCCAGCCTGCGGATTGCGAACGAAGTCACCACACGATTGATCGCCAATCAGAGGCAGATCATCGAATCCCTGATCATGATCGCCGAGGAACTCGCTGCGCTCAGGACGGTCTGAGCCTAAGCCGGGCGATCACGAGGTTGCAGCTAGAGGTTTAGTGGCTGTCGGCGCTTTGCTTGGTGTTGCAGCCGTCGCTGGCCCAATCGTTGCCTGAGCCCCCGGCGCATCTGTCATGGCGTCCGCGGCCGCCATACAGGTGGTCGCGACTGGCCCCTCCTTTGAGACGGTCGTTGCCCGAATCGCCTCGGAGCCGGTCCTTGCCGGGGCCTCCGCAGATCCGGTCATTGCCAGCCAGACCGTGGACGATGTCATTGCCGCCCAAGCCGGCGATCACGTCAGCGTGCCTCGTTCCGGTGATCTTGTCGTCTCCGGCGGTGCCCACGATAGTGGCCACTCGGCCATCACACCGGGCGGCCACCGGAGGTTCGATCGGTGGTGGGGTTGTGGGAGGGGGTGTCGTCGGTGGAGCCGTCACAGCTGGAGCCCAATCAGCGCTGAACTCGCCTGCTTGGTTGGTGATGTTGCTCGCGTTGGTGCCGTCGGCGTTGGCGACAAAGATCTCGTTGTTCCGCATGAACGCGATCCTCGTGCCGTCGGGAGACCAGACGGGCTCGTGGTCGCCGTCGGTGCCGTTGGTGAGCTTGGTCGGATTGGTGCCGTCAGCGTTCGAGACATACAAATGGGCGACGGTGTCGCCGCCACGCATGCTGGAGAAGACGATCTTCGTGCCGTCAGGAGACCAGGAAGCCCCGCCATCCGGTCCCACACTGTTGGTGATGTTCGTCGGGTTGGAACCGTCGGCGTTGGCGACGTAGATCTCGTAGTCGCCGTTGACGTAGGTGCCAAAGGCAATCTTGGCGGCGTCGGGAGACCAAGCAACCTCGAGCGCATTCGGGTCGAAGGCTGCCGTGATGTTGGCCGGGTTCGCGCCGTCGATGTCGGCAACAAAGATGTCGTCGATGCCCGTGCGGGTGCTGATGAATGCGATCTTGTCTCCGCTGGGTGACCACGCCGGGAACATGTCAGCTGCTGAATTGTTCGTGATGTTCACCGCGTTGGTGCCGTCGGCGTTGGCAACGAAGATTTCTCCGCCGCAGATGATGCAGTCGCCGCGGGTGAAGGCTATCTGGGTGCCGTCGGGGGACCATGTGGGCGAGGTATCGCTGGTCGGGTTGCTACTTGTGATGTTGACGGCGCCCGTCCCATCGGGGTTGACGACAAAGATGTCGGCGTTGGTACCTGCATTGTCAACCTGGCGATCGAAGGCGATCTTGCCGTTCGTGCCGGGCACGGTCGCATCTGCTCCCGACTGCGTGAGAACCGCGGCTGAAAGGGACGCCGCCAGCAGAGCGGTGCAGGCCGAGAGAGCGCGCGCAGAAGTCATGGGTTTCTTTGCGGGTCGAGGTCGAAAGGTAGGCCGACGCTAGCAGGATTTCTCCATACGTGACGCGGAATTTGCGCCCTGATCAGGCACGGCCGCAGGAGCATTCTGCGACTCCAACCCGACGCCGAGGTTGAACTGAGTAACGCATGCCATCGTCCGTCGTTACTCCCGTCAAAGAAATCAAAATCCAGCGGGAACTAGGAATGATTGGTCTAATGACGAAATGGACATGAAGATCCGCATTCTTTCTGTGTCGGCGGCGGCTTTTGTCGTCGCCCTCTCCTCGGGTTGCGGCCTGATGGGCAATCCATCGGCAGACAGCGGCCATTTGACGGCCAAGCAGTTGGACATGCAGACGGTGCGCACCGCCAATGCCGGTGATCGCATCGATGTGAGCATCGACAGGCTGGCGAAGAAGGAGCACTACACGATCCGGATCGACAGCATCGTGATCGATTCAGGTAAGGCGAATCGCGACGGCGAGGTCTACACGCGGGTCAAGGTGCCGGAGTCGCTGCATTCAGGCAAGCATCTGATCACCGCGACCGGGGAACTTCCGAACCGCAAGGACACCGACCGTATACGGATCAAGAGGAACGAACACGTGCAGTCGCTGAAGATCGACTTGGAGGAGTCGGTCAGTCCTGGTGGCAACCAGAAGGTGAAGATCTACCGGCTGCTGGAGGATGAAGGTGTCCGGGTTCTGTACGACGGTACGCAGGTTTCGCCTTCGGGCGCGGCCGGCAATGACGATGGCCGGTACACCATCACCTTCCCCGTCGGAAACACGCTGGGAACACACAAAGTCAAGGCGATCGGCGACTACAACGGGCGCTCCAAGACCAAGGAGTTCGATGTCGAGAACTAGCGGTGCGGCCGGACTTTCCACGACTGCCGCAGTGCATGTCTAGGGAGAACCTCACACTGTGCGCGGTCGGCGTCGTCCTGGCCGCATCGATGACGGCAGCCTGCGGCCCGCGTACCAAGGCTGCGGGCCCAAGCCCTGAAGCCGCGACTGCCGCGGCGCAGAAGGCATTGGAGACACATCTCTCGGATCGTCCAGACTCCTATCTCCACAGGCGGGTGGCGCCCTATTGGCCGGTGGAGCCGAGGGGTCGCCTGTACGTCAACTACACGGGGGGCGACGCCTCGTCGCTGGCGCCGGTGGTGGAGTGGGACACGTCCGACGAATCGGATGCTTCAACGAAGCGTCCGCTGGCCATCAAGGCGAAATCCATCTCGATCATGGCCGACTCGCTGAAGAAACAAGGATTCCGGAGATTGGCCGATCCGGGTTACGACGGCCCTGATCATTTCAGCATCGCCTACAAGAGTGCCGGCACGCTCTGCACGCTGGAAGATCCGCGCAACGGGAGCCTCGACCTCGAGCCGAAGAACGGTGTCGCCACACTCTCGTGCGGGACGTTCGCCTCGTATACGCCGGACATGGCTTCCTACCGGAAGCTCAAGCCGTTCTTGGACGCGTACCTCAGTTCTGGCCACAAGTTCGCGCGGGGCGACACGTTTGACCTGAACTACCTCAAGAAGTCGCGGACTCCGGGTTACGAGATTGCTGAGTTCGGTGGGGGGAACGTCGGCGCCTGCTGCGGACTGCAGGAGGAATTCTGGCGCAAGGACTCCGGGAAATGGCATTTCGGCACAGAAGACGGCCCCACGTCATGCACCAACTACAACACTCCCGTGTTGAAGGCGGCGTTCAAGGGCGAACCTTGCCTTGACTCGGTGAGAGGTCTTAAGGGCCGCGTCGGCTGAGAAGCGTTCGATTGTCCGCGTTGCCGGCGGCGCTGTCGCCACGCCTTCCCGGCGACCTCAGACTGCAACATTGCAGTTTGGGCACGGAACGGATTCGGATCGGTTAAGTCGCTCCTTGCCGCCCGACGTGCGCACCAGCCTTGACGTAATGAATCTCGGGGCAGGTGAAAGGCACGATCGTGAAGCACATCGCGAATCCAGTGGCGCTCATGCTGGCGTGGCTTCTCACGGCAGTTCTGGCAACTATCGACAGCGCCGCTGCATTCACTCCGTCGCCGTATTGCGGCGCCAAGATCTACAAGTCCAGCGGCAAGGCTTGGCGCTGCACATTCGCCGAGGAGTTCTCGGGCAGTGCCTTGGATCGCAACAGGTGGATGGCTGCGACGACGGCGAAGACAAATGTGCACGGCAACGGCGATTGCTGGGTGGATTCGCCGAACAACATCGCAGTTTCCAGCGGTGTGCTTCGACTCACCACCCGCATGGAGGCCGCTCCGTTCACCTGCAAGATGGCAAACGGGAACACCTATGAGGCCAACTACACGAGCGGCAGCGTCTCAACGTGGGGCAAGTTCTCACAAACGTACGGGCGCTGGGATATCAAGGCGCGGTTCCCGCAGGTAACGACCCCCGGCTCGCAAGGCATCTTGTGGCTGTACCCGGTCGCCGCGACTTACGGCGCTTGGCCGAAATCCGGCGAAATCGACATCGCCGAGTTCTATTCGAAGTATCCCGACCGCGCCATCCCCTACATCCACTATCTCGGTGCCGTCCTGGACGTCACGGTCACCAACAACTACTGCCTTGTGACCAATCCGTGGGACTTCCACATCTATTCGACCGTGTGGGTCTCGGGTCGGATCACGATCTCGATCGACGGCAAGATGTGCGTTGACCACGTCGTTCTCCCGGCGTTGCCGCTGCTGACCCCCAAGCCGTTCGACAAGCCCTTCGACATCAACTTGTCCCAGGCGCTGGGCGTCGGAACGAACTCAGTCACTGCCGACACGCCGATGCCGCTTACGACCGAGGTCGACTGGGTCCACGTCTGGTCCTGATGTCTACATGAAGGCTTCCGCAACTGCGGCTGTGTTGGTGATCTCGCGGAACCTTGTGACCTTCCCATCTTTGATCGTGTAGTCGTGGCACCACTCCGTCTGCCACTGGCGGTCGTTCTCCTTGTTCCGCAGCGCTTCAACGCCAAGAACGACGACGTGGTCGCCGTCTGCGACGAATGTCTGCGGCTCAAACTCGAGGAAGTCGGCGTTCTCAATGATCGCGGCGAAGAAAGACGCCACGCCATCGTGCCCACGAAACGAACCGGCCCATGGAATCTCAGACGGACCTGGATGCTCCCACTCGATGTCGTCGGCCAGAAGCGCCAGCATTGCCGGAATGTCGCCGCTTCCAAAGGCGGCGTAGATGTCACGTGCGACCTGGAGGTTGTCGTCGCGTTTACTCATGCTCGCTCCCACGTTCGATGGTCCACAGAACCGAACCTAGGGCTCTCCAACTCGCCTTGCTACTGAAGAGAGCGGACATTTGCTTTTCCGGGCCCGGTGGCATGGTTGCTCATTGCGGGACGACAATTCGTGGATGGCGCGATTTGCTCTCCAAGCCGTGGATGAAACCTTCTTCGACACGGCTCCGACCGTCTTCGTCGGCACCGTCGACATAGCAAAGCCGGCGCCGGAGGTCTGGTCCGAGCTGGTGGCCGATGGCGCGTTGGGGTTTTGCCGGTCCCTGCGGGGCGCGCGGTGGACGTCTCCGCGTCCGTTCGGAGTGGGAACCACCCGCACGATGCCTGCCTCGTACGGGTTGTTGATCGTCCACGAGGTCTACTTTCGGTGGGAAGAGGGACAACGGCACTCGTTCTATGCAGTCCGAACGAATCTGCCCATGTTCCGGCGATTGGCCGAGGACTATCTCGTCGAGGCAGTTGGTCCGACCTCTTGTCGTTTCACCTGGACCATCGCCACCGATCCCTACCCGGCTACGCGTCTCCTGTCGTCCGTCAACCAGCGCATCGTGGAAGGCATCTTCGAGGACATGCGGCGCCACTGGACATCTCCCTAGGATTCCGGCATGACACGCGACATGAAGGTGGCCGGATCGATCGTGATCGCGGTCGAGCCCGAAACGGCTTACTCGGCCGTAAGCGACGTACGCCAGATGGGTCGATGGAGCCCCGAAAATCGCGGCGCAGTCGTGAAGGGCCGCTTCGACCATGCATACGTGGGTATGCAGTTCGTGGGCGACAACAAGCGCGGACCAATGCGTTGGCAAACCGAGTGCGTGGTGACCGCCGCGGATCCGGGCCGTCGATTCGCGTTCGACGTGAAGCGGTATGGCTTCGGCCGCGTCATGGTGCCGGTGTCCATCGCAACGTGGGCGTACGACTTTGAGCCCGTCGAGGGTGGCACACGGGTTACCGAAACCTGGTTCGACGGCCGTACCAGGTGGCCCGATTTCACGACGCGCATCTTCGATCCGGTCGCGACGCGCAAGCCGTCATTTGCAGATTTTCAAAAGGGCAACATCCGGCGCACGTTGGCCAATCTGAAGGAGGCTTTGGAGTCGTCCTTCGAGCGTGCTTGAGCCGTTTGGGGATCTAGACGGGCCGATAGCCGCGAGGTGGGATCCGACAAGCGCCATCGACGCCGAACACCTGGTTGACCCGACCGAGGGCAAGCCACGACGCGACAGACAGTCCAAGGTCGACCAGTTCGTCGTCAGAGAATGCCGCGTGCAGGCGCGTCCAAAGGTCGTCGCCCATCGCGAGGTGGTCGGACGCGAACCTTGTGGAGAACTCGGCTGCGAGAAACTCTCGCTCGCTGAGTCCTTCACCCTCGTAGAACGTCTCGTCGAGCCCCTCGTCGGCCCGCATGTTCAGGCAGATGTTGCACTGATTGATGCGGGCGATGCTGATGCGCGCTGCCTCACGTTCGCGAAGGCTCAACAGTCCTTGGGTGTAGACGGCGTCGCTGAACGCCGCTGCTGGCGCAGCCAACCTGCTCGCTGTACCCGTCCAGAAGTGCGTCAACGGATCGTGCCCATCAGGGACGTCGATGCGGGCCATGCTCCAACCCTAGGACTCAAGCATCCGTGCCCCACGAGCGGCGGCTACCCACGCTTGAACGCGACAAGCACCGTGTGTTCGTGTTCGGTTGGAGCTCGCTCTTCGACGAGGCCGATCCCGCGTACGTAGTACTTGTACTCGATCACGTCCGGCTCGAGCGGCGTCGTATCTCTGGTCTTGACGACGCCAGACCACTTGCCGATGGGGCCCTTGGCGCTGGCATTGACGGCAAGCACTTCGCCCTGATCTTCGGCATGACCGCGATAGAACTCCTGCTGGTAGGACGCTCCGGCGCGCGGTTTGCCCAACATCGCGATTCCGGCTTTCGCGCCATTGACTCCCGCCTCCCACGAACCTTCATGTGTCGGCTTGCCCTTGCCGAACGCGGTGGTTGCCTCTCCGAGGTACCAAACCGTGCCCGTGCGATCTTGCGCATACCAGTCGTGGGTGTCCTCAATGAGTCGACCGGATGCCGAGGTCACACGGTCGTGAACCACGACCGCGCGCACACCGGCGACATTCCTTGTCTGCCTCAGCACCGTCACAACTGTTCGTTCCTTGCCATCGGGAGTGGTGGTGCGGTACTCCCAGCGCGAGCCGGGCGTCAACGGCAGCCAAGGGTTGTCCACCCGGTCCGCCCATCGGTCGGGAAGCTCGCGTAGAAGATGGGTGTCGCCGGGCGAGGGGCGATCCGAAGGCGCCGAACCGCTGCCGCACGCGGCGGCAAGTGTGCCGACGGCCATGGCGACGAGCGCCGATCTCATCCAGCCACCGTGCATCCCCGCACGGTTCGCTGGCAATCTGTTGAGGTCGCGAAGGGGCATCCGGCTTTCGACTTACCTACGGTGTCGAGCTTGGACCGCCTCGGACGCTGATCCGAAACCTGCGTCAACTCGGGGAAAGCCTCACGTCAATCAAGTTCCACGTCTTGCCATCGAGTGTGCTCATTCTGCACGCAAATACGCGGCGCACCGGGACGCCGAAGGACGCTTGAGTTTCGGCGACGCCGCGATCCCACCAGAAGTCTGATCCCAGGCTGTGCGTGTAGGTGTGGTGAAAGTGGACGAGTCGGTCTGCCTCAAGGCGGTCACGGACCTCGTTTTCGCACGCGCGCTGGGCCGCGTATTTGTACGTCGGATGGCCAGCGTCGAAACGAACGGCTATGGCAACGAGGACGATGGCGATTGCTACGACCGCACCGAGCATGACGGGCCGCACGTTGGACCGCCGGGTCGGCTGCTCATCCATCTTCAAACGCTACGCCAGATCGCTTCGAGTTCTCCGCAGTTTCGTTCGGCAGTTCTCAGCAATGCTGAAATCTTTTCGCCACACGTGTCGAGGTTTCCGAGACCTCTGCGCCCATCTCTGCCAAGGTGTCTTATGTCGGGGCCCGTAAAGAGGTGGCCTGATGGAAGTCGCGAATCCGAAGTATCCGCACCTGCCGCCGCACCGTGAGCCGGGCGAACAGAGCCAGGCGAGGCGAGGGACCGGCGGCATCGGCGCGTGGCTGTGCGCCGCCGTCGGTGTCTTCTTCCTCGGTTGCGGCGTGTACGTCTACAGCGCGCGCAACAGCGAAGCGTGGGCGGGCAAGTCGATCTGGGGCATCGAGGTGTTTCTTGCCGCATGCGGGGTCGTCATGCTGGCGCTCGCCTACTGGATACGCGCCCGGCGCAAACCCCTGATCGCTAGCCATTTCGCGATCGAAGTTGACCGCCAGGAGCTCCGCCGCGGCGAGTCGGTCGCGGTGACACTGGCGATACACGACGCCTCCAAGGTGACCGGCACGCTTCAGGTCGGGCTCATCGCCATCGAGCGTTACGACCAGGAAGTTACGACCTCCACCCGGGATGGCGCGCAGTCAACGCAGCGCCAAACGTTCGAGAACCCGATCTATGAACAATGGACCCCGGCCGATGCGTCGCTTCCCAGCCAGCCTTTCCGCATTGACATCCCGGCAGACAAGTACTGCTCGTATGAAGGCGAATGCTTCTCGCTGGCGTGGCGCATTGATGCGCGCGAGGTTCGTGAGCATCGTCGTGACCCCCATTCTCATGTGCCAGTGTGGGTGACTCCATGAAACTGGAAGTGAGCCTCGACGCGGGACCAGTTGCGCCCGGGGGGCAGGTCTCAGGCTCCGTGCGCGTACTCGATGGTGGCGAAGTTCGCGAACTCACTGCACAACTCGTGTACGCCGAAGAGACCGCCGACTACACCGGCGCCATGCTTCGCGTTCGCTCGGCGCCGCTGGCAACCGGGCAACTAACAACCGGCCAAGCTGTGCCTTTTTCCCTGACCCTGCCCGCCGACGCGCTGCCCAACCAGACCGGAGCGAGCGGCCAGGTCGTCTGGAAGGCGATTGCCCACGCCGACATCGCGCACGGCATCGACGCGAACGCTGGTGCTCCTCTCGAACTGACCCTTCCACCCGTCTCGTGACGGAATACGGACTCCGCCGAGGATGGCGAGTCAGCGGGATCATCATTGTGGTCTTCGGTGCGATCGGGGTGATTGCGGTCCCGCCTGGAGGCGAGCCGTGGCTGATCGTGGTTGCGCTGATTGCACTTGCCGTGGACGTCGGAGCAGATTTCCGGCTCCGCAGCCCGCTCTATTGGTATGTGTCCGCTGCTTGCTTCATCCTTGCCGCAGGTTCGATGACCGCTTGGTTGGTGAAGCGCTGACCGGGACGCCAGAAGTGCCGATCATTTATACGCATCCGCGGGCTTTGCCCAATTCAGAAGAGTTTGTACGTCGCGCGATCCATGTAGAAACCGTGTTGGCTTCCCCGGCGCGCGCATCGGACTGAGTTGAATTGCACGTGACACGACACATGCGAGGACTGGATGGTCTGTCCGGGCAGGAGCGGATTTTCGGAGTTCAGTGCCGTGTCGCCGGCACACACGAACCGCGCTTTGCCGTTCCCATCGAGCGTGATGGCATTGCCCCAGTCCCAGGCACATGAGGACGGAATCGCTGGTGCGTCCCAATCCCTCTGACCGATGTCACAACGGACCGAATCGGGATCGATGTGGCAGCCGATGTTGCCGTTGTCAGTAGAAAAGCCCATCGGCTCGCCGATGACCTTGACGGTGGCAGCCTGTTTCGGCGACGCATCTTGGTCACGGTTGAAGACGTGCAGGGCCTCCCAGGCTGCCACCACCTCTTGGGCATCCGTGGCGCCCGTTGCCTCTGCGCAGTTCTTGCCGGTGCCAACCCCCGAGTCAGAACTGACAAGCACCCCGTTTCCCTTGCGGTAGAGATCCATCGAGTAGCAGTTGGGCGTCTCGCCGAACGCGCTCTCGTCGAACCATCGACGAGTCTGTATTCCTTCGTTGGTCCGGCGCACTTCGCCGTAGAGCCAGGTTCCAACTTCGGACATTGTCTTGGCGCACGTGTCCAGCTCGCGCTCGACTGCGTCAACCATGGCCGCCGCCTCTTCGGAATCGCGATAGAGAACGAGAGTGCGGGTGCGATATCGCTGATCGATGTTGAGCACGAGCCGTCGAGATGCAACGGGCTTGGGAACCTTCCATGGCTGGATGTCGCAGAGATCCAAGCCCACCGCTCCGGTTGGTATCTCGCGCTTGCCCTTGGAAGAGTCGGGGGGCCAGCCGGCATCGAGCGGGAAATCCGCCGGGATCGTCGTTATCGGCCTTGCGCTTGTGGGTTCGCGTGCTGACTGGTCTGGCGAGCATCCGGCCAGGGTTGTCAGCCCCAAGGACAATGCGGCTACGCACCAGAACCGCATCATGCGAGCAGCATAGAACCGAATGGACCGCCGTAACAGAGATCAAGGACCGGCATCGCGATCCCGCCCGCTCCCGAGCGCCGTTACGTTTATGCGCTTGCCGAGGTGTGTGGTGCGTGGGCTGAAGCCGTTGACTTGGCGTTCTCAAGTTCGGCGATACCCGATTCGCACGTGCGACAAACTGTCGGCACCGCCCCTCCCGGTTCGCCGCACAGGTGCACTCGCCGATACTCGATCAGGTCGCAGCTTGGGACGTCGTCCGCCAAGCGCCGCGACACTTGGGGTGAGATGAGATGGTCATTTTCGCCGGTCAACGTTCAGCGTCGAGGCGCTCACCGTCATCGGTTGTTCATGCGCTCCCAGGGAGCAATCGGACCTTCGATGAGGTGGAACGACCGGTGAGGTTCGGGTTCGGTTTCGTGGGCCCACTCGCTGAGCACAGCTGGGCTCCGGGAGGCGAGTTTGGACCGAAGCCAATCCCACTCGAATCTCGCTTGGCCCATCGTCACGGCAATCGACCGAGGGGTTGTTTCACCACCGCCGATGAGGCCCCGATTGAACCGAAATCCGCGCCCGTCGGCCTCGTCGGCGAGTCCATGCAGATACCAACCCAGGGCGCCAAGCGGGTCAATGTGCTCGCGAAATCGATCCAGTTGCGGATGCGCCCGGTACCCCAGTGTCCGCCCCGCGAGGACCGCCTGCGCCAGCAAGGACTCGCGCCAGCAGGCGGTCAAACCCTGCCGATCCAGATAGCGAGGATGCAGGCTCCAAATCCGCATCCGTTCACCGTACCTTTGGGCGAAGCCCCGGCGTATACGTCGGATTGAGTGGCGAACGACGAGGTTGAGAAATCAGTGGCCGCCTGGACAGACACGTCCGGCTGTGGATGCGCGGTTCGCCGCGTCTTCCGTTCCGAGCTCCATCGGTTCGTGCTGGCTTTCGACGTCGGCGTCGGAACCGCTATTGGGGCGACTGAGGAAGGCTACTCGGCTCGGTTCGCTCGAGAAGAAACAACGGAATCTTCCTGGTAGTGCGTTCGGCGTACTTGTTGAAGTTGGGCCACGTCCGGACCATGTGTGCCCAGATTTGGTCACGCTCGTCGTCGGTGACCTCTCGGGGACGCGCAAGGTGGGACTTGCCACGGACGGTCACTCCGACCTCGTTGGCAACCCGGACATTTGCAACCCATACCGGCGTCTTGGGCCCGCCGAAGTAGGAGCCCGCGATGAGGTAGTCGTCCCCGTAGGGAACACAAAGCAGCGGGGTCGTCCTCGGCACCCCGGACTTGCGACCGACCACCGTCAGCATCAAGTTGGGGAGCCCAGCGATACGCAATATCGACCAGTGTCCTCTGGTCAGCCACTGAATCCGCTTGTCGATCCAGGTGATCTGCGGGAGCAGCTTCGGCATCCAGGAGATGGCGCCGATCTTGATCGCAACTGGCGTCAACAGGCCCATGGGCGAAAACAATAGGCCGAAAGCACGCAACATCACGCCCCGACGGAGCCGTTTCAGGTCCCAACGCCGCCTGACCTCGTTTCAGAGGCCGCCCGGCAGCAGCAGCCCGCTGACGAGCCCGATGGCAAGGAATGCAAGCGTGACAACGGTCAAGGCTTCCAGCATCCAGCAAACAATCGGGACGAAACGGCGGCGCGAAGCCATAGAACGCATCGAAGTGAGTAGTCCGATGGCCGCGGCGACCCCCGCGGCAAAGGTGACGGCAGCGGACTTGGTCAAGAAGCCCCAGACCGTGGTCGGAACGTGTCCCTGACCTTCGACGAACCAAATCCACGCGAGCAGCCCGGCCTGGATAGTCGCGACCGTCAGAGGCACCCAAGCTGAGCGACGTGTCACGACGTCGAATTCTAGGTCGATGTCGGTGGTGCGGGTATCAGCCAGCGCACTTTCTGACCTCTCAAATGCGTCGGCGTGCAGCGATGCAGTTCAGGCCCGAAAGCCGCCGTCCAGCCAGAACCCGGAATTGTCTCTTGCCGAGATTCGCAATTGCCTGTCGCGGCTATGGCCTGGTCCAGCGATATCGGACTGGACCGCCTCCGCCTCCTTTTGACGAATGTGGAGAGATGATGGTGCCTTTGGCGTTGAACGCTGAGCCATCGGCGAACTTCACTGAGCAGGTCAAGTGATAAGTCCGGCCCGCATTCAGGAATCTGATCCGTGGTGCGCACGACACCGTGGAAACGTTCATCCCGCGCGATGTGTAGGCCTGGTCGATGTAACGCTCCAGGACCCGGTACTTGGGCTCCTCGTGAGCGTAAAAGACTTGATAGAAGGCAAACAGTGCCGCCACGACCGCGGCCACTGCCGCGCCCGCGATCACCTTGTCCCGATTGGCCTGAAACCAGATCCGCATGTGCCAACCATGCCCGCCCCTCCCGATCCAGTGCGAGTCTCGCCCGGCCGCAGTCAGGCGACTCGAAGGACGGGCCGCCGTTGCCTCAGCCGGCAACGTAGCGACGGCGCCCTACTACAGACCTTCGCGTACCGCGCCCGCTCGCATCGTTTGCCTGGAAAGGACGCTTTCTGAAGCTCGTGCGGATTATTTGCGGATTGCAGAGCAATCTGGACCGCTGAAGATCGTCTATTCCGACGACTCGCGGGGGCCTGACCAGTGGAAACACGTTGTGCCCCCGGCAGGATTCGAACCTGCGACGCACGGTTTAGGAAACCGACGCTCTATCCCCTGAGCTACGGGGGCTCGCCGGCGAGCCTACTGGGCTGTGGCCTCCGGCTTGATGTCCAAGCCGAACGCAGTCGCCATGTCGGGAGCGGATGCGCCGTTCTGTAGCGGAGACGTGTGCGTGATCTGCGCGAGGAGCCGATTCAGCGAGTAGTGCGTCAGGCGCGTGCCGACGACCTTGTGGCTCAAGCTCGGGTGGACCAGCACCGTCAGGATCCGGTTGCCTTCCTTCTTGTTGTCCTCATCGGCGGTGATGACGATCAGGAGGCGGCCGGCCCGAAAGTCGGGACCAGACATCGCGGTCACGACCTTCTGAAAGACCCACTTGTCGGCTGTCTCGATCGAGCAATCGTGAGCATTGTGGCAGTTGTCCGGAATGAGAAACGTCAGGTTCGCCAGGTTGCCCGCGGCAACGGTCTCCTCGTACGCGGCTCCGTCCACCACGAACTTCTGGCAGTTGTCTCTGTCGTTCGAGAAGTAGGTCCACGGGTTGTGCCGCACCGCGTACTTCCCCTGGTTGGTCTGCCGGCAGGTCTCCGAGCCCATGTTGTCCGCGAACGTCTGCGCGGTGCCACCGGCCTTCAAAGTGTTCGTGAAGATGTTGGGATCAGTGAGCTTGTGTTTAGCCGGATCGCCGTCGTCGCTCACGCCCAGCCGGTCACCGGCAGCAATCGCAATGTAGTTCGGCAGCGATGGGTGGGTGATGGCGCGGTAGTCAGACGCGTACCCGTACTTCTGCGCCAACGTCCAGAGGTTGGCCGCGTGCTGCTTCATCTGCGTCAAGCCCTTGTTCTCGATGATCGTCACGAGAACCTTGTCGATTCCCTCCTCCGATGTGGGCGCTGGGAAGTTGTCGTTTCGGGACGTCGAGTCGGTTGCGTCGGCCGTCACTGGTGGTGGCAGGGGTGCGCGGCCGGGATCCTTGATGACGGTCAGGTCATCGTTGTTGCACGCCGCCAGAAGGGTGCCCGACACCACGGCGAACAAGGCCGCGACGAGTCGCATTCTCACGAAAGCCTCCGTGCCCGGGCGTGGTGTGGTGGGAGCGCCCATTCTGTCAAACGCCTAGGCTACTGACATGGCGAAGCGCGGTCGTAGTCTCAGCAAGGACGAGCGACACCGTGCCGCGCGGCTGCTCGGCGACCTGCTCCCCGAACAGACGTGTGACGACACCGGCGACTGGGGCGACCGCCCTGACAATCGTGACGACGAGCTACGTCGCGACGTCCCGCCGCATCACGGAGTCTGAGCCGCGACGATCGCGAGCCGTGCATCCAGAGAGCGTTCGGCGAGACGCAGTGCGTCGCGGCGCGGGACGGCAAGGCCGACCGGCACGCCGTCGCCAAATGTCGACCGTAGACGTGGCTTTGTCACCACGGTGGCATTGTGCGCAATCAGGGTTGCCTTCGGCGATTCCTCACCAGCGACCGCCAAAATGTCGACGGCGTCGCCGGGTCGGATGAGCGTGAGTACGGCGGGATCGTTGACGCGGACGGCTGCGAGCACCCGATCGGGGCCGAAGCCGTCGAGTGGACCTGCGCCGACAGTCCTCCGGTCGGTGAGCACCTCGCCACGACGGACGGCTCCTGACGTCGTCCGGCCGACAACCGCGCTGGCACGTGTGGCCGCGTGGTCAGGCACGATCTCGGCCGGAACCTCGACGGTGGCGAGATCGGACTGACGCACGGCCACTCCGCTGTTGAGATCGCGGCTGGCAATGACGACGGCTTGGCCGGCCGGTTTCGCCGTGAGGGCCATGAGGGCGAAGAACACGGCGAGCCCGGTGGCGGTTGCGGCCACCAGTCGATGGTGTCGGAGGACGAAGCGGATGACGCGGGGCATCCGGGGACGGTACGTCCGATCGCCGAACGCTGCCTCCCGGAATCCACAGGATGCTGATCAGTTGGCGGCCGCGGCCGCCCCTTCGGTGGGCTTGCTCGTGGGCTCGCTCGCTTTGCTTCCGGACTCGCTCGCCGCGCTCTTGGTTCGGCTGTCGGTGCGGTAGAAGCCAGCACCCTTGAAGACGACTCCGACCGCGTTGTAGACCTTGCGCAACTGGCCTCCGCACGACGGACATGTCGTCAATGGGTCGTCGGAAAAGGCCTGCTGTACCTCAAGCGGTTCGCCGCATTGGGTACACGAATACTGGTAGGTCGGCACGGTGTCCAAGGGTACAGTTGCCGCCATTGTGGAGTGGATCCTGCTGGCTGTCTCCGCTGTTCTCATGCTCGCGTGCGGCCTGTTTGTGGCCGCCGAGTCGTCCTTCTTGGCCGTCGACCGCCCGCTGGTCGAACGGGAAGCTGCATCCGGTGACCGGGCCGCCCAAGGGACGCTGCTGGCGCTCAGGTCGCTGTCGACCCAACTGAGCGGGGCCCAGATCGGCATCACGATCACGAACCTTGCGATCGGGTTCCTGGCAGAGCCGGCCCTCGGGACGCTGTTGCGCACGCCGGCGGCTGCGGCAGGGCTGTCGGAATCGGCGTCCCGGACGGTCTCCTACATCATCGCACTGGCCCTGAGCACGATCGTGACGATGCTCGTGGGCGAGCTCATCCCGAAGAACATCGCAGTGGCACTGCCCATGCAGACGGCTGCCGCCACGCAATGGCCGCAGCGGGCCTTCACCCGGCTGATGGCCTGGCCCATCCGTGGGTTGAACGGCGTGGCCAACGCAGTCGTCCGGTTTGTGGGTGTCGAACCGAAGGAGGAGCTCCGATCAGCCAGGCAGCCGACCGAGCTGCGATCTCTCGTGCTCCGATCCGCAGCTCAAGGCGTGATCGACGATGAGACTGCAGACCTGGTGGCCCGCAGCATCGCCTTCGGCGATCGAACGGCCGCCGACGTGCGGACGCCGCGCGTCCACGTCACGTTCCTTGACGCGAAGCACACGGCCGACGACGTCATCGAGGCGGCGCGGACGACTGGGCACTCACGGTTTCCCGTCATCGGGAAGGGTCCGGACGACATCGTCGGGATCGTGCACATCAAGCAGGCCGTCAGTGTTGAGCCCGATCGACGGCGCAGTGTGCGGCTTGCCGAGATCGCCGATCCAGCGGCCACCGTGCCCGACAGCCTCGAGCTCGACCCTTTGCTGACGCTGCTCCGCGAGCAGGGCATGCAGATGGCGGTCGTTGTCGATGAATACGGCGGCACCGATGGAGTTGTCACCCTCGAAGACCTCGTCGAGGAGATCGTCGGAGACATTGCCGACGAGCATGATCGGCTCTCCGCCCGCAGCCGCCACCGCAGCGACGGCACGTGGTCGTTGTCGGGGCTGCTGCGGCCGGATGAGGTCGCTGAGCAGACCGGCTTCCTCCTTCCCGAGAGCGAGGACTACGAGACGATCGCTGGCTTGATGCTCGCCACCTTGGGGCGCATTGCTGATCGAGGCGACAGTGTCACGCTGCCTGCCAAGCCTCAGCGAGAAGCCGACGACGAAGGCCAGGCGGAGCCGGTCAACGTCCGGCTGACGGTGGAGCGGATGCAGGGCCGGCGTATCGATCGCCTAGTCCTGACGGTCTCCGTCGATGACGGCGCCGCTTCGTCGGACGGCCATCGGTCATGAACTCGCTCGCCGCGCTGCTTCTCGCGGTCATCCTCTTGCTGCTCAACGGTCTGTTCGTGGCCGCCGAGTTCTCGCTGATCCTGGCTCGGCGAACCCAACTCGAACCCGCGGCAGCCGCGGGATCGCGTACGGCGCGCATGGCGCTGCGTGGAATCGAGAACCTGACGACCGCCATCGCCGCGGCGCAGCTCGGCATCACCATCTGCTCGGTGGGGCTGGGGGCGGTGGCCGAGCCGGCGGTTGCGCATCTGCTGTTGCCCGCGTCTGACGCGACTGGACTGGGGCGGGCGGCATCGGATGCGATCGCGCTGACCGTCGCCTTGGCGATTGTGACCTTCGCACACGCCGTCCTCGGCGAGATGGTTCCGAAAAACCTTGCGCTTGTGGGTCCAGATCGCGCGGCTCGTGCCCTCGCGCCCTTCGTCGTCACGATGATCGCGGTGTTTCGGCCGGTGGTCGTGGCCTTGAGTTTCGTGGCCCGGTCGGCGGTGCGGTTGGTGGGCATCGAACCCAGGCGCGAAGTCTCGTCCGCGTTCACCGCTGACGAGGTGGCCGGAATCCTCGCAGAGTCGCATCGTGAAGGACTCTTCGACGAGAACGAGTACGAGTTGGTCACCGGCGCCCTGGAGTTTCACGAGGGGACGGTGGCTCAGGTCCTCCTGCCGCGCGACGGCTTGGTGACGATCGCGCCGAGTGCGACACCTGTCGACGTCGAGCGCGCGTGTGCGGCCACCGGGTTTTCCCGGTTTCCGGTCATCGATTCCGCTGGCGACTTCACGGGTTACCTGCACATCAAGGATGTCCTCGAAACCGACGATGACGCGCGGACTGAACCGATCGCCGACAAATGGGTGCGTCCGCTCGCCACGGTGAGATTGGACGCGGGTTTGTCAGCAGCGCTGCGCACCATGCAGGCGAGAGGTTCGCACATGGCGCGGGTCGCCGACGCCGACGGCGCGGTGGCCGGCGTTGTCATGCTCGAAGACGTCCTGGAGGAGCTGGTGGGCGAAATCCGCGCCGCCAGCCACTGAGAGGATGTCAGCGTGCGCCGGGCCCTGATCGCATTCGCGGCGGTCCTCGCCGTGCTGGTCGTCGGCGTCGGTATCAGTGTCATCGCTGCCGTGCTCAAGCCGATCCCGGACACTTCCGGTGACGTCAGTCTGGTGGGGCTCGACGGAAAGGTGACCATCCAGCGAAACCGCTACGGCATCCCTGACATCACCGCCAACACGGCCGAGGATCTCTTCTTCGCCGAGGGGTACGTCCATGCGCAGGACCGGTACCACGAGATGGACGTACGTCGCCATGTTGCCCATGGTTCGTTCGCGGCTGTGATTGGTCGTCGCGGACGCGATGTCGATCACCTCGTCCAGGCATTGGGATTGCCTACCCGAGCCAGGCGCGATCAGCGCGGGCTGGCGGCACCCGCCCGTCTGGCACTTGATGCGTACGCACGGGGAGTCAACGCATACGCGGTCGGAAAGCCGGGGTCCTCGCTGTCGTTCGAATATTCGGCGAAGTCTCTCGTCGGCCGCGACTATCGCCCGAACCCGTGGACGCCGCTGGACTCGGTGGCGTGGGCAGACCTGCTCGACTGGGGATTCGCAGCGCCGATGGTCGACGACATCGACCGCATCCTGATCGGGCGACACATGCCGTCGAGCCGAGTAGACGACCTGTACCCGGGGTCGACCAACCCGCAATCAGCTGCACCGAAGTCGGCCGCCGACTTCCAGGACCCTTCCGTGGTCGCCCCGCTGCTGCGGCTCCGTGCAGCGGTCACGACCGTGCCACGGGTCACCGGGCTTCCCAATGCCGCGGGTACGGGTGCGTGGGTCAGGACGCCGCGGAACGGCGGCCCGGTGATCACGGCCAGCGTTGCGTCTTCGGTGAGTCTTCCCGGACCTTGGTATCAAGTGGGGCTGCACTGCCGCCGAGTTACACCGGCATGCCCGTATGACGTGTCCGGCCTTTCTCTCTCCGGCCTTCCCGGCGTCGTGGTTGGTCACAATCGGGTGGCCGCATGGGCTTGGGGAGCGGCCTTGACGCCCACGGCCCGCCTGGTCGTCGTCGACAGGAAGAAGGCCGAAGGCAGACCGATTCTGACGGCACTTCGCCGCCGGCATGTCCTGGTGTTGGATGCCGATCGAGAGCGGCGGCCCAACGTTTCGGGGATTCTCGCTCTGGACCGGGCAGGGACGTCAAGCCAATTCCAGGATGCTTCGGAACTGCTGCACGTCCCGTACGGTCTCGTCTACGCGAACTTGAGGGGCGACCGAGGCCGGATCCCCGATGATCCCGTGCCAGCGATGCCCACCGAGCGCAACGCCGTGGCAGATCTCCTGGTCCCGAGCCTGCTTCCACTGACTCTCGACTCACGCTTTGCCACCGAAGGGCAAGCCACCCTGCGGTCTTGGAACAGGCGCATGACCGGTGATTCACCGGGCGCGGCCTACTTCGCGGCCGCGTGGCGCAACGTCCTCGCGCTCACATTCCACGATGAGTTGCCTCGCGCCCAATGGCCGGACGGTGGCCCCCGTTGGCGTGTGGTGATTCGCCAACTCCTTGCCCGGCCGACGTCGACCTGGTGGGACAACCTCGCAACGCCTGCGGTGGTTGAGCATCGCGACGACATCCTGCGCGAGGCAATGGTCGCCGCTCGCGATGAACTCACCCGCTTGCGGTCGCGGGACGTCGACGGATGGGACTGGACGAGTTTGCATGCCGTCCCGCTCCGGAATCCGACGCTGGACGGGTGGCTCTTCGAACGGGGGCCCGTGCGGGTGGCCGGGTCGGGCGCGACGGCTGAGGCCACGTCGTGGGATGCGGCTCAGGGCTTTGGGACGACTGTGGCGCCAGCCGCACGATTGATCATGCGTCCAAGCCGACCCGACGCCTCACGCTGGGTCGTGTTGACCGGTGTGTCGGGGCACGCGTTTTCGCGCCACTACACCGACCAGGTTGACTCCTGGGCTGCCCAACGGACCCTTCCGTGGGCATTCTCGCGCAGGGCCGTCGACCGCGCGACGACGGAGGTGCTCACGCTGACCTCGCCGGTCAAGGAATGACCTATCGTCGCCGGGACGCCCTGAACACACCGACCTCCGTGACGGCGAGATCGACTGGCACGTCGTGATCTTCGTGCGGGACGGCGTCGACGAGCTCATCGGCATAGACCACGGCGCAGACCGTCGATCGGGTAAGTGCCAAGGCACGGTCGAAGTAGCCGGCGCCTCGCCCGAGTCGCCATCCGGCATGGTCGACAGCGAGCGCCGGGGCGATGACAAGCCCCGCGTCGCTGATGGCGCGCGGGCCAAGGAGAGCGCCCAGCGGCTCCGGTACCCCGAGTGGGGAGATAACGCGTTCGGCCATTGGTTCGAACGCGACCCAGTCGAGCGTCCGATCTCGCCCGGCGCGGGGAACGATCACCTTGGTGCCGCGCTCGTGGAATGCGGCCAAGAGGGGCTCGGTTCCGGGCTCCGTGCCTGTCGAGAGGTAGCACGCGACGACCGGAACCTGCGAAAACGCAGCACCCAGGAGATGGGCTGCGATGGCTTCAGCGGCCAGCTCACGGTCGCTGGCGCCACGTTCGCGCCTGCGCTGCAAGACCGCCGATCGCATCGCGGCTTTGGCGTCGCTTTCGCTGGGAGAGGCGCCCATGCGCGCGACGCTAACCTATGGCGGTGACCGGATTGGCTCAGGCAATCCAGAAGATGCGCGACGCCGGGGTTCCTTCGCAGGCGATCGACGTTTTCGCTGACTTCTATGGTCAGCTCGTCGACGGCGCCACCGGCATGATCCCGGAAAGCACAGTCGATCCGTTGACCAATGTCGATCGCGCCGATGCTGCGGTAGCCAGCCACGCCGGGACGTCAGCAGTTCACGATGCGGCGTCGAAGACCGTCGTGATCAAGCTCAACGGGGGCCTGGGCACGACCATGGGCATGGAGCGGGCCAAGTCACTCGTCGCCGTCCATGGCGGGCTGACGTTTCTCGATCTGATTGCCACCCAGGTCAAACATGTGCGTCGCGAGTTGGGCGTCGACCTGCCGGTTGTCTTCATGAACAGCTTCGCCACTCACGAAGACACTTTGGCTGCCCTCGAAACTCATCACCTCGCCGTCCGGGATCTGCCATTGGCTTTCCTGCAGAACCAGGAACCCAAGCTTCGGGCCGACGACCTCACCCCAGTCGAGTGGCCCTCGGACCCCCGGCTCGAATGGTGTCCACCGGGGCACGGCGACCTTTATACGGCGCTCAAGACCTCGAGCGTCCTCGACTCCTTGCTTGACGCGGGATTCCGGTATGCGACCGTGTCGAACTCAGACAATCTGGGTGCGGCCCCGGACCCGGCGATGATGGCGTGGTTCGCCTCCACCGGTGCGGCGTGTGCTGTCGAGGTTTGCCGTCGTACGCCGGCCGATGTGAAGGGCGGCCACTTGGTCGTGCGAAGATCCGACGGTCGACTCGTCCTCCGTGAAACGGCGCAGACTCCGGAAGAAGACGCCGACTTCGCCGCCGATCTCGAGCGCCATCGCTACTTCAACACGAACAATCTCTGGTTCGACCTGGAGCAGGTCGCAGCCGTGTTGGACGAGCGCTCGGGGCTCCTGGGGCTTCCGCTGATCCGCAACGTCAAGACGGTTGATCCGACTGATCCGGATTCGCCAGAAGTCATCCAGATCGAGTCAGCGATGGGGGCGGCCGTCGAGGTTTTCGACCGAACGGTCGCCATCGAAGTCGACCGGAGGCGGTTCCGTCCGGTCAAGTCGACGGACGACCTTCTGCTGCTGAGGTCTGACGTCTATGGGTTCGGCGAGGACGGTGTCCTCCAAGCTCAAGCCGATCCACCCCTGGTCAATCTCGATTCCGCCTACTACCGAACCATCACTGATTTCGAGGCGCGCATCCCCGATCCTCCATCGCTCGTGCATGCGAAGTCGCTCACCGTCGAAGGCGACTGGACGTTCGGCTCGGGGGTCGTGGTCACCGGCGATGTGCACCTGACGGACGAGGGTGACGCCCGCCAAGTGCCCGACAATTCACGGCTAGGCTGACGATCATGTCGACCGAGCCGCGGGCCCGACCCGCGAGCGTTCCAGACGGGTTGATCACCGTCGAAGATCACTTGGAGCGCATTTTGCGCGGGCTCGGACCTTTGGAGGCATACGACCAGCCGGTCGTCGAGTCGCTCGGGCTCCCGATTCACGAGAACTTCATCGCGCCGATCGACCTGCCGCGTTTCGACAACTCGGCGATGGACGGTTATGCGGTGCGATCCGCTGATATTTCGGCTGCTTCACGGGCGGCTCCCACAACGCTGCCCGTCGTGGGCGAAATCGTCGCCGGTGGTGCCAAGCCGTTCGCGATCAGCGAGGGAACGGCCGTGAAAATCATGACGGGAGCACCCGTTCCGCGCGGAGCCGACGCCGTGGTCCCGTACGAACACACCGATCGAGGCTCGGCGCGGGTCGACGTCTACAAACCGGCCCCGGTTGGCGTCAACATCCGCACTCAGGGGAGCGACGTTCAAGCAGGCGACCTTGTGCTTCCAGCGGGCTCGGTGCTGGGGCCGCGCGAGATCGGACTGCTGGCGTCGCTGGGAGCATCACGGGTTCGTGCTCGGCCTCGTCCCCGCATTGTGGTGCTGTCCACCGGCAACGAGTTGCGCGAGCCCGGTGCTCACCTTGAGTACGACTCGATCTTCGACGGCAACAGCTACATGCTCGCTGCCGCGGCCCGGGCCGCCGGTGCCATCGCCTACCGTGTGGGCGCGATTCCGGACGATCCGCGCGCCTTCCGTGACACCTTGGCCGAACAGCTCGTACGCGCCGACCTCGTCGTGACCAGCGGGGGAGTGAGCGAGGGCGACAAGGACATCGTCAAGCAGACGCTGCCGGCGCTCGGCACCGTGCAGTTCGACAAGGTCGCGATGCAGCCGGGCAAGCCCCAAGGCTTCGGCCTGGTGTTCGAGGAACAGACACCGATCATCACGCTGCCGGGCAACCCCGTGTCGGCGTATGTGTCGTTCGAGGTGTTCGTTCTGCCGGCGATCCGCCGGCTCATGGGTCGGACTCCGTATCGGCGTCCAATGGTGCACGCCGTGCTTGCGTCAGACATCGAATCCAAGCCGGGCGTGCGCCAGTACGTACGGGGGTTCTTCGAGGTGACGCACCGTGGCGCCAAGGTGACGCCGGTGCAGGGACACGAATCTCACCGGATCGGTGCCCTCGCCCAATCCAACGCGCTCATCGTCGTCGGCGAGGACGAAACAGCCCTCAACATGGGCGACACCGTCCGGACCTTGGTGCTCGACAGGCCGTTCTGATGTTCTCGCATGTCGACGACGAAGGTGCGGCCCGCATGGTCGACGTCTCCGGCAAGGACGAGACCGTCCGTACAGCCGCCGCAGTGGGACGTGTGGAGGTTTCTCAGGAGGTTATCGAGCTCTTGCGCGGGTCGGGCTTTCCGAAGGGCGACGTCCTGGCGGTGGCTCGCATTGCCGGCATCCAGGCAGCGAAACGGACCCCCGATCTCATCCCGCTGTGTCACCCGTTGCCTATCGACGCCGTGACAGTCGACCTTGACGTCACTGACGATGCCGTGTCCATCCGAGCCGAGGTTCGAACCACGGCTCGTACCGGTGTCGAGATGGAGGCGCTGACCGCTGTGTCGGTGACCGCACTGACGATCGTTGACATGGTCAAGGCGGTCGACAGGCACGCGCGAATCACCGGCATCGAGGTGGTCGCAAAATCCGGCGGCCGTAGCGGCGCGTGGAGCACAGAGTGATTGATGGGGTGAGCTCAGCGCGAGTGGTCGTCGCGTCCAATCGAGCCGCCTCGGGTGTCTACACCGACGACACCGGACCGCTGTTGGCAGAAGCCTTGACGTCGTGGGGCTTTGACGTTGACCCGATTGTTGTCGTGCCCGATGGCGATCCGGTGGCCGACGCGGTTCGCTCGGCGATCGAGGACGGCGTGGCTGTCGTGCTGACCACTGGTGGTACCGGCATCAACCCCACCGACCGAACGCCCGACGTCACCGAGCCCTTGCTCGATCGGCACCTGCCGGGAGTCGCCGAAGCGCTTCGCGCGAACGGCGTCGCGAACGGCGTGCCGACGGCGATGTTGTCGCGCGGCATCGCCGGCGTCGCGGCAGACACGATCGTCGTGAACCTGCCCGGATCGCGGGGCGGAGTTTCGGACGCGATCGAGGTGCTGGCCGACGTCATCCCACACGCCGTCAGCCAGGTTCGCGGGGGAGACCACTGAGCCCCGGTTGGCCGGCCAGCTTCGAGCGCGGACCGGTGGGGGTGCGGCCATTGCGTCGACGGGATGCTCGGGCATGGCAGCGACTGCGCCACGACCACGCCGACTGGCTCGTCCCATGGGAGGCGACGCTCCCACCCGAAGCGCACCAACCGCTGATGACGTACCGGGCAATGATCACCAAAATGCGCGCCCGCGCCCGCGACGGACAGTCGATGCCCTTCGCTCTCACCTGGGACGGTGAACTGGTCGGACTTCTGACGGTCAATGGGATCATGTGGGGGTCGAGCCGCAGCGCAAACGTCGGCTACTGGGTGGGGCGTACCCACGCCGGACGTGGGATCGTGCCGGCCGCTGTTGCCCTCGTGTGCGACCACTTGTTCAGCGTGGTCGGCCTGCACCGCGTCGAGATCGCGATCCGGCCCGACAACGACCGGAGCCTCCGCGTGGTCGAGAAGCTCGGGTTCACCGAGGTGGGGTTGGCGCCGAGCTATCTCCACATCGCTGGGCAGTGGCGCGACCATCGGGTATTCCAGTTGGTTGTTGACGATGTTCACGGTCACGTCGTGGATCGGCTCGACTGACCACACTGGTCACACAAGTTGCAGGCGACACGGCGAGTTGCCGGGATTCTGGCGATTGCAGGCCTACGGTTTTTTCGTGGGCACCGGCTTGATCGTCGCGTTCGTCGTCACGGTGTGGGCGGCGTATTTCGTTCCGCTGGCGCTGCGTCGCTACGACGAGGCGCATGCACAGTCGGCGCTGGAGGTTCTCAGCCCGCTGAGCCGCGTCATTCGTCGCGCGCCCAGCAGGGACGAAGTGCCCGACGACGAGATTGTCGATGAACAGCCGGCGGCCAAGACCGCAAAGCGTCGGTCGTCCAAGAGCGAGCCTCGTCAGGTTCGCCCCGGGCTTACGCGCTCTGCCGCGCGGATTGCAGCGCGCCGTCGTCGTCGCGTCCTTCTCACATTGCTCTTCGCAAACGCCGTGGTCGGCGGCCTGACCGGGTTCGCCGTCGTCCCGCTGTGGTCCGTCGCTATCCCGGCCGGGCTGTTGGTCGTGTGGTTGATCGCGTGCCGAGTCCAGGTCCGTCACGAGTACGGCATCGCCGGGCCGCGGATGCCGAAGGTGTCCCGGCTCGCCAGGCTTGGCTCCTCGGCCGCCGACGGCGAAGACACTGTCACTGTTTCGGTCCAGCTGGAAGACATGGAGCCGGCACGCAAGCACGTCATGGAGAACGCGGCCCTCGAGGACGACGCGCTGGACGAGCAGCTTGTCATCGCTGTTCCAGCGGCTGCCAGTCATGGCGAGATGGTCTGGGATCCCCTGCCTGTCACGTTGCCGACGTACGTCACCAAGCCGCGTGCGGGGCGCACTGTTCGCACGATCGACTTCAACGCACCTGGCGTCTGGACCTCCGGCCACGTCGAGGGCGAAGACGTTGAATTGCCGGCGTCTGAGGCCTCAGACGAGGCCTCAGCCGACGCCCAACGTCGCGCGGCCGGCGAGTAATCGCCTGATACCCTCGGATGTCCCGGGGCTATGGCGCAGTTGGTAGCGCGTCTCGTTCGCAATGAGAAGGTCAGGGGTTCGAATCCCCTTAGCTCCACAACGTGAAGCCGGCCTTGTGCCGGCTTCGGCGTTGTGGAACAGAGACGTACGTGGACTCGGGTCCCCTGCTCGGAGCGCCGGTGGCGCGGAGGGCTTGGGGGGGAATCCCCTTAGCTCCACAACGTGAGGCCGGCCTTGTGCCGGAGTTCAACTGGACTACTTCCGGCGGGCCTTCCGTATGCCCCACCAGCCCAATCCAACGAGGGCGGCGACGCCCAGCCAAGGGAGTGCAGCACCGGCGGCGGTCACGATCGCGTTCACGGTGTCAACCAGCGCGTTCCACCCCTTGATCAAGCCACCCCGGAACCCGCCCGGTGCGACCGACCCGGGCTTGCTCTCCTGAACGAACGAGACATCGATGGTCGACAGCGAAACCTGATCGCTGAGTGAACGGCGCTCGGTCTGCAGTGACTCGAGTTCCTGCTGGCGTTCGCTCAGGGCGGTCTCGGCCTCGATGACCTCCCTGCTGGAGCCGGCCTGGGCCAAGATGCGTTCAAGCCGATCCACCGAGATCTGCAACGCCTTGATGCGGGCATCCAGATCGCGACCCTCGGCCGTCACATCGTCGCGCTGCAAGTCGACCGCTTTCACGGTTCCGTTCTCCCGCAACTCCCGGACTGCCGCGCTGACGTATTTGCCGGGCACGCGAATGGTCAGCGTGGCCGACGTATGGCCTGCGTCATCGCGAGACTCCGTGCGACCGTCCACCCGTCCATGGTGTTTCTCGACCCAAACCGTGAATCGATTGGCGCTCGCGGAGGTGTCCTTGACGACGACGGTGGCGGACCCGGTCGTGATGACCTCGCGGTTTTTCCCGGCTGCAGTCAGATCGCGACCGTCCGGTGTAACGGCCATGTCAGGCGCGGCTTCGGCGTTCGACAGTGCGCCGTCAGCTGCTTGCGGCGCCGGCTTCGCCATGCGTTCGGTGCTCGTGGGTCCGGACGCGACGTTCCCCGAATCGGGTGAGCCGCCGGTGATTGCCGGGAATGTCAGGCCAAGGACGGTGACGAGAGCGAGCGCTCCCACCCCGCCCATGAGGGCATTGCGGGCTCGGCGCCCGCGGCGGGTGATGTCGGCATCGACGGCATCAAGCACGTGGGTGCGCATCGCATCGATGCGCTCGTTGGAGAGTTCGGTGATCATGCAGTCCCCCTGAGGGCGCTCAGGTCTGCGCGCAGACGCGCGCGGAGGCGGTGGATTCGGTTGCGGACGACGCCGTGGCTGATGCCGAGTTCTGCGGCGGCCTGCTCGTACGTCGCGCCGCCGTCGACGCAGAGCGCGTAGAGCTGCTGGTCGAGAGGCGAGAGCGAGCCGACCGCCTTGTCGATCTCGGCCCGCACGTGAGCGGCTTCCACCTCGGTGTCGACGCCAGAGTCACCAACGGTGTCGGCGTCCAGCCCGTCATGCGAGCGACGCTTTTCACGTCGTGCTGTGTTGTACGCCGTGTATCGCGCGGTCAGAAGGAGCCACGGCAGGATCGAGCCGTCGACCGGAGCAATGGTCCGGATCCGTCGCCACGTCGTCGCGAACACCTCCTGGGTCACGTCTTCGGCCAGATCGCGTTTGCCCACAACTGCGTATGCCTGCCAATACACCGGCCGCACATGGCGGTCGTAGAGGCCGGCGAAGGCGTCGCGGTCTCCGACCTGTGCCTTTGCCAGGAGCGCAAGCTCATCTGTCACCGACGTCTCCTGTCTGCTGTCTTCCGACACTTGTATATGTCGCGAGATGGCCGAGCGTCTCACGCGGTGTAGGCAAAATTCTTGAACTTTACATTCCAAGTCCACTTGTCAAGTCGCTTTACATGTCATACCTTGGTGTCAAGTGCTCGTCAGCTGTACTGAAATGGCAGGGAGATCGTCCATGTATGAAGCAGTTACCGCCGAAGGCCACAAGATCACTTGGCGCGACCCGAAGCGTTACTTCTGGATTGGCAGCGGCATCATTCCGTTGCTCGCCGTCGGAAGTTGGTTGCTCTACTGGTGGCAGCCGCACGACCTTGTCATGTTCTGGGGTCCGGTGTTCGTTTTTGTGGTGATTCCGCTGCTCGACGTCCTCATGGGCCAAGATCCGAACAACCCGCCGGACGAAGTCCTGGAGATGCTTGAGCACGACCGCTACTACCGCTGGGTGACCTATCTGTTCATCCCTCTGCAGATCGTCACGTTCTTCTTCGGCGCCTACATGCTCGGCGGCGGCCCGCTGCCCGGCATCGAACCCGACAGCCTGAGCTGGTTCGCCAAGTTGGGCATCGCGTCAACCATGGGTATGACCGCCGGCATCGGCATCAACACGGCCCACGAGCTCGGGCACAAGAAGGAGAAGCTTGAGCGCTGGTACGCCCGCGTGGCGTTGGCGCAGACCGCGTATGGCCACTTCTACATCGAACACAACCGTGGTCACCACGTACGGGTGGCCACCCCGCCCGACCCAGCCAGCTCAAAACTCGGTGAGACTCTCCTTGAGTTCTTCCCGCGCACTGTCATCGGCAGCTTGAAGAGCGCCTGGTCGTTGGAGAAGGCACGTCTGGCCCGCAAAGGGCAGTCGCCGTGGAGCTTCCACAGCGACCTGATCAACGCATGGATCTTCACGCCGATTCTGTGGGGCGCCGCCCTTGCCATCAATGCGGCCTTCGGCCTGCAGACCTGGCAGATCCTGCCGTATCTCGTCATCCAGGCCGCGATCGGCATCAGCCTGCTGGAGGCGGTCAACTACCTTGAGCACTACGGCATGCTCCGCAAGAAGCTCGATTCGGGCCGCTACGAGCGGGTCAATCCGAGCCACAGCTGGAACAGCAACAACATCGGAACGAACATCATGCTGTACCACCTGCAGCGGCACAGCGATCATCACGCGAATCCGACGCGGCGCTACCAGGCACTCCGCGACTTCCCGCAGGCTCCGGTACTTCCGACCGGCTACGCCGGAATGATCGTGCTCGCCTGGCTCACGCCAGTGTGGCGCCGGGTGATGGACAAGAAGGTGGTGGCCCACTTCAACGGCGACATCTCGCAGGCCAACCTGCACCCGCGCACCGCTGCGAAGTACCTGAAGAAGTACCCGGTGCCCGCGCAGCAGGAGGCAGCCGCGTGAGCCAGTACATCTGCCCGAACTGTGAGTACGTCTACGACGAGGCCGTCGGCGACCCCCACGAGGGGTGGCCGGCTGGCACGCCGTTCGTCGACATCGACGAGTCTTGGACGTGCCCCGACTGCGGCGTGCGCGAGCAGGTCGACTTCCTGCCGATCGAGCAGTTCGTCCACAACGATCAGGACGGCAACATCATTTCCGCCGAAACGCGCGAACAAGCGGGTCAGTAGGTTCCGTCATGAATCTTGAGGTGCGCGACAACCGGCCGGGCTCGCTTCGTGAGCGGCTGCTCGACGCTGCCAAGCGGATCATCGAGCAGTCTGGATGGGCGTCGGTCACGATGGCCAAGTTGGCCGCAGCGGTCGGCGTGAGCCGCCAGACGGTGCACACCGAGGTGGGCACCAGGCACTCGCTCGCCGAATCGCTGGTTGCCCGGGAGTTGGCGGACTTTCTCGACTTCGTCGGCCAGCGTCTTGCCGCCGAGTCTGATCTGGTTGAAGGTATCCGTTCGGCCGCCCGCGGCGTTCTTGAACAGGCCAGCCAGAACGTCTTGCTACGTACCGTCTTGGGTTCACTGCCGAACGAGACCGACGACGAGCTACTGAAACTTCTGACGATCGACTCGGGGTTCATCGTCGACACTGCGGTCGCGTCTGTGCGAGCAAGTGTCGAAGAGCTGTATTCGCCACTTCCGTTCGATGCGAGTGAGCTCGACATGGCTGCCGAGGCGATCGTCCGGCTGGTGCTGTCTCATGTCGTGCGCCCGTCGAAGGACGCGGCGGCAGCCGCAGACGACATTGCCCGTCTCGTGGAACTGGCAGTGGCTGGAGCCAGCCCGCGCGTATCGTCCGCGGTTCCGCGTTAGATCCAGCTCCCGAACCACATGCGAGCGTGCCACGCCTCGTACGGAATCAGGCCATACGTCCAGACCGGCCAGAAGTAGACGGCGCAAGCGACGGTCGACGTCATGACCACGCCGACCCCCAAGGCTGCCGCGTACGTCTGTCGCGGTGTTCGCGCGCGCTGCCCTGTCGCGTGAAGAGTGAGAGCCAGTGCCAGGATGAGAAACGGCAGCGTTGTCACCGCATAGAACGCGAAGATCGGCCGATGCATGATCGGGAGCCACGGAACCCAGGTGGCGATCAGGCCGACGATCGGAATCGAGTCCTGCCATCGGCGACCCCGCGCCCATGCCAACGCAGATACGACCATCGCGACGACTCCCGTCCACCAGACGGCCGGATTGCCGAGGAGAAGCGTTTCGCGCATACAGCTTGAGTCGGCGGCCGCACCGCATCGGTTGGCGGGAACATCCATGTGCACGGCTGCACTCACCGGGCGTGCCTGAACCAGCCAGCCGATCGCGTGCGACTGGTACGGATGGGTCTGCTTGGCCAGGTAGGAACCGGTGTGGAACCGATACGTCATCTCCTGGTACTTCCACATCGAGCGCAGCGCATGCGTTGTGGAACTCCACGGGCCGGTCGTGGGCTGGTTGACGTACGAACCCCACGCTGGTTCGTCGCCGTAACCGTGCCCGAAGCGGTGCTCGTATACGCCGTGATTGGCCAGCCATCCGGCCCACGTGAACACATAGACGACTGCGGCGACGACGACGACGCGGACGAATGCGGGGACGCCGATCGCCAACGTACTGAGGATCGGATGGATGGCGGTCTGGGATCTCCTCAGCGCGAATTCCCACGCGACGACGGTGACCCCGAATGCCGCGAGTGCGTAGACGCCGTTCCACTTGCTTCCGCACGCCAAGCCGAAGCAGACGCCGGCGAGGAGTTGCCACGGACGCCAGAAGCGGTGGCGGTCGAGTCTCCGGGCAATCCAGTCACGATCAGCCACCAAGCACGCGACGGCGCACACGATCCAGAAAGTGACGAACACGTCCAGCAACGCCAGTCGCGACAGGGTGATGTGGAGGCCGTCGAGCGCCAGGAGGAATCCAGCGAAGCAGGCAAAGGGGAGTGAGCCGGTCAGACGCAGCACCAGGCGAGCCAGGACCAGCACGGTCAGTGCTCCCACCACGGCTGATGCGATCCGCCAGCCGAACGAATCGAAGCCGAATAACGCCTCGCCAGCCGCTATCAGCCATTTGGCCGCATCCGGGTGGACGACCTGCGTTGGCTGACCGGTCACGAACAGGCCGTGCAGGTGGCCGGCAGCGATCTTGCGCTCGGCGCCTTCCGCGAAATCCTGGGCATAGCCGACGTGCAGCATCGACCAGGCGTTCTCGGCGTAGTACCGCTCATCGAAGGACAAGCTGCGCGGCCGACCCAGATGCCAGACGCGGAGCGCAAAGGCGAAGAGGGCGACCGCGGTAGGCCAGATCCATCCCTTCGCGCGCTCGCTCATCCCGCAAGGGTAGGGAGTGAATCCTTGAATCCTGCGAACCCGATCGATTTGGGCAGAGCTCTCCCGCCGAACGTCAGGCGATCTGTCTGACCGTCGGGGGCGGTGAATGGCCGGGTCTGAATCGAGAGTTGCGTCGAGGTCGGCGCTTTGGGTCAAGGTTCTCGGGCGGGATGAATTCGGGGGTTCCATCGACGATTCGGACGTCCCAACCGCTGTTGTGCAGCAGCCGGTGGTGGAACGAGCAAACCAGGACCCCGTCATCGAGGTTGGTGTTGCCTCCGCGGCACCATGGTTCGTTGGCGTGGTGGGCTTCGCACCAGCCCGGCGGGCGATCGCATCCGGGGAACGCGCACCCACCGTCGCGTTTGGCCAGAGCCCGGCGTTGTGCCCGGTTGAATAGGCGGGCCTCCCGGCCCATGTGGAGCGGAAGCGGCTTGCCGTTGAAGACCGCAGGCACCACGCCCAAGTCGCATGCCAGCCGCATCGCTTCTTGCGCCGAGATTCGGGTGCCCGTTTCGAGTGTGGCCGGAAGAACAGCTCCGCAGAGGGTGTCGTAGTCGATGTCGACGATGAGTTGAGCTCCCACGCCGGTGGCACCTGGCAGGATCTCGGTGGGGTAGTGCTGGATCAGGTCGGCGAACGCATACCCGTTGCGCTGGGCTGCTGTGGGCCGCGTGTCTCGCAGCACGAGGCCGTGGGAGGCATCCAGATTGCGGGGCGCGGCGAGCACGTCGACCATCTTCTGAAGTTGCTCAGCCACCAGATCGGGGAGGACGAAGCCACCTTTGTGCGTGCCGTCGTGCTGGTCGACCATCCAATACTCAGCCTTGGCCCAGGCAGCGCGCTCGCGCTCGACGAGCGTCTGGTTCTCGATCGCATCGACCTGATCAGGCGCGTAGACCTCCGCGATGCGATCGGCGCGGCGGCGGAGGTCTTTGATCGTCAGGGTTGGAGCCGCCGCGATCAGGGTGTCTTCGCAGGTCTGACGATCTTTGGCAGGCAGACTCTTGGGCAGGCTCGCAATCGTTTGCGCGATCACATCGGCCTGCCCGGCGGAGATCAAGCCTGACCCGAGAGCAGACTCCGTCGCCGGAGCGGAAGCCATGCGTTCGGCCCGATGCACCACCCGGTCGCCAGCCCGCCGGTCGCCTCCGAAGGTGTTTGCCAGCAGCTGACCGGTCGACGCAGCGCCGTGGACGCCAGCGGCATTTGATTGCGCGGCAGCCCGGGTGGCCGCCAACTTGTGACCGTTGACGCGTGCCTCCACCCGGGCAATAGCACCGATAACGGCAGCCTGATCGGACGGAGCCAAGTTGGCATACGAATCGAGGGGCATCGAATCGAGCAAGGCACCGACCTGCCGCCAGATGGCCATCGGCTCATCAAACCCCCGATTCGAACTCATGCTCCAAAACTAGCGGTGCCCACTGACAGAACCTTCGCAAGACGACGGCTGGTTGGATGGTTCCGTGCTGATCCTCGCAGCGACACCGATAGGTCGGGCGGACGATGCGTCGCCGCGGCTGGCCGAAGCGCTCGCCACGGCCGACGTGATCGCGGCCGAAGACACCCGCCGTTTCCGTCGCCTCGCATCAGACCTGGACGTCACGGTCTCGGGTCGCGTGGTGTCCTATTTCGAGGGCAACGAGAGGGAGCGGACGCCGGAACTCATCGATGCGATCAGCGAGGGGCTCGACGTCGTCCTGGTCACGGACGCCGGCATGCCAAGTGTTGCCGACCCAGGATTCCGATTGGTCGCTGCCTGCATCGAGGCGGGTCATGAGGTGACGGCACTGCCCGGTCCGTCGGCCGCGCTCATGGCGTTGGCCGTGAGCGGACTCCCGGTTCACCGCTTCTGCTTCGAAGGGTTCCTTCCGCGCAAAGCCGGTGATCGCCGTCGCACGGTCGAGGAGTTGGCTGACGAGCGCCGCACGATGATCTTCTTTGACTCACCCCGCCGTGCAGGCGAAACGCTGGCTGTGATGGCCGAGGTCTTCGGGTCTGACCGCCGAGCCGCCCTGTGTCGCGAGTTGACCAAGACGCACGAGGAGGTTGTGCGAGACACGCTCGGCGGCCTGGTCGCCTGGGCCGAAGCGCAGGAGAAAGGCGTGCGCGGCGAGGTCACGCTGGTCGTCGAGGGTGGGCAACGTCGTGAGCCCGATGCCGACGAGTTGCGCCGGCTGGTCAGCGAGCAGCAGGACTCCGGCCTGAGCCGCAAGGACGCGGTCGCGGCAGTGGCTGAAGCAACCGGGGTTCGTCGGTCTGTCGTCTACGCGGCCTCTCACTGACCTCGCCTAGGATTACGCGAGTGTCCGACAGCACCTTCTACGTCACGACGCCGATCTATTACGTCAATGACGCTCCGCACATCGGGCACGGCTACACCACGGTCATCGGCGACATCATCACCCGCTGGCATCGGCAGCGCGGCGAGGACGTCTGGTATCTGACCGGCCTCGACGAGCACGGGCTCAAGGTGCTGCGTACCGCCGAGGCCAACGGCAAGACCCCCACCGAATGGACAGACCACCTCGTCGAGACCGAGTGGCGACCTCTGCTCGCCACGATCGACGTCGTCAACGACGACTTCATCCGGACCAGCGAAGACCGCCACGAATCGGGTGCGCAGAAGTTCTGGCAAGACCTGTACGAACATGATGCGGTCTACAAGGGCGAGTTCGCGGGCTGGTACAGCGTCGGGAGCGAGGAGTTCGTCGACGATGCGGACGTCCGAGATGGTGAGGGTGACGATGCCGGGCACAAGGTGTCCGCGCTCGACGGCAGCCGACTGGAGTACATCACGGAGGAGAACTACTTCTTCCGCCTCGCCGACTACCAGCAGGCCCTCCTCGACCTTTACGAGTCCAACCCGGACTTCGTTCAGCCCGCGTCCGCACGCAACGAGGTCGTCGCGTTCGTCAAGCGTGGGTTGAAGGACCTGTCCATCTCGCGCTCCACGTTCGACTGGGGTGTCCAGGTTCCCTGGGACACGAAGCATGTGATGTACGTCTGGATCGAGGCGCTTCTCAACTACCTCACCGCCGCCGGCTACGGCGAAAACGACGAGCAATTCGCCCGCCTGTGGCCGGCCAACATTCACCTCGTCGGCAAGGACATCGTCCGGTTCCACGCGATCATCTGGCCCGCGATGTTGATGGCCGCGGGCCTCCCGTTGCCCAGCCAGGTCTTCGCGCATGGCTGGTTGCTCGTGGGCGGCGAGAAGATGAGCAAGAGCAAGCTGAACGGCATCCGACCTGACGAGTTGGTCAACGCGTTCGGCTCCGATGCGTACCGCTACTACTTCGCGCGTGCCATCACGTTCGGGCAGGACGGGTCGATTTCCTGGGAAGACATCCACGCGCGGTATCACGCTGAACTGGCCAACGGCTTCGGCAACCTGGCGTCCCGAGTGGCATCCATGATCGGCAGCTATTTCGATGGCGAGCTCCCGGCTGCCGCGGAACTGGGTGCCCCCGAGCACGTGGTCGTCAAGACGGTCGCCGACGCGGTGGCTGAGGCCGACGCTGCCATGGATGCCGTCGCCCCGCAGGATGCCTTGGCGGCAATATGGCGGATCGTCGACGAACTCAACGGCTATCTCACCGAGCAAGAGCCCTGGAAGGTGGCCAAGGACGAATCCCAGCGTGATCGGCTCGGCACCATCCTGAACACCGCGACCGAGGGCCTGCGGGTGCTTGCCATCGTGCTCAACCCGGTGATGCCGAAGTGTTCCGCCTCCCTGTGGTCGGCGCTGGGAGCCGAGACGGCGCTCGGACCGCTCGCCGCCCAGCGCATCGACGGCGCCCCCGCATGGGGCCAACTCCCGGCCGGAACGATCGTCACGAAGCCACCGAGTCTGTTCCCGCGGATCGAGCAGGGAACCGTATGACCGCTGATCGAGCAGCCCGCGAAGCGGGCGAATCGGGTTCCGCTTGGCCCGACGCGCCCGAGCCGCTGCCGTTTCCGGTCGTCGACAACCACTGCCACCTCGACCATCGCATCCGAGGAGGAGTGCGCATCGAACCGGCGGACGCGCTCGCTCGGGCTGCCGACGTCGGCATCACGCGGGTCGTCCAGGTTGGCACTGACGTCGAGTCCTCGCGCTGGTCGATCGAAGCCGCCCGGCAATTTCCGTCTGTGGTCGCAGCCGTCGCGATTCATCCCAACGACGCCCCGCGATTGGGTGACGCTTACGACGACGCCTTCGCCGACATCGCCGAACTGGCCGCCGATTCGCACGTTCGCGCCGTGGGGGAGACCGGACTCGACCATTTCCGCACCGGCCCCGATGGACGCGATGCGCAGGAGCGGTCGTTCCGTGACCACATCCGGCTCGCCAAGGAACTGGATCGGACCCTCGTCATCCACGATCGCGATGCGCACGCCGACGTCCTGCGGGTCTTGGACGACGAGGGCGTTCCCGACCGCACCGTCATGCATTGCTTCTCTGGTGACGCCGGATTTGCGCAGAAATGCATCGATCGGGGTGCGTACTTGTCCTTCGCCGGAACGGTCACGTTCAAGAATGCCGAGAATGTGCGCTCTGGCCTGCGCGTATGTCCGGCCGACCGAATCCTCGTCGAGACGGATGCGCCGTTCCTCACACCCGAGCCGTTTCGCGGGCGCCCGAATGCGTCCTTTCTCATTCCTCTGACAGTTCGATTTATGGCTGGAATAGTGGGGGTTTCCGTGGAAGACCTGTGTCGAGACATCGCCAAAAATACCGAACAGGCGTTCGGTGGACCATGGCCAGAGTGGGTTTGACCTGTGATTAAGCGTTCGTATGGTGGGCGGACTGCCCCGACCCCTAGACACAAGGTCGAGACCATGCGAACCCCGCATTTCACCCCCCAAAAACTTCATCCCAAGCACCTGCACAAGGTTCACAAGAAGAGCGCGTTTGTCGCGGTCAATGCTGCGGTGCTGGTTGTTCTGGCCGGCAGCACGGCTGCCTACGCCGGGCTCAGCAAGAACGTCACTGTCACGCTTGACGGTCAGACGACGACGATTCGGACGCTCAGCGGAACGGTCGGTGAGGCGCTGTCACGCGACGGCATCACCCTGGCTCCTCAAGACCGTGTCCGTATCGATGGCTCGAGCGCGAGTCGCGACTCTGCTGTCGCCGATGGCGACAACGTTGCGGTGACCTTTGCCAAGCCGGTGACAGTTGCCGTCGACGGCAAGACCAAGAAAGCCACCGTTCACGACCACACGATCGGTGACGTCCTTGACCGCTTCGGCGTCAAGCCGACCGACGAGGCCTTCATTTCTGGCAGCAGGTCGGCCCGACTTTCCCGTAGCGGAAACCGCATCGTGGTGAGCAACCCCAAGCAATTCAGCATCGAGGCCGACGGCAAGACCGAGACGGTCACGAGTGCAGCGCCGACGGTCGGCGCCGCCCTCAGTGAGTCCGGCGTCAAGGTCGACGAAAACGACGAGGTCGTGCCCGCGGCCAGCGATCTGCTCGCCGACGGCGACAAGGTCAAGGTCACGCGCATCGAGCAGGTCGACAAGACCGAGGTCGTCGACGTTCCGCAGCCCGTCGAGTACAAGGACGACAAGTCAATGGAGAAGGGAACCACCAAGGTTCTCGAGCCCGGCGACGAAGGCCACGCCCGCGAGCATGTGCTCGTGACCGTTGCCAACGGCAAGGAGCGCAACCGACTCGTGTTGGCCTCGAACCAACTTGAAGCTCCGGTGAAGAAGATCGTCGCCCGCGGCACCGCAGCGGCTGCGGCCGTCCCGTACGGCGTCTGGGACAAGATCGCCGCCTGCGAGTCCGGTGGCAACTGGCACATCAACACCGGTAACGGCTACTACGGCGGCCTGCAGTTCAGCGCGGCGACGTGGCACAGCGTCGGCGGCACTGGCCTGCCGAGCGACCACAGCCGCGAGGTGCAGATCAAGTACGCGAAGATCCTGCAGGCCCGCTCCGGCTGGGGTCAGTGGGGCTGCGCGGGCGCACGCAACTAGTGCACCTGCTGGGCGCGTCCGATGTTCGGAGCATTGCGGCCGACATCGGACTGCGTCCCACCAAGCAGCGAGGCCAGAACTTCGTCATCGATGCCAATACCGTGCGGCGCATCGTGCGAACGTCGGGTATCGGCTCGGACGACGTCGTCGTTGAGGTCGGCCCTGGAGTCGGCTCGCTGACGCTCGAGCTGCTCGCCGCGGCGAAAAGTGTCGTCGCTATCGAGGTGGATCCGCTGCTCGCAAGACAGCTGCCGGCAACGGTTACCGAACGCGCACCGGAACTCCGCTCGAACCTTCAGCTCGTAGAGGCCGATGCCTTGCGCGTTGATTCGTTGCCGGGTCCGGCACCCACAGCACTTGTGGCGAACCTGCCGTACAACGTGTCGGTGCCGGTGCTGCTCCACTTTCTGGAGCGCTTCGATTCCCTCCGTCACGGATTGGTGATGGTTCAGGCCGAAGTGGCCCACCGCCTGGCTGCCAAGCCTGGCTCGCGGACCTATGGCGTGCCGAGCCTCAAAGCGGCGTGGTGGGCGGATGTCGAGCTGGCTGGCACCGTCAGCCGCTCGGTCTTCTGGCCAGCACCCAACGTGGATTCATGCCTGGTCGCGCTGCGTCGCCACGAGCCGCTGGGAGGAGACAAGCTGCGCCAGCGGACGTTTTCACTTGTCGATGCAGCGTTCTCCCAGCGACGCAAGACGTTGCGTGCGGCGTTGGCTCCCGCGTTCGGATCGCCGGATTCCGCCGCCGACGCGCTGACGGCAGCGGGCATCGACCCGCGCTCGCGCGGCGAGCAACTGACCATCGAGGACTTCGCGCGATTGGCCGTCTAGGTTGGAGCGGTGACGTCGGCGACCGCACGCGTTCCCGCCAAGATCAACCTGAGTCTTGGTGTCGGAACGCTGCGTCCCGACGGATTTCACGCCCTGTCGACGGTGTACCAGGCGCTCGACATCCACGACGAGGTTCGCGCAACTCTCCTCGAAGACTCGGATGCCATCGAGGTTTCGGTGCAGGTCGAGTCGTCGACCGAAATGGGAGATGTGCCGACCGGCGACGACAACTTGGCCGCGCGCGCGGCCCGTGCGCTCCGAGATGCGACGGGAGTCGAGTTTGGGGCGCGTCTTGCCATTCGCAAGGTGATCCCCGTTGCCGGTGGGATGGCCGGCGGTTCAGCCGACGCCGCCGCGGCTTTGGTGGCCTGCAATGCGGTGTGGGGTGGCGGACTTTCACGCGACGAGCTGGCCGAGGTCGGTGCGGACGTCGGAAGCGACGTGCCCTTCCTCCTCCATGGCGGCACTGCGATGGGTGGCGGACGTGGCGAGACGATCAGCCCGATCCTCGGCCGCGGGACGTATTACTGGGCGATCGCTGTCGCCGAGCGGGGCCTGCCGACTTCCGACGTGTACGCGGAGTTCGACCGCATCAACAGCGACCGCGACATTCCGACTCCGACCGTGCCCGACGACCTGCTCGCCGCCTTGCGCGCTTGTGACGCCCGTGCGTTGGGTGATGCCTTGTCCAACGATCTGACCGAAGCGGCACTGTCGTTGCGTCCGGAGTTGCGCGACGTCCTGGCGGTCGGTCGGGGGGCGGGCGCGCTCGGCGCGATCGTTTCCGGCTCCGGGCCAACGTGCCTCTTCCTGGCCCACGACGACCCCCATCGACTCGACCTCTCGGTGGCGCTGGCCAGCTCTGGCGTCTGCGCCGACGTCATCCAGGCCCACGGCCCTGTCCCCGGCGCGCACTTGATCACGTAGCGGCCTCGATAGAGTTGGCGCGCCAGATGTCGATCCCCGGTTGGTCTGTCGGCAGGGCCCGCCTGACTTTGAATCAGGATTAGCGACGCAGGTTCGACTCCTGCCCGGGGAGCCAGATTCCGTATTTTCCAGCCGTTCTCAGGTGTGCGGGTTAGCGTGTCGGTATTGCTTTCCCGGTCACGGCTCGGCGTGCAGGGGTGAATTCAGGAGACGCCGATGGCCTCACTGCCAATCCGCCGACGGACCTTGGCGAGAGTAATCGCCGCCGCCGCGCTGCTGATCGGAACTCAGTTCGTCTACGCCAGTTGGTCGCAGGCCGCTACCCCGAAGTGTTTCGGCAAGAAGGCGACGATTACAGGGTCGGGGAAGATCTACGGTACGTCGGGCGACGACGTGATCCTCGGATCGGCCAGCGCGGACACGATCAACGGCAACGGAGGCGATGACCGAATCTGCGGCCTCGACGGGAACGACAACCTTTATGGCGGTCGTGGCGATGACCGCATCTTCGGCAGCGACGGCAATGACATTGTGGTTGGTGACGTTCGCCGCACCACCGGGGACGCCACGGGCGGTGGAAACGACCGACTGTACGGCGGGAATGGTGCGGACACCGTCACAGGCGACAGTCGTGCCGACAATGGCAACGCGTCCGGTGGTGGCGACGACGTGATCAAGGGCGGTGCGGGCGACGATCCGCACTTGGATGGTGACAGCCTCAGTTTCGGAGCGCGGGCTAGCGGCGGTGGCGATGACGTGATCGAAGGCGGGTCGGGCGACGACGGCATGTTGGGTGACTCGGCTGCCCCGGCTGACGGTGGGATTGGATCCGGCGCCGGAGATGACGTGATCAGGGGTGGAGCAGGCGCAGACTTCGTTATCGGCGACAGTGAAGGTATTGCCTCGGTGTCCGGCAGCGGCGGAGACGACTTCATCGATTTAGGTACAGACTCTGGCGCCAACCTCGCCATCGGTGACCACAACATTGGTGATGCCCAAGGCGGGGGCGCCCACGGCGCCGGTCGCGACACCATCTATGGCTCCAACGGTGACGACTTCATCTCCGGCGAGAGTTCGGTTGACGATGGCGGCACCTCGTCGTCCGCGCGCCGCGACCATATCCACGGACGCGCCGGAGAAGACCTCATCTTTGGTGACAACACAGACTTCGAGGGCACCAAGACTGTCGGCACCAAAGGCGGCGATGATTCAATCAACGCGGGCGACGGCGCCGACACTGTGCGGGCAGGTCCCGGCAACGATGACATGGACGGCGGCATGGGTGCGCCGGATGACTGCGACGGCGAAGCGGGAACCCACGACACGGCCAGCGCCGGATGCGAGGTCATCGCTGGGGTTCCGTAAGGCACCTTGAGTGTATATGCGCTGGTCAGCGACCCCCAGAGACTCGACTTTGAACCTGCTGAATGTCGCCCAAGTTTTCGCATTGCCGACCTCCAGATGCAAGTCAGTGTCATGATGCGCGTGTGAGTCGTCATGCAGGCGTGAGCCTTGGTGTTTCGGATGTGGCCGACCGGGGCGGTGAATCTCGCGTGAGGACAGGTCTGAAAGGCCGCCGGTTTCGGAAGGCGGCGCTCTTGGTTTTGGTTCTGTTTGTCGTCGTTGTTGTGGACCGTTGGGAGCAGGCGCGTGAGTTTCATGCTGTCCTGATTCACGAGGAGCGTGCTGAGGCCCGCATGGACGCAACGTTGGCCAAGATGACCGACACCGCACGAAAGTCGCACTGCGGTCGCAACGACTGTTGGAATCGGCTGGCCGTGCGTCTGCGTATTTATTCCAGTCAGGCTGAGGTCGTTGCACGGGAAAACAATGATGTTTTGGAAGAAATCACTGTGGTTCCTTGGCATGGACAGACCCGAGCGGCACGCGATGCCTACGTTGAAGCTGGGCGGGCTCAGGCTGCCTACTTCGAGCGGTTGGTAGAGCGCGCAAGCGTCGGCGCCATGGGCCGTGTGAGTCACGGTGAGGCGACCGCGGCCTATGCGAAAGCAAACCGTCGACTACGCGGCGCGCTGCCGCTGCATGCCACCAGCAAGGATCGTCACCGAGTCTCCGCTCTGGGCCCTGGATAGCGGCCGATTGCTCGAACTTGCGACGCACCACGTTTGAGTGCCACCGTCGGGTTCCTGGGTTTCGGGGACGCCGGGCGTGGCATGGGTGTAGAAATTGGGGGTTCGGAACCCAAGGGAGTCCTCCGTGAGCGTGCCTGAGCTGGTCTTGAGGAAGTTGGCAGTCAGTGTTTCTCTGGCTGTGACTTTGACGTTTGTGCCGGTAGCTGCGTTTGCTGCTGACATCGAAGGGACTTCCGGAGATGACTCCGTCTCGGGGACGTCAGGCAATGACGATGTTGACGCCAAGTCCGGTGATGACCATGCCGATGGTGACCCGAGTCCATCTGGTGGTGCTCAGGGTGGCGATGATTCGGTCAGCGGCGGCGACGGAAACGATGTCGTAAACGGAGACGCAAGCGATTCGCCGACGGTGGTGGGCGGCGATGACACCGTGAAGGGTGGTGACGGTAACGACACCGTCAACGGCGACGGTGATGCCTCCGACATCGGGCCGGCAACGGTCGACGGTGGCAATGACACGGTCAAGGGCGGTGAGGGCGATGACACTGTCACGGGTGATGGTGATGCCTCCAGCTTCCTCGGGTCGGCCACGGTCAATGGTGGCGATGACACGGTCAGCGGTGGTGACGGTAACGACACCGTGATTGGTGACGGCAACGCTTCAACACTCTTCAGTTTCTTGTTTGAGGGCGCCAGCGAGGCCACCGTCAATGGCGATGACGACACCGTGACGGGTGGTGACGGTGACGACACGGTAATCGGGGACGGTAACGCCACGGCGGGTGGTGGTTTCTTCCCTTTGCCATTCCCTGGCGGCGATGCCATCGCGACTGTCAATGGTGATGAGGACACCGTGACGGGTGGTGACGGTGACGACACGGTGATCGGGGACGGCAACGCCACGGCCGATAGTTCCAACTTCTTGTTCTTTGACACCGGCGATTCCACGGCAACCGTCAACGGTGGCGATGACACGGTCGGCGGTGGTGACGGTAATGACACGGTGGTTGGTGACGGCAACGCTTCGGCCGGGGGTTCTGACATCTTCCTCTCGCCTGGCGGCGATGCCACGGCGACCGTCAACGGGGGCGATGACACGGTCACCGGTGGTGACGGGGATGACACGGTGATCGGTGATGGGGACGTCTCGGCTGAGAGCAGTGGCTTCTTCCTTGAAGAAGGGTCAATTGGTGGCGAGAGTTCTGCGACGTTGAATGGTGGTGATGACACGGTCACCGGTGGTGACGGGGATGACACGGTGGTCGGTGATGGGGACGTCTCGGCGATCAGTGGCTTCGTGGTTGAGGAGGACGAGTTCGTTGGTGGCGTTACCGCCGAGGCCACGTTGAATGGTGGTGATGACTCGGTTGAGGGGGCTCATGGGGACGACACGGTCGTTGGTGATGGTGACGTCACGGCCGAGAGTGGTGGTGGTACCGCCACGGCCACGTTGAATGGCGGTGATGACTCGGTCGACGGTGGTCACGGGGACGACTTGGTTGTTGGTGATGGTGACGTTTCCGCGGAGTATGGCCTGACCAGCACGGCCACGTTGAATGGTGGTGATGACTCGGTCGAGGGTGGTCACGGCAACGACACGGTCGTTGGTGACGGTGATGTTTTCGCCGCATCCGGTGACGGCGGCGGTGGCACCGATTCAAGCAGCGCAACGTTGAATGGTGGTGATGACTCGGTTGAGGGTGGTCACGGGGACGACACGGTCGTTGGTGACGGTGACGTCACGGCCGAAAGTGGTGGCACCGCCATGGCCACGTTGAATGGTGGTGATGACTCGGTTGAGGGTGGTCACGGGGACGACACCGTGATTGGTGACGGCAACGTCTCAGCCGACGGACCTCCCGGCTTCATCGTGGGTGGCAGCAGCGCGACCCTCAATGGTGGTGATGACGTCGTCGAGGGCGGCCATGGCAACGACACCGTGATCGGTGACGGTGATGTCTCAACAACGTTCGGTCCTTTCCCGATCGAAGGCAGCGGCGACGCGACTCTCAATGGCGGTGACGACCTCGTCAAGGGTGGTGACGGCGACGACACCGTGATCGGTGACGGGAACGTCTCAACTCAGGGTGGTGTCATCCTCTTTTTCAGCGGCGGTGATGCGGTCCTCAATGGTGGTGATGACGTCCTTGAGGGTGGCGACGGAAACGACCTGCTCATCGGTGACGGCAACCTCGAGAGCGGGTTCTTCTTGCCAGGCCCCTTCTCCACCCGGGTGATCAATGGCGGCGACGACATCCTGTATGGCGGCGACGGCAATGACACCCTGATCGGCGACGGCGACCCCGGCTTCTTCGGTGTAGTCAACGGTGGCAACGACATCCTGTACGGCGGTTCTGGTGACGACATTCTCGACGGCCAATCCGGTAACGACCTGTTGTGCGGCGGGTCTGGCACCAACAGCCTGACCGGCGGCTCCGGCGACGACGTCGCGTGCGCGCATGACGACGAGACCACCGTGAAGAAGAATGAGTTGACTCTGTTGTCGTTGGCGGCCAACGACGAGGTCCTGGACGACGAAGCCACGGAGACCGCGTCGTTGCTCTATGAGTTGGTGCCGTTGAAGAAGAAAAAGAAGAAGAAGATCCAGGCGAGTATCGACTCGGCGACTGGGGTCTTGACCTTCAAGGCCAAGAAGTCAGTGAAACTGAAGTACACCGTCACCCGCAACGGCGTGCTCGATTCGCCCATCTCCTTCGGTCACGTCCTGATCAACGTGCTCCACCACAAGAAGCACAAGAAGCACTAGTGGAGGAGCCGGGCGCAACCGGCACGGGGAGTACTGCATATAGGACGACTGCCGGATCTACGATCGGACCATGACTCGTCCTAGCAGTCTCGATGCCGGGAGTCCGGAGGTGCCCGTGACGGTCGCGTCCGTACGCCCGATCGGCCTCGTGATCGAATCCCGCGACAGGTATCGGTGGGGCGCCCTCGGATCGCTCGCCTTGCTCGCCATTGCGGGAGGTATGGCCGCGTTCGGGTTACCCCCGATGGATCTGCACGGTCCGCTCCACTGGTTCGGGATCATGGACCCGCTGTGCGGCGGCACTCGCGCGGCGCGGTACACCGCCCTCGGGCAGTGGGGGCTCGCCTGGAAATACAACCCGCTCGACCTCGTGACGGTGCTGGCGGTGACTGTCATGGTCGCTCGTGCCCTCGTCGGTGTGGTCGCCAGACGCTGGATTGCGTTCGACATCAGGTGAAGCCAACGTGGTCGGTGGGCGGCTGTCGTTGTCATTGCCCTACTTCTGTTGGCCCTGGAGATTCGGCAACAGGGCCGCGCCGATCTACTGATGAACGACACCTTCACGCTCGTGTAAACCCACGGACCATGACCTGCTCCACCACCGTGCCGGTCGATCTTCTTACCTAGGGTCGGACGCAGCGGCGTCAACGAGGCGCAGCTGACAAATCACGCAGCAGTGTTGCCACCCGCTGCCCGCTCCGACCGGCATAGGTGGGTTCGAGGTAGTCGGCCATGAACGCAGACGTGCGCTCGTCCATACCCGCACCGTCCATCACGAAATCGACGATCTGCTGCGGGCTGTCGGCGTGTAGGCCGAGCCGCTCGTTGAAGATGTGCGCTTCGGCACTCCTTCTGAGATAGCGCCGGATTCGATCGCCGATCAGCCAGTGCGGAAAGATCACCGGCTTTCCGAGCGCCCATGCCTCGTACACGAGAGTGCCGTAGTCGGAGATGACGAAATCGCAGTCGAGGAGGGCTTGGTGGGTTGGCTCCTTGTCGGCGCGGTTGCGGGGGTGCAGTGAGACTGCAAGATCAAAATGCCTCTCGAAGAACGGGATGAACTCCTGCAGTTCAGGAAAACTTGACATCGAGACGCGTTCCTCACCCCGTCGCGCATAGTCGTGAGTCGGCGCCCAGAGCACCTTTGGCTTGGAGCCCGGCATCCGGGGCACAGCCGCCAGCTCCCGCTGCGTCGCCAGCAGCGCATCGAGCCGCGGCCAGCCGACCACATGGAGACGCTCCGCGCCGATCTCAAGATCATCGACGGCCAGCAGCCGCCGCTTGAGCCATTCCCCCGGTAAGAGGACGTGCGCCAACTGGTTGCAGATGCGCTCACCGGTGAAACGGTTCCGGCGCAGAAAATACTTCTTGTCGGCGAGGCCGTGCGACATCACGACGTCAGCCGGATCAAACTTGGGGCGAATGAAGAGCCCGAAATTCAGGCTGCCCGGGACGATCTCATTGCCCGTTGCCGAGAACTCGTCGGGTGCCAAATGCTGGGTAATCGCGCCCAGGATCTCCCGCTGAATGCCGGCATAGTTCCTGGACGGGGACCGCAGGATGTTGATTGGCGCGACTTTCGGAGGATGGTCTGCCTTCACCTTGGTTTCGTCGCTGGAGATGACCGTTGGCCGAGCCACGGTACTTAACGTAGTGCGGCTAGGACTCCTGCGCTGTCATGTCGCCGGTCTCGACATCGCCCGACGGCTCGAGTACGAGAGCCATGATCCCGGAGTCGGTCACCTGCGCAGGCTGCGCCGGCCGGAAGGCGACCGGGACGGCGCCGGTGTCGAACAGGCGCTTGCCCGTGCCAAGAGCGATGGGGTACACCCAAAGGTTCATGCGATCCACGACCCCCTCTGCGAGAAGGCTTCGCAGTAGTTCGCCGCTACCCCAGGTGTGCACCTCATCGAACTCGTCGCGCAGCCGCCCGGCCGCAGCGGCATCCGGCAGCACGGTGGTGTCAGCCCAACTGGGATTGTCGAGCGTCTGTGACACCACGTACTTCGGGATGGCGGCGAATTTGGCGGCCACCGGATCCTCGTTCGACTGGAACGGCCAGTACGCCGCAAAGATGTCGTATGTGTGGCGGCCGAGCAGGAGTGCGTCAGTTCGTTCGATGCTCGCCATGATCGACGCGCCGGTGGCGTCATCGGTGTATGGCGCTTGCCAGCCGCCGAATGCGAACCCGTCCGTGCGATCTTCGTCTGGCCCTCCAGGTGCCTGGTAGACGCCGTCGAGTGTGAGGAAAAGGTCTGCCGAGATGATGCCCATCTCGCCATCCTCGCATCGGGGAGGAGCGCAACGATCGGACGTTGGCTGGGGAGCCTCTCCCTGGCTGTGGCGCGAACGGCATCTAGGGTGGCCACATGACTCGTGATTCCCTCTGTCGATCGACCGGCCTTCTGGCGCTCCTTCTGGTCCTCGCCTTGACGTCTTGTTCGAAAGGTGCCAACTCGGGGGAGGAATCGGCGGGCAAGAACGGCCCCATTCCAGCCGAACTCGGCGCTGCCGAATCGGCATCGGAAGACACGATCGACCTCGCGCTCGCCGGCAAGCGGGATCGGGTCGTCGTCACGGCGAACCGGCTCAAGGATTTGGCGAATGGTCCTTTGATCAAGAAGGTGCGAAGCGCCGGTGCGAAGGAGGCCGTGATCTCCGACTTCAAGCAGTCAGCCGCGCGGGTGGCCCAACTCGCGCCCGAGGCCGATTTGCTGTCCGTCGCCATCGAGTCCAATCACGCCTACGGGGACGTCACGGAGTTCTTCGCCCTCTTCGCCAGCAAGGTGCCAGCGGACGTCTCTCGCCTCGACCACGCGGATTTCGAGGCCAAACTGCGAGCAACGGCCAAGCAGAACCTGCCGCTTGGCGATGCCGTCCATTCCCTGGCCGGCACGTGGACGCGTCTACGACCGGGTTTCGTGAAAGCGGGCGGTTCGAAGGTTGCGCCCAAGTTCGATGCGCACGTCAAACGGATGGAGAGGTTGCTCGACACGTCAGATTGGAACGCAATAATCCACGAGGCCCAACACGGACTCGATCTGGTTGACGAACTTGAGGACGTTTACCGGCGCAGCTGACGGGGCGACCTACGCGCCGACGAACTCGTGCAGGCTGAGCCCATGCTCCCGAGCGACCATCTCGGCGGCCTTCTCACCGATCATGATCACCGCAGCATTCGTGTTCCCGCTGACGATGTGTGGCATCGCGCTGGCGTCCGCAACGCGCAGCCCGTCGACACCGAGAACTCGCAGGTCAGGGCCAAGAACTGATCCGATCCGGCACGTGCTCGTCGGGTGGTACACGCTCAGCGAGTAGTGCCGCGCGAAGTCCTCGATCAGTTCGTCGCTCACGTCAGCACCGAGCGTGTGCCCGTGCCTTTCGGCGAGCGCGGGCGGTATCAGAACGGGGCCGGCGCCGTGCTCGTCGCGCAACTGCGCCTGGATGGCGAGCGTCTTGCGCACCACGGCCGTCATGACGGCCATGTCGTGTGGATCTCCGTAGTAGTTGTAGCGAATGTCAGGTGCTGCCAGGGGGTCGGCGCTGGACAGCAACACTTCGCCCTTGCTGTGCGGCTGCACCGGGTTGGCCAGGACGATCATGTTCTCCGCCGTCGGAGCAAGCGTCACGGTGGGGTCGTCGAAGAACGTCTGAGGGTCGATGCGCAGGAGCGCACGCCAAATGTCCTCGTTGTATCCGCAGGCGAACAGCCCTATCTGTGCATCGTGCGTGTGTGGATCGCCGAGACCAGTGGAATACCAGGCGCATGCCTCGTACAGGGAGGACGAAACCAGGCCACGTCCAGTCGTGAACCATTCGGCCAGTTGGCGCTCCGACTCGCCCTTCAGACCGGCAAGTTCGGGAGGCAGGTTGGCGTCGTCTGCCGGGTCGGCCGGCAGGGGGCCCGCTGGCGCACGCAGCGCGTCCGGTCCCATGGCCACTCCAACGCTCGCCATCGAAACCCCGAGCCCAGGTGCGTCGAACACGAAGCCCAGTTGTAAATGGTCTTGCAGGTGTTGGCCGACGTCGGGCACGTCCACGAGACAGTCGACACCGACCGACGCCAGATGCTCCTGCGGTCCGATGCCGGAAAGCATGAGTAGCTGTGGCGAGCCGAATGCACCCGCGCTGAGAATGATCTCCGCGTTCGCGCGGAGGACGTGCCGCTGCCCGGAGCTGTCCTGATACTCCACGCCTGTCGCTCGAAGCGCTCCCGATTCTCCCTCGATGAGGATGCGAGTCACCTGAGCTTCGGTGACGATCATCAGGTTGGGCCGCGTCTCCGGCTTTCCCTCGAGGAAGGCGTGGAACGTGCTCGTTCGCTTGCCGTCGAGGGTCGTCGTCTGGAGAAGGGACACCGAACCGGTCGGTCCACCGCGGTCTCGCCCGTTGTAATCGCCCGCCGGAATGCCAGATGCGACGGCTGCATCGACGAATGCGGTGGCTCCGCGAAGAATCGGTTGGCGTACCGAGACGCCGAGCGGTCCCTCGGTGCCATGTGCGTCCGCGTCGATCGGAATATCGTCAGATGCGATGAGCTTTTCGCTCTTGCGGAAGTACGGCAGGACTTCGTCGTAGCTCCACCCGAGCGCACCCTCCTCAGCCCAAGCATCGAAATCGCCCGGGTGTCCGCGGACGTAGGCCATGTAGTTGATGCCGGACGATCCGCCGAGCATCTTGCCTCGTGGCACAAACATCCGACCGGCCTGGAGTCCGCGCCCGGCACCGCCGGCGTCGGCGGTGAACATCCAGTCCGTCTCAGGGTTCACCTGGAGGGCAGGGCATGCAGCTGGCATGAGCTCCTCAGCCGGTGGTCGTCCGCCGGCCTCGACCAGGATGACCCGGGTCAGCGGATCCTCACTGAGCCGGGACGCAACGACCGCGCCCGCCGAACCTGCGCCAACGACGATGAAGTCTGCGGTCTCGCTCACGTGATCTCCCGCCTCCGGTGTTTGGTAGATCGTGCCACGCACTCCCATCGGCCCGCCGACAGATCTACGCTGGAGGCATGTTCACGCTCGAGTTGAACGACGACGAGCTCAGGCTCCTCCGCTCGGCCATCGGTTCGTGCGTACGGGACTACGGCCATGATGAGGCTGACGTCCGCCGCGCCTACCAGGCCCTGCTGGCCAAGCTGCCTGCACCCGTCGCCCGCGCCAGCTGACCTGAGGTCAAATCCGAACAATTTCCCGGGATCCGTCCGGGACGCTGGCTCCTGTGCGACGGTTTGAGCATGCGCTCAACAATGCAGACCCAACCGATGCTCATCAGCCAACTCCTGACGTATGGGACGACTGTCCATGCCAAGAGCGAAGTCGTCACCTGGACCGGCGACGACACGCGCCGCACGACCTTCGGTGAAGTCGGCAAGGACGCTGCTCGCGTTGCACACGCGCTGCGAGCGCTGGGGGTCGAGGGCGACGACCGGGTGGGCACGTTCATGTGGAACAACGCCGAACACCTTGCGGTCTATCTCGGTGTTCCCTCGATGGGTGCGGTGCTCCACGCCTGGAACATTCGGTTGTTCGCCGAACAACTGGTGTACGTCGCCAACCATGGTGGTGCGAAGGTCGTCTTCGTCGACACGACGTTGCTACCCCTGCTTCTCCCGAGCCTTCCCGAACTCACGCATCTGCGGCACGTCGTCATCAACGGACCCGTCGATGAGGAGACCCGGGCGGCCGTTTCTGCGGCGCCACACGTCGAAGGCCTCCACAGCTGGTCCGAACTGCTCGCCGATTACCTCGACACCTTCGACTGGCCTGAAGACGTGGACGAGAACGATGCGTGCGGTCTGTGCTACACGTCCGGCACGACCGGCAATCCCAAGGGCGTCGCGTACTCGCATCGCAGCAATTTCCTGCATTCTCTCGCTGCCGTAGGGACGATGAACCTGAGTGCCCGCGACCGGGTACTCCTCGTCGTCCCGATGTTCCATGCGAACGCATGGGGGATGCCGTATACAGCAATGGTCACCGGCATGACGTTGCTGATGCCCGACCGGTTCTTGCAGGGCGACCATCTGGCTGCCTTTGGCGAAGCAGAGGGTGCGACGTTCGGTGCAGGTGTGCCGACCATCTGGACCGACATGCTCCGCAGCCTCGACAACGGATCGCGGAAGTTGCCACTGGTGAAGACGCTTCTCATCGGCGGCTCGGCGGCTGCGCCCTCGCTCATCCGCGGCTACTGGGACAGGCACGGTATCGACATCATGCACGCCTGGGGCATGACCGAGACGTCTCCGCTCGCCTCCGCCGCCCTGGAGCCGCCCGGCCTGACCCGCGATGACGACGAGTACTGGCCGTATCGCTTCTCGCAAGGCCGCATCAGCGCGGGAGTCGAAGCTCGACTCGTGGACGACGACGGCAATGTGGTGCCTTGGGACGGGGAGAGCATCGGCGAGATCGAGCTGCGGGGCAACTGGATCACAGGCTCATATCTGCGCACGGGAGGCGAATCCGAGGTCGACATTGCCGAAATGGATGCCAAGTTCGACGACGACTGGCTGCGCACGGGTGACGTCGGACGAATCTCGGCTGACGGCTACCTCGTCCTCACCGACCGGGCGAAGGACGTCATCAAATCCGGCGGCGAGTGGATCAGTTCGGTGGAGCTGGAGAACGCACTCATGGCTCACCCCGACGTGGTCGAGGCCGCCGTCATCGGCGTACCAGACGATCGCTGGGACGAGCGGCCGCTCGCGGCCGTTGTGCTCGCGCCGGAGACCTCGTTGACAGCACCCGCATTGCGCGATTTCCTGTCCGACTCCTTCGCCAAGTGGCAGCTCCCGGAACGCTGGACCTTCATCGATGAGGTGCCGAAGACAAGCGTCGGGAAGTTCGACAAGAAGGTCCTCCGCCAGCAATACGCCGATGGCGCGCTTGAGGTCGAGGTCCTCTGACGTTGTAACCTCGCGGGGGTTTCGAACGATTGGTAGTGCGAGTGCCATTCGATCTCCGGGGGGAGACCATTCATGAATCTCGATCCACGTGCGGCTGCCATCGCCGGGCTTGTGACGGTCGTGACGGCGGCCGGTGGCATCGCTGTTGCGAGTACCGGCGACAAGGCGCCCGAATCGCGCCCAACGGTCGTGCAGAGCATCCCGCCGGGACCGGCTGAGGTCGAAAAGGCCGAAGCGAGTGACGCGCCCGAGACTCCGGAACCCAGTGCCTCGCCAGAGCCCGGAAAGTCAGAGTCCTCCGACGCGCAGGACCACGACGACGAAGGCGACGAGGGCAACCCGCCGTGGTCGGGATTCGGTCAGCGCTTCAACGGCGACGACCCGAGTGGAGTGGGCGACCACGGTCGCCATGGTCGACATGGCCGCCACCATGGGCACCACGGCTTCCCTGGTCATGGTCAAGTCAACGACCACCGGCACTAAGCGTCTCCCGGCGTACCGGGCAAAGGTCGATACGCTTGCTGGGTGAGCGACAGCACAACCGGTGGCGTCGACCGCGGGGTGCCTGGCGGGGCGCCCGATCGTGTCATGGCCATCGTCCTCGCGGCCGGTGCTGGCACGCGCATGAAGTCTGCCCGCGCAAAGGTGTTGCACGAGATTGCGGGTCGTTCGCTGATTGCCCACGTCCTGTTGGCCGTCCGTGGTGTCGGTGCCGCAACAACAGTCACTGTTGTGGGACACGACCGTGACCAGGTTTCAGCCGCAATCGCCGACCTTGGGCTTGACGTGGTCCAGGCGGTTCAAGACGAACAGCGTGGGACGGGCCATGCCGTCCAGGTCGCGCTGGAGGCTTTCGGCGAGGTGCCCGACGGCACGGTCCTCGTCACGTACGGCGACGTCCCACTTCTCACCAGCCAGACGTTGGCCGCACTGCTCGACGAGCATCGCGCGTCAGGTCAATCGGTCACGATCCTGACCGCTGAACTCGACGATCCGGCCGGCTACGGCCGCATCGTGCGCGACGCCGACGATCGAGTCGTCGCCATCCGCGAGGATGCCGACGCCGCCGGCGACGAGCGCGCCATCCGTGAGGTCAACAGCGGCATCATCGCCGTCGAAGGGAAGTTCCTCCAGGATGCCGTCACTCGGCTGGCCACCGACAACGTCCAGGGCGAGCTCTATCTCACCGACATTGTCGGCTTGGCCGTGAGCGACGGTCTGCCGGTCGGCGCCCATGTGCTCGAGGACGTCTGGCAGACCGAAGGCGTCAACGACCGCGCCCAACTGGCCCGGCTCGGCCGCGAGTTGAATCGGCGGCTGACCAGCCGCTGGATGCGCGAAGGCGTCACGATTGTCGACCCCGCAACCACGTGGATCGACTCGGCAGTCACTCTGGCGCCCGACGTCACCGTCCTCCCGGGGACGCAACTTCTCGGCGCAACCGTTGCCGAGGCCGGCGCCACGATCGGCCCCGACACGACACTGCGCAATGTCGAGGTCGGCGCCGACGCAACCGTCGTCCGCACTCACGGAAGCGATGCGGTGATAGGGCCCGGCGCAAAAGTCGGCCCTTATGCGTACCTCAGGCCGGGAACCGAGATCGGCGCAGGCGGCAAGATCGGTTCCTTCGTCGAGGCGAAGAACGCGCAGCTGGCGGCTGGCGCAAAGGTTCCTCACCTGTCTTACGTCGGCGACGTCGAGATCGGCGAGGGCGCGAACATCGGAGCCGGCACGATCGTCGCCAACTACGACGGTGTGGCGAAGCACCGCACGACAGTCGGCAAGGAAGCACGGACGGGCGCCAACAACGTGTTCGTCGCACCGGTGACCATCGGCGACGGTGCCTA